>MTLD01000293.1_pt1 | contig 159526 bp, 158 predicted proteins | sample 1982471 | NCBI WGS metagenome assembly MTLD01 (sample SAMN05712604, study PRJNA340218) | biofilm metagenome | isolation source: sample SPM anode biofilm adapted to -50 mV | place: USA | collected 2012-02-03
ATCAACAATTTGGATGTTTAAATACTCTTCAAGTTGCTTCATTTGTTGCGTTACGGCTGGCTGGCTAATACCTAATTTGCGAGAAGCTTTTGAGAAGCTTTTCTCACGCACTACGGTTAAGAACGTCTCTATTTTTGCAAAGTCTTTAAACATATTTTTTCCAAATTTAAATTAATAACATACCGCCGTATTGCCACTATCACTCGCGTAATAATATAAAAATTCATACATATCTTTCAATGCATCTATTTTTAATGGCTTTGCATTGGGACATTGGCGTAAAAGTTCTTCTTGAAGTTTTCCCGCCTCATACACAATTTTCCATTCCTGTTGAGCATGTTTTTTTGCCATAACATTACCGCTAAATCCACATACTTTACGCATCGTTTGCTTGTAAAGTTCTAGCCCTTTATCAACACTCGCATACGCTGGAGTCATTACAAAGAGCGTTCCAATACACAGTAGCTCTATTGTTCTCGTGAATTTTATCATTTTTACTTCTTTATTTCAAAATAATAAAAGCATAGAAGAGAGCTTCTTCTATGCTTTTTCAACTTTACATGTAAAGTACATGGTTGCTATGAGTTAGCTAACACGTTTATGAATGATGAGCACCTTCGGTTTCGTCAAGATTAAACACTTTATCTGCAAGGTAGTACATAAACAATGCCAAACCGATACCACCAAAACCAATCGCAAACTCAGTTGCAGAAGGGAAATATTCGATAAAGGTTGGAGGCAATTGATACTCAGAACGTTTTAGGGTTGCCATTGGGTAGATCAAAGTATCATGGACTAAATCGTATCGCATAAAGAAGATACCAATCATACCTGTGATTGAAGCATAGACGGTTGCTTTAATCGCTTTTGCATTACTCAAAAGAATAACCGTAAAAGGAATCAACATACCAAGGAACAACTCTCCAAACCAGAATGTTGGGCTTTTAGTAGCATGCAAAATAGTCTCCGCACGCTCAGGCATATTGCCATAAAGTGCTGTGATGATTTTCCACGCTTCAAAAAAGATTAGCACCGCTAAAAGCATGCCTAAAATTTTTGCAAGTTTGACCAACATAATGCTGATTTTTTCAGGGAAGTTCATTTTATATCTAAACCCATACATTAAGAAGACCAAATAACATCCTGTAATCATTGCCGAAAGAATGAAGTAAACAGGATAAAACACGCCATTTGCAGAAGGCCTAGAAATCAAAAATCCAAAAACGGCACCAAGATTAGAGTGGGCAGCAAGACCGACCAAAAGACCGCAAATACCAAAGATTTTAGAGAAGGTATGATTGACTTTAATTGCTAGAAAGAAAAACTCTAAACAGATAAATGTTAGGTAAAGACCATATAACGTTCCCATCCACCAAATTGCTGATGTTAAACCTGGGGTTAAGACGTTGTAAATGACCATTGTCATAGGGTGACCAATTTCTAAGCCAATGACTGCAAAACCTGAACTAATCGTAATAATCGCTCCTGCAATAGCACGTTTACCAATTTGCTGAAACTCTTCTATACCAAAAACATGTCCAATCGAAGAGATAATACAAAGACCCGTACTGGATACAACAAAAAAGACGTACATTGCAATTAAAAGTCCCCACGGATGTTGGCGCGTAACGTTATACGCGTGATGTCCATGAAGAATATACACAACAGCTCCTGCGGCAAAAGCGGCAAGCAGTGCAACGGTAACAAATGCCATCACGACATTGAGTGGCGTTTTTTCAAAATAAAAGAGTTTTTTCAAAGAAAGTGTTTGCATTGTAAACTCCTACAAAATATAAAATAGTTTTGGTTTAGTACCCAAGTGACTCTTAACTTGACGATACTCTTTGTTGGCAAGTAGTTGCGAAATTTCACTATTTGGGTCATCTAAATCACCAAATACTCTTACTTTTGTTGGACACGTTGCTTGACACGCTGTGGTGGTTTCACCATTGGCGAGTCTGGTATCGGAACAAAATGTACATTTATCCACCGTGTTGGTTCTCTCATCGACATAACGTGCATCATAAGGACACGCATTGATACAATACGTACACAAAATACATTTCGTTGGATCAACAAGTACAACGCCTTCTGGACTGTAATGTGTCGCATTGGTAGGGCACACTTGCTGACATGGCGCATTTTCACAATGCTGACATTGACTTGGATGATACGTTTGTGACGCAATTGAGATATTAGGGAATTGTCCTTCCGCTTCTTTAACCCCTACCCAAATACGATAATGATCGGGTAAAAGTAAAACGCCATTTTCTTCTTTACATGCGCTTTCACATGCTCTACAATTGATACAGTTATTGTAGTTTAATGCCATTCCATAACGTGCCATAATCAAACCTTTCTAATTTCTACAATTGTGTCATGAAGACAAGAGGCTCCATGCATTGGCTCAATGCTATCTTCAATAATAGCGGCATCATTACCACCATTGTGGTATGCACGGGTTAATGCTTCAGAGTAATTACCAAATCCATGAATAAAAAAGAGTGTATCTGGTCCAATTTTCTCTGTTGGATACGCTTTTATGGTCGTTTTACCTGCGCGACTCGATACTTCAATTTTATCGCCAAATTTAATACCCATTTTTTCTGCTGTACGCTTGTTAATCCAAGCATAATTTTCTGGAACAAGGTTGAGTAACATGCGGTTATTGGACGAACCAGATTGTGTGAACTGGGCATGGCGACCTGTTACGAATCTAAATTTGCCGGCTGGAATTGCCATTTCATATTCGCTTTTCCACGTTGGCATACCATCGATTCCTTTTTTCTCCAAGGAAGCAACCACACACTCAATTTTGCCAGATGGAGTACCGTATTTATTGTTTTTAACCGAATAAGCACGTTTACTTTCTGGATAGTATTCATAATCATTCACGCCTGTTTTTTTGAAATACTCATTCATATTAGGATAGAAAACACCTTTTTCTTTCAATATTTCAGCAGCACCTTCGTATTTTGCGACAGCATGCTCATTGAGCTCTTCTTGGGAAGAGGCAAACGGTGTTGTCATATCAAAATCTTTGTAAACCGTTGCTTCATCATCATCTTCAAGTGCTGATTTAACATCTTCATCGTATTTTTTGGTAATTTCAAACAGTGGTTTTGAAAGTTTTGCGCTTAATCCTCGCATAATTTCCATCACTGGTTTTGTTTCAAACATTGGGTCAATGACTTTATTGCGTTGGGCAATAGCAGGCTCAATACCGCCAAAAGAGACAACAGGGTCTGTTCGCTCTAAGTAAGTACACTCAGGTAAAATAACATCGCTGAGCATTACCGTATCACTTGGCATCGTATCAATCGTAACGACCAAATCTAATTTTTTGAGGAACTCTTTTGTTTTAGCATTGTTCGGCATATTTTGCATTGGGTTGTGTTTGTAGTTAAAGAGTGCGCGAATAGGATATGGACTCCTGTTTTCTAAAACCATATTTCTAAAAGCGACCCATGAACCTGACCCTCCGATAACCGCAGCTTCTTTTTGCTCGATTCTTGGTTTTGCTTGTGCGTATAAAGGCGCTACAACATCGTGTGCGGCAATAGGAATACTCTTACCAAAACAGATACCGCCTTTCACATCGACACCACCACCAAGGGCTGAAAAAATTGCTTGAGCACGGCGAAGTTGAAAGTCATTTTTAGACCAGGTTGTACGTCTGCCTTGATAGTAAATCGCTTGAGGAGCATTTGCCATAAATTCACGTGCTACTTCGTAAATATCTTTTGCTTTAATACCGGTAATCTTCTCTGCCCATTCTGGCGTATAGTTATTACTTAAGATATGATTTTTGTACTCTTCAAAACCGTTAAAGTAGTTCTCAACGAATGGCTTATTGTAAATCTCTTCTTTGATTACAACATAAGTAAGCGCTAGAACAAACGCTAAGTCGGTACCAACATTGACTGCCAACCATTTATCGCTTTTTGCAGCGGTATTGGTAAAACGAGGATCAACAACGACTAGCTTAGCACCACGTCCTTTGGTTCGTTTGAAAAAGTCCATGGTGTCAGGTGTTACAATCGCTTCTGCACGGTTAGCGCCTGCCATAATGACATATTTGGCATTGTCAAGGTCTGCTTGACCATAACCACCGATGGTAAGCGAATAACCAGAAACGGTTGTCGCAAGGCATAAACTTGCATGATTAAGGAAATGAGAAGAACCAAACATGGTAAAGAAACTTCTAAACGTATGTTCTGCCATACCCTCGCCCGCACAAAATGCTACGGTTGAGCGATTGTCTTTCTCTTCATCTAAAATTTTGGTGAGTTTTTCATTGATGTAAGCATAAGCTTCGTCCCAACTGACACGCTTAAACTTACCACTTCCTTTTTCACCATCACGAATCAAAGGATATTTAAGACGATCTGGATCGTATACGGCTTGAATACCTGAATTGCCTCTAGGGCAAAGCATGTTACGTGATTTTGGGAATAATGGATTTGGATCAAGTTTGGATATGACACCATTTCTTACATGCGCAATTGCGGCACATTTATTAACACACATTTCGCATAATGTTGCTATTTTCTTATCTTCATTGCCAACTTTTTTGGCTGGTGATGCTGCACTTGCCATCATAGAAGAAGAGCTAAGACTAACTCCTCCTACAATAGACATTGCCACACTACCTTGAAGAAATCTCCTTCGTGAGATCTCTACTTTCATCGCGTCTCCTTGTTGTCTTTTGCCTTTTAAGCTTTGCCTTGTGAGATAAAGCCTAAATGCATATCTTTGTAACTCCATTGTAAAGGTTAAATCTTAGAAGAAACTTACACTTAAGACGAGGGCTACTTCCCTGAAATAGGCAATTTGCTTCTAATGCCCTATTTATCGAAAGATGAAGAATGAAAAAAAATGATAACTTTTTTTGAAAGAAAGAGCGAAAAGTCAATTTTTTTGAACATTTAGTTAATTTTTTTTTCACTTTTTACAAAAAAATGACTAAATAAATAGTCTATTTTGTTTAAGTTTATTTAACCATTGCTCTATTTTTAGGGGATTTTATTTAAAATAAATTATATTAATAATTAAATAAATTAATAATTAATACGTTTATTGAATCGTAAAATATTTTTTACTATTATAATTATAATAACTAATCTAAATAATTAAGCTTTTGCTGGTGTTCCCCAAATAAAGAGAACTTCAAATTCAAGATAGTCATGCGGATAATTACGAATCAATTCTTTGGTCTGAGCAACACTTAAATACTTCTTTCCGCCACTAACACCGCTTTTTTTAATATAACGAAACAAAGAGAGGTTATCATCAAAAAAAAGCCGGTAGGATTTGATTTCACTTTTACATGTAAAATGCTTTTCAAAGACCGCACGTAGCTGTTTTGCTTCGGGTAAGAATTTGGGAAGATGGCTCATCTCATAAATGGTTTGAAATGTTTTATCGGTAAAAACGGCAAACGCTCCTTCTTTACATGTAAAAGCCATTTTTTCAATGAGAGCTTGAATATCATGTGCCCACTGCAAAGCGGAAGATGAAATAAGAAGATCATAAGAAGGTTGTAGTCTTGAAGCTAAATCTTCCGCTTCAAAATCATCACACAGAATAGTTACATTCAAATCTTTAGGATGTCTTTCGCACATCTTTACTGCACTATCGACGCCTGTAAACGAAGTAAATTTCCAAGGAATCTGTTTGTAAATAGCGCCACTTCCACACCCCAAATCTAAAATGGTTTGAGGATTGGTTGTCACGGATGCAAGCAGATGTTGCGCAACCTCTTTTTGAATATCGGTGTAATCATCATAGCGATAAGCATTTTTAGAAAATTCATTAATGTGTTGAGCAATCATAGGCAAATTATACCTATGTCTGTCTAAAAAACGACTGTTTTGGTTTTACATGTAATCAGTATGTGGAAACGACAATGTTACTTTAAGAAATCTTTTCATAAAATTATTAAAATACCATGTGTAGGGGGCTACAATGTCTAATTTCGGGCGTTTTGGAATTATTTTATGTTTACTTTTTGCAACGCAATTATGGGCATCTATTGGAAAAGTCTCTCTTCTAAAAGGTGAAGCGAGTGCAACCCGTGATCATCAAATGATTGTACTTGCAACCGGAGCTCTTTTAGAGGAAAATGACCTCATCAAAACCGGTGAAAATAGCCAAATTCAACTGATTTTTGATGATAAAACCGTGATTACCCTGGGCAGTAAAAGCGATTTAGATATCAAAGAGTACATCAATGATGCACAAAACCCTCGTGCGAAATTTAAATTTACACAAGGAACCTTTAAAAGCATCACAGGAAAAATCGGCAAAACAGCACCTGAAAATTTTAAGATTGAAACCAAAACAGCGACTATTGGCATTAGAGGAACAACACTAGCAGGACAAATGGGTGACCAACCTGAAACGCCAAGTCTGTTCGCCTGCCTCTCTGGAGCGATTGATGTTACAACACAAGGAGGAAGCGTTCTTGTCAATGCAGGATTCGCGACAACCATTCTCTCGGCTTCCCAACCGCCATCCCCACCGGTTCATGTAACGCCATCATTTATACAACAACTTGCAGGAGGAGGAACAAGCCCTCAGCCGCAACCTCCAACACCTGCATCACCACCACAGCCATTAAATGCTCCATCGCTTGCGACGCAAGCCGTGCAAACATCTCAGCAATCAACGACCTACACGAATGTTATAGGACAAGTTACCCATTATAGTGATGACTTTTACCCTATCTTTAATCCACCGCTCCTTTCTTCATCGACCCACAGCGGTACGATTAGCTTATCAGGCTTATCCACATCACGCTATGTGATGGATGAGACAGAGATACTCAGCACAACTGATATGTTCAATCTTACAATCAATAGCACCAACGATAGTTTACGTAATAATGGCGAAACGACGTTTAGCTCTATTGTCTTAGATAGAGATACAGACGCTATTACTTCATTAGATTTAAAAAAATCCAGCGGTAGTTCAACAATGACGTATAACGACTTAAACTCATTTTCGATTAAAGATTTTGATAATTATAAAGGATGGATTCAAACGGAAAACTCCTATCCCAATGATTATGTTTCATGGGGTTATTGGGCCGTTAAAGCCCATGATGATAGTATGCTTCTTCCGACAACCAATTACTGGGTGGCAGGCGTTGATACAGATGCGGCAGCGGCAACCATTGCCTCTTTAATTGCAGGGGAGGCTGTCACTTCTTATACTTATAATGGACATGTGCTAGGTTCTGTCAGCGATGGTTCTCATACATACGCTATTGATGCAACGAATAATAATGAGGTGGTTTTTAATTTTGATTTTGGTGGAGGTGCTGGTAGCCTGCGTGATAGCAGTTATATCAAATTTCAAACCGAACAAACAACACCGCAATCTTGGAACATTGGAGTATCAGCGACAATACCGAGTGATGGAACAACGTTTAGTGCGACCAATAGCGATACTGTTAAAATCAACAATGCCCTTCAAGCAGGAAGTTCCAGTACCGTCACAGGTCAATTTTATGGCACTTCGGCTGAAGCCGTCGGTGGAACATTCAAAGCAACCGCTGGAACAAGCACGGCTTCAGGCGTTTTCAAGGCGGTCAAATAATGAAACGCTCAACCCTTACTCTCATCGCTCTTTTGAGTACACATCTTTTGGCTACGGATATCACATCCAAAGAGCTGTATATGCATGCACAAGCAGTGTATAATCAAGGGGATTTTAAGCAAGCTTATCCTCTTTTTGAACAACTTTTAGAGCAAACACCGCAGAGTGCCGAAATCAACTTCTTTGTCGGGCGTTGCGCGTTGGAACTTCATCAATACGATGAAGCGATGGCCGCATTTGATCGTGTTTTAATGATCAATCCTAAACACACGCGAACCCATCTTGAGCTAGCACGACTTTATTATGAACGCCAGCAATTAGAATTATCACGAACAGAACTCAATTTAGTACTTAATGACCAACTTCCAAGCGATATACGCGATGTAGCGATGGCTTTTAAACGTCGCATTGATGCAAGTATCAGTCCACATCACTTTAATGGCGCCGTTATTGTAGGTGGTGGTTATGATAGCAATGTCAATAACGATATTGGCAATAAAGCGTTTATTCTTCCCTCATTAAATATACCCATTTCTGGAAATACCAAAGAAAAAGACGGCTACGGTTTTTCAACATTTGTTCTCAACCATAGCTATGATTTTGGTGAACGTGGTGGCTGGACATTGGAAAATAGTTTTGTAGGATATGATAAGCTGTATTCAAAATCAAGCCTCAATAACCTCGTTCTTTTTTCACTCTCCAGTGCTCCCACATGGAGTGAAAAGCAAGTCAAATTCGCACTCCCTGTGATGTTTGACCGTGTTTACATTGATGGGAAAGGTTATCTTTACAATGTCGGAGCAGGACTCAAAGAGACGTATCTTTTAGACCCTCTTTCTGCCATCGAAGGTGGCTATACGTTCAAGCGAGGCTACTACCATGAAGAGACATACGATGTCAATGCCCATCTCATTTACGCCAATTACCGACGTATTGTCGGTGACAATCTTTTCGCATTTGCCCTTCAAACCAGTTATAGCATCAACAAAGAGGTTGAAACAACACGCACGGATGTGGATTACACCGAATTTAAATATGGCATAGACCTTTCCAAAGAGTTTACCAAAACCTTCCGAGGCTCTTTAGGCTATACCCGCATTAATGATCGTTACAGCGATGTCGATACTATCTTTTTGACAAAACGTCATGATGAAAAAAATCAGTACGAGCTCTCTTTGGGCTATACCGTCCAAAAAAATCTCTCGTTAGGTGCGAGTATTGCGTACAGCGACAATCACTCCAATCATGACCCATACGATTACGACAAACTCAATGCGCTTGCTAGTGTGATGTGGACATTTTAACCTATGCGAAAAAGCCTACTACAACTCTTTTTTACACTGGTAGTGATACTGGGTGGTGTCGTAGGCTATTTGCATTTTAACGCCGTATGGCAGCCTTTTGAGTATAAAATCAAAGATTTGATGCTTCAAACCCGAGGTGAACTTCCAGGCGATGAAAACATCATCATTGTTGATATTGATGAAAGAAGTCTCAAAGCACTAGGACAATGGCCTTGGAGCAGAGACAAAGTGGCTACATTGCTTCAAAATTTATCTGACCTTGGCGTTGCTATCATTGGTTTGGATGTTGTCTTTGCAGAGGCAGATAATAGCTCGCCTCACAATGTTTTTCAAAAATTGGGGCTTCCGTTTCAAGATGTTCCTAATTACGATGAGATGTTGGCAAAAACGATTGAAGACACTCCCACCATTGTGGGTTATGTCTTTGCACTTACGCCTGATTCTATCCAACCCGAAGGGCAACCCAAAACATCCGCCATTATGATTGAGCATGAACGCCCTACTCGCTCGTATGTGATAAAACCGTATCGCCCTATTTTAAACATACCTCTTATTCAACAAAAAGCTTATTCCAGTGGCTATTTCAATACCATTCCCGATAGCGATGGCATCGTTCGCAGTATCCCCTTAGTCATGGAATACAATGGCGTGATTTATCCTTCACTTAGTTTAGAGATGGCACGCCTTATTTTAGGTGAAAAAAAAGTGGACATCTTATACGATGAAAATGGTCTCAATCAAATTGTTATAGGTGAACACAAAATCCCTACCGATTTTTTTGGACGCTTAATGATTAATTATAGAGGAAGCCAAAACAGTTATCAGTATATCTCCGCGATTGACGTGTACAATAAGCATGTCAATCCTTTACATGTAAAAGATAAAATAGCCCTTGTGGGAACCTCAGCCGCAGGACTTTTGGACTTAAGAAGCACTCCGTTTGAAAGCGTTTACGCAGGCGTTGAAGTGCATGCCAATGCCATTGACAATATCCTCCACCAAAATTTTATTGCAAAGCCCATTTGGACACGCGGTGTTGATATGATGAGTATTGCATTATTAGCGTTGGTCACGTTTGCTCTTTTATTGCTTCCTAGCGCTTTGTTGAGCTTTAGTGGACTCTTAGCGCTTAATCTTATCATTATCGCAACCCATTATTATGCGATGATTTCTCAAGGCATTTTGCTCAACACCATTCTGCCGATTGTTTCTATCAATGTTCTTTTTATCATAGGTCAGGCCATCAACTATTTTCTTGAAATCAAACAAAAAGAGATGATTAAACATAAATTTGCCAGTAAAGTAAGCCCTGCCGTTATGAATAATATCTTAAGCAGTGAAGCCGATTTTTTACAAGGCATGGAAAAAGAGATTACGATTTTTTTCTCGGATATTCGTAACTTTACAGCCATTTCCGAAGCAGCGGGAGAACCAAAGCACCTGATTCATTTTATGAATGCGTATATGGACCCGATGACAGACATTATCATCAAAGCGGGTGGTACGGTTGATAAATTTATCGGCGATTCGATTATGGCCTATTGGAACGCACCGCTGAGTGTTGAAAATCATGCCGATAAAGCAGTCTCTGCGGCATTAGAACAACTGCATTATTTGGTCAAATTAAATCAAATTTTGCAGAAAAACCCCGAGTTTTCCGCTATTCATACGATGGCACTTCACAACAATAAGCCCATCATTGATATTGGTATTGGTATCAATACGGGTCTTGCTATTGTTGGCGAAATGGGAACCAGTCGCAGAAGCGATTTTACCGTTATTGGTGATCCTATCAATCTTGGTTCGCGGTTGGAATCATTGTGCAAATATTACGGAGCCCATATCATTATTTCGCATTTTACAAAGCGCCAATTAAAAGGTGACTACGTGATGCGATTATTGGATTTAGTCACGGTTAAAGGGAAGCAAGAACCTGTCGAGATATGGCAGGTGCATGATTTTAAAAGCATTCCTAACCATCAACACCCTTTATGTGAGTGTTCACAAGAGATACTTGAAGAAGAATTGACGTTGTACCATGCAGCACTCCGACAGTATCAACACGCACAGTTTCGTGAAGCATTGACCTTATTTGAAAATTTAAAACAAAAAAATTATCATATTAATGATACGATTTACACAATTTATTGTGAACGCTGTTCGCACTATATTGCCTTTCCACCCAGTGAATTTAACGGTGTGTTTGTTCACACAACCAAAGGATAAGTATGAGTCAGATTCGCATTCTTGGTGCACAAGGAAGCCGAGCACAAAATGCTTTTACCACATGCCTCCAAATTACAAAGAACACACTCATTGATGCAGGCAACATTATGCATGCGCTAGGCGATGACGCTTTACATATCCATCGCATTTTCTTTTCTCACGCCCATTTAGACCATATCATTGATAGTGCGTTTATGATTGATAATTTTTTTGTCAAGCGCAGCGAATCACTGATACTCTATGCGCTTCCTCAAACCATAGAAGCACTGCAAAAACACCTCTTTAACGATGAAGTGTGGCCTAATTTCAACAAAATTCCTCTTCTAAATTCAACCGTACCGGCATTGCAGTATGTCAGCATTACCCCTTTTGAGCGTTATCCTATTGAAGATGGCATCACGCTCATTCCTATACCATCTAACCATACCGTTCCTTGCTGTGGGTATATTATTGAACAGCACAACAGCGCACTTTTATTTTCGGGGGACTCCTTTCACAATGAACTGCTCTGGCAAACACTCAATGAAAACAGCGCCATTAAAGCGTTGATTATTGATGTCTCTTTTCCCAATCGTTTGACAAAAATTGCAAAGGAGAGCAAACATCTTACCCCTAATTTTTTAGAATCAGGGCTCAAACTTTTAAACAGAGATGTCAAAATTTATATCAATCATCTCAAACCCTTTTATGTGAATCAAATTACCGAAGAGCTTTGCGCTATCGGTATTGAAAAGCATAATATTTTAAAAGATGGCGAACTCATTGACATTGCAACAGGTGAACTGTGCCTTAGTACGTTATTGAGCAGTGATGAACGTGTTCAAAAACTAACGCAAATTGGAACAGCGCTTTCTGCCAATGAAAACCTTAATTCACTTTTAGAAATGATTGTTACTGAAGCTAAAAATCTGACCAGTGCTGATGGAGGCACACTCTATTTGCTAGACCAACACCAATTGCGTTTTACAATTGCGCAGACCGACTCTTTAAACATCAAAATGGGTGGATCAAGCGGGAAAATAACATGGGAACCACTTCCGCTGTATTTAGAAAACAGCGAACCCAATAAAAAAATGGTTGCCGTAACATGCGCTTTGGAAGATAGGTTGATTAATATTCCCGATGTGTATGAAACCGAAGGCTTTTCATTTGATGGAACCAAAAAATTCGACCAAGGAACAGGGTATCGCTCCAAGTCTATGCTAGTGATTCCCATGAAAAATCATGAAAATGAAATCATTGGTGTTTTACAGCTTCTTAATAAACAGCATCCTTCAACGCGTGAAGTGATTGCCTTTGATGTTGATGATGAAAAAATCTCTTTATCCCTTGCGTCACAAGCAGCCATTGCGATTACCAATACCTCGCTCATTCAAGGCCTCGAAAGCCTTCTTGAAGCTTTTTTAAAAAGTATCATCTTTGCTATTGGGAAAAAATCACCCTATACGGCAGGGCACATCAAACGTATGGTGAAACTGAGTCTTATGCTATCACGGGCTATCAATAATGACACAACGCTCTACAAGCAAAAGCATTTCAACCAAGAAGAGCTCAAACAGATTAATTTCGCCGCCTTGATGCACGATATTGGGAAACTTGCAACCCCTGAACAAATCGTCGATAAGGCTACAAAGCTCGAAGCAATTTTTGACCGCATCACGCTTGTTAAGAGCCGTATTTCGACTATTGAACGCGCTTTACATGTAAATTTTTTGGAGAAAAAAGTTGCACATTTAGAAGGCAAAGAGACGTATGCGCTTGAAGTGCTTGAAGCACACTATATGACGCAAAAACAGCGATTGCAAGATGCGTGGGAATTGATTCAAACCCATAATCGCGGTGATACCTTCTTAAGCGATACGGATGCTGCTAAAATCAAAACACTTGCGCACACATCATGGCATATTGGTGATGAAATCTATACAATTTTAACGGAAGATGAAGCCTATCATTTGAGCACACAAAAAGGAACATTAACCAAAGAGGAACGCGACATTATAAACGACCATGCTAAACTCAGCGTTGATTTATTAAATAAGCTACCGTTTCCCAAAAAGTACAAAGAAATTCCTCAAATTTCAGGAAACCACCATGAAAAAATTAATGGAAAAGGGTATCCCCAAGGACTCAAAGATGATGAAATCAGTTTTGAAGCGCGCATTTTAGCCATCGCCGATATTTTTGAAGCCCTCACTGCCAGTGACCGACCCTATAAAGCAGGAATGCCTCTATCAACCGCTATGAAAATTCTATACACCATGGCTAAAGAAAATGAACTCGATAAAGATTTAGTGAAGTTTTTTTATACCTCTGGCGTCTATTTAGAATACGCTAAAACCTACCTACCTGCGCGGTCTATCGATGAAATCACTGTTGATTTCAATCATTTATAGTCATTAAACTATTTAATCGCTCTATATCATGAAAAGTTAAACGCCCTGTAATATTTAAAATATTTACATATGTATTAATCAGATCATAAATTGACTCAATCAGTTTAAACTCAATTTCATATAATTTTGTTTTTGCATCTTCTAAATCTATTAAGCTTTTTAAACCATGCTCATAGCCTTTTTGGACTGAATATAAATATAAAGTAGCAGATTGTCTAGCATCTTTTTGTAAGCTAATATCTTCAAAGGACGATTTATAATTAAAAAGAAGCTCTTCATACTTTACTTGAATCTCTCTTTGCTGATCTATCAAATCTTCTTTAGCTGATTGCAATAATAATCTATTTTTTTCAACTTGTGAATCTACTTTTCCACCTTGATACAGTGGAATTTTAATACCTAAAACGACTCTGCTATCTCGTTCGTAATCAACCGTTACATCATTTGTCTGATATTCGGTATGTGAAAAACTTAAATCTACAATAGGATAATGACCGTATTTTGCCGTCTCCACTTCTTTTTCATATATTTGTGTATTTAATTTGCTCATCTTTAGGTCAGGATTTTGACTTAAATCCTGATTGGCAGTAAGCTGTAACAATGATTTTATATCTAAGGTGTCAAATGAAATTGATGGTATATTATGAAGTTCAATCCCTGTTAATTTTTTTAATTTCATCTTTGATAAAACTAAAAATTGCTCTTGCTTATGCAAAAGAGATTTAGATTGCTCATATGCTAACTTAGATTCCATCAAATCCATTTTAGTGGAAAGCTGAAGATCTAGCTTTTGCTTAATTTGTTGGTAGTGTAAGAGATTTGTATTTACATAAGATTGCGCGAGAATAACACTATTTTGATATTTTAAAGTTGAAATATATGCATTGCAGACTTGAAATGCTAATTCTTGCTCTTGCTTCGAAAGGAAAATGCGCGCAGAATCAGCTTTGAGTTTAGCACTTTCTATTTGCGATAAAATTTCTGGATGATAGATGGCTTGAGATGCTGTAATAGAAGCTGAATTATATTTTTCTTTTGTTTGCATATGAAATAAATTATCTTTATATTCTCTATGAGAGTTGTCTAAAGACGTATAAATTTGAGGGTAAAGTTGAGATTCTGCCTGTCTAATATCTTCTTCTTTAGCATTGACTTGATAGGCAACGGATTTTAATTTTGCTTCATGATCAAGTGCACGTTTGTAGGCTTCACTTAAGGTAGGGAATACTTCATTTGATTCAAGATGCATACATATAATGACTATTAAATAAAAAAAATGCTTCATTTGTTAGAATCTCTATTCTTCGTTAAAACTACGACTAATCATATCTAAGAAGGGTTTTAAAAGATAGTTTAATGCTGTTCTCTCTTCTGTCTTAATCATCACCTCTACAGGCATACCAGCAACTAACTCAAAATGATATTGACGGAGTTGCTCATAACCTTTAGGTGTTAGCTCAAGCTTTGCTTCATAATACGATGTATCTGATCGTGGATCAATTAATCTATCAGCTGAGACCTGTATAACTTTGCCCTCTATCACATGCGTGAATCGTGTATTGAATGCAGAAAAACGAATATCAGCAAATAAGTTTGGATGTACTTTATCAATATCAGTATTTTGAATTTTTGCCGTAATGACAAAATGAGAGGACTCAGGAACAATGTCTAATAGTGGTTTCCCAGCACCGATAACTCCACCAATCGTGTGCATTTCAAGCCCTACAACAGTACCACTGATAGGTGCATGGACAATGAGTCTCTGTTCAGTGTCTTCCATAGCAACCATTTTTGATTGTATCTCAGTGATATTATTTTTAATTCCGACAAACTCATCTAAAAGCTTATCTTGTATCTCTTTTTTGCGTGCTAATAATTGTGATTTAAGCTCGTTAATTTGCTCCTCTGCCTTTGCAATATCTGCTTTTGAATTAGCAATTTCTCCCTCAAGTATAGCTTTTTCTTTTGATAATTCCCGTATTTTAATTTTATCAATGAGTTGTTCTTTTAGGAGTATTTGCCACTCTGTAATTTCTTCATTAATTGCAATTAAGCGTATTGATTTCCCCTTAATTAAAGAAGTGATGCCATCAATATATTTACTTAATTGAATCATTCTTTGTTGTGTAATAATTTCATCATTGACAATCATTTTATGTTTTAGTTCAAAAATCTGTTTTTGAGTTTTAAGCATCATAGTCATTTTTGTGGTCTGTTCTTCTTGTTGCAACTCAGGAGCAAATTGTATTTCACTCAATCCATTGATTTGCGATTCAAGTCTAGATTTTACAGCAAGTGCTTCAAGATATTGATTTTTTAATATACGAGCTTGCGATGATACTTGGGCATTATGCAATTTTAATAGAACTTGTCCTTGTTGTACGTTGTCACCATTATTCACTAAAATCTCTTCTACAATTCCACCTTCTAAATGCTGTACAGTTTTTTTATAAATATCAGCAGAAACATTCCCGATAGCAACAACAGCACCAGAAAGAGGCGCTAAAGCAAGCCACCCTCCAAAAATAAAAAAAACAATGACAATAACGGATAAACCTAGATAAATAAATCGTTGATCATTATCATCGGGTCTTGAAATTTGTTTTATCATAATTTATACTTTGGTGGCTTGCATTTGTAATTTTTGTAAAATATGTTGAGTATCACCATAAAGTTCTATTTTCCCTTGATTGAGTACCATTAGTTTATTTGTCATTTGAACAATACTTGGACGCTGAGTAATCAATATGACAGTTATGGCTTTAGATTGTAGTATTCTTAATGCATTTGTTAATGCATACTCTCCTGCATCATCAAGATTGGAATTAGGCTCATCTAAGACCACTATTACAGGATTGCCGTAAAGTGCTCTGGCTAACCCTATTCTTTGTCGTTGCCCACCAGAAAGAATTGAACCGCCCTTACCTATTTGCGTATCATACCCATTCGGTAATTTAAGAATCATTTCATGAACGCCAGCCTGTGTTGCAGCTTCTACGACTTTTGAAGCATTGACTTCAGAAAAACGACTAATATTTTCACTAATAGTCCCTTCAAATAACTCAATATCTTGCGGAAGATATCCTATATATTCTCCTAAAAGCTCCCTATCTAATTGTGTAATATCTACCATATCCAACCTAACTTTCCCCGATACTACTGGCCAAATACCAAGAATTGCCCTTGCTAAAGTTGATTTCCCAGCAGCACTTGGGCCTATGATACCGATAACATCACCTTTTTTTACATGTAATGATATCCCTTTAATTGTTGGCAATTTTGTATTGGGAGGAATGACAATAATTTGTTCGAGAGAAATTTCACCTTTAGGTGGTGGCAATACCATTGGCTTTTCTTTTTTAGGATGTTCTTTTAAAAGATATTTTAATCGAATATAAGCTTCATAGGCTTGACTGAATCCTTTCCAACTCGAAATAATGACATCCAATGGCGCTAAGGCTCGCCCCATCATAATAGAACCTGCGATCATCATCCCTGGTGTTATTTCCGAACGCAATGCAAGGAAACCCCCTAAGCCTAGAATAAGTGATTGAAGAAGAAGCCTTGTAGATTTTGTTATGTTTACCCAAAATCCCGCATTATCACTCGCTATCATTTGTGCATTTAAAAATCTAAAATACTTCTTTTGCCATAAATTCCGAATATTGTCTTGCATTCCCATGGCATAAATAATTTCTGAATTTCTTAAACTTCCCTCTAAAAAAGTATGTGATGACCGGCTCATTTTATTGGCTTCAATTAACTTTTTTTTAGTTTGTCTTTCATTCAGAAAAGCAAACAAGATTAAAAGTAATCCAGCACAAATAGAGAACCATCCAAAATATGAATGGAATATGAATAAGGCACTAATATATATTATGAACCATGGCGCATCAAAAATAGCAAAAAGACCATTTCCCGTGAGAGCTTGCCTTATTAATGCTAAATCACTAAAAGGAGCTGTCGATACCTTGTCTGGTGATTTATTTGATAACATGAAAATAGATTCAAAAATTCTATCGCTTAGCATATTGTCTATTTTATTACTTATTCGAACTAATATACGAGATCTAACAATCTCAAGTATCATCATTGTCATAAACAATATAATAATGATTAAAGTTAGCATTAACAAAGTACTTTCACTTCGACTAATCATAACTCTGTCATATAGTTGTAACATATAAAGCGGTGATGCTAACTGTAGAAGATTGATAAAAAAACTAAAAAAGCCGACATATATCAGAGATTTTTTTACTTTAAAAAAAATTTGATGTACTTCATCGTTATCGTCATTATGATGAGGCATTTATATCCCTTACCCACATTAATATGAGTTTAAATTATAATTGAAAAATTATTTTAACACAAAAAATCATTTTATTAATAAAAATTAAAAAAGATTGCACTATAATCATGGCTTATTTCTATAAAAAATTTTATTAATAGAACAAATTAAACAAGGAATTGTTATGAGTAATTATACTACTGCGGGCACAGTATCTCTTGTTTCTCAATCCACGGATAATGACATAAATACCCTGCTTTCTGGAGTTAAATGGGGAGATTCTCAAGGAACAGGTGCTAGTTTGAGCTTTAGCTTTCCTTGGACCACAAACTCAACTGCTTTATGGACTAACGATTACACTGCTGATTCAGAACCATATGCAACATTACATTATGGACTTAGCTCTAGCCAAATTGTAGCGGCAAGAGCTGCTTTGCAAGATTGGGCAAATGTAGCCAATTTAACCTTTAACGAGGTTACAGAAAGTGGGACAGAAGTAGGTGATATTCGTTTTGCTTTTTCTTCGTCTGTATCAGATGTTGGTTCATGGGGGTGGAGTTACTTCCCTAATAATTCTTCTGCTCTAGGTGGAGATATTTGGATTAGTACAAGCTTAACAGGTAGCAATATGGATTTTTCGCAGGGTGGCTACGGATTAATGTCATTAATCCACGAATTAGGTCATGCCTTAGGCTTAAAACATCCTGGTGACTATGGCGATTCTGATGTGGGGCCTTTTTTATCAGCAACAACCGATAATCAACTCTACTCAATCATGTCTTATAATGCACCTGATAATAACTGGTGGGTAGACACCCAAACAAATACATATGTTTACGTTTATGCTCAAACCCCTATGATTTATGATATTGCAGCGATGCAATATCTTTACGGTGCAAATACCACAACAAATACAGGCGATAATATTTATTCTTATGATAATCAAGCTCCATTTAGATTGACCATTTGGGATGCAGGAGGTCATGATACTATTTCTGTAGCCAACTCATCAAGAGGATCGCTTATAAATTTAAATGAAGGTAGCTTCTCTAGTATCCAAACAAATCGTTTTTATAGTTATTATGGCATTAGTGATACTGCGGATGGCACTTATAACCTTGGTATAGCTGAAGGAGCAATCATAGAAGATGCCATTGGTGGCTCAGGCGATGACACATTAATAGGAAATGATGTTAACAATCGCTTAACAGGCAATAATGGCAATGACACTTTAAATGGCGGCGCAGGCAATGACACTTTAAATGGTGGAATAGGTAATGATATTATGCTAGGTGGCGCAGGCAATGATGTCTATTATGTGGACAGTCTTCTTGACATGATTTATGAGACAACTTCTGTTTCAAGCTCCACTGATGCAGGTGGCTCTGACTTTGTCGTAAGTACAGTAAGCTGGACTTTAGGAGATTACTTTGAGAATCTTCGACTATCATCCTCTAATGCTATAAATGGAATAGGCAATGTTCTTAACAATACTATTTTTGCAGGAGCTGGGAATAATTTCATGAATGGAAGCGGCGGAATTGACACTCTTTCTTATATCGATTCAACAGCTGGAATCACTATTAAGCTTGGCTTAAGAACAGCTCAGTTCACAGGTGGATCAGGCACAGATATGATAGCTAATTTTGAAAATTTATATGGTTCGAATTACAACGATAATCTTACAGGAACTTCAGCAAATAATATTTTATATGGGTATAATGGTAATGATATAATAAGTGGTGGTGCAGGTAATGACACAATCGATGGTGGCAGTGGCAACGATACTTTATTTGGCGGTGATGGCAACGATATAATAAATGGTAGTAGTGGTAATGATATTATGCTTGGAGGAGCGGGCAACGATACTTATTTCACCGATAATACCAATGATATCATATATGAAACTTTATCAACGACTAGTTCAACAGATGCTGGTGGAACAGATATTGTTATTACTACTGTTAATTGGACATTAGGAAATTACATTGAAAATCTACGTTTAAATACTTCTAATAATATTAACGGTATGGGTAATTCTATAAATAATATAATTTATGCAGGTGCAGGTAACAACATCATGAATGGAGGAAATGGTATTGATACGGTATCTTATATCTATTCATCCGCAGGAGTAACTGTAAAACTTGGATTAACTACGGCACAAGCAACCGGAGGTTCAAGTACTGACTCCATTATGAATTTCGAAAATCTTGCTGGTTCTAATTATAATGATATTTTAACAGGCAATAGTGCGAACAATGTACTTTATGGATATAATGGTAATGATATACTCACTGGTGGTGCTGGCAACGATACTTTAGTCGGTGGTTCTGGTAGCGATACATTCTATTTTAATACGACGCTAAACGCCTCAACCAACGTAGATACGATAACGGATTTTTCATCTGCGGATGATGTTATTTGGCTTGAAAATGCTATATTTACCTCTCTATCAGCTGTAGGCGCTCTGTCTTCAGACTATTTTAGTGCAACAAGTTCTGCACAAGATAGTAATGATTACATTTTATACGACGCATCTACAGGAGGCCTTTATTATGATGCCGACGGTTCAGACTCAGCAAGTGCTGTACAAATAGCCATTTTAGGGACAACAACACATCCTTCAATTACATATGCTGATTTTCATGTTGTGTAAAAAATTATGAGAGATGTCCTTAGTATTAATAGTGTCTTATTCTCTTGGTTTTATTGAGCTTTAACGATTTTTTAACCCATTTTAGGTATAATCCTTGGTTCTACACTATTTTGAAAACAAAGGACATCTCTTATGACCACCGTTTTATTGGTTTTACAATTTGTTTTAACCGCCATTTTAACTGTCTCTGTCTTACTACAAAAAAGCTCATCTATTGGACTTGGCGCCTATAGCGGAAGTAATGAATCTCTCTTTGGAGCTAAAGGTCCAGCAGGATTTATGGCAAAATTCACATTTGTTGTTGCAATCCTTTTTGTTGCAAACACACTTACACTCGGTTATTTTTACAATCAAGATAAAAAAGTTTCTGTTGCTGAAGATATTAAAGTAGAGAAAAATGTTGTTCCAAGCGTTCCAGCGCCAGAGACAGCAGCACCTACTGCACCAGTGGCTCCTGAAGCACCTACCACTAAATAAGTAAACAATGAAACCTCTTTGGATTGTGTTGTGTTTGAGCATGATGGTATGGGCTGATGCGCATATCTTCATCTACCATCGTTTTAATGACAACCGGTACCCTTCAACCAACACGTCCCTAGAAGAGCTTCGCAAAGAGTTTGATTATTTTAAAAATAATGGCTATAAAGTTGTTCCTCTTCAGACATTGGTCCAAGCACTGCATAACAAAGAAACCATCCCCGACAACTGGGTCGTTTTAACCATCGATGATAATTATAAAAGCTTTTACGAGCATGGGCTAGCCCTTTTTAAAGAGTACAACTACCCTTTTTCGATGTTTGTCTATGTAGGCGCTACCGAGAATAAATATGGCGATTTTATGAGTTGGGACCAACTAAAAGATACCGCAAAGTATGGCTCATTGGAATTTCACTCTATGAATCACCCACATATGAATGAACTCAGTGATGAAGCACTTCACCATGATTTTCAAGAGGGACTCTCGCTTTTTGAGCAACGTCTGGGTCTCAAACCTCACTATTTTTCATACCCTTTTGGTGAATTTACGCCTAGAGTGAAAAAAGTTGCACAAAGCTATGGCTTTGAAGCCCTGTTAAATCAAAATATGGGTGCCGTTGCAACTTTCAGCGATCCTTTGAATTTGGATCGTTCTGCGTTGGTAGGCAAAAGTGATCTACCAAGCTTTCTTAAATACAAAGCACTCAATGCCACTTGGAGCAAACCAGAGACACTTAACCAAAAGAATGAAATTACCTCACTTTATGTCAAAGCGGACACATCTGCTTCAAAAGGTGGTATTTATATCAGTGGGTATGGATACCAAGAAACCTCTTTAAGCGATGGTGTTTTTCAGGCAGAAATTAATAAAATAGCCTCTAAAGAGCGTACACGTATTATTGTCTCTGTGGGCAATAAAATTTCAACGAAACTACTTGTAAAGGATAAATATGGAACTGAATAAAATCTATGCTGAACAAAAAGAGCATATGGAAAAATGTATTGCAGCACTTAAACGTGACTTTACGACCATTCGTAGTGGTAAAGTTTCTATCTCAATTTTAGATAACATTCATGTCGATTACTATGGAACACCTACCGGTCTTAGCCAAGTGGCTACTGTTTTGGCAACAGATGCAACAACAATTACGATTTCTCCTTGGGAAAAAAAGATGCTCAGAGAGATTGAAAAAGCAATTATGCAAGCCAATATCGGTGTCAATCCAAACAATGATGGTGAGGCTATCAAGTTATTCTTCCCTCCAATGACAAGCGAGCAACGTAAAGAGGGCGCAAAACAAGCGAAAACCATGGGTGATAAAGCAAAAATTGCTATTCGTAATGTACGTAAAGACTCAAATGATCAAGTAAAAAAATTGGAAAAAGATAAACTTATCACAGAAGATCAGTCTAAAAAAGGACAAGATGAAGTCCAAAAAATTACCGATGCGGCTGTTTCAAAAGTCGATGATTTAGTGAAAGAAAAAGAAGCTGAACTACTTAAAATTTAAGGTGACCCATGCAAGTTGAGAAAATTTATAAAGATGCAAATGCCCTTCTCGAGGGACACTTTTTACTCAGTAGCGGTAAACATTCTCGCTTCTATCTTCAAAGTGCCAAAGTTTTGGAAGACCCAAAAGTTGCCGAAGCATTAGCGGTTGAACTGGCACATATGATTCAAGCCCATGGTTTAGAAGTTGATACCATTTGTTCCCCTGCTCTTGGCGGTGTTTTAGCAGGGTATGAACTTGCGCGCGCACTCGGAAAACGATTTATTTTTGCAGAACGCGTCAATAGCGAAATGACCATCAGAAGAGGTTTTGAAATCAAAAAAGGTGAAAAAATCCTTGTGTGTGAAGACATCATCACAACAGGCGGTTCTGCACTTGAAGCCGCTAAAGTTGCCGAGACTATGGGCGGTGTTATCGTTGGATTTGCAGCCCTAGCCAATCGTGGTTTTTGTAAACGCGTGGGCAGTAATTTAGAGGGAAAACCTACATGTAAATTACCAAACGATGCACCATTTTTTGCACTGGCTGATTTTGAATTTGACATTTATGAGCCAAGCGAGTGTCCTTTATGCAAAGAAGGGAGTGTTGCCATCAAACCTGGTAGCCGAGGTAATTAAAGTACAATGCGATGGAGAGAGACGAAAAAAGGAGGAAAGAAGGAGGCAAACGCTTCTTTACTTCCTTACACCATCGCACCTTTTACAAGACGCGCTAAGGCGTTTGTTGTAGATTCTTTTATGCTTCTCATGCCCATTCTTTACATTGTTTTCTATCTTATTTTTGGCTCACGTGAAGGTTTTGCGGCACATATGATGTTAGGATGGCTTCTGGTTATCATCCCTTATGGGCTTATTACGATTCTTTTCTTTGCCATAAAAGGTCAAACGCCTGGCTATAAAGCCTATGAAATTGAATTGATAGACACAACCACGCTGAAAAAAGTTTCATTCAGCCGTCTTCTGATACGCTACGTCATTGCACTTAGTGTGTTTGCCACTTTTATTGGGCTTTTCTTCCCTTTCTTTCGCAAAGATCGTCTTTTTATTCATGATATTCTCACACATTCTGCTCCCATTTTGAAGTAACATTGCGTGATCTTTTTTAAAATCTCTGGGTTTTTCTTTTCATACTTTGCCGTAACGGGCGTTTACGTCATTTTTATGCCAAAAATCTTACAAATGCTTGGGTACAGTGCTTTACAAATTGGTACTATTTTTGCGCTAGCCCCATTAATGCGGTTTGTGGTTCCTTTTTTCTTTCTCAAACATTTTGAACTGACACAAAAAGTTTTTTATACCGCTTTATTTGGCGCTATTTTTGCAATTGTGCTTTTTTATTTTGCTATTCATAACTTCTACTTTTTTATGCTTCCAAATATGTTACTGGGTGCATGCCTTGGAATGATACTTCCCTACGTTGAAACCTACGCCATGGAGCATCTGCAAAAAGAGCGTTTTGGTAAATCAAGGCTTTTTGGTTCCATTGGCTTTATGCTCATTGGTATTGTTTTAGCAAGGCATCTAGAAGATTACAGCGATGGCTTGCATTATCTTTTATTGGGTATTTCGCTAACAGCTTTTTTTGCGTATTGGCTGACAAATAATAACCCCGTCTTTGAAGTTTTAACACCGCGCGACACACCGTTTCAACTTTTACATGTAAAGTTTTTATGGATTAGCTTTTTTCTCTTGCAAGTTAGTTTTGGTGCGTTTTATAACTTTTTCACGATTTATGAAACCAGTCATGGCATTAGCCTAGAAACGACCAGTTATTTGTGGGCATTTGGTGTTATCTGTGAGATTGTGCTCTTTTATTTTCAATCCCCTCTGTTACGCCGTTTTAATCTTTTGAGCTTAGTGAAATTTGGCGTATTAACAGCCGCACTTCGTTGGTTTTTACTCTTTTTATTTCCTTCATCGCTCTTTGTTGCTTACGCGGCACAATCCCTTCATGCATTTTGTTTTGCACTGCATCACACAGCAGCCCTAAGTCTTTTATATACGCTGTATCAACAGAAAAAGCTTGCGGCACAGTTTTATTATGGTCTTTCATTTGGGCTGGGAGGATTTGTAGGAGCGTTGATTGCAGGAAATTTTTACGGAGAGTATCTTTATCTCTATGCCAGTTTTATTGCGCTTCTTTCATGGGCTAGTTTAATGCTTTTCAAGGAGAAAGAATAAAATTTTTAAGATAGATTGTATCAATTTCATAACCGAAGGTATCTTCTAACATACTGATAAGCTCACTCTTGAGTCTCTCTTTTCCCGCAACCGTCTCTAGACCATTAGAATCCATCGTGTTGAGATATTGAAGCACGGCGTTGCGTACATTATCCATATTGTTCATAAGCGCTTTTTTGCCGCTTTTACTTTTCATTTCTAATGCGATATCTGCTTTTAGGATTTTAAATTTTTGAGAACGTATATTGATGAAAATCGTATCTAAGCTCACTTCTTGTGCATCGGTGCTTACATTGGTTACCTTTTTGGCAACAGGAGAATCGGCGTAAGAAGAGATGCTCGCTTCATCTTTGAGCATATAATTAATCGCGAAAAATCCCACGATAATCAATAAAACAATAAAGCCTAACGATATTTTGAGTAGTCTTTCATTAAACATTAACGTTTACTCCATAACTTTTCATTGAGTTTAAGCTCCTCAACAATTCCTATCATAGTATTTAAAATCTCAAAATACTCTTTAATATAGGAAAAATCTAAAAGGGAACGAGATAATATCGGCTCAAAAAGTGATTTTGTGTAGGGTATGGCGATATATATTTTTGAATTTATGAAAGAAAGAGAGATATTTTTATTGATTTTGTGGCGAAATTCGACAATTTTTTCCATAAGTGATGGCGAAAGAATATAACGGCTTTCAATGGGATCATTGCCATAGACCACAAAATATTTTTCAAACGCTATATGATCAAGCTTGATATGCTCTCCTCGACTAATGTTCATCCCTTGTAGCCATGTTCCTAAAACACCTAATGTTCGTTCAGCAATATCGGGTAAAACAACAACGTTTGAGTGAAATTCTTTATTAAATTCAGCCACAAAAAAGAGTCCTGCAAAAATATCATGCCATTGCTCTTTATTGTTTTTATCACGCTCTTTTCTTTCAACATGCATTACGCAAAAACGTACATCTACCCCTTCAATTTTCCCACTGACAAGGTCACTTCCACTAAAACGATCATAAGATTCAAGAAAAAGCTCGCTTGTTTGATACTCTGCTTCCCTGATAGTGTCACTTTTGCGATACGTAAGGGAATCATCCACAAAATGAATAATCTTCTCAATAACTTGGTCTTTAAATAAAAGAGCGTACCCTGAACTTTCATGGCGATACACAAACATATAGATTAAAAATCCACCCATTGCGCAGATAAGAGTGGCTTGCAAAGGAGCCATGATGGTTTGGTGCATAAGAACCAGAAACACCCCAACGGCTATGAGAGCAAGGAAAAGAGCTGCCTTTTGAAGTTTTTTAATAATCCGAAGCCTATCCAATTCCAAAACCTGTAATTCTGGATACATGGATTCATAGTAATAATCCAATAACGATGCTATTTTTGCCATGCAAAGAAGATGTTATTGAAAGAGGTTCTTGACATTGACGTTTTGACGTTCCATTTCAGGAACATTAAAAACGACTTTGCGGTCCATTTTCATAAGACTTGCTACAAAATTGGTAGGGAACATCTCTATGGCGTTGTTATAATCAGTCACACTTTGATTATACGCACGACGCGCAGCGGAAATTTGTTCTTCAATTTCATTGAGGGTGTGTTGTAGATGTAAGAAATTTTCATTGGCTTTGAGTGTTGGGTAATTCTCAACAGCGACCATGACACTGCCTAGCATTGAGGAGAGTTGTTTTTCTAATACAATCTTTTCATTAGCGCTCAAATTCCCCTGCAACGCTTGCGTGCGAAGTTCAGTAATTTTTTCAAGCGTAATGCGCTCATGCACCATATACTCTTTTACCGTAGCAACAAGGTTGGGAAGAAGGTCATAGCGTTTTTTTAAAATAGCATCAAGTCCAGCAAAAATGTTATCGACTTGATTTTTTCGAGAGATGAGAGTGTTGTACATAAAAACCATCGCAAGAAAAAGTGCTCCTACGATTATTAAAAACGTCTGCATTTTACGCTCCTCAATAAATCATCATGTAAAGACCTTACCATCAGCATTGGCAAAGTCTTTACATGTAAATATGGTTTAACGACTCATACGCTTACGTTGTGTTGGATCAAGGAATTTTTTACGAATACGAATATTAGTCGGTGTTACTTCGACCAATTCATCATTTTCAATCCACTCTAACGCTAATTCTAAGTTCATTTTGCGCGGTGGAACCAGTTTAATCGCTTCATCAGCACCACTACTTCTAACGTTACTTTGTGGCTTACCTTTAATTGGATTGACATCCAAATCATTTGGACGTGAATGCTCACCAATAATCATACCGCAATAGACTTTGACTTGCGCATCAATGAATAAAACGCCTCTTTCTTGTAAACTAAACAAAGAGTAACCCATCGCCGTACCTGTTTCCATAGAGGTTAAAGCACCATTTTTACGATGTTCAACTTCACCACTAAGTGGTCGGAATTCTAAAAATGAGTGGTTCATAACACCCTCACCTTTGGTATCGGTTAGAAACTGTCCACGAAAACCAATCAAACCACGTGCTGGAATTTCAAACTCAATTCTGGTTTGTCCATCACCTGTTGGGTTCATCGCTTTCATCTCTGCTTTTTTACGACCCAATTTCTCAATAACGGTTCCTGTAAACTCATCCGGTACGTCAATCACCAAATGCTCATACGGCTCCATTTTAACGCCATTTTCTTCTTTAATAATAACCTCTGGACGACCCAATGAGAACTCAAAACCTTCACGTCTCATGTTCTCAGCCAAAATGGTAATTTGAAGCTCACCACGTCCAGAGACTTTAAATTTACCCTCGCCTGCATTTTCATAACGCATTGCGATGTTCGTTTTCATCTCAGATTCTAAACGCTCATAAATTTTATTGGATGTGACAAATTTACCATCAAGTCCCGCAAATGGAGAGTCATTGACCGCAAAAACAACGGAGAGCGTTGGCTCTTCAATATGCAATGGATCAAGTGGCATAGGATTGCTTGGATCCACTAAACTATCGCCAACATCCAGTGTTTCAAAACCAGCAACGGCTACAATGTCACCACTGAAAGCTTCATCAACATCGATGCGCTCTAACCCGTGAAATCCGATAAGTTTTGAAATTCTACCTTTCACTTGTTCGCCATCTGCTTTTGCAAGCATAACCGTCTCATTTTTCTTGATGCTACCGTTAAAAATACGTGCAATACCGATTTTACCAACATAGTTGTCATAATCAAGGGTAAACACTTGAAGTTGAAGTGGATTGGTAGCGTTTCCAGAAGGTGTTGGAACATGCTTGATAATCGTTTCAAAAAGAGGTTCGAGGTTTTTATTTTCATCACTCATGTTGTATTTAGCATAACCCTCTTTGGCCGCAGCATAGACGATAGGGAACTCTAATTGTTGCTCGTTTGCGCCCAACGCAACCAAAAGATCAAAAACCTCATCCACAACACGGTCAGGATCAGCCGCAGGTTTGTCGATTTTATTAACCACAACAATAGGGCAAAGTCCCAAACTCAATGCTTTTTTCACAACGAATTTGGTTTGAGGCATAACACCTTCTTGCGCATCAACAAGCAGTAAAACGCCATCGACCATTTTCAAAACACGCTCAACCTCACCACCAAAATCAGCGTGGCCTGGAGTGTCGATAATATTGATTTTAGTCTCTTTATAGCGAATAGCAGTATTTTTTGAAAGAATGGTGATACCACGTTCTTTTTCAAGATCGTTGCTGTCCATTGCTCTTTCTTCTACCTTTTGGTGGGCACTGAACGTACCAGATTGTTTCAACAATTCATCAACCAAAGTTGTTTTTCCGTGATCAACGTGTGCAATCACGGCAATATTTCTAAACTCTTGCAAAAAATTCTCCTCGTAATCTTAACTTTTACATCATATGAAACGTACGTGATTTGTGTAGTTTGAAGAAGTAATATGCTTCATTATACCATCTTCTTACTAAATTTACATGTAAAGAGTTGTTACCAATATGGAATGAAGATTGCTTGTCATTGGTGCAGAATTGTCTCATATAAATTTATAATAAGGTAACGACAATGCAAGACATCTTCGCTTTTGTTCAGGCAAAAAGCCCTTTATCGCTGACACCAACCACCAATGATGTTGCAAAAACACAAAGTGGCGATGACTCTTTTTCAGAGAGTTTTTTCTCTATAATTTTAGGACAATTAACCAATGATGATGAGAAAGTTTCACTTAATTTAGTCGCGCAAGACACGTCTGGACTCGTGAAAGAAGAAGCATCTGCAACAACTGACCTTACGCTAAATGATGAAGGGAAAAGTATTGATGAACATCTTTTGGAAGACCTTCTAAGTGTCGTCAATACTTTAAAAAATGACTCACAAACAACAACATTTCCAACACTAAAAGCTTCATCAAATTTGGAAAAAATTTTAGCAAGTGAAAGTGCGCGTCAAGACTTTGCGAATGTCAATAGCGTGAGTGATTTGCTGGATTTGTCTAAAAAATACAACTTAGGACTTGAAAAAATTTCCATTTCAAAAGAAACGGTCGAAAGTTTGCAAACCAAATTTCCAACACTGACACAAAATAATTTTTTTAATGACTTACAAACAGCACTTGAGAATTCACAAACAACATCAACACCACAAGAGACAACAACACAAGCGACGACACAAACCAATTTAATGTCATTGCTGACCAAACAAACACCAAAAACAGAAAATACGACAACAACATCTATTTTAAGTGAATTGATTTCCAAAGATACATCGCTACCAAGTGAACCAAAGCTTGTTCAACCAACAACACCAGTCAAACCAGATGAAACATTAGATACGACACTTACTTTAGAAAGTGAAACGCCAATAGTAAATGAAAAACAACACGATACTGCAATTAAGGTAGCACAAACCGTAGAAGAAGAGACAACACCGACAACAGCAAAACCACTTGAAACAATCGTGCAAAAAGTTGCAAACAGTAATGAAACTAAAAAAATAGAAACGCCTGTTCAAGCAACAACAGCAGACGCACAAGAAGAAACTGTCCCTGTCGTAACGACAAATTCAGCTCGTACCAATGAGGTCAGAACAGAGTCTTCTATCACTGAAGATATTCCTGAAACCATTATCAAACCGGCTAAATCTGAAAAAACAACCGGTGAAACGGCTAGTGATGAAGATTTGATGCTTACACAAAAAGTTTCAACGAGGGAACATGATGAACGTGAAGTTAGTGAAAGTTCATCCGATGAGGAACAAAACACTCTTGACGTTAAAAATGACCTCAAATCGACTGCAAAACAAGATATTACAACCAATAAACAAACCAATACAACAAAAGACAGTTTAAACCAATTTGCAACCGATTTGAAAGAAAAAATTGAAGCGTACAAGCCTCCGATTATGAAAGTAGAACTTGCACTCAGTCCAAAAAATTTAGGTGATGTAGATGTGACATTATTGACACGGGGCAACAATTTACATGTAAATATCTCATCTAATTCAACAACCATGAACCTCTTTACACAAAATCAAGCAGAGGTCAAAAATGCACTTGTCAGCATGGGATTTACCAATTTGGAGATGAACTTTAGCGATCAAAGCAACAAAGAACACTCTCAACAAAACAATCAAAAACACAGCAGTGGAAATTTTGAAGAATTTACCACCGATTCAACTGAGGAAGATACGACACTCATGGAAATCGTCATTCCTCAATATGTATAATACTAAAGGATAAATAATGGCAACAGGATATGAAAACCTAATTTCAGGATCAAACTCAACTGCAAACACGACAACCAGTTCAACGACATCAAGTTCTTCTTCATCGTTGAATAAAGACGACTTTTTATCACTCCTCCTCACGGAACTGCAACATCAAGACCCAACAGACCCAATGGACAGTGATAAAATTTTAACGCAAACATCTCAACTTGCTTCGTTAGAAGCTTCTGAAAATACGACAACGGCATTGACCGAACTTTCAGACAAGCTTACGGCATCAACCGATATGAATGCGGTTTCAGCCATTGGTAAAATGGCAAGCCTTGGTTCGTCTGCCATCACGCTTAGCAGTAGCAATGCAGATTTTGAAGTTTATTTTCCAACAGAAATTACCGATGGTACGATGACCATTAAAGATACCAATGGCAATACCGTTAAAACTATTGACCTTGGAGATGCAGCAGCAGGAAAAAGTGGCGTTGTCGCCTTTAACTGGGATGGTATTGATAACGACGGTAATCAACTTGACGATGGCTATTACAGTGTTACAGCCACCTACACCGATGCCAATGGCGATGCAAAAACAACACAAACAGGGGTTTATCCGGTTGAATCTGTGCGTTATCAAGATGGTTCAACCTATGTTAAATTAGGCTCAAATTACTACGCGATAAGCGATGTTGTTGAGTTTTATGATAAATCATTGATTTAACGCAGAATAAGAGGAATAAAGCAATGAACAGCTCTCTTTACAATGGCATATCGGGTATTAAAACCAGTCAATTTTATATGGATGTCATTGGAAATAATATTGCCAATATCAGCACCAATGGGTACAAAGGAAGTACAGCAGAAGTATCTTCTCTTTTTTCATCCATACTTTTGGGTACGCACAATTCCTATGCAAATGATGACGGGTTAGGAGCACAAAGTTTAACAACCGCGTTAGATATGTCTGAAGGCGTACTTGAAAATACCGATAACGCATTTGATCTTGCTTTAAATGGTGAAGGATGGTTTGGTGTTCTTGGAAGTGACGGCAATACTTATTACACACGAGCAGGTAATTTTTCTTTGGATGGAAGCGGTAACTTAGTCGATGGAAATGGCAATTATCTTTTAGCAACATCTGGCAATAACATGGCGACCACAACGCTGGACCAAACGACGCTCGATAAATTTGGAAAATACTACACAGGCACGGGTTCTTCCAATGCAACCCCTTATGCAATCACTCCTTTGGAGGATGTACCATTGGGAAGTGTTGGAAAACAAAGTAAAGTCACATTACCTGATTTACTTTATTACCCTCCTATACCAACGACTGCCGTCTCTTATGGAGCCAATCTTGATCCAACCGTTACGGTAGATGCCGTAACCCTTGCTCTTAATAGCGCAGATTATCCAGCAACCGTTACACCCACAGCATCAGGTACCGTAAGCCTTAGCGGTACTGTTTCCAATACAACAGCAGCTCTTAATCCACAAGAGGGTGACATCATCTCTTTAGTATTAACCGATGTCAATGGAAATACACAAACCATTAATACGAAATTAGATTCAAATTTAGCATGGAGTATTTCAAATTCAGATGTTAGCGGTCTTGATTTAAGTGGCGATTTAACCGTTACCTCTGCAACCGTTCAGACAGAACAAGAAGTGGCGACAAAAAAACACTTTACAACAGGCATTATTGGCGCTAATGGAAACAGCGATATTGTAGATATGACATTTACCAAAGTTGTGCCACAAGGAACTTCTGGAACCACATGGAATGCTGATGTCAAAATCTTAACCTACTATGAAGATTATGATAGCACTAAGACATATGATCCCTCTTTATACTCTATAGACACCTCTACCAATAAAGTCTATCAAATCGTTGATGAACAAACAGGTACGCTAACATTTGGTGGTTCTGGACAACTTACGAGCAATACCCTATCCACACTCAACAATAGCGGAACACCATTGACCCTTGATTTGGGAACCATTGGAGGTTACGATGGACTTATTTCAAGTACCAGTATCGAAAAATCCAATGTTGCAACAGCCAATGGGACAAAAGAAGGGTTTTTAAAAGGTTATGCGATGGATGGCAATGGCAATGTTGTTGCTGAATTTACCAATGGTAAAAGCTCTGCTATTGCGAAAGTTGCAGTGTATCATTTTCAAAATGACCAAGGATTAACGTCTGATGGATCAAACCTTTTTTCAGAGTCTTCCAATAGTGGTAAAGCTATTTTTTATACGGATGCCAATGGAGAAAGTTTTTTAGGCACAGATATATTAAGCAATAAATTAGAGGGCAGTAATGTCAGTCTTGCAACAGCTTTGACAGAGCTGATTGTTGTCCAAAAATCGTTTACAGCTAGCTCTAAAAGTATTACGACCAGTGATGAACTGCTTCAAAATGCTATTAACATGAAAAAATAGCAATAATTGTTCCAAAATGGAATAAAAATTGCTTTTATTTGATACAAAAATTAAATAACAAAAAGTAACTCTAAAAAGGATACGCGATGATGAGATCACTCTGGGCCGGCGTTACCGGATTACAAGCACACCAGATGGCAATGGACGTTGAGGGCAATAATATTGCCAACGTTAATACAACTGGTTATAAATATTCTCGTGCCAATTTTTCAAACCTTTTAAGTCAAACCGTATCCATCGCGACAGCACCTCAAGGTGAACTTGGTGGGCAAAACTCTATGCAAATTGGTCTTGGAACACAAGTCAGTACGGTCACAAAAATTTTTAAACAAGGCTCTATTGAAACCACCGATAAAACAACCGACCTTGCTATCAGCGGTGATGGATTTTTCGTCGTATCGCCCGATGGCGGAAGCACTTATAAATATACCAGAGATGGTGATTTTTCATTCGATGCTAATGGTAACTTTGTCGATACCAACGGCTATATCGCTCAAGGATGGTTGAAAAATGAAGCAACAGGCGATATTGATACTACTTCACCGATTTCTAACATTACTATTCCACCAGGACTTACCACACCAGCTAATGCAACCAGTACGGTTACTGTTAAAGCCAACCTTGACTCAGGTGATTCTGTTGGAAAACTAAAATCAGCTATTTACTCTTTAGATGCTAATAGCGGTTGGGTTGATGTGAATGGCGATGGCATTATGCAAGCAACGGAAGTCCATGATGAAAACGATGTGGGTTCTAATGCTTTTAATACCAGTAAAAAGCTTTATGAACGTGGACAAGATTTTGGTGCACTTTTTGATTCTGATGGTAATGCGCTAAATCTTACTACAGGACAGGGAGCTTGGATTAGTTATGCCAAAGCACAAACCAATACGACTGCCATTACTGCAGATGCTTCTGGTACTACAACGATTGATATGACCATTAACGGTACAATTATTAGCGGTAGTATTACCTCTACCGATGATGATACTGTCGCTACCTATATTGCTGGACTTATTAATGCACAAACATCAGTGACTGGTGTTGAAGCTAACATTACGGGTGGTAATGGACTTTATTTGAGCAATAGCAATCAAACAGGAACCGAAGCAGCTACAAAAAACATTAAACTTAATATAGGAGGAACTGATACTACTGGTTTAACTGATACAAGCGTTATTACTGCCTATCAATACACCTACAGTAGTACACCACTCAATACCTCTCATAGCTATGATGACAGTATTGCAAGAACCTTTACTACCACAGAAGATTTAAGAGAAGCCATGCAAAAAGATGCAAGGCTTTATGTTGATTATGATGAAACGGGAAATAGCCTTCCAGACAAAAATGATGGCGTTACAGTCACAGTCAATAGTGCTGGGCAATTTGAAATTGCTAACCCAAAAGGTGATGCTTTTAACAGTGATGATGGAGATGTTACTGATAATACACTGATTACTCCTACTACAGCGACATCTTTATCGCTTAATAATAGTCTTGCAACGCAAGCTATTACATTTCCAGTGGGGACAATATTAGGCTCTGACCTCACACTTTCTGCAAGCACAACTATTAATGGTACACTTTATGCTGCTGGTTCAGTAATTCCTGCTGGAACTACTATTACTGGAGACCCTGCTACAATTCCTTCTTTATCAACGTTTGATACTTTAGGTGCTGATACAACATTACTTGCGGGAACAAATTTTAAAGGCACTGATGATCATGACCTTTACTTAACCGTTACAGGCTTAAGCAATGCAACCAACAATGTTTCAGCCAATAATAGTTTTACCACAACCATTAATGCGCTTCAAGGAACACTTACTTCTGGTACATCAACGAGAACTTCTCAAAGTATTTATGCAGCATCTCTTGCTTCTAGTACGGATGTTTATGATTCACTCGGTTCAAAACATACCGTTCGTTTTGAATTTACAAAAACAGGCTATACCAGTAGTGGTGGTACAGAGTGGTCTATTATTATTTCCGTACCAGAACCAGGTGATATTAACCTAGGAAGTTATCCCGAAAATATTGTTACAGGAACCGTTAGCTTTAATTCCGATGGTTCACTTGCAACCTACACACCAAGAAACTTGACCTATACCGCCAATAACGGTTCAACTGCCAACCAAAACATCGAAATTAACTTTGGTACATTAGGACAATTTGATGGTATTACCAGTTTTGATAAAGACTCAAGTACCACAGGTATCAGCCAAGATGGTTATGCGGGTGGTGATATTAACGGCCTTAGTGTTGATGAAACAGGTACTATTATAGGTAGTTTTACCAATGGACGTAGTTTTGCTTTGGCACAAGTTGCTATGGCCACTTTTACGAACAATGGTGGTTTGGAGAGTGATGGTGGAAACTGTTTTATCCAAACGTCAAACTCAGGTGATCCTATCGTGGGACAAGCAGGAACGGGTGGAAAAGGCTCTATTCAGGCTAGTTCACTTGAAATGAGTAACGTAGACCTATCGCGCTCTTTGACACAGCTCATTGTTATTCAAAGAGGCTATCAAGCCAACTCAAAAACAATTACAACTGCCGATGAGATGCTCAACACTCTACTGCAACTCAAATAACAATTTTTTAGCTTACATATACTACAATGAGTCCCAAAAAAACTTGGGACTCAACACATGAAAATCACACTGAATCACTACACTCCCCTTCTCATTTGTGCCGATGCTATTCGTACCTGCTGGCAAAGTTTTGACAAAAGCGACGATGGTGGCGAAAAAGACAAAGAGCTCATTGACCGTGTTGGCAACAAATTTAAACATGCCTCAACTCTAGAGCATCTCGTGTATAATTTTTACATTGAAGGTGTTTCACGTGCCCTTCTTCAAGAACTCGCACGTCACCGTATGGCTTCGCTTTCTGTTAAATCAACACGTTACACATTAAAGGAACTTAAAAACGAAGAATCTTTTACATGTAAAGACCTTGAGAGAGCCTCAAAGTACTTGGTTTTAACAGATGTAGAAATGGTTGATGAAATGAGCATTAAAGCGCTTGAAAACTTGCGTTTAGTCTTAGTAGCAGGCATCAGCAACGATAAAGCAAAATACTGCCTTCCAGAGAGCTATAAAACAGAATTAACCTGGACAGTTAATGCCAGAAGTCTTCAAAACTTTTTAACCCTTCGCAGTGATAAAAGTGCACTTTGGGAAATACAAAATCTTGCCCATGCACTTTATGATGCACTTCCGGAAGAGCATAAATACCTCTTTAGTATCAAAGAAACTACAATGGGTGTACAGAGATAAACTTTAAACTTTTATAATAAAAGATTTAAAGTGTTAGCGCTGACCCCTACTTCCTTTGGGCATGTGTAATAGCTATGGCGATTGCATCGGTAATGTCCAAGGGTTTTATCTCTTGTTTAATTCCCAAAATCTTCTTCACCATAAACGCTACTTGTTCTTTTGCCGCTTTACCATTACCCGTTACAGCCTTTTTAACTTGTAAGGGTGTGTATTCACTAAAATTACCAATAACTTGTAAAATTTTAAGACTCAGAGCACCTCTAAACTGTGCCAATTTTAAAACGGTTTGAGGGTTATACGCATAAAAAATATCTTCAATAGCCACTTCGTTAATCACATGGTGAGCAAAAATTGTATCGAGTCCTTCAACGAGCTCCATGATTTGATGTTGAAGTATTTTTTCTTTAATTTTAATGAGTCCTGCTTCTACTAAAATAATGCTGTTTTTTTCCTTACGAATGATGGAATAGCCGCAGTTTCGTGTTCCTGGGTCGATACCTAAAATAACCAATTTTTTGTCCTTTATTCACAGTTTTGTTCACAGGGTGAATAACTTTTTTCACATTATACCCATACCCGCTTTAACATATAACTAATAATAGTTTAGATAAAATAAATCAAACTTATTCACATGATATTCACAGGGTGAAGATTTTTTTAAGGAGATTATTTGTTAGCCGATAACGTCATTGAACTTTTAAAAGAGGAAGTCTCTTCACAAGAATATGATCGTTATATTAAACAACTTAAATTTAACGAAAAAGCATCTAACTCAGACCAAATGGTTTTCGTAGCTCCTAATATTCTCATTGCTAATTGGGTTAAAACCAAATACTCCGAAAAAATTGCACACCTTTTTGAACTCAAAACCAATAAAAAGCCCGAAATTAAAATCGTACTCAAAGAGCATCTTAAAACAACAAAAGTTAAAACAGCTCCTATTGAAACGATTGAATCAATTAAAAGCACTAAAAATACTATATTGAATCCTTCTTACACGTTTAATAGTTTTGTCGTAGGAAGCTCAAACCAATATGCTTATACCGCCGCTAAATCCATTGCAGAAAAACCAGGCATCATGTACAACCCTGTTTTTATTTATGGACCAACCGGGCTTGGTAAAACACACCTTATTCATGCCATTGGCAATTATGTACAATCAAAAGGTAAAATTGTTATTTATGCGACAATTGAACAGTTCATGAATGACTTTACCTACAATCTTCGAAACCAATCTATGGACAGATTTAGGGAAAAATATCGTAATTGTGATGTTTTATTGATTGACGATACTCAATTTCTATCCAATAAAATTCAAACACAAGAAGAGTTCTTTCATACCTTCAATGAACTTCATTCCGCAGGTAAACAGATTGTTCTTACGTCTGATAAACCACCTAAAATGATTAATGGTTTAGAAGATCGTCTTAAAAGTCGTTTTGAATGGGGTTTGATTGCTGACATTGGTTTGCCTGAACTTGAAACGAAAATTGCTATTATCAAAAAGAAATGCGAACTAGATGGCATTAACCTTAACAGTGATATTGTAAATTACATCGCCTCAAATATGGGCGATAATATCCGTGAAATTGAAAGTGCTATTATTAACCTTAATGCATATGCCTTGTTGATGCGTCAAGAAATCACTCTTGATTTTGCAAAAAATGTTATGCGCGAACAAATCAAAGAGAGACGTGAAAATATCAGCCTTGAAGATATTATTCAAATTATTGCCAAAGACCTCAATATCAAGCCAAGTGAAATCAAATCAACCAAGCGCAGTAAAAACATTGTCGAAGCAAGACGTATTGGTATCTATTTAGCACGTACACTTACTCCAAATTCAATGCCTTCACTTGCAACCTATTTTGGAATGAAAGACCATACAGCTGTTTCTCATAACATTAAAAAAATTAATGAACTTATTGAAACCAATGAATCGTTTAAACTGAAAGTTGAAGACTTAAAAAATAAAATTTTGACCAAGGAAAAATAGAAGTTTTAAAACAAAATGTGATGAAATGTGAAAAAGTCCATGGGTATCTTTCACACCAATCGCCCCTAGTTTTAGGTATAATGTTGATGTTTTCACTATTTCAACCTAGCCTACTACTCCAACTATTTTTATTTAATATATTAAAGGAGACTCAATGAAAGTTTCGATCAAAAAAAGCATTTTAGAAAACATGCTTCTTAACATCCAACCTTATTTGGAAAAAAAAGACCTTAGTCAAATCACATCCCATGTATTATTACAAGGTGAAGAGAATCAATTTGTTATCAAAGCAACTGACTATGAGATTGGACTTAGTTATCACACTCCTGAAATAAAAATTGCAACAAGTGGTAATGCAACCGCTAATGGTAAAAAGCTTCTGGATATTATCAAAAGTTTAAAAGACGATGAAGTTGTTTTAGAAACCATTAACGATTACCTTTATATCAAACAAAACAGCTCAAAATTTAAACTTCCTATGCTCAATCCAACAGAGTTTCCTCTCTTCCCTACGATTGATTCAAAACCAAAATTTAATATCAACAGTGCGACTTTAGTTCGTTCTATTAAAAAGATTGCACCTGCAATTGATTCCAACAACCCAAAATTTGAACTCAATGGCTCACTCATTGATATTAAAGACAATACGATTCATTTTGTTGCAACAGACACAAAACGTTTAGCTATTATTAGTATTGAACAAGAAACAGAATATAATTTTTCATTGATTATTCCTAAAAAAGCAATCAGTGAAATTCAAAAACTCTTTTTTGATGACATTGAAATTTTTTACGATGAAAATACACTCATTGCACAATCCGATCATTTTACATTTTATACAAAACTGATCAACGGTAAATTTCCTGATTACGCACGTATTATTCCAAAAAATAAAAACTTTAGAATTTTACTTAATCGAGAATTTATGGTTGATTCCATTAAACAAATTGCAATCATTTCTCCTGAAATTAAAATCATTTTTAAACCTGAAAAAATTGTTTTTGAAAGTCTAAATGATGATAACATTGAAGCAAAAACAGAAATTGATTTTAAAACAGGACTCGATAGCGATATCTATCTTGCGGTCAATAGTCGGTATATTTTAGATTTCTTATCCAATATCGAAAATAGTAACTTTACCTTAGGCTTTAATGACAGTGGTCTTCCTTTCACACTAGAGAGCGATAATTTTATGACCATTGTTATGCCAATTATGATTTAAAAAAATTAAGCACATAGTGCGTGAGCCCAATGCTGAATTGAACTCAGCGTTAGCGTAGCTTTTAGAGCTTTGCTTTAAAAGCGTATCAAAGAATTAAAAATAGAAAGCGGAGAAAATATGAGTACTTACGGTGCAGACAATATTAAAGTTTTAAAAGGCCTTGAAGCAGTTAGAAAACGTCCTGGTATGTACATTGGAGACACAAATATTAATGGTCTTCATCACTTAATTTATGAAGTTGTTGATAACTCAATTGACGAAGCAATGGCAGGTTACTGTGATTCAATTAAAGTTGAACTCACGCGCGAAGGATCAGCCATTGTAACCGATAATGGTCGTGGTATTCCTGTTGGTTGGCATGATGGTGAAAATATGTCAGCGGCGACGGTTGTTTTAACCGTACTGCACGCAGGTGGTAAATTTGATAAAGATACCTATAAAGTCAGTGGTGGTTTACATGGTGTGGGTGTTTCAGTTGTTAATGCGCTTTCATCCAAACTGATTGCAACGATTAAGCGTGAAGGTAATGAGCATCGTCAAGAATTTGCATGCGGTATTCCTCAAACACCACTGGATATTGTTAAAACGACCAATCGCACAGGTACGATGATTGAATTTTGGCCTGATGGTACTATCTTTGAAACCGTAGAATTCCAATTTGATATTTTGGCTCAACGCTTTCGTGAACTTGCTTATCTTAATCCAAAAATTACGATTGAACTCAAAGATCAAAGAGATGGGCGCGCTGAAGTGTATCACTTTGAAGGTGGTATCAAACAGTTTGTTCTAGATCTTAATAAAAAAGAAAAAGTTGCGGACGCAGTTCATTATACAGCCAGCGTAGAAGATGTTGAAGTCGATGTCGCTATGATGTATAACTCAACGTACAGTGAAATTCTTTACTCATTTGTCAATAATATTAAAACCATTGACGGTGGAACCCATGAAAGTGGTTTTCGTGCAGGTTTGACTAGAGCAATTACCAATTATATTAGCTTGAATGCAGGCGTACGTGAAAAGGACGCTAAAATCACTGGCGATGATGTCCGTGAGGGATTGATTGCCATTGTAAGCGTTAAAGTCCCTGAGCCTCAATTTGAGGGGCAAACAAAGGGAAAACTAGGAAGCTCGTATGTAAAGCCTATTGTTCAAAAACTTGTTTACGAACAATTGGTTAAATATTTTGAAGAAAATCCTATCGAAGCCAAAGCAATTATGAATAAAGCACTTGCTGCGGCACGTGGTCGTGAAGCGGCTAAAAATGCACGTGATTTAACACGTCGTAAAGATGCGATGAGTATTGGAACGCTTCCTGGAAAACTAGCCGATTGTCAAAGTAAAGACCCAAGCATTTGTGAACTTTACCTAGTAGAGGGCGATAGTGCGGGTGGTTCAGCCAAACAGGGACGGGATCGTGTGTTTCAAGCCATTTTGCCACTTAAGGGTAAAATTCTTAACGTTGAAAAAAGTCGTTTAGATAAGATTTTAAAATCCGATGAAATTAAAAATATGATTACAGCGCTCGGATGTGGCATTGGCGATGAATTTAATGAAGAAAAACTTCGTTACCATAAACTCATTATTATGACCGATGCCGACGTTGATGGTAGTCACATTCAAACGCTTCTTTTAACATTTCTTTTTCGCTTTTTACGCCCAATCGTTGATAACGGTTATGTTTATTTAGCGCAACCGCCATTGTATCGTTATAAAAAAGGTAAAAAAGAGATTTATCTCAAAGATGATGGTGAAATGAATGTCTTTTTAATTGAATCAGGTATGGAAAGCGTTGCTATTGAAGGCGTTGGAACACCAGATTTAGTTGATTATTTTAAAATTATTGCAGCGTATCGTGGTATTTTAAAAGAGTTGGAAAAACGTTTTTCAATGATTGAAGTGATTCGTTATTTGATTGAAAATCCAGATTTAATCGCATTGCCTTCTAAAGAGCTTTTTACCGCTATCAAAGTTTTTATCGAAGGTGTAGGATATAACTTACTTAATCATTATATTTCAGATGATAGCATTCATATTTTTATTCAAACGAACGATGGACTAGAAGAGCTTCTTTTAGATGATACCTTCTTTACCAATCCGTTGTACGAAGAAGCGCGTTATATTTATACAAAAATTCAAGAGCGTGATTTTGATGTGTTTGACGGACGTGACCCTATTGAAATTTTAGATGAAATTGAAAAAAATGCTAAAAAAGGCGCTTATATTCAACGTTATAAAGGTCTTGGTGAAATGAACCCTGAACAACTTTGGGAAACAACCATGAATCCTGAAAATAGACGTCTTTTACAAGTAAAAGTTGAAGATGCAGAAGCCGCTAGCGACACCTTTACTCTCTTTATGGGAGATGAAGTTGAACCAAGACGTCAATACATTCAAGACCATGCCAAAGATGTAAAACATTTGGACGTTTAATGCTCTATTCTGAGGTTAAGGAGAGAGAAAATCGATTTATTACAGCGCTTAAAATCGTTTTTCCTTTTCTCCTTCTCTTAGGAATTTTTTTTCACTCCTTTCAACTTCATCATAATGCACTTGATATTTATTTAATCATTTTACTGATTCCTATTTATGTTTACTATACGGTTTATTTGATTTATAATGGATTTCAAACCACGTTGATAGACGCTGTAACTAAGACTTTTAATCGCGAAAAAATTATTCATAAAATCAAAAAAATCAAAAATACCGAACATACAACGATTGTGCTTTTACATGTAAAAAATTTAAATGACATTAATGAGCGTTACGGGCTTGCAAATGGAGATGTGGTTTTAAAGCAATTTATTCAAAAATTACAACAATTTTTAGAAGAACATCATTTTAAAAATGTTCCTATCGGTCGTTATAGTAATATCAATTTTATTGTAATTATTCCTTTCTCTCCAAGTGAACTTAAACATCTTTTGACTATTTTTATCAAAAGTATTCAAAATGTAGGCATAGACAATATCGAAATTAAAGTCAATTTTTCACTGCTAAAAGCTTCGTATGATTCTTCTGTTGAAAATCTCATCGAAAGACTGTTGGTGCTTGTAGAAGAACAGATTAAAAATGGAGATAATCTACCTAATATTAAACCAGACGCTTTAAAAATGGTTATTGAAGAAGCAATGAAGCATAATGATCTTTTGTTTAAATATCAGCCTTGTATTGCGATTCAAAACAGTCAAAAAATGATTTATGAAGTTTTAACGCGCATTGAATCAAAAGAGCATGGAACACTTTTAAAACATCAAATCCAACGTATTGTCAATCATGCTGGATACGAAAAAGAGTTTGATGAAAAAGTTTTTTCTCTATTGTTAGAAGAAATTGAACCTCTACTAACATCAAATGAAATCTATTTTAGTATAGAAGTTTCACCTGTATCACTTCGCAATAATTCATTCAAACGTTTTTTAGCCACGCTTTTTGAGCAAAAAAAAATAAACCCCAACCATTTTATTTTAGAAATTATAGAAAAAAAGAGTTATGAAGAGATGCATCGTTTTAGTGAAATTATTAAAGCATACCACGACATGGGATTTAAAATTGCTCTTGGCAACTTTGGAGGAAATAACTCGAGTTTAGAGTACTTAAAACAACTTTCTATTGATATGGTGAAATTTGATATTGAATTTACGAAAAACAGTGATGATTTAAAGTATCAAGAACTCTTGAGCCATTATATAAAGCTTTGCCAAACACTTCATATTCAAAGTATGGTAAAATTCGTCGATAAAGAGGCTCTTTTTGAAAAAATAAAGAGATATGAGCCTGATTTTATACAAGGGTTTTATATTTCAAAACCTAAAAATTTAGAACACATTATAAAGGACAATTTATGAAATACGGTGAAAAAATTATTAAAGAATTTGATATTGAAAAAGATTTGGAAATTTGGCCCAATCAACATAAAAAAAACTACGTGATTAAACTTACCCTTCCTGAGTTTTGTTGTTTGTGCCCACGCAGCGGTTATCCTGATTTTGCAACGATTTACATTGATTATATTCCAGGTGATTTTGTGGTGGAACTTAAAGCCATTAAACTTTACATCAATAGTTTCATGAATCGCAATATTAGCCATGAAAATTCTGCGAATGAAATTTACGATTTACTTGATTCTAAGCTCAAACCAAAGTGGCTTAAAGTCGTTGCAGATTTTAATCCAAGAGGGAATGTTCATACCGTAATTGAAATTGATTCAAAACAAGTACGAAATGAGAGTCCATGTTAAGTCCAAAGCTCATTGAGCAGTTTTTTGGAGCAGCTTCAATTCAGCGCTGGAATGATTATCCACGTATGGTGGAACTTGTAGAACTGGATAAGCAAGCGCATAAGTTTATCATTGCCTATTTCATTGCAAAAATGGAAGGTAAAGAAGACATTGATATGCGTTCCATGATTGAAGCGGGCATTTTTGAGTTTTTACGTCGAGTGGTTGTGACAGATATTCGCCCCGATGTGTTTAGAAAGGCACTTCAAAAAAAAGAGAAAGAAATTAATACATGGGTGCTTTCACAACTGTATGATTCACTCAGCGATATTGAAAATGGTGCATTTTACAAACGTTTTGAGACATACATTAGCGATAGTTCCATGTATAAAAAAGAGCGTTTTATTCTCAAAGCAGCTTCTTATATGGCAACACGATGGGAATTTTCCATTGTTTATCAAACCAGTCAGTTTCTAAACAATATAGACCGTGTTAAAGAAGCTGTTGAAGAAGAAATTGAAGATTATTATGAACTTATCAGTGTTCGTAAAATGGCAATGAATAAAAAAATTTCCAAAATTATTGACCTCAGTGGAAGATTGCGTTTTCAAAAACGTTGGGCACAAACACCTCGTATTCCTGAAACTTCTGTGCTTGGGCATATGTTGATTGTCGCAATTTTGGGTTATTTTTATTCTCTTTCTGCCAAAGCGTGCAATCAACGATTGGTCAATAACTTTTTTTGTGCCCTTTTTCACGATTTTCCAGAAGCTCTGACACGTGATATCATCTCTCCTGTAAAATACTCAGTAAGTGGATTGGATGATATTATCAGTGAGTTTGAAATTAAAATGATAGAAGAAGAGATTTTACCGTACCTCCCTGAGGGGCTTGTGAATGAATTTAAATACCTTTTGGGTTTATACGGTGATAATCAAAAAGATGAATTTATGAACCGCATCAATGAAAATGAAATTGTGATGGTTGAAGAACTCTCTTCGTATAATGATGATAAATTTAATGCAATCGATGGAAAAGCACTCAAAAATTGTGATAATTTAGCCGCATTTGTTGAAGCGACACTTTCGATTTCGCATGGCGTAAAGTCTAAAGAATTAATGCAGGGGAAAGAGCATATTCGTCAAAAATTGAAAGAAAAAGGGATGATGGAGAATGCTGATTTTTATAGATTAGCGTTGGAACTTGAAAAGTATTTTGGAGTGTAAAAATGCACAAAAAGCATTAAGATTCTGCCTCAAAGAGGTTAGCTTTAGTGCCTAGTGCAACGTAGCTTCTTGTGCTTTGCTTAAGAAGCGTATTAAAATAGAAAAACCCTCTCCCAGATGACTGCGGCACACACCTAAAAAAAGTGCTCTGCTGTGTTCCCACCCTGAAGCTTTACTCTTAAAAGACATTGCACAGGTCTAGAAGAAGGCGAAGCGTATTTTACCCAAAATTTCTTAAAGAAAAGAAAATCATTGTAGAACAGCGATAAGAAGGATGATAATGGTTGATCCAAAAATTGAAGAGAGTTGGAAACGTATTTTATGGGATGAGTTTCAAAAACCTTATTTTGAGACTCTAAAAAATTTTTTAGTCGAAGAAAAAAAATTACACACCGTTTATCCAAGTGGTGCTAATATTTTTGCAGCATTCGATCATACGCCATTTGATAAAGTTGAAGTGGTCATTTTAGGGCAAGACCCTTATCATGGAGCAGGACAAGCGCATGGACTCTCTTTTTCAATACAAGATGGTGTGCCTCATCCACCTTCTTTACAAAATATTTTTAAAGAACTCAAAGATGATTTAGGGTGTGTCATTCCCCAAAATGGCAATCTAACAGCTTGGGCAAATCAGGGTGTATTTCTTCTAAACACAGTCTTAACCGTACGTGCAAGTGAAGCCAATTCACACCGTGGACAGGGTTGGGAAACATTTACTGATGTCGTGATTAAAACATTGAGTGAAAAAAAAGAGCATTTGGTTTTTATACTTTGGGGCAGTCCTGCTGGGGCAAAAGCCAACCTTATTGATGGTAAAAAACATCTCATTTTACGCGCTCCTCACCCTTCTCCTCTCTCTTCGTATCGTGGTTTTTTTGGTTCTAAGCCTTTTTCAAAAAGCAACGAATATCTGACATGTCATAACAAAAAACCGATTGCTTGGTGTTTGGCTTGAATGTAAAAGAGGCCATTTACGCATGGTATCAAAAGCATGGTCGGCATGACCTGCCATGGAGACAGAGTAATGATGCGTATAAAATATACCTTAGTGAAATTATGCTTCAACAGACACAAGTTAAAACCGTATTAGAACGCTTTTATTTTCCTTTTTTAGAACGTTTTCCGACACTTCAAAGTGTCGCAGATGCTCCGCTTGATGATATTCTTAAAATGTGGGAAGGGCTAGGCTATTATACGAGAGCAAGAAATTTACATCATACTGCCATTACATGTAAAGGTGTTTTACCCAAAAGACCTGAAGAACTAGGCGGTCTTAAAGGGATTGGTAAAAGCACTGCTCATGCGATTTGTGCATTTGCCTATCATCAAGCGCTTCCTATATTAGATGCTAATGTGAAGCGCATTTTATGCCGCTATTTTGCTTTACCTTCCAAAGATGAAAAAGTACTGTGGGAAAAAGCATGGAAACTTTTGGATACGAAGCATCCTTTTGAATATAATCAAGCAATGATGGATATAGGCTCACTAATCTGTACCCCTAAAAATCCGCAATGTACCGAATGTCCACTTGCTTTTACATGTAAAGGCAAACAATCACCCGAACGCTATCCTTTGCCGCTTAAAAAAGCAAAAATTCCCACCAAAAAACGGTTTGCGCTTGTAGTTGAAAAAGAGGGAAAAATAGGACTGATTCAACGTCAAGAAAAGCTACTTCACGGATTGTGGGGATTTGTACAAATGGATGAACAACCAAAGGGAATTCATTTAGGTCATGTGACACACACTTACAGCCATTTTAAACTTGACCTTGAAATTATCCAAAGCGAAGCATTTCATGTAAAAATAGACGGTTGGTTTAGTTTGGATGAAATAACAACTTTAGCCCTTTCAACGGTTGATAAAAAAATTATTCAAAAGGTTTTTTCGTCAAAGTAACAATTTTATGTTACAAATATACACAAAAAAACTATTTTTTTATCAATTTGCTTAAAACTTCCTAAAGTACCACCCCATAGTCTCTCACAGCCCTTTTTAGAGTTATAAAACTTAAGATAATTTTAAGAATATCCTGAAAATTTAGTTTCATTTAAACCTTTTTTGCTAAGGTGAAAAGAGACAGTCATTGTATTTGACTTAATTTTACCTTAGGAGATAGAATGAAAGAGGTTAAAATTGAGCTAAAAAATGTCTATAAAGTTTTCGGAGATTCACCCAAAAAAGCACTCACTCTTTTAAAAAAAGGTTTAGACAAAGAGGAAATTTTTAGACGTACTGCTCAAACTATCGGCGTTAATAACGCCAGTTTTCAAATTTACAAAGGTGAAATCTTTGTCATCATGGGTCTATCAGGCTCTGGTAAATCGACATTGGTTCGACTCTTTAATCGTTTGATTGAGCCATCCAGTGGGTCTATTTTCATTGATGGTGAAGATATCGCTACGATGAATCATGCGGAGCTTAGAGCTGTACGTAGAACTAAAATGAGTATGGTTTTTCAATCTTTTGCTCTTTTGCCCCATCTTAATATCATTGATAATGTTTCGTTTGGACTTGAACTAAGTGGTATAAAAAAAGAAGAACGCTATTGCAAAGCAAAAGAAGCGCTTTCTCAAGTGGGGCTTATTGATTATATTCACGCATATCCTGATTCGCTCAGTGGCGGTATGCAACAGCGCGTTGGACTTGCCCGTGCTCTTGCCAACAATCCCGATATTTTGCTGATGGATGAAGCATTTTCTGCGCTTGATCCTTTGATTCGTGCTGAAATGCAAGATGAATTGTTGAAGCTTCAAAGTGAGCAAGAGCGAACGATTGTGTTTATTTCTCATGATTTGGACGAGGCGATGAAACTAGGAGACCGCATTGCGATTATGCAAGGTGGTACTGTGGTACAAATTGGCAGTCCTGATGAAATTTTGAAAAATCCTGCGAATGAATATGTGCGTTCTTTCTTTAAAGGCGTGAATGTTGGAGGCATCATTACGGCTAAAGATATTGCCAGTACTCAACAAGTGACCATGATTCAAAAAGATGGACAAGGGACGTTGCAAGCACTGCAAATTTTAAGAGAGCATGACCGCGAATTTGCCTATATCGTCGATAGAAGGAAACGTTTTTTAGGCATTGTATCGGTAGATAGTTTACGAGCAAAACCGAAGCGAGAAAGTATTGACGTTGCTTTTTTAAAAGAAATTCCCATTATTGATGGCATGGCATGCTTAAATGACATCGTTGGCATTGTTGCAAGCACTCCTTACTCCGTACCGGTGGTAGATGAAAATCAAAAATATATGGGAGCCATTTCTAAAGCATCCCTTTTAAGGGCATTGGATTACCAATGGGAGGACGAACATGAATGAAACAACACCAAATCCATGGGCTGAGGCTTCTACAACACAAAGCGATTGGCTAGCCAATTCAGCATCTCAAGCGCCTGTGGCATCGTTTGATTGGTTGCACCCTTTTAAAGAGACGCTTTTTCCTTTAGATCGTTATGTTGAGTCAGGTCTTTCGTGGACGGTTGAGCATTTTCGTCATGTTTTTCAATCAATTCGAGTACCTATTGATGCTGTTTTAAGTGCGATTGAAAGCTTTTTTCAAATAATTCCCTCGTCTGTTTTTATTGTGGTTGTAACATTGATTGCATGGCAATTTGCAGGACGAAAAATTGCCATTGGAACATTTGTCTCTTTGGTGATTATTGGGTGCATTGGCGCGTGGAGTGAGGCGATGGTAACGCTCTCTTTGGTATTTACATCGGTCTTTTTTTGTTTGATGATAGGCCTTCCTATGGGCATTTGGATTTCACACAATGATAGGGCTTCTTTTATCTTAAGGCCTGTCCTTGATGCGATGCAGACCACACCCGCATTTGTCTATTTGGTTCCTGTGGTGATGCTCTTTGGTATTGGCAATGTTCCTGGTGTTGTTGTGACCATTATCTTCGCCTTACCTCCACTCATTCGTTTAACCAATCTGGGTATCAGGCAAGTACCGAAAGATTTGATTGAGGTGTCAAAAAGTTTTGGAGCCACTCCTTGGCAAATGCTTTTTAAAGTACAGCTCCCTGTTGCTATGCCAACGATTATGGCGGGGATTAACCAAACATTGATGCTAGCGCTTTCCATGGTCGTTTTTGCTTCAATGATTGCGGTGGGAGGTCTTGGACAAATGGTGCTTCGAGGTATTGGAAGGCTTGATATGGGATTGGCCTCTATTGGTGGTGTCGGTATTGTTCTTCTAGCCGTCGTTTTAGATCGTATTACACAGGCTTTAGGCGAAAAAGACATGACACGTATTCATACAACATGGTATGAGAAAGGTCCTTTGGGATTTATCTATAAGACCATCTTAAAACAAAGGAGAAAGCATGATTAAACGACTCAAAAAAGGGGTCATAGGCATCGTTTGCTCTATGCTGTTTGGTAGCATATGTATGGCAGGAGACTTACCAGGAAAAGGCGTTAAAGTGCATTCGATGCACAGCTCTATTGCTGAGGAGAAGTTTCAAACAGTTATTATCAACGAGGCACTGAAAACGCTAGGGTATGATATTTTACCCATAGATGAAGTGGCGTATGCTGTTATTTATCAAACAATCGCTCAAAATAGAGCATCAAAAGATATCTATTATACGGCGGTTAATTGGACACCATTGCACGATGCGATGTTTGAAAAAGCAGGCGGTGAAAATATTATGTTCCGCAAAGGAGTGTATGTCTCAGGATGTGCGCAAGGGTATCTTATCGATAAAAAAACAGCGGAAAAATACCATATTAAATACATTAATGACCTCAACGACCCCAAAATTGCTAAACTCTTTGATAGCAACAACGATGGAAAAGCAGATTTGGCAGGTTGTAATCCGGGTTGGGGATGTGAAAAGGTTATTGAATATCAACTAGATGTTTTTGGTCTTAGAAAAAACATTAAACACAATCAAGGTGAATATTCGGCGATTATTGCTGAAACCATTGCACGCTATAAACAGGGTAAACCGATTTTATACTACACATGGACGCCGTATTGGGTGAGTGGTGTTTTAGTACCGGGGAAAGATACCGTATGGCTTCAAGTCACACACAGTGCCCATCCTATTACCAAAGATACATCCTTGCCTAATGGTCAAAATTATGGCTTTAATGTCAATGCCATGAAAATTGTTGCTAACGGCGATATCGCAACGCAAAATCCTGCGGCAGCAAAACTCTTTGAAATTGCAAAACTGGATATTAATGATATTAGTGCTGAAAACATGCTCATCAATAAAGGTGAGAAAAGTGAACAAGATATCATACGTCATGCAAAATCGTGGATTAAAGCGCATGAAAAAACATTTCAAAGCTGGATTGACGAAGCAAAAAAAGCTGCAAAATAGTAGTGAATAAAGAGAAGAATTTTCTTCTCTTTATCCTTGATGATGCGGACTATACCCACGACTCCCTAAGAGCAAAAGAAGCGAAGCACAAAGACTGACGCTCATCATCACTCCCGTGATAGGAAACAGCGTACCATCGTGTAAGAAACTGGCTATAAAGCCCATAAAGGCACCTACACTATACTGTAAAACACCAATAATCGCATTGGCAGAGGCACTAATGGTTGGAAAAAATTCTAAAGCCAATGAAACAGAATTGCCAAAAACAAACCCAAGCGTACCAATGTAAAGTCCAATAATAGGAAAGATAACATAAATGCTCTGATTTTGTGCGCTAAAGAGTGCGATGCTAAGAAGTGCTTGGGCGCACAAGCCAAAACGAAGAAGTACGAGAGGGTCTTTATATTTTACAAGCCATGCGTTGATTCTTCCTGTTATCATTAACGTTGTTACATTCAGTGCGAAAAAGAGAGCAAACTCACTTGGGCTAACATGAAAATGTTCCATATAGATAAACGATGAAGAGGTGATAAATGTGTACATTCCTGAGGATGAAAGAATCTGAGAGACAATAAAAATCATCGCCATCTTATGGCTCAGAACCGTTTTATAGTTTTGTATGGGTGTCACTTTTGAGCGTTTTTGCGCAACAGGAGGAAAACGAAAAAGATAAAACCCGAGTGCAAAAAGAGTATAAAGGCTTAGAAAAATAAAGATAATGTTCCATTCAAAAAATTTGAGGAATAAAGAGCCCATCGTTGGTGCAAGCAAAGGCGCCATCAGCATAACCATCGCTATCATCGAAAAGATGCGTGCACTCTCTTTGCCTTCAAACATATCGCGCACGGTTGCTGAGACATTAACCGTTGCAATACCGCCACCAAACGATTGAATCGCTCTTAATATCCAAAAAAGCTCAATATGGTCTGTAAACGAGAGCAAAAGACTGCTGATTCCAAAAAGGATGAGTCCTATAATGACCATAGGTCGTCTGCCATAGGCATCAGAAATTGGCCCACCAAACAGTTGCCCCATCGCCATACCGAAAAAGAAAAGGCTGAGACTGATTTCAACATTGGGAATAGGCGTTTGAAGGCTTTTGGCAATCGAAGGGAAAGCAGGTAAATACATATCAATTGCTAAAGGTGTTATGGCTGCTAAAGAGGCAAGCGCTAAGACAAGCTGACGTTCACTGAGTGGTTTTGACATTCAAAAAGTTCTTTCATTGGAATAGTATTTAAATTAATTATAGGACAAAAATTTAAATTGTATGTTAATGGAAGGCAATAAAGGCCTATTAGAAACACAGGTAGCTTAAATTATCTTTATATACATATATTAATATAATTTTAAGTTAATGCGACCTAAAATGACTTTATCTTTAATATGTTATCACCGATTTAAAGATAAAGCCTTTACCCATGAATTGAAGCTATTGTGTGAAATATGTTAAAAATTTATTTTGGGAGGTTTTACAATGTCGAAACAAGCAATCAAAATGCTTATTCCTGTTCTTGTTTTGTTGGTGGTCTGGTTTATTCCTGTACCGCAAGGGCTAAGTGTTGGGGCGTGGCATTTTATGGCTATCTTTTTAGCCGTCATTGTCGGGTTGATTTTAGAGCCGGTTCCTGCTGCTCTTGTGGGATTAGTCGGTGTCTCTTTAGCTGCCTTATTGGGGCTTGTGGGTAAAACTTCGGGTGCCAATATCAAATGGGCACTTTCAGGCTTTTCCAATGGTACCATTTGGCTCATCTTTGCCGCATTTATGTTTGCCATGGGGTATCAAAAAACGGGTCTTGGAAAACGCATCTCTTTGGTGATGATTAAATATATGGGTAAAAGCTCTTTAGGTCTTGGCTATGCAGTTGCATTTGCGGATTTAGTGTTGGCGCCTTTTATGCCATCTAATACCGCACGAAGCGGTGGTACGATTTATCCTATTGCGATTAACATTCCGATTATTTTTAATTCAACCCCTGAAAACGAGCCTCGAAAAATGGGTGCGTATATTACGTGGGTTGCTATGGCAGCTACGTGTGTAACCAGTTCCATGTTTTTAACCGCACTTGCTCCAAACCTTTTGGCGTTGGATTTAATTGCAAAAGGTGCAAATATCTCGATTGAATGGGGCGCTTGGGCGCGCATTATGGTTCCACTGTTATTGCCACTTTTTTTAGTGACACCTTTGATGGTTTATCTTATCTATCCTCCAACCCAAAAAAAATCTCCAGAAGCTCCAGCATGGGCAGCACAAGAGCTTATTAAAATGGGACCGATTACCGTTAAAGAGATTTTAATGGGAACGTTTGCTTTTTTAGCGCTTATTATGTGGATTTTTGGAAAAGAACTTAATATCAACGGAACAACTGCCGCTATTGTTGTTGTTGTGCTGATGGTATTGGCCAATATTGTCTCTTGGGATGATGTGATTAGTAACAAAGCTGCTTGGAACATTTTAGTATGGTTCTCAACCCTTGTTGCACTTGCCAGTGGGCTTAAAGACGTTGGTATTTTAACATGGATTGGTAAAGGAACAGAAGTGTATCTTTCAGGGCTAACTCCAACCATGTTGATGCTCTCAATGATAGTCTTTTTCTTCTTGCTTCACTACTTCTTTGCAAGCTTAACGGCGCATACAACAGCATTGTTGCCAATCTTTATCGTCATTGCCGTGAAGTTAATTGCACCTGAACAATTACCAACATTTATGATTTTATTGGCGAGTGCTATCGGTTTGATGGGTATTATCACCCCTTATGGTACAGGACCTTCTCCACTTTGGTATGGTGCTGGGTATATTTCACAAGGCAGATGGTGGGCATTAGGAGCCATTTTTGGAGCCGTTTATATTGCCATGCTTCTTCTTGGTGTCCTCATTTTTGTTTAAAAATCAGTTTTTCCATCCTTACATGTAAAATTACATGTAAGGATTTTTTTCGTATTGAAGGGCTTTTATAGAGAGTTATCGTGTTTGTAATTTAAATGTGATAAAATATCACACATCACAAAAAAGGAGAAAGAATGTCTGCTCTTGAACGTGAAAAAGAGATGGTAGATATTTTGGGTAGGTTTATAGACGTTGTTTCCAAGGAGTTGCCAGATGATATTATGGCAAAGCTAACGGAATTAAGAACCAAAGAGAACTCTCCTCTTGCAAAAACAATTTACGATGTTATGTTTGAAAATATGGATAAAGCTAAAAAACTAAATCGTCCTACGTGCCAAGATACAGGAGTTATCCAGTTCTTTATCCGTTCAGGCGCGAAATTTCCTTATTTGGGACAATTGCGCTCTATTTTACGAGAAGCAACCATTCAAGCAACCAAAAGTGCGCCTTTGCGTCTTAATGCGGTTGAAGTATTTGATGAAGTCAATACCGGCACGAATGTGGGAACGAATGTTCCTTTTATTGAGTGGGAGATTGTGGATGATAGCAGTAATGTAGAAATTGAAGTCTATCAAGCCGGTGGTGGTTGTTCGCTTCCAGGGCGAAGTATCGTTTTGCCACCTTTGGCAGGGTATGAAGGGGCAATGAAATTTGTCTTTGATACGATTGTAGATTGGGGCATTAACGCCTGCCCTCCTCTTGTGGTAGGCGTGGGAATCGGCACGTGTTCTAATTCGGCGGCACTGCTTTCTAAAAAAGCGATGCTACGTCCTGTCGGAACCTCTCATCCACATCCAAAAGCAGCGGCGATGGAGAAAAAAATTGAAGAAGGGCTCAATGCGATTGGCTTAGGACCTCAAGGTATTTCTGGAAAAAATACCGTGATGGCGGTGCACGTCGAAGGCATGGCGCATCACCCTTCTGTCTTGGGGGTGGGTGTAACGGTTGGATGTTGGGCAAATCGCCACGGCATTATTCGTTTTGATGAAAATATGCACTATGAAATCCTCTCTCACAAAGGAGTCCGACTATGAAAAAAGTTTTAACAACGCCGATACAAGATGAAGATATTCAATCACTTAACGTGGGAGATATTGTCTATTTAACTGGAACGTTGGTCACGTGTAGAGATGAAGGGCATCGAAGGGTTGTCGCAGAAGGTATTATGCCTAAGTTACCTATGGATAGAATTGCTATATTTCATGCGGGACCGATTGTTAAAGATGTCGAAGGTGGTTGGGAGATGGTTTCAATTGGACCAACAACCAGTATGCGCATGGAACGCTATGAAAAAGAGTTTTTAGCGCAAACGGGTGTAAAACTTGTCATTGGCAAAGGGGGTATGGGTGCCAAAACCGCCGAAGGCTGTAAAGAAAGTACGGCTGTTCATGCTGTTTTTCCGGGAGGCTGTGGCGTAGTAGCTGCGGAACAAGTGGAAAAAATAGAAGGCAAAGAGTGGCCAGAATTTGGTATGCCTGAAGCATTTTGGATTATGAAAGTCAAAGAATTCGGACCACTTATTATCTCTATCGATACCAAAGGCAATAACCTTTTTGAAGCCAATAAAGTGGAATTTCATCACCGAAAAGAGATTGCTTTAAAAGAGACAGCCCAAGAAATTGTCTCGATGATTGCTAAGAGTTAGCGTGTGGTAAAAGGCGCTTTGTATGCGCCTTTTTGTTATTTAAAATTTGAAAGTGTACTGTTCATACTGTAGATGATATGTTGGCGCATTGTTTCACATGCCCCTTCATAATCTTTGTGGGTGAGTTGCTCTACAATTTTGTTGTGATCTGCTAAAGAGATGCCTGCATACTCTTGCGCTGTTACTAAGCGGTTCATGGAAAGACCATTCCACAGCAACGAAAGAAATGATTTGAGTTTTTCGCTATCGGCGGCTTCCCAAATGGTCATATGAAAGGCTTGATTGGCAAGATTGTAGGCTTCCGTATCGCCTGCATCTTTAGCGCGTTGTCCTTGTTTATTGACACTTTGGATGACTTTGAGTGTTTCGTCAGTCATACGTTCACATGCTCTACGAAGGGCTTCTGTTTCAAGCAAGATACGTATTTCATAATGGTCTTTGATGGCTTCAACAGAGATGCCTTTCACGATGGCACAACGGTTTTGACGAAGCTCCAACAATCCTTCATTGGCAAGGATTTGAAACGCTTCTCGTACGGGTGTTCGTGACATGCCAACTTGCTCGCCCACGCTATCAAGGGTGATGGACTGACCGGGTGTTATTCCGCCAGAAAGAATAGAAGAGCGAAGGATGGAAGCCACTTGTTCACGAGCAGGTAGCATTTGAACTTTTTTAAGATTGATCATGGAGTCTCTTTAATATATCTTTTATTTAAGTATAGCATTCAAAGCCTATCTTTTCAAGAAGAAAGGGATTATATTTACATAAGAGATACAAATTTTTACATGTAAAAAATAGGTGAAAGGAAAAAGATGCATGCTATCGAAAAATTATTAGCCAAAAAAGCTGGCAAACCACGTGTGACAACAGGCGAGATTATTAACTGCGATGTCGATATGGCAGGCATTAATGATCTCTATTTACAAACTATTCGTTCTTTTTTTGAAATGGGAGCTACCAAGGTACACGACCCAAGCCGTGTGATTATGTTTTTGGACCATTATGCCCCTGCTTCGACGATTACGCAAGCGCAAAATCAAAAACAATTTCGCGAATTTTGTTGGGATCAGGGGATTGATTTATTGATGGATATTGACCAAGGCGTTTGCCATCAAGTCTTAGCCGATAAAGGCTTAGCATATCCTGGAGAAATTGTGGTCATTACCGACTCACACACCACGACTCATGGCGCTTTTGGTGCTTTTGGAACGGGAGTAGGCGCTACGGATTTAGCCATTATTCTAGCCACTGGCAAACTGTGGTTTAGAGTACCTGAAATTATCAAAATCAATTTTGAAGGCAAACCGCCGCATGGGGTGTATGCCAAAGATATGATTTTACATGCCATTGGGGAGTTAGGTGCTGATTTTGCGGTTTATAAAGCCGTTGAATTTAGTGGTTCAAGCTTACAATACCTTAGCATTTCAGAACGTATGGCACTGTGCAATATGAGTACAGAAATGGGTGCGAAAACGAGTTATATTCAGCCTGATGCCATTACGATGGCTTTTTTGGATGCAAAAGTGACACGTTCGTATGAGATTTACGAGACCGACGCTGATTTTAAGTATGCCTCTGAAATCACGTTTGATGTGCGTAACCTCAAACCCCAACTTTCAGCCCCTTTTAGTGTCGATAATGTCTATGACATCAGCCAATTCATAGGTCGTCATATTGACCAAGCGTACCTGGGTTCGTGCACAGGAGGACGGTGCGAGGATATTGGCATTGCTGCTGGCATTTTAAAAGGCAAACATGTTGCACCTCGTACGCGTTTTGTCATCGTTCCTGCTTCCAAAGGGGTCTTTTTAGAAGCGATGGAGAAAGGCTATGTGCAAACACTCGTAGAAGCGGGAGCGACGTTTGTAACGCCCGGATGTGCGGCATGCCTTGGAACGCATGAGGGAATGCTTGCGTCTGAAGAGACGTGCATTACCACAACCAATCGTAACTTTCCTGGGCGTATGGGTCATACTAAAGCAGAGATTTTTCTAGGCTCTCCTGCCGCGGTTGCCGCTGCGGCTTTAATGGGAGAAATCGTCGATCCTACCCCTTACATCGCAAAGGAGAACGCATGAAACAGCATCTTGAAGGCAAGGCTTTTGTCTTTGGCAATAATGTTGATACCGACCAAATTTATCCAGGGCGTTTTGTTGAATTCACAGATGTTGAGGACGTAGCAAAATATGCAATGCATGGAGCTGACCCTGATTTTATTCATAAAGTAAGACCCGGTGATATGATGATTGGGGGAACCAATTTTGGATGCGGCAGTAGTCGAGAACACGCCGCGATTACCCTCAAAGCGGTTGGCATTGGTGCGATTATCGCCGAATCGTTTGCCCGCATTTTTTATCGCAATGCCATTAACTTGGGGCTTCCTTTACTCATTTGCCCGTCTATCTCACAGTTGGTTCAAACAGGCGATACTCTTTATGTTGATATGCACAGTGGCGAAATTCGCAATCAAGAAGGCATCATAGCCATCGCTCAACCTCTCTCAGAGTATGTTTTAACCATCCTTGAAAGCGGCGGTATTAAATCTCTCATCAAAGCAGAGCTACAAGCCAAGCACGTATAATGTCTAAAGTGGTCTTTTGACCACTTTTACATGTAAAAATCTTTTTTTAAATTGATATACCTTCTTAAGCTTTAAGTTGAGGCGTTATACAATTAAATAGATCGGTTGTGCAAAGGAGCATTAAAATGCGTTATACCGTACTTGGCATCGTGTTTTGTGTACTGCTTTTAAGCGGTTGCACCAGTAAAGAAGATGAAAAACAGACACAAAACAGTGTCGGAACCGTTGAAGTCAGTTACCAAAATGCGATTAAAGAGCTGATTTTAAAAGGTAAAAATCCTGCCAAATCGTATCAAGAAGTCTCTTGGAAAAAATTGCAAAGCAGCGATAAAATCTCCGAACGACTCAAAAAAAGAGCCATTTTTATTGCCCACGGGTTTAAAGAAAAAAATATTTATGGCGGAACGATTAGTCGTGAAAATATCTACTTTATAGGCAATGGAAAGCCAAGCCTTATTATTGATTTTGATGTGAAGCCAGCATTTGAAGAGTTTCTTTCCAACAAAGCGATACAAACTATTTTTGCCCCTTCGATTTGGAATCTAGAATCTTTACATGTAAAGTACCAGCAAAGTGCCAATAATGCGTCAGACAAGGAAGAAGTGAAAGATTTTATCTATTCAATCAAGCACTTTGCTAAAGAGGACCAAGACTATTTAGATCATGCTATTTCAACCGCCAATACCCCAATGTCAATCGCCAAAAATGTCGCTCTTTTTATGAGTATGCGGCTGTTTCCTGAATTGATGGAAGAATTACTATTTGATGAAATTACCTATAAGGGTAAATATAAATAAGGAGTTTTCGATGAAATACTGGATGAAACGTATGCTTTTAGCTATTTTTCTTCTAGGAAATGCTCTGTATGCAGATGCATTGATGGATGGGCTCACTGCATATGAAAAAGAAAATTATATGGCCGCGAGCCTTTTATTTGAAGAAGCATGTAACAATGATAGCATGGAAGCATGCTATAACCTCGCCAATATGTACGATGCTGGCGTAGGGGTTTACAAAGATGACCTTAAAGCGGTGGCACTCTTTACCAAAGCATGTGATGGTGGCTTTGTCGATAGCTGTTATAATCTTGGCATGATGTATGAAAGCGGTGAAGGTGTGAGCAAAGATGTTGTAAAAGCATTTACCCTCTACTACAAAACCTGCGAGCAAGGACATACCAGAGGCTGTTACAACACAGCACTGATGTATTATAAAGCAAAAGGTGTTCAGCAAGACTACGTTAAAGCGGCAGAACTTTTTAGCAAAACATGTGAACAAGGGTATGAAAAAAGTTGTTTTAATCTAGGCGTGATGTACCGTGAGGGGCAAGGCGTGGAAAAAGACGTGCAAAAAGCACTTGAATTATTTAAAAAAGCGTGCGAGCAAAATCTCTCGATTGCCTGTAAAAATTATGGCAAGCTCAGAAGCGAGATGCAATAAAACAATCAGAGGGAACTTCCCTCTTTTCTTTAACAAAACGCATAGTAAAATACGCTCCATATTATTTTTAGAAGAAAACCATGCAATTAACACAAGCACAAATCAACACCTTCCATAAAGATGGCTTTTTGGTCCTCAAAAACTTTGCCGATATACATCTCTGTGAAAAGATTTTAGAAAAAGCAAAAGAACATTTAAGTGCTAAAATGGCTCCCATTGAAAGCGAGCAAGAGTACCTCCAAAGCAATGATACTCATGTGACTGTTCGAAGATTGAGGCAAGTATTTCAGCGAGAGAGCCTGTTTCAAGAATGGATGACGTATCCTAAAATTCGCCCTATTCTCAAAACGCTTTTAAACGATACGCCTGTATTGGTTCTTGCGCATCACAACTCCATAATGACGAAAATGCCCAAAGAGAGTTCGCGGACATTTTGGCACCAAGATGCGCGGTATTGGCATTATGAAAACGATAATTTGATTTCGGTTTGGTTGGCATTGGGAGATGAGTATCTAGAAAACGGCCTTTTGGAATTTATCCCCGGCTCGCATAAGCTTACTTTTGAAAAAGAGCGCTTTGATGCACAGAGCAATTTTTTGGATGAGCACCCTCAAAACAAAATGCTCATTCAAACCAAAGTCCACACGAATCTTTCACGTGGAGATGTCGTGTTATTTCATTGTAAAACACTGCATCACGCAAACAAAAATATCACCGATGCGCCGAAAATATCGTTTGTCTATACGACCAAAGGGCTTCATACAAGCCCTCTTAAAAATTCGCGCAGTGACTTTGATGAAATCATTTTAGAGGATAAACAATAAGCCAAAGAAGGTCATTGTCATTGCACACAATAGACTAATAACGGTGCGGCAAGAACGTTCAAAATGCCACTAAATACCATAACCAGTCCCGCAATAGCGCCTAACTCACTGCTAATTTGATGGGCTTTTTGCGAACCCGCAACGTGTGCGCCCATACCAAAAAGAGACCCTCGCGCAAGGGATGAACGTAACGGTATCCAGTGCAACAGCAATTCACCAAAAGCGGCACCAAAGATGCCTGTTAAGACAACAAAGACGGCTGTTAAATTAGGAACGCCTCCAATATCGCCTGAAACGACGATGGCAAATGGCGTACTGATGGAGCGAGGTAATAAGCTAAGACGCAAACTATCATCCAATCCCACAGCGCTTGCAAGCATCCATGCCGAAAAAATAGCAACGCTACTTCCCACAACCACGCCTATTGTCAATGTAAACCAATACCGTTGAACAATTTTTCTTTGTTTATAAATCGGCACGGCAAAAGCAACTGTCGCAGGGCCTAAGAGCGTAATTAACCAGTGTGTTCCATTGATATAGATGTTATAGTTTGTGTGAAACACAATGATGCAAAGTATCACTAAAAGCGGTGTTATCACAATAGGCGCACTCCACCAGTGAGGGCATCGACGGTGAAATAATTTTGAAAAAAGGTACAATGCAATAGTTGTTGCAGACCATAAAAGCATCGATTCGAGTGCGACAAGGGTCGCGTGGTTAAATTGTATCATGCGTGTTTCTCTTGTTTTAAACGTGATTCTAACTTATAACAAGCATCGACTGTGATAGCTGTGACAACCATAACTATCATGGTTCCAACCATAATAACCCCTATAATTTTAATCCCTAGCCATCCTAAAAACTGATGGTAATTTAAAACAGCAGGCACGGCAGGCACAAAAAAAAGCAGCATTTCTGCTAAAAACCATTCGGTTCCAAGTTGAAGATCGTGAGGGTTTAATTTTTTGATAGCCAATAAAATCAGCACAATAAATAAACCAATAATTCCACCGGGGATAGAACTCCTAGACAGATGCGACACGGTTTCACCTAACAGCCAAAATAAACTGATAAAAGCGATTTGTAATAAACGATTTTGACGGAGTTTCCGTCGATTAGTCAATAAAAGTTTATGAAAAAGCATGGGAATAGATCAGACCTTTAATAGTTAAAAATCGAGTGATTGAAGCTTCAGCAACAATCAAAAGGATAAGAGGATAAAGTACAGTTGTTTGCGCGTAATCGCAAATAACAATCATGGAGTATTTGATAGTTCACGGTTCGTTCCTAAATTAATGCAATATAAACTGTACTGTACGGTACAGTTTATATTTTGGAAGTTTATCACAATTTGTGTTAAAATAATCCTTAATATCTTCTACCTAAAGAAAAATTTATGAAAAAGAAAACAGAAGCAAAACGACAAGCTATTGTTGATGCTGCCGCACAGACTTTTTTAGAGTTTGGGTTTGAACGAGCCTCAATGTCAAAAATTTGCTCCAGAGTTGGAGGTTCAAAAGCAACGATTTATAACTATTTTGCATCTAAAGAAGAACTTTTTTCTGAGGTTATGTCTCTTTCCAATGAAACGGAATTTAAATTTGTTCATGAAGTGATTGAGCACCCTTCCCAGGATATCGAGCAAACTTTATATGAATTGGGGCAAAGATTGCTTCATTTTCTCTATTCCGCGCAATTTAGAGATTACAGGCGTCTTGCTATTGTAGAGTCGGGGCGAACGGATTTGGGGAAAATTTCATATGAGCGCGGCATCATTATACGAAGTCAAATGAAAATAGCAGACTATTTTGCTCAAGCCATGCACGCGGGTAAACTTAAAAAAGCAGTGCCGCTTGTTGCTGCAAAACACTTTTATGGACTCTTGGAAGCTGAACTTATTTTACAATTTTTGTGGCTCATCAATGAAAAGACTTCGGAAGAAGAGATAAAGAATATCGTCAAACGAGCGGTTGATGTCTTTATGGCAGCGTATCGCCAATAAAGAGTAAAGTAATTTTACAAGAATGTACACTCTTTTTTAAAGATTGAGTATAATCAAGGTATGAAAACACATACTCTACACTATTCATGTACTTTTGAAGCTTCATCCTCCGAGGTATGCCATTTTCACATGGATACTCACAACCTCATGAAAATTACACCTCCATGGATAACGGTTTCAATCCAACATATTGACCAGCCCATAATCAAAGGTAGTTGTGTCATTTTAGGTATTAAACGGTTTGGTATTAAAACTCAGTGGAAAATGCAGATAGAACAGCTTGATTGCCCACATAATGTTACAGATAAAATGATGTCTGGACCGTTTGATTTTTTTAGGCATGAACGCAAATTTACATCTTTAGCTGAGACAAAAACGCTGATGGAAGAGACGATTACATTAGTATTACCATTTGGATGTCTTGGCAATTTGGCATTTCCTTTGATACGACGTGATATGGACGCGATGTTCGCATACCGTCATCAAGCGACTCAAAATTATTTTCATGAAAGGTCTTTGGATGTCTCGCCTTAAAATACCTCTTTTAACGTGGATTGTTTTGTGCGGCATTTTTATTATTTCAGGATGTTCGCAAAAATCCAGTATAGCTCTTCCTGTGGTCGAAAAAGTTGAAGTGGCTCGTTATATGGGAAGATGGATTGAAATTGCCCGTTACGAAAATCGTTTCGAAAGGGGCTGTTTGGGTGCTACTGCTGATTATAGCATCAAAAAAGACACGATTGATGTGCTTAACCAATGTTACGATGACAAGGCAACACTTATCAATCAAGCTTATGGACATGCCTATACCACAGATGCTTCCAATGCAAAACTTAGAGTAAGTTTTTTCTGGCCATTTTATGGCGATTATCAGATTATTATGCTTGCAGATGATTACCGGTTTAGTGTTGTTGGCGAACCTAGTAGAAACTATTTATGGATATTGTCACGTACACAAGAGCTTGCAGAAAAAGATAAGCAATGGATTTTACAGAAACTTCCTGCATTTGGATACGACGCAACAAAACTTTACTGGACACCAATTCGTCCCTAAAAAAATACTCAGAAGAAATTTATTCATGTTAAATAAAGAACAGAGTCCTCTTTTTGTCAGTATAAGTAGAATCATAAAATTATTTTTGGAGATTATGGAGTAGCGTTTGTTAGATTATGGCAGAGAGGAAGGGATTCGAAATTTCCTTCTTTTTTTGTCATCCTTAAAGTATCTAAAATTCCCATAATTGCGTTATTTACGAGCTTTTTAAGTTCGTTTTCATTTAATGTAACCGTCATAATTTTGCCTCTCTGCTTGTCATATGTTATTTTGATTATATCATGACCATAATGAGTGTTTAATGTTTATTTTTGAAATAAATGAAAATTTATTTGATAATTAAGTGTCGAGCGGAGGGGGATTCTAAGTTTTCCTCGACTTTTGTTATATTTAAAGTATTTAAAATGCCTATAACTGCGTTATTTATGAGCTTTTGGAGGTCTTTCTCATTTATTGAAACTATCATTTTTTACCTGTCCGCTAGTCATAGTGTATTTTAATAATTCTAACATAGCTATCCTCGCATTTTGTTCGTTATGCAACAATGAAATTTACTATGTTAATGTAATTTTTTTGATTCTTCGTACTGTACACTAATGATTGGCTATAAAATATAAATTCATTGTATATCTACAATTTGATATATAAATTATTTAGAAAAAAGTTCATTCCACCCTTCTTTAGTTTTCAAAGGTCTATTTCTATCAGAAATAAATACTTTCATCTCACTAAAAAAAGTATCAATTTGTTGATCATCTAGTAATGTAATACAAATTTGAATAAAGTAATTTATATCAATAAAATTGAACCAATATCCTTTATGAAAAAGTGCGTTAACATTGGAATTTAACTTTAGTTCTTTAACATCTGTAGGCATTCTACAAATAAATATTACTTCTTTTTTTTGTATATTTCCTATTTTATTGAGTGAATCAATACAATCGTCCAATCGTTTATAATCTATTTTTTTTACTGTAATTTCATATAAAGAAATAACTTCTGAAGCAAGATTTTCAATCCATATGTCAGCAGGTTTTTTCGATGTTGTATTAGTTCCAAATACACTTTCTGATTCACCTTTCACTTGACGAATTTCAGAATCGTGAAGTATTTTTAATAATTTACCAATAATTGTCTGAGGTATTGTGCCTGCTTCTGGAATAGACTGAACAAAATATCCTAATTTAGCACTGAGTTCATTTTTTGAAATTGTTGAAGGATGAGTCGTGACTATTGTTAGCGAATTAATACGTTTGGCAAATATATACAATCGATAAAAGAAAAATGCGACTAATCTATTATAGTTAGTACTTCCGAAGTTTGCCATAATCAACTCTATAAAATCAATTGCAGCTTTTGCAATTGGTTGAGTTGTTGTTTTCCTACCCTTGACCCAATCATCATCTAATTTGCTAATCGCTTTAGCAACATTTAATGGAGCGGATTTAGCACTAGGTATATCGAATTTTTCTAATACATAGTATATCCCTTTCTCATAAATTGATCTAGGATTACATGCATAGAAGTTGTTCAATGGGTCATACTCTTTGTCAAGATATTTTCCAACAATAGCAGTCATTACTATACCTCGAAAGCCATCTACTTTTACTGGAATTAGAATATCAAGTAAGTCATTTATAAATGAATAATTTTCTAATGTATGGAAGTCTTCTTCATTTAAATGTGATGCACCTTCAATTACTTCCGATAAATATTGTTGTACTAATATATCTCTTTCTGTAGCTGTCATCAATAATTTACTCCAAATTTAAAAAATTTATAATTTTACTTTTAAGGTTCTTGTTCTCATGAATTCGAAAAACATTAATAAAAGACTTAAATTCGACTACATCTAATCGACGCTCCAAACTTTCAATTTTTGAAATATCTGATTGCGACAAATTAATTAATTTCGCAACTTCTTTTTGAGAAAGTCCAAGCCTTTTTCTTTCTGACGTTAAAATTTCAATTATTGAAATATAATCTTGTTGAAATTTTATTTTTTTACTATTCATAAAATAATGATATTCCTAATAATTGTAATACTCGTGCATTGAATATTGTAGCAGAATACAAGTAAAAATACTTAAACTAATTATTATTTCATTTTGAAATATATTTTTGTATATTTTTAATCTTAAGTAGAATATGCTATTATTTTTCAAAAAATTCTAAAATAGAATATTTTAAAGGCTATTTTGATGACAGGTATTTCACTTTTTACAGGTGCAGGTGGTATGGATATTGGTTTTATTAGTGCAGGAATAAATCCACTTATTGCATGTGAAATGGATAAGTATGCAGTAAAAACTTATAAAGCGAATCATCAAAATATTCCCGTATATGAGGGAGATATTAATAATTATATTAAAGATTTTGAACAATTTAAAGGAAAAGTAGATATTGTTTTTGGAGGACCACCATGTCAAGGGTTTTCTGTAGCAGGCAAAATGGATGTTCATGACCCTCGAAGTCAATTGATTTTTTCTTTCTCCAAAGTTGTTGATACCATACGTCCGACAGCTTTTATAATGGAAAATGTAAAATCTTTGGGAAAGTTAGAAAAATTTAAAGATATTAGAGAAAAACTTTTACGAGAGTTTCATGAAATGGGTTATACATGTACTCCTATAATATTAAATGCAAAAGATTTTGGAGTTCCTCAATCAAGAGAAAGAGTTTTTTTTATTGGTATTAAAAAAGAGAAAGGACACTTTGACCTAAAACTATTAGACAAGTATAAAAAAGAAGCTCCAACTATAAGACAAGCAATTGCACATCTAGGCTCTGCTGGTTCTCCTAATAATTCACAAATCTGTAAAGCAAAAATTACTTTAGCTACCAAACCTATATTACGAAAATCACCCTATGCGGGGATGCTTTTCAATGGGCAAGGAAGACCTTTAAATCCTGATGGTTGGTCAAGTACTTTACCTGCAAGTATGGGTGGGAATAGAACACCAATTATCGATGAACGACACCTTTACAATAACGAACAAAGCTGGGTAGAATGGTATCATTCTTCAATAATAAATGAAAATAAAGTAATAGAATATTGTGAAGCCCCCTCATTTATTCGAAGATTAACAGTAGATGAAGCAATTTTACTTCAAACATTTCCTTCAAATTATAAATTTTTAGGTTCACAGAGTAAAATATTTAGTCAAATAGGGAATGCTGTTCCCATTAAATTGGCTGAAGCTGTTGCAAAAGCAACAATTGATGCTATAAAAACCTAAAATTATTTGTTTTTATAAATTATAATTTTCAATTGAACTTAGTCAATAGCAATAGACAAAATATATTATTATTTTATATTATCTAGACTAGGTAATATATGAGTATACTCAAGAGGTAACTAATTACTTATAATCTCTTAATATATTCACTTCGTTCATATATTAAGGTGATTATACTTATTAGTATACGAAATTTTTTGAACGCAAACTTTTGACTCCAAAATCATGTGGTTAGTCTTTTTTGTCATATGTAAATTAACGTTTAAAAGTTTTGTTTTGCTTGCTTTCTGCGTTTTAAAATCTTTTTCCGTATAAAATTCTTTGCATAAATCCCCAACGAAGCCGTAAAAAATTTGATTAGATATGTTTGTGATTGTTACATTGTAGTAAATTGACTCACATGAAAGAAAAAGAAAAATTACGCGCTAAAAGAAAAAGAATTAAAAGAGAGCGATTTCTATATCAATTTTTTCAGTTCTGATATTTTGTATAGTCTAATCTTTCTTTGGGTGTTTTTTTGATGTTTTTGAGCGTTCTGTGAGGTTTTCTATTCTATAAAAGGAATGCAAAAAGAGTAGTTTTCTAAAAAGCCCCCCCCCTTTAGGGGGTTGGGGGTGTATTTTAAAATTTTAAACTCTTTTGTTTTTGACTTCTTCAAGCTCTTCTGTTTTTTTCTTATTAGTTAAACGTGCATTGTCTAATCTTTCTTTTTCGAGATCTTTCATTTTTTGAACTTTTTTCATATGTTCAAGGAGATTAAATTCCAAGCTTTGGTCAATTTCAGTAATCTCAACGTTTGTTATTTTTTCAAGAATACTTTTTAAAATTTTGTTTGTCTCGTTTGATTTTATTAAGTCCATTTTGATTTTGTTTTTATCCTCATTTTTGTCATTTTTTAATATATCTATTTGCTCTAATAGGTCATTTTCCTTTTTGTTAAAAAAGAAGTAATCATCATTCAATTTTTGATTTAGTGAAAAGATTTTTATATCTTTTTCTCTGTTTTTTTGTTCTAAATCTTGAATGAAATTTGATAGATTAGAATAGTTTTTAATTGCTTTAATGACTTTTTTTATATCGTCTTTGCTTTCTGCTTCAATTTCGATTTTTTGCGTGATGTCGCTTGAGAAAATGGAAGATTTTTCGCTGGTTTCAAATTTTAATATCTTGATAGGGTCTTTCACTTCTTGAATGCGTTCTAGGAGCTTTTGATTAATTAATTTCGTATGTCTTTGGTCTATTGTTAGTTTGTCATCATTTTGAATTAAAAGACGTTTTTTTATATCTTCATTATTAAGATATTCGTTTTGTTTTATGCGTTCTTTTTTCTTTAGTGAGTGTAATTGCTCGTTAAAAAAACTATAAAAATCATCTTGAAAATGTTGCATAAAATTTTTATGGTCATCGTTTTTGTTAATATCTAGTCTTAAATCATGTTTTTTTGAAATAAATTCAAAAAGATTTTTTTGTATGTCAAAATCATTCACATCTTTGTTATAACTACTCAGGAATAAATGAACATGACTTTTGTTTTCTGTCCCTTCATCCCCATGTATTGCATAGCAATAAAGGTCATAATTTTTAAAATATAAACTTTTAAAATTATGAATAATTACGTTCCATTCCTCATTTGTTAATGTCAATTCCTGCCCTTCTGGAATTTTGAATAAGATTTCTTTCATAAGAGTTTGATTGTTATATTTTCGTGTTTTTTGTTTTGTGAAAAAATAGTTTTTTGACATAAAAATATAGTGTTCTAGTGTTTTTAACGTTCGTTTATCTTTCGATTTTAGGTTTTTGATTTTGTGTTTATAAACAAGGTTGTGAAGAACAGTTCCAGCATCATTGCTTTCTTTTAATTCCAGTTCCAATATGTCCAATGATATTTTTTTAGAAATAGCGTATTTAGCGTTTTGAAAGTCTTTAAACAGTTTTTTTCTTTCGTCTTCATCAGTGATATTTTCAAATTTTTGTATCTTTTCTTCAATATCTTTTTCTATTTTTTCCATTAACTGATCATGTGTTGAAAATTCAAAACAAGAATAGTAGTAGTTGTTTTTTGTCTTTTCTTTGTCTATGTGAATTTTTTCTTCTTTTTGTAATCGCAAAGAGTGTTTTAGACTTTTAAGCAGTTGTTGGTAGCCGTTCCATGTTTTTCGAGCAATGCGTTTGCCAGCGAGTGTGTAATTGATTTCCTTGAATAAAAATGTACTATATCTCATATGTGTATACTCCTTTTGAAATGTATACACTTAATTATAGATCACAAATTTAGTCCATAGAAATAACACCTTATAACAATGAACTAACTTTTTTTAACACTTCACTTCGTTTCGTTAAAAAGTTTAGTTCATTGAAAAGGTGTTTTGTTCTATCGAACAAAAAGAGAGAGTTAAATTTTGTAATCAACGGAATCAATAATTTCTTTTTTATTTTCTATATAAAATTCTTTTGAATAGGTGTCAAGTGTTAGACTTTTAGAACCTTTGTCATGTCCAATAATTTCTTGTATTATATTGACTTTTTCAGGGAATCTGTTTGTTAGTTTTTGTATAAAAGTCCCACGAAGTGTATGAAAATTCTTCCCTGATTCTTTTGGTATAATTTTTTTCAATTCAGCTAAAATTTTTTTATCATAGTAATTAACAAATGCTTCATCACTTCTTTCAATTTTTGTCCTTTTATTGATTCCTCGGTCTTTAAAAATTGGGATTTTAATATTTTTTATTTCGTCATGAAGTGGTATTTTTCTAATCCCACATTCTGTTTTTGCTTGTGTTAAATCATAATATTTTATATTTGTTTTTACGTCGATTTTTACATCTTCTTTTTTTAATAAAATAATTTCACTTATACGCATTCCTGTGTATGCACCAATTTTAATCATATTTATATATTGTTCTTCTAACTCTTTGTTATTAATTAATTTTAGTATTTCTTCGTCATTATAATTTTCTTTTTTCTTCTTTATCTCTTTCAAACTTGAAATATAAGAGAAAGGATTTTTTTCAATAATTTCACGTTTTACACAAAAGTCTAAAATCATTTTCACGTATGTCATTTGGTTGTTTATTGTGACGTTATTGAGATTCTGTCTTTTTAAATAATTTTGAAAGTCTTGTATATCTTTACCTTTTATATCAACAACAGATTTTTTATCGAAAAATTTTTGTAATTTATTAAAAATTATTCCATAGACCCGAAAGCTTGAATTACTAACTTTCTCACCGTCTTTTTTGAAATTTAAAAAATGAGGTTCTAATTCAAAAAAATCAGGATAATATGATGTTCGACAGTCTTTTACTTGTCCCATCAGTGGTTTTATAGCTTCGATATATTTTAATAATTCATCTTCTTTGTCATACTCAAATTCTAATTTAATTCCATCTTTTTCTAGCCTAAACATATCTTCTAACTCCTTGTCCGTTAATAAATCATAAAATTTTTTTCTTTTGATTGATTGTTTTAAGTCTTTCGTTTTGAGAGATATTCTATAGGATTTTTTATTAATATTACGTCTATAATAATAAGTTCTGTTAACTCGGTATAAATGTAAATTATCACAGTTTTTAGTCTTTTTTTGAGGTAAGTTGTCATAGTCTCTCTGCTGAAGACTCTTAAAGTGAAGAGAATGCCTATTTGATGGTAGTTTTGAAGAAAAATGGCAGAGAGGAAGGGATTCGAACCCTCGGTGAGTTGCCCCACACACGCGTTCCAGGCGTGCTCCTTCAACCGCTCGGACACCTCTCTATGGCTAAAGTGTGAAAGTATAACGATTTTGTGCTTATTTGAGGATTAATGGCTTTACATGTAAAACCATTAATCCTTTTTTATTAAGACTTGCGAATCGCTTTAAACCCTTCAATGAGTTTTTCAAAACCCACTTTACTTGCGTTTTCAACTTTTCGAAACATCTCAATACCTTCATGTAAATTACCGTTGGTGGCAAAGATTTCAGTGGCTTTTTTGAGACCTTCATGCACACGGATATGATGTTCATTGACTTCATTCACAATGCTTGGATTTAAGCGTTGGTTAATACCTGAGAACCATTTACCAAAGCGACATGCAGTATGCGCCAAAATATCTGTTTTTGTACGTCCGAGGGCTGCATTGTAGCCTTTGAGTTTGAGCATAATATGGTCAATTTTACCGTTACTGACAGAGATTTCATTGGTAACGTTATCGCATTTATTGGTGATACTTGCTGAATTAGATAACATCACGTTTATCTCATTGTAAAATCCATCTAAAATGGCCATAGAATTTTGAGACTCTTTTTGGAAAGTCTCACTGGTGTCTGCCATAGAATTGGTATTTTGTTTGAGAATACTAATGTTTGACTCAACTTCAAGGGTTGCTTTTTGCGTACGTTCAGCAAGTTTTCGCACCTCATCGGCAACAACGGCAAAACCGCGTCCATGTTCCCCTGCACGCGCCGCTTCAATAGCCGCATTGAGAGCGAGTAAATTGGTCTGGTCAGAGATGTCTTTAATCAGGTTGATAATATCTGAGATGGCCGAGACACTTCCTGAAAGGTTTTCAACATCGCGGGCAAAATTTTGCGTAAGACCTTGAACTTTTTCAAGCGATGAGGATATCTCTTTGGTTTGCTTCTCAACATTTTGTCCGCCTTTCATGGATGCATCATTGAGTGTATTGATTTCATTCAGCATCGTTAGGCTTTCTTCAACGGTATTTTGTAAAAACGTCATACCGTCTTCGTAACTCGCTAGCAGTATTGCTAACAACTCTTCTTTAGTTTGATCGATTGGTGTTGTTTCTTTTTCGAGACGTAACGCTTGATATGATTGTTCACTATTTGCAAGAGAAGCTTGGGCTTTTTGCAACTCATTCTTTAACGTTTGGTTCTCGTACTCTAATTCCGCTATGCGTCGTCCGCCAAACATGTGTTTCTCCTAAGGTTTGATAAGAATTAAATTATAGCAGAGAAAAAGTGACATTCGCGTTGCATTTTGTGAGGACTGTTAGGTCAATAATAACCTACACAGATTCCGTTGGAGAGTTGAATTTTTTTCTCAAAAGGCGAAGGACCAAAATATTTGCATTTCTCAATATAAATATGATAGTTATAGTCTAGCTCCAAGTCATCATAAAACTTTTTGAGATTGACAAATTTAACGTCACACACATCCATGATATCCAAAACTTTGTAGATGCATGATTGGTTGTGTTCTATGAGGTGGGAAGGCGCAAGACCTGTGTATTTGCAAAAGGCTTGTGATTGTACCATGCCTGTTAGGTCGGTACATTGCGTGATAATCTCTTTGTATTTGGGTAAAATACTCTCTTTACGGAGGAAAACGACGCGTGCATCATCAAATTTAGCAGCTTCAACACGCTTCCAATAGCGATAAGCATTCGATGAAATCCCCGCAATCAGGCTAAACTCTTTATTTAAAACATAATTGTTAAGCCAATGATTATGCGTGAGGACGTTCATCTGCATGTTACATAATCTTCATTCCAAATTGTGCAAGTACGATGACCAAGACAAGCCCTAAAGGATAGACAGCCGCGTAAGCAATCGAAGGATAATCTGTCTTTGTGATATTGTTTGCCATCGTGAGTGATGGTGTTGAAGTCATCGCGCCAGAAAGCAGTCCCATAATGTCTAAAAAATTCATCTTGAGCATTTTTTTACAAATAAACGCAACAACGCTTAATGAAAAAATCAACGCTCCAAGTGCGATAAGAATAGGAGTAAAACCATTGTTTTCCAATGACTCAACCAAGTATTTTCCAGCATTTGTTCCCAGTGTTGCCATAAAAATCAGCTGCCCCAGTGTTTTTAACAGCGTAGTTGAGTGCGGAGAAAGGTTCCAAACGATAGGCCCTACCCGTCCTAATCTTCCAAGCACAAGCGCAGAGATAAGGATACCGCCCACAAAGCTTAGTTTAATCGTGCCAATACCCGGAATCGCAAAAGGAATACTTCCTAAGAGAATGCCAAAAACAACTCCTAGTGCGATAGGTAAAAAATCAGCCGCAGGGTATTTTAATAAGTCATTACCGATAATTCGTGTTACTTTTTCACTGTAGATATCGGGTGCAACCACGTAGAGTTTATCTCCAAGTCGTAATGTCAAGTCGGGATAAGCAGGAATATCAATACCCGCGCGTCTGACTTTGGTAATGACCGCGCGAAGGGATTTAAGCTCTTTGAGCATGCCGATTTTTTTGCCGACAATCTCTTTAGACGTGGTTAAAAGGCGCAAAACTTTCATGTTATCTTGAAAGACATGTTCTTCGCTAATATTTTCACCCAAAACGATACTGAGATTTGCCAACTGCTCTTCTGTCCCAGAGACACGGATAACATCGCCATAGCACAATAAGACATCATCAATTTCAGGCATGGCTTGTTTTTCAGCCGTACATGTACTCATACGCTCAATGACGGTTGAAGTCATCGTTTCTATTTGAGATTTTTTGATTTGCGTTGTTTTGAAATTTTCATTCGTGATGCGAAAGTTGCGTGTTAAAATGTCAGGGAAACGACTACGTTGAGCTGATTCGTACTCTTCTACTTCTTTTTGTAAATCAACACGAAAAAGCATAGGCAATAAGCGTATAAACAAAACAGTCGCGACAATGCCAAAAGGATAAACAAGACCAAAAATAACCGAAGTAGTAGGTGTGTGTTTGATTTCAAGTGCCGCGGCGAGTGCAGGAACAGACGTTAATGCCCCTGTAAAAATACCATCGATGATATTTTTAGGCATTTGCAACAGATACCCTATACTAAAAATAGAACCAAAAATCAGTAGTAAAAGTAATGTAGCTAGGATATTAAGTTTGAAGCCTTCATGTTTAATCGTATCAAAAAAACCAGGACCGGATTGGAGTCCTACTGCATAGATAAAAATCGCCAATCCAAAGTATTGAAATGCATCAGAAATAACCATGCCAAAGTGCCCTGCAATGAGTGCAACAATAAGCATAGCGGTGACATCCAGTGAAAATCCCCTGACTTTAATATTGCCAAGGATATAGCCAACAGAGATGATTGCAAAAAGATAAAAAATTTCGTTATTTATCATAAAAAAAGTGCCTTAAAAGAATTAGGCGAATTATACCTTATTTTTGAGATGTGACTTTCAACAAAAAAAGTATTAAGGCCATTTTTGTCAGCTACAATTAAGTTTGTAGTAAGTATTTGGTTAGTCTGCCGCTTTATAATTGAAACTATAAGTTTAAATTTAATATTTAAACTAAATATAAAATTTGCTCTCGAGCAAAAAAAGGGGAAATTATGCAAATCGCTAAACTCAGTTTAGTTGCGGCTATCAAGCGAAGCGTATAACTGGGCAGTCATAACTAAAGATTTGAATTAAAGTTTTATCTGCATTTGCAATGGGTTTTTCCAGTTTCACATAATCTGTGCCTTCTGTGAAACCAAAACTAGCTGTCGCAACTAAGAGGCTTAATGCTAAACCTTTTGCAAGTGATTTTGGTAATTTGAAATTCATAGTAACTCCTTTAAACTTTTAAATTTGAACCATTATAAAGGAGTGAACTAACAGAGGTATCACGTGCATATTAAATTTTACTTAAATAGAAAGTTTATTTTTAAAAATTAGTTTGTATCCTTACATGTAAAAAGAAAAAGAGAATAAGAGCCCTTGATTGTAGTATCTAGGGCTCTTAAGAGAAATGGCTAGAAATTAAAAATCTTTTTCTATTTTAAACGCATCAAAGATAATGTCGATGGCAGACATACGCGCACCGTGGTTGGTCGCATCTAAAATGTCAGAGTCTTGGTAGCCTAAATCGCGCAGTTTTTGGACATCTTCAGCATTGACGTTATGCGGCGTTTTTACAGCCTTAAGGACGAAAAGCAACATTGCTTTTTCTTTAGCATTGAGCTTCGCGGCACTTGGGTCAGCGCGCATCGCTTCGACCTCTTTTGGCGTCCAATTCAAAAGATTGATGAGCATCGAAGCGTTAAAGTCGATACAGTAAGAACAGTTATTTTTATCGGAAATGAGCATACGCATGCACGCCAAAAGTGCGGTGGAGAGACTTTCGTGATTCATATAATGCCCGATGAAACTCATCTGCTGTTTTAAAAGTCCGGGGCTTGAGCTAAAAAGTTGGGCGTTATTTCCCACGCGTCCTCGCATCGTTTTGATCTGATCATACAACGCGGCGAGTTCTCCCGTAGCATCTTCGGGTTTGATAGTATTGATTAAAGGCATAACTTCTCCTTTTTAAAGTAATGGTATCCATTCATTAAGCGTCAAAACGCGACTAAATCCAAAGGCTTGCGCCACCAAAAAAGAGCGGTGCAACTCTTCTGCACTCACCTCTCCCGCGTTGTTGGAAAATGCTAGCGTGCCGTTGGCATCGCTTAAAAACTCGACGTTAAAGCCAAGCTGTGAAGCATCGCGCGCTGTGGCGTCGCAACAGTTGTGCGTCATATAGCCAACAATAGCAACCGTGTCGATGCCGAGGCTTCGGAGTCGGTAGTTCAAATCCGTTCCGACGAACGAGCTGGCATGGTTTTTCTCGATGACTAAATCAGGTGTGAGCCTTTTAATCTCATCGTGAAATTCCCATAAGTGGCTTTCTCGTACAAAGGCTTTGGCATTTTCTTTGAGGCTGGTGTGTTGCACAAGAACGACTAAAATACCTGCTTTTTGAGCCTCGGCAATCGCCTCTTTGATGCGCTCAAAACTTTTGGGTGGATAGCTGATGGGCAATGCCCCACCTTCAAAATATTCATTTTGGACATCGACAACGATGAGAGCACGTTTCATAAAACCTCCTTGACTGTTTGGTCAAGTGGCATTGTAACCAAAATTGACCGATTAGTCAAGTGATCGAAAAATATGGTATAATCAGCCCAATCATAAAGGAACTATCAATGGAAAATACACGCGATAAACTCATTCACGCGGCATTTGACGAAATCTTCTCACATGGCTATCAAGGTGCGTCGCTTGCTGACATCTTAGCCAAAGCGGGCGTACACAAAGGCTCGATGTACCACTTTTTTGCCAATAAAAAAGAGATGGCACTCGCCGCAATTGAAGAAGTTATACTCAAAAGAAATCTGGAAAAATACAGTTATGTCAAAACTTCTACCAGTGGTCTTTTGGAAGAGTTTTATACACGTCTACGCGACATTTCAGTACGCGACTTCAAACGCGGTTGCCCCATCGCCAATGTCGTACAAGAGATGTCCAACATTGACGAGGATTTTAATACGCTGATGAAGTCCATCTACGGTGCATTTCGCGCCAACGTCAAAACCATTTTCGACAAAGCGGTGGCCGTAGGAGAGATGAAACCCTGCGATACAACCAAACTCGCCCTCTTGACCACTTCGACCATTGAAGGCGCAATACTTTCCGCTAAAGCGACTGGCAATGCGCAAGATTATGTTGATGTGATTGAGGAGTTGATTGTGCATATTGAGGGGAAGAGATGAAGATTATTATAAGGCTATTGATATGTTGGAAAAATTGAGTTTAGTTAGTCAGCAACTCCTAAAATTTTTTAGTGCACCACTTAGGGTGAAACTTAGGTTTTTATTTATTTTTCATGAAATAATGATTCCTAGAATTTATACTGCTTGCTTTATTTTTATGATTTTTAGTTTTTATAAAAATTATATGTATTTAGTAATAGGTATTTTATGTGTCATATGTTGCCTTTTTTTAATAGAAACGACTTTTTTATTCCAAAAATTTAAAGATAAAAGAATTACTAAGTTCTTTAAAATAGTATGGAAGCCATTAAAATATGTCATTGGTTTAGTTATTGCCATTTGGTCGATAGGTGAAGCAAATACTTATGTTTATACGCAGTTAGGCGGAGAAATTCCCAATAATTATACAATTGCTGTTAATTCAATGGCATCTATTTTTACTTTATTGCTTATTTTGTTTATATTTTCAATGATTTTTTTTGTAGCAGGCAATCTTCTTATTTTTTTACTACAAAAAAATAGTAGCAATTTTATTGCATATTTTGCTAGGTTGCTTGCTTTTATCTCCTTATTCTTTTTCTTGTTATTTTTTGGAGGTTCTGCTGAAAGTATTATAAAACAAGACATAGGTAAACGCATTATTGCACATACTATTTTCTATCCAAATTTTAAATGTACAAATATAAAACAAAAATATCCAGATCAACCAATTTCCATTATTAATAATAGTGATTTTGCATTGGTGTATAACCATAATGACAGAAAAATTGATAGAGTAAAATGCAAAGAATAAGAAACTTAGCAATATCGGAGTAGTTTTACTTCCTCGATTTTTCTACAATACTTCAAACGCAAAGCAAAAGAGGTGTGATGAAAGTGAGTACACGAGAAGATTATGTTCGCTTGGTGTATAAGGTCGTTTTTTACATCGAGCAAAACGCCGACAAAGAGCTGAGCCTTGAAGAATTAGCCAAGGTGGCGGGCTTTTCCAAGTACCATTTTCATCGCATTTTCAAAGCCGTGACGGGAGAAAACATCGGCGATTTTATCGCTCGGGTGAGGCTGGTCTATTCGGCGTGGAAGCTCAAAACCGAACCCAAAATCACCGATGTGGCGCTCTCCTGTGGCTTTGAAACCAATGCCTCGTTTAGCAAAGCGTTTAAAAACCGTTTTGGCGTGAGTCCGCGCACATACGCAACTCAGCTGAAAGCGAAAAAAGGAGTTGTGATGCTAAAACCTACTATTGTCGAGTTTAAACCAATGAGTGTTTTTTACGTGCGAAAAACGGGTGCGTATGAAACTTCTTCGTGCGAGGCGTGGAACGTCTTGATGGCGTTCGCCTATGAGCAGAGAATGAAGTTTCATAAAAATATTATGGGTAAAGCGACGATGCATTTTGGTGTCGGGCACGATAACCCTAGCCTTGTCGAGCACAATTTACTACGCTACGATGCGTGTATCACCTGCGAGGATGAGAGCATCGAGGTTAAAGGCGAAGTCTTTAAAAAGGTGCTTGAGGGCGGAAACTGCGCGGTGTTTTTGCACAAAGGCGCGTATGAAAATCTTAAAGCGACCTATGCGCAGATTATGGATTGGGTGGTGAGTGAGGGTGTTGGGCTTCGCGATACACCTTTGTTTGAAAAGTACCTCAACCGCGACCCTAGACGCACGAAACCTGAGAACTTGCGGACTGAGATTTACGTGCCGATTGTGTAGAAAAATGGTTTTACATGTAAAGATTTTCGATGAAAAATCTCTAGCGTTTAATCCCTGTCAATAAAAAGATGGGGTAGTCTCCATACGGCTTTTTAGCGACACTAACGATTTCAATGTTCACATCGTCAAAGCCTGCTTTTTGCGCCCACATAGCAAACTCCTCTTGGTCAAAGCCAAAGTGAAACACACCCATATCTTCGGTGTGAAACGTGCCATCTTCTTTGTCTAAATCCGCTAAAGCGATGGTACCTCCGCTATTGAGCAAGCGGTAAAATTTATGAAAAAGGGCTTGCACGTCTTCAACATGGTGAATCGTCATCGAAGAGATGATGCCATCAAAGGTTTCGTCAAGTTCATTGCTGACTAAGTCAAGTTCAAGCATGTTGAGCTCACACGCTAATTGCTCTTTTTTAGCGAAGAGTTGTTTATTCATCGAAGGGGAAACATCAATGGTTGTCATTTTGCGCACAAACGGAGCAATTTGTTCGGTTAAAAGTCCTGTGCCCGAGCCAAAATCCATGATGTGTGTTGCTGTTTTATCGTAGGTCAGTTTTTCTAAAATGGCTTCACCGATATTTTTGACATTATTGGTTCGTGCCGCTTCATTTTCATATGTTTTTGATTTTTCTGTAAAATAGTCTTTCATCTTCGTCCTTTGTCAAAAGTGCGAAAAGTATAGCATAGAGACAGAGGAAAAAGAGATTAACGCATGCAACTAGCTTGTAGGTTTAACCAAGGACAAATGACGCATAACCAACGACTCTTGTATCATCTTTTGTACGATCAAAACTGGTACGATAATCCAGAAAATATGGTTTTAAATTAAAATTTTGCGCACTTTGAACCAGCGCTTTGATTCCCGTAATACCGCACGCTTCACAACCACCTGCTAAACCATGAATATCAAGATGTTTAATGGCGTGTATGCAGATATTATCAAGCCTATTTGCCTCTTCTTCGGTATAAAAATGACTCAAATCGGTACTGATAACAATAAGAGTCTGTTCGTCGGCTAAGACCGCATCTATTAAGGGTGATAGTTCTTGGGCTAAGAGGTCTCCGTAAACGATTTCAACGACTTTAGCGTGCTTAAAGTAGTGTTGAATGAAGGGCATTTGCACTTCGGTGGAGTGCTCTTCATGAGCGGAGGGCATAAATTCTAAAAAAGAGTGGTTTTTTTGAAGCTCATGTGAAAATTCTAAGTCAATTTCGATGTCGCCACACGGTGTTTGATACTGCTCGTATAGCGCAATAGACGCTCCAGCGATGTACACGCGGTGACTTGGTCCTATGACAATCACCCTTTTGATTTCATGACACTTTGATGCAGCGTAATGGTAAGCGAGATTTGCGGTAAAACCGCTGTAAATATACCCCGCATGCGGGACAATAAGTGCTCTAGGAATCACGTCAAGTGAGCTTGGCAAAATGCCTTGACTAAAGTGGTCAATGTAGTGTTTGATGTCACTACAACTATCGGGGTAAAACATGCCCGCGACAGCACTGTGTCTATATTTCATCAAAAACTCCTGCTAAAGGTTTATGACAGTGAGGACAACAGCCCTCAATCAGTCTGTTTTCCAAGATTTCATACCCTTTTCGCTCAATCAAAATGGTATTACATGTAAAACAACGTGTAGGGTTTTCGAGTCCAACATTGCCGATGTAAATGTGCGCAAGTCCTGCTTCGTGACCGATGGTTTGTGCACGTTGGAGCGTTTGAAGCGATGTATTGGGTAAACTCTGTTCATGATAATCAGGATGAAAAGCGCTAATGTGCCAAGGCGTTTCACATCCTAACTCTTTCGCGATAAATGAAGCGATGGCTTTTAACTCCTCATCGGAGTCATTTTTTGTAGGAACAATCAGGGTGGTTACTTCAAGCCAGATGCCATTGCGCTTAAAGTGTTTAAGGTTTTCTAAGATAGCCTCAAGCCCTCCTCTTAGCTCTTTTTTGTAGTAATTGGGATTGAAAGATTTTAGATCAACATTTGCCGCATCAATCACGCCTTTCATGTCATCAATCACTTCACTCGATTCAAAACCGTTGGTGACAAAAATATTTTTGATGCCTTTTTCATGAGCCAAAATGGCAATGTCGTGCGCATAAGGATAAAAAATCGTAGGTTCGTTGTAGGTGTAAGCAATGGAAGCGCATTCGTATTTTAATGCCATTTCTACAATCTGTTCAGGCGCTATAAACTCTTTTACATGTAATGTTTTTTCTTGCGAAATACTCCAATTTTGACAGAACGGGCATTTAAAATTACAGCCAATGGTTCCCAGTGAAAAAGCCCTACTCCCTGGCAAAAAATGGTACAGCGGTTTTTTCTCAACCGGATCGACATGCAGTGCGATGGGATAGCCATAAACAAGGTTTTTAATACCACCATTGATGTTTTGATTGACCCCACAAATGCCTGTTTGATCCTCTTTGAGGTGGCAATAGTGCGCACATAAGAGACACACCAAACGACTGCCTTCTGGTTTATAGTAGTGCATTAAGTAACCTTTTCAACCTTGTAACGCCAAATATCAGGGTGACTTTGTAAACACGTTTCCTCCAATCCCGCTTTTTGGCATAAATGAGAGAAAAAAAGCTCGAAGCTTGGAAGTTGTTCCCATACTTGGGGTAAAAATGTGGCTTTGCGTGTTCCTCTTTGTAAAATGATGCCATCTTCTCCCATCTTAATTTGACTTTGAAGTTCTGCAATCGTCTCATAATCAACACGTTCAGGCTCACTCAGTAAGGAAACTTCAATGTGAACGCGTGAAAATTCGTCTAAAGTGAGTGGATAAAAACGTGGGTCATCAAAAGCGGCGGCTTTAGCGTTGTAGATAAGGTCTTCTAGTAAAGAACGGTGAGCGATGAGAGAGCCGATGCATCCTCGGAGTTGTTTATCCAGTGTGAGGGTAACAAAGGTAGCTTTGGGCTTGGCAAAATCAGGATAGCGCTCCACCATCTCTTGAACATTAAGTGTGTGTGTATGATTGAATTCATCTTGAATTGCTTGTTTTGCAATCGCTAGGATCACCTGATGCATGGTATCTCCTTGGATTATTTATAATCCTCTTGAAACACAAGTCTCCAAAAAGCTTTATAGGCAAGAATTTCCTGAATTTTTGGAGAGAAGTTGCTTAAAATTTCGCGTGCAACGCGTACTTTGTCTTCTAAATTTCCTTGACGGTCACCGCCGATATCAAAGGCGATCAAAAAGCGATACGGATGGTCCTCGATGAGTTTAATCCACTCGGATTTAAGGTGTTTGCTTTCTTGATTCCACAAGGTTGCTTGATGCTCTTTGCTAGGAGGATAAATAGAATTCCAATCGCCAAAGGCAAGGTCGAAATGCAGATTAGGATAGCGCTCAATCAGTTCCCTCACATACGCAGGTGTATAATGTTTCGCGCGTTCACTATAACGAATTTGTCCCAAATGACACCAAATGACTTTAGACCGAGGGTAGGTCTGAAGCATCTTTTCAAGCGGTACTAAAAGTCCATCTTCAATCTCATAATGAATTTCAAAAGGAATGCGCGTGCGTTCTGAAAACTGAAAGAGCTCGTGCGCTGCGGGTGAGTCAATAGGAATGCTAACGTCTCTAGTGGTTTCATTGCGCTTGACTTCTCTAGGGGAAGAATAGTGACGAAACTCAAATTCTCCCAATAACGGATAAGCTTCTTGTACAGCGCGGGATGTGCTCTCTTTTGCAAAATCCAACGGTTGTTGCGTCCACACAGGATAAATACCCGCAGTAGTAGTTGGCACGTAACGATACGGGTCGATTTCAATCAGACGATGCACAGAATCATCCCACGTTTTCGCATGGTCTTCAAACTCTTTTTTAGAAACTTGGGGTGAAAAAGCGATGAGTGCTACATGGAGTTTATCCATCAAACCGGCATACTCTTTGGGATTGAATTTTTGAGCATTAAAGGAGGATTCCACATCAATAATAGGAACATCGCCTTCTATTCGCATCACTTCAATGCGTGATTTCCAATTGGCTTTGAGGGTAGGAATATCAAAGGCTTGAACGACTTTGACATCATGGATGTGATTAAACTTGGGTATGGGTGAAATACTATTTTGTGCGTGAAGAAGTGCTGTCATATAAAAGCAAGACAAGAGTATTTTGAGCATTCTTTGACCTTATTCCAAGAAGGTTAATCGTAAATTATTATATCTCAATTCAGGCACAAAAGATGCAAAAGTCGATTTGCGTTATAATACTTTTAACTCAACTTTTCAAGAAGGAAAGTCATGCAGGAGTTTATAAAGCATATCCCGTTGTATGTGTTTGTAATTTTTATCGCATTGGTTATACTGGGGTATCAACAAAGCAGGGACCATATCGTCTCGTTTAAAAGAGCGCTTATCGTACCACTTTTTATGGTTTTTTTCTCTTTATACAGTGTCATTTCACCGTTTGGAATAAATGCTAGTCTTTTGATGTGGTTATTTGGCATGATGCTTATGTCGTTTCTGGGGATTCGCATTAAAGCATTTTACTACGCTATTTATCTGCAGGAACAAAATGCCTTTGCCCTAAAAGGTAGCTGGATATGGTTTGTTGCGATGATGCTTATTTTTTGGATTAAATTTATCGTAGGCGTTATCATTGCTCGCGAACTTCCTCTTTTGCATGAGCTCTCTTTTAGTCTCGGCATTGGCTTTTTATACGGATGTCTCAGCGGTATTTTTGTGGCACGAGCCATGATTTTAAGGCGTTTACAACAGATTTAGGCTTCGCTTGTTTAGTTTACATGTAAAAAAACATGGTACACTACTGGCTATTTTTTGAAGGAGTTTTCATGAGACAATGGATCGTAATGGCAACCTGTGTCGCACTTTTTTCAGGGTGTTCTCTCTCTATGAATTTTTGGAGTCAAAAGGCACCTGCGCCCACTGAAAAAACAGAAGTGAAAATGACACTTCCTTCTTCTATTTTGATGTATGAACTTGATGTGACCGATAGACCTTATAAGAGTTTAGGGGAGCTAAGTGCGAGTGTGACCAAACTCAATCCATGGGGAGAAGAGCCAACACAAGCCGAGGTCGAAGCCAAACTTAAAGAAGAAGCATTGAAAAAAGGAGCGGACGCTCTGATTTATGTGCATTACACCAAGTTAGGTGCTTCATGGAATCGCCTCAGCGGTATCGAAGGCAATGCGATAGCTGTGAAATTTTCACGGTACTAGAGCGCAATTTTGTTCTATATTTAACGGGCACATTCAAAGTATAATTTTGTCATGAAACCCTCTTTATTGCACGACACTGTTTTTGAAAATATCATCCATTCCAACGGCACGTTTACGAGCCATTTTCACGATACCTACACCATTGGGCTGACGCATGATGGCATGTTTGAGTCTTCGGTTCATGGGCATAAAACCAGTTGTGCCTATCAATATGCCACGCGGATTATCAACCCTGGTGAGGTGCATTATGGTGATTCGCACGCGTGGCAATACACCAATTTTTACCCCTCGACTGAGCTTTTAAGTAATTTATACGAGCAGATGTATGGCGAGCCCAAGATGATAATCTTTGAAAAACACATCATCGAGGATATGACGCTCTATCAACGCTTGCGCTACTTTTTTCACAGTGTTTATTCCAGAGAAGAGGCGATGAGTTCAGAGATTAAACTCATGGACGCACTTTCATATCTCATCACGCATTACGCACACAAAACCATTCCTTACCCTTTTACATGTAAAAATAAAAAGAGTATTTCGATGGTCGTGGAATACATTCATGAGAACCTTGACCATGAGATTTTACTCGATGAACTCTCTTCAACAGCGATGATCAGTAAGTACCATTTTGTTAGGCTTTTTAAAGACCATATGGGCATTACACCGCACCAATACATTCTTTCAGAGCGTATCTATAAAGCCAAATCTTTAGTGCTTGAAGGCGCTTCACTCACCCATGCCGCACTGCAAGCAGGATTTAGTGACCAGTCGCATTTCATCCGCAATTTCCGCAAAATTTATGGTTATTCCCCAAAAACACTGCTTCAAAAAAGCAATTTTATTCTATATTCTTGAGTCAAAAAGCTGTAAACTTTCGCGCAAGGAGTTTGCATGGCAAATAAAAACCTATTTTTCTTTTTACTGTTTATTTCGATGATTGCATGGGGCGGCTCATGGGTCAATGTGAAAGTCATCAGCCATTATGTGAATGCGTATGAGATGATGTTTATACGCTTTTTCATCACCGTTGTGGCGATGGTGCCGATTATTATTGTGCTGAAAAAATCGTTTAAAATTGATGCCAAAAGCTTTGCGTTAGCCGTTGTTTCAGCTCTGGTGATGATTGCATACATGAATTATTACTTCTTAGGCACCAAATTTGGTACGGCATCGCTGGGTGGTGCGATGGTGACGACACTGATTCCGATTAATACTTTTATTTTAATGGCGCTATTGCGTTCAAAAAAAGTGAGCCGAAAAGACACCTTTGCGCTTGCTTTAGGGGCAATAGGCGTTTTAACGATGCTGCATGTTTGGAGTTTGGATGCTGCACACATTTTGGTGATTCAAAATGTGTATTTTTTAGTGGCGTCTCTTTTATGGGCGATTATGACGATTGTCAGCTCCAAAGCTACGAAGGTTTCGCCCATCATTTTTAGTTTTTACATGTATGTTGTGATGATTGTTTTGGTGTGGATTTTTTCTATTGACACAGGTGTGATGGTATCGCATTCGTACGACACATCTTTTTGGCTCAATATGCTCTGCATGTCCATCCTCTCAACTGCTTTTGCCAATACCATCTTCTTTTTGGGTATCGAACGACTGGGTGCGGCGGAGGTGAGTTCATTTATCTTTTTAGTACCGTTTTCCGCGATTATTCTCAGCGCCATTTTTCTGGATGAAAAAGTGGACTTGTTTATTGTGTTGGGTACCATTCTCACGCTGTGGGCGGTGAAGCTTCTCAATAACATTCGCCTAGGAAGAAAAAAAGTACGCTCCTAGGCGAAGTTTCGTTGCAAAAAAGCAATTTTATTCTATATAAGTCAATTTAAAAAGAGTAAAATGCGCGCCAAGGAGTGAACATGACGCAGAAAAATATTTTCTTTTTTTTACTGTTTCTTGCGATGGTTGCATGGGGCGGCTCGTGGGTCAATGTGAAAATTTTAGGACATTATGTCAGTGCTTTTGAGATGATTTTCTTGCGTTTTGGCATTACAGCGATTACGATGGTTCCTATCATCATTGGGTTGAAGCATTCGTTCAAAATTGACCTTAAGAGCTTTGGTTTGGTCGTATTGGCGGCATTAGCGTTGATTTTTTACAACAAGTATTATTACCTTGGGACGAAGTTTGGCACCGCTTCTTTGGGTGGGGCGATGGTAACCACGATGATTCCCATTTTAACGTTTATTTTCTTGGCGTTAATGGGCGCTAAAAAGGTCAGTAATAAAGACCTGTTTGCTCTGGGATTGGGTGCGGTGGGTGTTTTGACGATGTTACATATTTGGACGTTTGATTTAGCACATATTTTGGTGATTCACAATCTTTATTTTTTATTGGCGGCTATTTTATGGGCGGTCTTGACGATTGTTAGTTCCAAATCAACCAAGATTTCGCCGATTGTGTTTACCTTTTACATGTACATTATGTCTGTTGTCTTTGACTGGCTTTTCTTCGTCGATGTAAGCGCGATACCGTTTGGTTCATTTGATGGCATTTTTTGGCTCAACACGCTATTGATCTCTCTCGCAGCGTCTACATTTGCCAATACCATCTTTTTCTTAGGCATTGAAAAATTAGGCGCTGCCGAGGTGAGTTCCTTTGTCTTTTTGGTACCGTTTTCCGCAATTATTCTTAGTGCAATTTTCTTAGGCGAAAAAGTTGATCTTTTCATCATTTTAGGAACCGTTTTAACGCTTTACGCGGTTAAGTTACTCAATAATATTACAATTTTAAAGCGACGCCGAAAAAACGTTTAATGCTCTCAAAGTGGCGCTCTAGTCCTTCAAAACTGTGAGTGCCACCCTCTTCCACAACCATCTTCGCACCCTCTAAAACATCAAACGCCTCTTCGTAGTCTAAAACCTCATCGCCTTTTTGAAGCAAAACAAACAGATTTTCAAGGTTGGGCTCTTCAATCTCATAGCTTTCCAACATCTCCAGATGCGACGCGTTCCACTCGTACGCCGAGTTATCGTAATAATTCAGCCCATGCCCAATAGCACGCTCCAAAGTCTCAGGTGCATTGATGGCTGGATTAATCAGCACGGCTTTGAGATTGTATTTATCACTCAGATAAAGCGCGTAATACCCGCCAAGCGATGAGCCCATCAGATACACAGGTTCTTGATAGGATTCAATAAGTTCACTCAGTGTTTTAATCGCAAGATCGGGAATTGTAGGCAGGGATGGTGCAATAAAACGAATACCCTCTTCTTGGCAATACGCACGTAAAAGTTTCGCTTTACTCGCCTCTCCGCTTGAGCCAAACCCGTGAATGTAAATAATCATAGTTTACCTTTTAATCAATAAATTAAGCACCAAGGGTGCGCGGGCGTTCTGCCAAAGATTGCCCAGTGTTAACGTAGTTTTCAGAGCTTTGCTTTGAAAACGTGCGTAGAGTGCTGTAAGCACTCTACTAAATTAGGAGTATAGCAAAAGTTTCGTTAGGCTATAATACGCGCAATTACTTCAAGAGGTTAGCATGAAATTAAATGAATTAGAGGCTCGAAAAATCATTCAAATGGTGATGGGTGAGAAGCGTGAACTTACAAAAAGCGATGAAGAACTGGCACTGCTTCTTAAAAAGCGATTGACCAAAAAAGAGTGCGAAGTTTTAAATACAGAAGTTTCTGGTAAAGACAAAGAGGCGATGATGTGTGATCAAAAAATAGATGCCATACGTTACGATGCGCTTAAAGCGAGTGCTATTAAAAAAATTAAAAATGAATCCGTTCACGGAGATTTTTACTATACCAAAGGTGAATAAAACATGGAGCAGATGGAAGTCATAGACAGTGTTTGTACGTATTGTGGTGTGGGGTGCGATATCGCCGCTAATGTCAAAGATAACACGATTCAAAGTATTTTTGCTCACCCTGATGGCGTGGTTTCCGAAGGTAAATTGTGTATTAAAGGCAAATACGGCTTTGAGTTTGTCAATGCACCTGACCGTCTTAGAATTCCGCGTATTAAAAAAAGTTTTCTGGCTAAAAATCCCGTTATTTACGAAGCAATCGCTTTACATGTAAAAGAGTTGGATGAAGAATGGGTTGAAACAACGCTGGACGCTGCAACTACCGCGGCAGCGATGAAGCTGTCTGAAATTCAAAACAAGTATGGCTCAAAAAGTGTCTGCTCTATTGGTGGGGCGAGGACGTCATGTGAAAGCTCTTACCTGCTTCAAAAATTTACCCGCCACACGCTAAACTCTCCACACGTTGATAACTGCGCGCGCATTTGTCATTCGCCAAGCCTTAAAGGTATGCGCACGACCATTGGTGAAGGTGCGGCGACCAATCCGTACAACGATATTTATCAAACAGAATTTATGATTGTAATCGGTTCCAATACCACTGAAGCGCACCCCATCATTTCCAATCGTATCGTCGATATGGCAACGAAGCACGATAACCTAGCCGTATTTGATGTGCGCGAAATTACCCTGCATCGTTTGGCAAAATACAAAGGCATCATTCCTCACGAGTCTAATCTACTGATTTTAAATATGATGGCGTATGTCATCATCACCGAAGAGCTTTACAATGAGCATTTTCTAGCAGATCGTACGCTTGGATTTGATGCGTTTAAAGAGAAAATTTTAAACGACCCTTTTGCTAATCCGAAGTATTTTGAAACGATTGAAGGTTATGAATACCTAAGCAAATTGATTCCAAAAGTGGCACGTGAATATGCGCTCAAAAAGTCGATGATTTTCTGGGGACTTGGTATTACGGAGCATATTGACGGCTCATACGCAGTCATGGCAATCACGCACCTTGCACTCATGACTGGCAACATCGGAAAAGTAGGAGCGGGTTTGATGCCGCTTCGTGGACAAAATAACGTCCAAGGGGCGTGCGATATGGGGATGCTTCCTTACTATGATCCCGATTATCAAGAGCCTAAAGAGATTGGTTTGATGACACCGCAACTCGTGGAAGCGATGTTTGAAGGGCGTATTAAAGCGGTAATCAATATGGGTGAAGACTTAACGCATGTGCATCCCAATAGCAATAAAGTCAATGCGGCACTCGATACATTGGAGTTTATTTTCGTCCAAGAGCTATTTATGACGGAGATTGCAAAACGTGCAGACATCGTTGTGGGCGTCAAATCGGCATATGAAAAAACAGGTGTTTACGTCAATGCCATGCGCCGTCTGCACCTTTCGCAACCGCTTGTGAAATCGGACTTGCCCGATGATTGGGAAGTAATTCAATTAATTGAGAATAAATTGGGTGGAAAGTACAACTACAAAGATTCCAAACAGATTTGGGATGAAGTGCGCGAAGTGGCGTATCGACGCTTTTCAGGAGCAAGCTACAATAGGCTTGAGCGTCACCGCGTGCGTGGACTTCAATGGCCTGTGCATACTGAGGACACTCCTGTGTTGCATCAACTGGACTTTCGAACGGAAGACGGGTATGGTAGGTTTCATTACCACCAATATGAACTACGAGGCATGGTGCAAGAGTTGAGTGAAAAACGACTTGTAGGGTACCATCTCACGACAGGGCGAACCCTTGCGCAGTACAATAACGCTTCTCAAACCAGTCGCTGTGAAAAACTCAATAAACGTTACGATGAAACCATTTTATTGGTCAATGAAAATGACGCGGCTGATTTTAGCAGTGAAAAAGTGATTTTAAAAAGCCAGTACGGACAAAGCGCGCCACTGACAGTCAAATTGACCGATAAAGTTCAATCCAAAACGCTTTTTTGTACCTTTCATCATGCCAATTCACGCATCAACACTCTTTTTGGTGACAGATGTGATGAACTTATCTTAACGGCAGCGTTTAAGTCTATTAAAGTGGAAGTCATCAATGTTTAACAATTTGGTTTTTGTTTATACTTGCGTGTTAAAATAATGATATTTTGATTTTAAGGAAGTATTTGATGAAAAAAGCACTTTTTGGATTATTGGCTATTGCGATAGTAATTCAATTTATACGACCCAATTTTCATAATCCAAAAGTTGATGAAAGAATTGCCCTACAAGCGGATGAAAAAGTCATGGTAGTTCTCAAAAAAGCCTGTTTTGATTGTCATTCTAATGAAACAACATATCCTTGGTATCACAATGTCGCACCCGTTTCTTGGTTTATGGCTGACCATATTGATGAGGGAAGAAAAGCGCTTAATTTCTCAACATGGGCAAATATCAATGCGGATATAAGAATAAAAAGAATTGAACGTGCAAAACAGCTTATCAATAATGGCTTAATGCCATTAGGAAGCTATACGTTCATGCATGAAAAATCGAAATTAAACGCAGAAGATAAAAAGACACTTGAGCAATTTTTCGACCAACAACTCCAACAACTTCAACAATCATAATGATGTTTTATCATTTCGTGTATTTAGAACTTCTAAATACACGAATCCTTATTTAGTGAAATTTATCGTCCAAAAAAGCCTTTAACTGCACCAAACAGCTATCCCAATCATTGATTTTTGTTTGTCGCATCAATTGTGCGGAAGGGTACCACGGACTATCGCTTCTATCGCTCATCCATCTCCAATCGGGTACAAAGGGTAGCAAAATAATCGTTTCTTTGTTCATGGCACATGCTAAATGAGCTACGCTTGTATCGACACTGATGATTAAATCCATACAATCGCAAAGTCCAGCCGTATCAGTAAAATCATTTAATTCATCCTCAAAGTAGTGAATATTCGGATGGTTTTGTAGTATCGATTTATCGTCTTCTTTTAACTCTTTTTGTAGAACAATATATTCAACTTTATTGGGTAAGTAACCCAATAAAGTTTGCAATGCAATGCTTCGGTTGTGATTGTTGTTATGAAGAGCACTGCCACTCCAGACAATTCCGATTTTTGGTTTAACGAGATGCTTGAGTTTGCCTTTCCAATAATCTCTTTTGTGAATATTAGCTGTTAGATAAGGCATAGAACAAGGAAGATTATCTAAAGATGTTTGAAAGACTAAAGGTAAGCTCATTAACGGGCAATGATAGTCAAAATGCGGTAAGACATCACCTTTTAAAACAAAGTGATAAACCCCTTTGAATTGATGAAATAACTGGTATAAAGGTTCTGGGATTTCAAAAATGATTTTGCTATCAAGATGAGTTAATCGTTCAATATAACGAGAAAAGTGTATGGTGTCACCTAAACCTTGTTCTGCATGAATGAGGAGTGTTTTATCTTTTAAATCCTCTTTCCCCAACCACAAGGGTTGTGAAAAATTGCGTGCAAATGAAGTAAAATCATCTTTATACCATCGCCATTCGTACAAATCAAACCCTTTTTTTAAATCGCCCAATAGCAAGAGAAGTAACGCTTTATTTCGATATGCCCCAGGAAATCTCGGATTGATAGCAATGGCGTGATTATAATCTTCTAAGGCGTCATGGTATCTTTGCAATGCTTTTAACGTATTCCCACGATTGGAATATGCGGTGGCAAGCTGTGGCTTTAAAGCGATAGCGCGATTGTAGTTTTCTAAAGCGTCTTCATAGCGATGCATCTTTGTAAGCGTAGCTCCTTTATTTGCATATGCATCGGCATGTTTTGGATTAAGCGCAATTGCTTTGTTATAACAGTCTAATGCTTCTTCATATCTTTGCAGTGTGTATAACGTAATTCCTCGATTAGAATGTGCATCGACGTAAGAGGGGTGCAACAATAGAGCCCTATCGTAGCTCTCCAAAGCTTCTTCATATCGATGTAACGTTTGTAAGATATTTCCACGATTGGAATGTAAAATTGCGTAGTGAGGATTTAAGCTTATAGCTTTATCGTAACTTTGTAGCGCTTCATCAAATTTTCGAAGTATTTTTAATACGACGGCACGATGTGCATGTGCATCAGCATGATTGGGTTGTATCGCAAGCGCTTTATCATAGCTGTCCAATGCTTTTTCATATTGATGTAACTCTTCTAACGTATTGCCAAGATAGTAGTAAGCCTCATATGCGTGAGGGTCTATTTGTAATATTTCAGTGAAACAAACTTGAGCTTTTTGAAATTGGCTATTGCGGTATAAAGATAGTGCTGTGTGAAATAAATTTTTTACATGTAAAGAGTGTTCTACAGATGTGTGATTTTTCAAAATACATTTTTTCATCAAAAACCTTATGGAAAGTTTTTATGTTTTATTTTTATAATACTATAGGATTTTTACTAAGGACTTCGTGAAGTTGCTGTTAAGATTATGTTTTGAGTGAATTAAAAGGAGTGGCCGGGAGAGAGGGATTTGAACCCCCGGAGGTATTACCCTCAACGGTTTTCAAGACCGCCGCATTAAGCCGCTCTGCCATCTCCCGACAGATAAAGAATGTATTGTATTTAAGTATTAAGGTGGAGGCGACACCCGGATTCGAACCGGGGATCAAGGCTTTGCAGGCCCATGCCTTACCGCTTGGCTATATCGCCACCGAATCATAAAGGTGGTGCCCGGAGCCGGATTTGAACCGGCACAGGAAAAACTCCCGAGGGATTTTAAGTCCCTTGCGTCTACCAATTTCGCCATCCGGGCAACGCGTTTCTTTTTTAACTTAAACTAAATGGAGCGGGAAACGAGGTTCGAACTCGCGACCCCAACCTTGGCAAGGTTGTGCTCTACCACTGAGCTATTCCCGCACTTAAAAAAGAGATGAGAGTATAGCAGTTTTTTTTGATAATGTAAAGTGATTTATGTAATTTTTTTTACATGTAAAGTTTTTTAGTGAGGGTTTGCTATAATTTCTGAAAAATATTTAAGGAAGTATGATGCGTAGTGATCAAGTCAAAAAAGGGTATAACAGAGCGCCTCATCGAAGTTTGTTTCGAGCAACTGGGCTAAAAGATGAAGATTTTAATAAACCATTTATTGGTGTCGCAAATTCGTATATTGACATCATCCCTGGTCACTTCTTTTTGCATGAGTATGCTGTCATCATTAAAGATGAGATCCGCAAAAATGGCTGTGTGCCGTTTGAATTCAACACAATAGGTGTCGATGATGGTATCGCAATGGGACATGATGGTATGCTCTACTCCCTTCCAAGCCGTGAAATTATTGCTAATTCCATTGAGACAATGATGAATGCGCATATGCTCGATGCAATGATTTGCATCCCCAACTGCGATAAAATTGTTCCGGGAATGATTATGGGGGCACTTCGTGTCAATGTTCCAACCGTATTTGTTAGCGGTGGACCGATGAAAAAAGGTTATACCAAAGAAGGAACGCCTATTGATTTAACGACAGCATTTGAGGCAGTTGGCAAATTTGAAAAAGGTGATATTACGGAATCGGAATTAACTGATATTGAATGCAATGCCTGTCCAAGTGGCGGTAGTTGTTCTGGAATGTTTACAGCAAATAGTATGAACACACTTATGGAAGCAATGGGTATTGCTCTTCCTGGCAATGGGACCATTCCTGCACTCACACCAGAACGTGAGATTTTGATTCGCGCTGCTGCTAAACGCATTTGCGAGATTGCGATTGATGACAGATTTAAATTACGCAATATTTTAAATGAAAAAGCGGTACGCAATGCTTTTGCCGTCGATATGGCGATGGGTGGAAGTTCTAACACCGTTTTACATATGTTAGCCATTGCGAAAGAAGCAGGTGTGAAATTTGCGATTAAAGACATTAATGAGATTAGTAAAAATGTTTCTCATATCGCTAAAATTGCGCCTTCTCTTTCAACCGTACATATGGAAGACATCAATCGTGCAGGTGGCGTTTGCGCTGTTATGAAAGAAGTTAGCAGACGTGATAATGGCATTTTATATTTAGATAATTTAACGGTGACTGGTGAGACAATTGGCGAGCGTATTTCCAATGCAGAAATCAAAGATACAACGATTATTCATACGCTTGAAAATCCTTACTCTAAAGTGGGTGGTTTAGCTATTTTATTTGGTAACTTGGCGCTTGAAGGGTGTGTTATCAAAACGGCAGGCATTGTTGGTGCTCGTCAATTTATTGGTAAAGCGGTCTGCTTTGACTCTCAACAAGAAGCACTTTCTGGTATTGTTGGTGGAAAGGTTAAAAAAGGCGATGTGGTTGTCATTCGCTATGAGGGACCAAGAGGAGGTCCTGGCATGCAAGAGATGCTCTCTCCTACGAGTTTAATTATGGGTATGGGTTTGGGAGCGGATGTTGCTTTGATTACCGATGGGCGTTTTTCGGGTGCTACTAGAGGTTTAAGCATCGGTCACGTTAGCCCAGAAGCAGCTGAAGGTGGACTTATCGGGTTACTTCAGGATGGCGATACCATCGCTATAGATGTGGATGCTTATACCATCGAAGCATTGATTGATGAAGATGAACTTGCACGTCGTAAAGTGAGCTTTAAACCGAAACTAAAAACAATTCAAGGAAGTTGGCTTAAACAGTATCGACAACTTGTTACCAATGCAAGTAGTGGCGCTGTATTGAAAACTGAAGAGGCATGATGGCAGACTTTTTCAATCTGTTATTGCAACATACCATTACAATGATGGCAATTGTGGATCCTTTAGGAGTGAGTGCTATTATGCTCTCGCTCCTACCTCAAAGTACGACCAAAGAGCATATCACTAAAATTGCAGGAAAAGCAACAATGACCATTATTGTTGCTTTCTTTGTCGTTCTTTTAACGGGGAATTTTCTACTTAATCTCTTTGGTATTGAGATTGATTCCCTTAAAGTAATGGGCGGTATTATTTTACTTCTCACGGCGATTAAAATGGTGCAAGGTTCGATGGAATCTAAAAATCAAACCGAAGAAGAGCGTGCTGAAGCGATTAAAAATGATGAATTTTCAGTGATTCCTTTGGGTATTCCTATCACTTTTGGCCCTGGGATTTTTGCGACGGTCATTATTTTGCGTGGACATAGTGAAAGTATTGCATCTATTGCGGCACTTGTCTTAGCGTATCTGATTGTTGCTTTAAGTGTGTATCTTGCTTTTAAGAATAGTATTTATATCAGGCACTATCTTGGCATTACTGGGCAAAAAATTGTCAGCCGTTTGATGGGGCTTATTGTAGGAGCTATTGCGGTGCAATTTATTGTCGGTGGCATCAGTACACTTGCAAAACATTACATGTAAAAAGGTTACGAAGTGAATCAAGGTGGTTGGACATGTCCTCACGATGTCGAGGGAGTATGTGACATTATTCATAAAGAGTGCGACCCTGGCGATAAAGGATGTGTCCTTTACGGTAAGGCAAAATTTGCGTGTGAAGATTCGCCCTCAAATGAAGCTTTTGAAAAGAGGATGGAGCGAAAAATGCGTGAAATGTTAGGTGAGGATGAGAATATTAAGCCCTAGACAAGCTTGTTTTAGTAGCTTGTCAGGCTTCTGTTATATACGATATTAAAGTGATTGGCTCAATGTTAAATAGACAAAACCTGCGATAAACAAGAGAGCATTAATAAGTGTCATAACAACACCGACGGTTAATAAATTGATTTTTTTCAACATTTATAGCTCCTTTTAAATTTTCGGAATTATATCAATAAAAAAATTAAAAGTCAATTATCATGAAAAAAATATTTTTATATTCTAGATGAAGTAACTTTTTTACACTTTATTTTACATGAAAATAAAAGGTGATAAAGTATATTTTTATTTAAAATTAAGCTTAAAAGATAAAATTAATTATGGAGTTAGTTTAAGATTTGGGGCGATAGCCAATTCTAAATCCGCCCCAATGACGGCCTTTGACATAAATTGGGATTGAAATATCATGCATAATATCACCATTTTCTCTACGATAAGTTTGCAGAAGAACGCGTTTTTCATGGTTCGCACCTCTTACACCACTGTCTGTAAAGATGCGTTTAGAGCGATTTCCAAAAAGATCTTTTTCATAATTACCCGTGAGCGGTGCACGTGCATTGTGCGTTGAAATATATCCTGATTTATGCATCGCAACAGCATAGAAGAGTAATTCAGAGTTTTCTTTCATGAGTGTATCAACGATTGTAGGGAACGTTTGATCGGTAAATGAATCGTATCTGGTAGAATATTTCTGAGGATTGGTATTGGGGATGGGTTTAAAATTGGTATCAAAAATATCATCAATACTTAATTTGCCACTGTCAATAGCCGTCTCAAAAAGTGATTCAACCTGTTTTTTTGCCTCTAGGCATTTTTGATACATCTTTTCATGGTATTCATCCATCGCAAATGCACTTAAGTTTTCATGAGCACTTTCAGCCCCTGTGATAATGGCTTGCGTTTGGCCCGATATGGCTTTCATCTCCTTTGTACCCGATTCAAGCTGGTCACTGATTTTAGAAATCGCATCTTTAATCGTGAGCAGTTGATCACTGTTATAATCAGAGCTTTGTGCAATAGTTGCGATTTGTTCTTCAATTTTTTCTGCATTTTGAATAAAAAGTTTAATCTCTTCACCCACAAATTGTACTTTATCGGATGCACGCCCTACTTCGTTGCGCAACGCTTCAATACTGGCGAATACATCATTAGTATCTTGTTGAATCTGCTTAATAATCAAGGTAACTTCACTGGTTGATTTAGAGGTACGCTCTGCTAAATTCCTGACTTCATCTGCTACGACGGCGAACCCTTTCCCGTGCTCTCCAGCGCGAGCGGCTTCTATCGCGGCATTAAGGGCTAAAAGATTGGTTTGGTCTGCTATATCATCGATAACCGTTGTAACGTTTTGAATGGTGAGTGATTTCTCTTTAAGGTCATTGACTTTAGAAGATGCATCGGCTGTTTGAACATTGATATTGGTCATGTTAGCAATAATTTCATTGAGTTCAGCAATACTTTTTCGACTTTCACTCATGGAAAGTTTTGCAAAAGAGGATGCTTCTTGCGAATTGGCACTCACGCGATTGACATGTTCAAAGATATTTTGTGCTGAAGCAGAGATTTCTCCAATAGATTTTGCTTTCTCTTCTAGTTTATGCGACATGGTATCAATAGAATACATGAGTTGAGCCGTTGCAATAGAGTTCTTACCTGCACTTTGTGAGTAGTTTTCACTCAAATCAATTAATAGAGCAATTAAGTCATACGGCTTACTAAAAAGTGACTGGATAAGGCTGCTTTGATTGGTTACATGTAAAAACGCTTTTTGTGCTTCAACCCTTTTCTCTTTGTCGCGTAAATTAAGATTAGATAGTAATGTAATCGCTTGTGAGAGAGGTTGAATAAGCTTAATATAGAGTATCCCAAGTGTGGTTATAAAAAGTATGAGAGCGATGAAGATAATAAGAGAGGTGGATAACCCCATAAATATACCAAGCATTACAATACTTAAAAGAAGTGTACATGTTGTTATACTAACTGTCCAAAAGATGCGTTTAAGCATAAGATACCTTTTTATGATGTGCATATGGAAAATAGCGTAACAAAATTTTTATGATAAAAGCATGATAATACATCCCTTTATGCGTCGTGTCCATCAAGGTGTTTAATTTTTACACTCTAATCGTAAAAAGAGAAAAATTAAGCTAAAATTTCACATTAAATTTTTTAGGAGCGATACGTTGTCTAGTATCTCAAAATACAGTAAAATAAATAGTCTTAAATCAGTTAAAAAGTGTCTTTTCCCAGCCGCAGGATATGGTACAAGGTTCCTCCCTGCGACAAAAGCGATGCCTAAAGAGATGTTACCTGTTTTGACCAAACCTTTGATTCAGTACGGTGTTGAAGAAGCTGTTAGTGCTGGAATCGACACGATGGCGATTGTTACAGGACGTGGAAAACGCGCTATTGAAGATCATTTTGATGTGAGTTATGAACTTGAACATCAAATCAAGGGAACTTCAAAAGAGAGTTATCTCACCGAAATTCGTAACCTGATTGATAATTGTACCTTCAGTTATACCAGACAAGTTGAAATGAAAGGTTTAGGACATGCTATTTTAACAGGTAAAACATTGATTGGGGATGAGCCATTTGCAGTTATTTTGGCAGATGACTTATGCGACAATGCGGATGGCGATCCTGTGCTTAAACAGATGGTTGAAGTGTACGAAAAATATCGTTGTGCGGTTGTTGCCATTGAAGAAGTGCCTAAAGAAGACACGAACAAATACGGTGTGATTGATGGAAAAATTGTGGATGGAAATGAGTCTGTACTTCGAGTTTCAAACATGGTCGAAAAGCCAGACCCAAAAGATGCACCAACCAATTTAGCGATTATTGGTCGTTATATATTAACACCAGACATTTTTGATATTATTGAAAATACTAAGCCTGGAAAAGGTGGTGAGATTCAAATTACCGATGCTCTTTTAGAGCTTGCAAAACAGGGAAAAGTGATTGCGTATAAATTTACAGGCAGACGCTTTGACTGCGGTTCTATCGAAGGTTTCGTAGAAGCAACGAACTATTTTCACGACAAATGCTCTTAAGGTAATAATTCCTTTATTAGCTTCAGTTGGATATAATCTTGCCATTAAAAAATAACGAGGCGGAAAGATTATGTCCAACCATGAAACGAAGTATATTTTTATTACCGGTGGTGTTTTAAGCTCACTTGGTAAAGGTATTGCAGCAGCAAGTATCTCCACACTATTAAAAAATGTTGGCTTTAAAGTCAGCATTCTCAAAGCAGACCCCTATATCAATGTAGACCCTGGAACTATGAGTCCTTTGGAACATGGTGAAGTTTTTGTAACCGATGATGGTGCTGAAACAGACCTTGATTTAGGACATTACGAGCGTTTTCTTGATGAAAATCTGACTCAAGCGAATAACTTCACAACCGGGCGTGTGTACTCCTCTGTCATTGAAAAAGAACGCCGAGGGGATTATCTTGGAAAGACAATCCAAGTTATTCCTCATATCGTGGATGAAATTGCCAGTCGTATTAAAGAAGCGGGTAAAGGCAAAGATATCTTAATTGTCGAGATTGGTGGAACCGTAGGCGATATTGAGGGGCTACCCTTTTTAGAAGCGATTAGGTCACTTAAAAGCGAACTTGGAAAACAACGCGCGATGAATATCCATTTGACCTTAGTTCCATTTATCAAAGCGGCGGGAGAGCTTAAAACCAAACCGACACAACACTCCGTACAAGAGTTGCGTCGTATTGGTATAACGCCTGATATGCTGATTTGTCGTTCTGAGTATCCATTGCCTAAAGAGCTAAAAAATAAACTGGCATTTTCGTGTGGTGTTGAACGCAACTCTGTCATCGAGTGTTTGGATGCAACAACCATTTATCAAGTCCCACTTAACTTTTTAAAAGAGAACATTTTAGCTCCTATATCAGAGACGTTAGGACTGGGTGAACTTACACCGCATATGGATGAATGGGATATTTTAGTGAAGCGTGTTATCGCTCCTAGAGATGAGCTTTTGATCGCTTTTGTTGGAAAATATTTGGATTTAAAAGAGTCTTATAAATCACTAACTGAGTCTTTGATTCATGCGGGTGCACACCTCAATGCAAAAGTGAAAATTCGTTGGGTTGATTCTGAAATGATTGAAGATAAGGGATGTGAAGATATTTTATCGGATGTCGATGGCATTTTAGTTGCTGGTGGTTTTGGAGAACGCGGTGTTGTTGGTAAAATGGCGGCTATTAATTATGCAAGAGAGCATAAAATCCCGTATCTTGGTATCTGCCTTGGAATGCAACTTGCGATGATTGAATTTGCCCGCAATGTCTTGCATATTGAAGATGCAAACTCGGCTGAATTTAATGCTACATGTAAAAATCCTATTATTTATCTAATTGATTCGTTTATTGATGCGAGCGGACAAAAACAACTGCGTACGGTAAAAAGTCCATTAGGTGGCACAATGCGTTTAGGTGGTTATGAGTGCGAAACAAAAGCACATTCGTTGTTACGCGAAGTGTATGAAGGTGAAAAAACGATACGTGAACGCCATCGTCACCGCTATGAAGCAAACCCTGCTTATCGAGAAGCGTTTGAAAAAGCAGGCCTTATCGTTAGTGGCGAAAGCCATGGTTTGATTGAAGCGGTAGAACTCAAAGGACACCCATGGTTTTTAGGCGTTCAATTCCATCCAGAGTTCACGTCACGTTTGACCAATCCGAACAAAACCATTTTAGCGTTTGCTAAAGCGGCTTTGACACAGCGCCAAAATGGCTAGGCTATTGACAAAAGAGGATATTAGGCAGATTTTAAAAAGTAGATTTGAAAATGACTGTTGTACCCGTCTAGGCGAAATCCCTAAGCCTTCCTCTTTAAAAGATATTACCCGTGCATCAAAACGCATTGCGGATGCTATTCGCCAGAAAGAGCGTATTGCTATCGTCGGTGACTATGATGTTGATGGTGTTATATCTTCGGTTATTTTAAGCCAATTTTTTGATGATTTGGGAGTAGATTATTCGTTAATCATTCCCAATCGTTTCACCGATGGATATGGACTTAATCCAGAAATTGTTGCGAAGCTGGATGTGCATGTTATTATTACCGTGGATAACGGTATTTCAGCTATTGAAGCGGCACATATTTGTAAGGATCAAGGCATTGATCTTATTATTACAGACCATCATAATATCCCTTCAGTCTTACCTGAAGCCTATGCCATTGTAAATCCTAAACAAGAAGATTGCGCTTTCCCACACTGCGAGATATGTGGTGCACAAGTGGCGTGGTATCTTGTGGCTGCACTCAAAGAAGAGATGGGCGTAGAATATGATCTTTCGAGTTTTCTAGATTTACTGTGTATTGCTATTATGGCTGACATGATGGAATTGGTTGGTATGAACCGTGTGATGGTCAAAAAGGGTATTGTTGAGCTTAATCGTTCCCATAGAGCTGCTTTTGAGGCTATTAAGCGCTATTATGGAAAAGCAACACTTGAAGGAGATGATATCTCTTTCTTAATTGCACCACTGATTAATAGTTCAGGACGTATGGAAGATGCTATATTTTCGTATGAGTTTCTAAAATCAAAAAGTATCGATGAAGCACTTGAACAGCTTGATTATATTGTCTCTTTAAACGAAGCACGTAAAGAAGAAGAACGCCTCTTATTTGAATCAACGCTTCCTTATGTTAAAGAGGGCGAAAATATCATCGTCGCATGGGGAGAAGAGTGGCATGAAGGCATTGTCGGGATCGTCGCTTCTAGGCTCTCTAAACGCTTCAAAAAGCCTGCTATTGTTTTTTCAATCAAAGATGATAAGGCAAAAGGAAGTGCTCGAGGGGTTGGCGATGTCAATATCTTAGAATTGATCCGCTCCCAAGAGGAAATTTTATTGGGCTATGGTGGACATAAAGGTGCGGCGGGTGTTTCTATTGAAGTCAAACATCTGGAACTCTTTAAAGCCAATGTTGAAAAAGCATCGAGCCAGTATAGTCAAGAAGAGTTAGAATCCGATAGTGATCTTTTAGGCGAAATCAGTGCTGATCAGATTGATTTTGAGTTACTTGAAATTTTGGAAGACCAAGAACCTTATGGGCAAAAAAACCCAAAGCCAAGTTTTTTGTTGCGCGATATTCTAGTAAAAGTAGATCGCTTAATTGGTAAAGATGGACAGCATCTTAAACTTATTTTGCAAGAAGGAAGTAATGCGCTAGAGGCTCTATTTTTTAACTACGATGTTAAAGCGAAGCAAGGTGAGCGTATTGATATACTGTTTACAGTTTCACGTAATGACTATAGAGGTCTAGTGACCCCTCAGTTATTGATTAAACAAATTGTCAAAAAATACTAAAAGGCTAACCGCCTTTTAGTTAATGTTCTCTTCCACTTAAAACAGGCACAAAAAGGCATTCGTCAAGACTTTCTTGCATGATGCCCTCTTCTGTCTTAACAAAGCGCGTAATAATCTGCTTATGTCCTTTTTCAATAGGCGCAACAAGGATTCCACCTATTTTGAGTTGTTCAAAAATTTTCGCTGGTACAGCTTTTATCGAAGCAGAAAAGAGAATGCGATCATAAGGAGCAAATTCTCTCCATCCATTTTGTCCATCATCAAAACGCGTATGAATATTGGTGATACCTAAGAGTTTAAAACGCTCTCTGGCTTCTGTCAAAAGTCTTTCAATACGTTCAATCGTAAAAACACGACGAATGACTTTACTTAAAATGAGCGCTTGATATCCGCTTCCACACCCTATTTCTAAGACGTTGTCTGCTCCTTTGGTACAAAGCACTTCTGTCATCTTTGCAACCGTAAGCGGTGAGCTAATCCATTGGTTGGATGCGAGGGGAAGTGCATCGAGCCTATAGGCGTGTAATGCCATGCCCTGAGGGACAAAAAGTTCACGTTCACTTTGGCAAAAAGCTTCATAAACATTGGGAGAAAGCGGGTATATTTTAGTAATTTCGTCTGCCATTTTTTTGTGTTTTTGGAAACGAATTTTATCTTTAAAATGAGCCGTTTGAGGCATTCTACTGTAATCCTATATCAAGATATCTTCGCATCTTTTTAATCTCTTTAAAATCAAAAGGGTGCATGATACATGTTGCTGTATCATCATTGTAACTATGACCAAACGGCGAAATGATAGCACTGCTTTTTGCCATAGTTGTATCAGCACTGTTCGCACAAATGACATAAGTCTGATTTGCAATAGCCAGTGCTTGGGAGAGCGTTTTTAAGTGCTCTTTGCGTAATTGTCCCCAATATGCAGGGACTAAAACGATGTCTGAACCTTTTATCTGTTCCCAGAGGTGTGGAAAACGTAGCTCAAAACAGATAAGCACAGCAATTTTTATTCCATCAACGTCAATGATAGTGATTTCTTCTGTGCTACCAGCGTTGAAATAGTGTTCCTCTTCTCCTAATGTGAAAAGCTTTGCTTTCGCGCGTGTATAAAGAAGCTTGCCGTGATGAAAAAGTTTGAAGTTATTCACATAACCCGTCTTTGTTCTTTCTATCATTGTAAGCCCAAGCGTTTTACATGTAGAAAGTTTAGCAAGTTCGGATGTTATGGAAGTGGAAAATGCTGCTGCTGCTTCCATCTTCGTATAACTGTAAGCGCTTAAACAAAGTTCAGGAGCTAAAACAATGCTGTTATGAGGTGTTTGCTCTACAAGGCTTTTGAGCGTCTCGAAATTCTCTTCAAAGCTTCGATTTTCATAAGCGAATTGTAGAGCGCAAAGCATCGGATTAGAAGTCATCGAATGTGAGACTGCCTTTACTGTAATTGGAAACATTTCCTTCAAAAAAGTTTGTTTTTTGGTCATTAAATTTTGAAAAGTCATCGACCCATTTGATAGGGTGTTTCGCGTTGTAGAGTTTTTCAAATCCAACAGCAGTTAAACGGTCATCAATGAGGTAGTGAATATAGGTTTCGATAATATCATCCGTAAAACCCATAATTTGGTTTTGAGTAATATATTTGCCCCACTCAATTTCAAGATCACCTGCTTTTTGGAACATATCATACACTTTGTTCTTTAGTTCCGTTGTGAAAAGTTCAGGACGCTCTTTTTGAACCGAATTAATCATGTTTTGAAAGATAAGAAGATGCGTAATCTCATCGCGTTGGATAAAGCGAATCATCTGTGCGCTTCCGAGCATTCTACCTGCACGTGCTAGCGCATAAATCGCTGTAAAACCTGAGTAAAAATAGATACCTTCTAAGATTTGATTGGCAAACATGGCAAGCACCAATTTTTCATCGGTAACATCACCGGCTAGTTCTTCATAAACACTTGAAATATAGTCGTTTTTACGACGTAAAACTTCATCATGTTTTTCCATTTCGTAAATAAGGTCTGTGTTGTCACAAATGGCTTCAACCATAACAGCGTAGGATTTAGAGTGATTGGCCTCTTCATAAGCTTGTCGTGAGAGGCATGCATTGATTTCAGGTGCTGTAATATAAGGATTGATATTATCGGCTAGGTTGTTGGTTTGAAAACTGTCCATACTGATGAGTTGTGACCAAACAAGATCGTACATACGCTTTTCAGCATCGGTAAGGTTGCGATTATAGTCAATGACATCCTTTGTCGTATCGACTTCTTTAGGGAACCATGTATTGGCTTCCATCATATCCCAAAGTTTAAGTGCCCAAGTATATTTGGCTTTGGTAAAATTTAAAATGCCGTGGGGATTTCCGCTAAAAACTCTGCGGTCATTGAGGCTTTCATTTGAATTTGGGTTATATATTTTCTTGCGCTCCATAGCCATTCCTAATTACGTTAATCTAGGAACTATTTTATCAAAAATTTCTTAATTCTATGGGGACAAGAGCGGTTAGTTTGCTCAAATCAAACTGATGTTGTTGCATTTTTGTTGCGCCCAAAGTTGGCTCTACATGTAAATAGTTTTGTAGATAATAGGTCCCTTGATACCCTTTTACATGTAAATCATTGATGATAGTGTTTATATCATCCTCACTCAATAAATCGCTGTGAAGCGTTGTTCTTATTTCAAAAGGAACAGATGCTTTTAATAAAAGAGCCAAGCTTTGTTCAAACTGCTCTACATGGCTGTAGTGCGTAAGCTCAGTATATTTCATAAGAGGCGCTTTATAATCAAGAGCAACGTAATCTATAAGATGTTGCTGTATTAATTTCTCTAAGAGAGTTGGATTTGAGCCATTGGTGTCTATTTTGATTTTGTAATCGAGTGCTTTGATAGCGTGGATCAATGTTTCAAGATGTGGATAAAGCGTACATTCTCCTCCACTTAAGACCACACTATCGAGTCTATTGCGTCTACTTTCTAAAAAATGTAATGCTTCTTCAAGGCTAATCGTTCCTTTTTCTCGCACAATTTGAGGGTTGTAGCAGTAAGGACATGCCATATTGCACTTGGCAAACCAAAGGATCGACGCCAGATGATTAGGATAATCTAGCGTCGTAAATTTTGTAATACTATGAATCGCCTTATCGGCAAGTACATTTTTCAACAAATTGAACGCGCTCTTTATGCTCGCCTGTTTTTCCAACATTAAAGCTCTCTACAGGTCTGTGGTAACCCATAACACGTGTATAAACGATACATTTTGTTCGTTTTTCTGCCAATTTTTCTAATATTTCTGTTTTGCTCATGATGCTACTCCTTCATCTTTTTGATATTGTTCAATAAGCTCTTCATCGCATTTGGGGCAAAACTCATGTTCGCCACTGATATAGCCATGTTTTTCACAGACTGAAAATACAGGTGTGATGGTCATGTATGGCATGCGATAATTGGTGATCACATTTTTGACCAACTTTTTACACGCTTCACTTGAGCTAATACGCTCTTTCATGTAAAGATGCAGTACCGTTCCTCCAGTATACGAGCATTGTAAATCATCTTGTAAATCTAATGCCTCAAATGGATCATCGGTAAAATTTGCAGGAAGTTGAGAGGAATTGGTGTAATAAACATTTCTTCCTGTTCCTGCTTGAATAATCTCTGGATAACGTTTTTTATCTTCTTTGGCAAAACGATACGTTGTGCCCTCTGCCGGCGTTGCTTCTAGGTTGTATAAATTGCCCGTCTCTTCTTGGTATGCAACCATCTTATGACGCATGAATTCTAAGATTTCATGAGCAAATTCCATTCCATAATTATCGGCAATATTGTGCTCATCATTCGTAAAATTGCGAATCATCTCATTGATACCATTGACGCCAATTGTTGAAAAATGACTGTTAAAGCCTGGTAAATAACGCGCTGTGTAAGGGTAAAGACCACGATTGTACATCTCTTGTACAAAAACACGTTTTTTCTCTAAGGTTGATTTTGCAAGGTCCATCAGGTATTCAAAATGTTCCATAAGCGCTTTTTTATCCCCTTTGTAGAGATAGCCAAGGCGTGCCATATTGAGTGTGACAACACCAATACTTCCTGTCATCTCTGCACTTCCAAAGAGACCACCACCTCGTTTTAAAAGTTCACGTAAATCAAGTTGTAATCGACAGCACATAGAGCGTACATGCCCAGGCTTATAAGCCTTTGGATTTTCAACAAGTTTGCCGTTTTCATCTCGAACATACTGACTTCCAATAAAGTTTTGAAAGTAAGATGAGCCGATTTTAGCGGTGTTTTCAAACAGTAATTCTGTATTTTCACCATCCCAATCAAAATCCTCTGTGATATTAACTGTAGGGATTGGAAAGGTAAAAGGTTGTCCCGTTTTATCGCCTTCGGTCATCACTTCGTAGTAAGCTTTGTTGATAAGGTTCATCTCTGGTTGGAAATGTTTATAAGTCATGGCTTCAAGTGAGGAAGCGCCACGTTTTTTTGCCTCTTCAAGCAATGCTGAATCATTGATGCTTTTAAAAAGATGTATTTGTGATGATGTTGGAATTTGTTCCGCTAAATCTTTTGGTACGGTCCAATCAATCGTGATATTCGTAAAAGGACTTTGTCCCCAACGTGCTGGCACATTAAGATTGTAAATAAAGCTACGAATGGCTTTTTTAATCTCTTTGTAGGAGATTTTATCTTTAAAGGCGTATGGTGCTAAATAGGTATCAAATGAACTAAATGCTTGTGCTCCAGCCCATTCACTTTGTAAAATCCCTAAAAAGTTTGCCATTTGCCCAAGAGCTTCTCTAAAATGCATTGGTGGGCGACTCTCAACACGACCTCTCACACCATTAAAGCCTTCATCTAGCAATACGCGAAGACTCCATCCTGCACAATAAGCAGTTAAACAGTCTAAATCATGGATATGGTAGTCACCATTTCTATGTGCTAACCCTTCTTCTTTAGAGTAAATTTTATCTAACCAGTAGTTTGCAATCACTTTTCCTGCTGTGTTGTTTACCAATCCAGCATTGGAGTAACCTGTGTTTGAATTTGCTTTAATTCTCCAATCACTTTTGCCAATATACTCTTCAATCGTTTGGCTAGAATTAACATAGGTGGTATCTTCATTAAGTCCATAGATATGTTCACGTTGCATTTTGTGTGTATGACGATAGAGAATAAATGAACGCATAACATCAAAATAGCGCGCTTTATATAACTCTTGTTCAATCATATCTTGGAAATCTTCAACGGCTGCAACACGTTTTTTTTCAATACGTTTTATGATCTCTTCAAAGATAGTTTGATCGTAGGTGACACCTTCGCTTTTAAATGCTTTTTTGATGGCATCTTCTATCTTGTATGGTTGAAATTCTTCTGTGGTGCCGTCACGTTTGAGTACTTTAGTTAGCATGGTCGTCCTAGATGTAAAAGTAATGAAGATTATAGTAAGTATAAAATTTAAAGAAACTTAATAATTAAGAAGCAACGAATATGTCACAATTTAAAAAACGGCCTTTTGTTGCATATTTTATTAATGCTACAAAAGGCTAAATTAAGGGTAAAAATGACTATAAGTAAATCTTAAAATTAAAAATATATATTAATAATTTATATTTATTTTTTAAGCTTCAAGTGCACGTTCTATGGCTTCATTGACATGCAAAATTGTGGTGTCAAAGAGTGGTAAATTCGTACTTTCTGGCTTTAGTATGAGACCAATCTCAGTGCATCCTAGAATAACGCCATCAAGTGCAGGATCATTGTGTTGATAGTGTTCAATGAGTTGGACTAAAAAATTGTGCGATGCTGTTTCGATTTTACCAATGCATAGTTCATTAAAGATAATGTGGTTGATAGTTTGAATCTCTTGTTCGTTTGGCACAATCACATCAATTTTGTGAAAATGCAAAATTTCTTTATAAAAAGATTCTTGCATTGTAAATTTGGTACCCAATAACAATGCTTTTTTAACATGATTTTCATTTAAAGAGTGTGCTGTCGCTTCTGCAATATGCAAAATAGGAATTTTAAGGTAAGGTGTTACAAAAGGGACAATTTTATGCATGGTATTAGTACATAAAAGAATAAAGTCTGCTCCAGCTCTTTCTAAGGACTGTGCTGCTTCTATAATGACAAGACTAGCGTCATCCCATTTTCCTTCATTTTGCATTTGTGCAATGGGTGCAAAGTCTAACGAGTGTAAAATAATTTTAGCGCTATGCAATCCGCCAAGACGTTCTTTCACTCCTTCATTGAGTAATTTATAATAACTAAGGGTTGATTCCCAACTCATTCCTCCGATAAGACCTATCGTTTTCATTCAATATCCTTTACATGTAAATGTAAAATACGTTTAGAACGTATTTTACAACTTACTAAATCGCATTATCAATTTATTGGCATCCTTCACATTCGATACTGCGATCAGCAACTTCAATTTTGCTCTCAGGAGATTGACTACGTAGGTAATATGTCGATTTTATGCCTAATTTCCATCCCAGCATATAAATATCGTTGAGGTATTTACCACTCGCTTTATCTAACGTGATAAAGATATTAAGACTTTGTCCTTGATCAATCCATTTTTGTCGAATTGCCCCTGCTTTAATGAGAACTCTTTGATCAAGTTCATATGCAGGTGTATAAAAGCCCCATGTGTCAGGACTTAAATTTGGTACAACCACTGGAATCATACCTGAGAGATTCTCTTCGAACCATTTTCGTTTGTAAACAGGCTCTATCGTTTGGGTTGTGCCGACCAAAATTGAGATAGAGCTTGTGGGTGCAATAGCCATCAAATAGCCATTACGCATACCATTCTTTTTCACTTTGTCTCTAAGATTTTCCCAATCGTACATGTAACCAAAAAGACCACCGCGATCAACAAGTTTTTTAGCTTCATCGTTCGCTGTATCAATAGGGAAAATACCTTTACTCCATTTCGAACCTTCAAATTCTGGATACATCCCTTTTTCAATTGCTAAGTTGGATGATGCCAAAATGGCATTATAGCTAATTGCCTCCATCACTTCGTCAATTTTGCTAAAATGCTCATAGCTACCCCATGAAATATGCTGTTCAGCAAGCATTTGAGCTTCACCCATAACACCAAGGCCAATCGCGCGTGATTTAAGGTTTGTGTGTTTGACTTTCGCATGTGGATAAAAGTTAAGATCAATAACATTATCAAGCATTCTAATGGCAATTGGAATCGTACGTTCAATATTTTCTTTGGTGTTGATTTTTGAGAGGTTCACACTGGCAAGATTACAAACAGCCGTTTTCCCTTCAATCATCTCTTTTTCAACGATAAAGATATCTTTTCCATTAATGGAATCAAGTGCCGTAATCTTTTTAGCCTCTTTGGTTAGTCCATTATCGACTTTGACTGCATCGCTCTCTTCAAAGGTATCGTAGGTTCCATCATTGTACGTTACTTTGATTTTGTAATGATTTGGAGCTGTATTTTGAAAAATTTCAGTACAAAGATTAGAACTTCGAATAATCCCGGTATGATTATTTGGATTGACTTTGTTTGCGTTATCTTTAAAGCATAAAAAAGGACTTCCACTTTCAAAATAACTCGTAAGAATTTTTTTCCAAAGTTCCTTTGCGGGTACATACTCTTTAGAAATTTTTTCATTCTGTTCATAAGCTAAATAGCGGCGTTCGAACTCTTCCCCATATACTTCTGCAAGATCAGGCGTCTCGGCAGGATCAAACAATGTCCAAATCGCATTTTCTTCCACACGTTTCATAAAGATATCATTGATCCACAGTGCTGGGAAAAGTTCATGCGCACGACGTCTCTCTTCACCTGAATTTTTCTTCAAATCTAAAAAGTCAGAGATATCCATGTGCCAAGGCTCAATATAAACAGCTATAGCGCCTTTTCGTGTTCCTAATTGATCAACGGCAACGGCAATATCATTGGTGATTTTTAGGAAAGGAATAATACCACCAGCGGCATTTTTATGTCCGTCAATCATGCCACCCATAGAACGAACCAAACTCCAATCCCAACCAATGCCGCCACCAAATTTACTGAGCAGTGACATCTCTTTGTAAGAGTCAAAAATACCTTCAATGTTATCAGGCGTACTACCAATGTAACAGCTGCTTAATTGATGGCGTGTTGTTCTTGCATTGGAGAGTGTGGGTGTTGCCAACATGACTTCAAATTGACTAATAACATCGTAGAATTTTTTTGCCCAATCTTGTGAATTTAGCTCATTTTGTGCTAAAAACATTGCAATTGCCATGAACATATGTTGAGGCAACTCAATTGGTTTACCTTGCCTGTTTTTTATCAAGTAGCGATCATGCAGTGTTTTTATTCCAAGGTAAGTAAACTGTAAATCACGTTCTGGTTTAATATACGCTTCTAAGTCTTTAAGATCGTATTTTTCTTTTAACCCAAGAACGATACGCCCCTCTTTCTCACCACGTTCAAAATACTCAGCAAAATTGCCATATCCTGTAAATCCATTTACTTTATGGTAAAGGTCATACAAAAAAAGACGTGCTGCAACATAGGTCCAATTAGGTCGGTCTATGTCAATTTTATCAACGGCTGTTTTGATAAGTGTCTTTTGAATCTCTTCGGTTGTTATCTGATCGCGGAATTGGATCTTTGCATCAACTTCTAATTCACTTTGACTGACATTGTCCAAACCTCTGATAGCAGAACTGGTATATTTTTGAATTTTCGAAATATCGAGTGGTTCAGTGCGACCATTACGCTTTTGGACAGTTAGCATTATTTAAATACCCTTTGAAAGATTTTATCAACATTTTTAGTATAGTAATCGTAATTAAAGCATTCTCTGATTTCTGATTCGCTTAGGTTTGCACGTAAATCTTCATCGCTAAGGAGATTTTGAAGATAGAGACTTTCGCCATTGGCGTTCAATGCAGGTTTTCCATGTTGTAGGTCTTCCCATACTTTCATCGCATTACGTTGGACGATTTTATAAGCATCTTCTCTTGATACATTTTTAAGAGGTAATTCCAGTAAAATGCGCTGTGAAAAAACAAGCCCACCGGTAAGGTTAAGATTGCGCATCATATTTTCAGGATAGACAACAAGTTTTGAAATAACGCTATTGAGTCTATTTAACATAAAATCAGTTGTAATAAATCCATCTGGCAATATAAAACGTTCGACTGAACTATGACTAATATCGCGTTCATGCCATAATGCGACGTTTTCCATCGCTGGGATCGCATAAGAGCGAATCATGCGGCAAAGCCCAGTGATATTTTCACTCAGTACTGGATTGCGTTTATGTGGCATTGCAGAGCTTCCTTTTTGCCCTTTTTCAAAAAACTCTTCACATTCGTAAACTTCAGTTCTTTGGTAATGGCGAATCGCTACGGCAATTTTTTCACAACTTGATGCTAAAAGAGCAAGTGCATTCATCAAAGCGGCATAACGGTCACGCTGAATCACTTGGTTGGAAACAGGTGCAGGTGTCAGTCCTAAGTCGGCACAAACAAGTTCTTCGAGTTCGATAGGTGAATGTGCCATATTTCCCATGGCGCCACTAATTTGTCCTACGGAGATAACTTCCATGACATTTTCAAGATTTTTTAGATTGCGTTTAATCTCTTCATACCAAATGGCAAGAACTAATCCAAAAGTAATAGGTTCACCATGAATCCCATGGCTTCGTCCCACCATTAATGTCATCTTATGTTCCATGGCTCTGGTTTTTAAGGATTCCATTAATGTTTTGACATCTTCAATAATTACATGTAAAGAGTCACGCATCTGAAGTGCAACAGCAGTATCAATACAATCTGAGCTAGTCATGCCATAATGTACCCACCTACTCTCTTCTCCTAGGCTATCGGCTACGCTGGTTAAAAAGGCAATAACATCATGTCTTGTTACTTTTTCAATCTCATCTATTCTGTCAATATTAAACTGAGCATTTTTTACAATTTTTTCACAATCACTGTCTGGAATGAGTCCTAGTTTATTCCACGCTTTTGTTGCTGCTTTTTCAACTTTGAGCCAGGCATCATACTTGGCTTGAATTGTCCAATGCTTTTTCATCTCTTCTCTTGCGTAGCGTTCTACCATCTTTTTATTCCTTGTATGCTTTGTGATTTTTCTGTGATAAAATACGATGAGATTATCTGTAAATCAGTGTGATTTTAATGGAGTAATTTTAGCAATTTCGGACTAAAAAAGGGTTGAATTGGCTTATGTAATAAAAAAATTTCTTCTTGAAAAACCAACGCCAGCGTTTCGTTTTTTAATGGATACGTTTAACGTTAGTATGGGAGAAGCGCAAAAGATTATTGATAAACGTCGTGTTTTTGTAAATGATGAACAATTGTTAAAAAAATCGACGCGTATTGTTGGACTTATTTCTGTTGTTGTTTTCGAAGGTGACTCTAAAGGATTAAAACCAATTTTTGAAACGGATGATTTTGCAGTCTTTGAAAAACCAAGCGGAGTGATGATGCATCCAAGAAAACGAAGTGATGGTTATACCTTAAATGATGAGATAAAATCCCTATATGGTAATGAGGCCAATGCTGCACATAGGATAGACAAAAGCACGAGTGGTTTAGTGTTGGTAGGAAAGCACAAACAAGCCGAGATAGATTTAAAACATATTTTTGCAACTCGAGGAGTACAAAAAAGTTATTTGGCATTAGTCTTTGGAAAAATCGAAACGATTTTAATGATAGATGAAAAACTAAAGCGTGATGTTGAAACGAGTCAAATTCGCCTTAAAGTACATGTAGACCCAAGAGGTAAAGTGTCTCAAACAAAGATAGTTCCTCTACACTATTTTCCAGACAAAGATGCAACTTTGGTTGAAGCGATTCCATATACTGGAAGGCAACATCAAATCAGGGTTCATTTGTTCCACGTGAAACATTCAATAGTTGGTGATCCTCTTTATGGGATTGATGAGATTTATGCAGAAAAGTTTTTAGATGGGCAAATGGATGAAGAGGAACAATTAGAAATTACAAAAAGTTCACGACTTCTTCTACATGCACAATCCCTCGCCTTTGAGTATAAGAATGTTTCTTATAAAATAGAATCAGATTTTGATGCTAAAACGATATTTTATAATTTGATGAAAGGGTAAAAATGAAAACAGTTTTATTAGATGGTAAAAAAGTATCTCCAAGTAAAGTGGTATGTGTAGGACGAAATTATGTGGAACACATTAAAGAGTTAAACAATGAAGTGCCAACTTCCATGGTTTTGTTTATGAAGCCAAATTCTGCACTGAGCGATCAGCTAATAACAGGCAAACAAACACCACTACACTACGAAGGTGAAATATCGTTTTTGATTCAACAAAAAACGATTTGTGGTGTTGCTTTTGGGCTTGATTTGACTAACCGTGAATTGCAGAGTGAGCTTAAAGGAAAAGGCTTACCGTGGGAGCGTGCAAAAGCTTTTGATAGTGCTGCTGTTATGAGTGCGTTTGTGAGTATTCAAGTTTCTGATGTTGATAAACTTGCGATGCAATTATGGATTAACGATGTGTTAGTTCAAGAGGGTGATATTAGTTTAATGATCTATAAACCTCTCACTGTGATAGAAGAGATTAGTTCTTTTTCTACATTATACGATAACGATATAATTATGAGTGGTACGCCAAAAGGTGTAGGTAGTTATAAAAAAGATGATAAATTTGTTGGAAAGATTTTTCTAGAAGGCAAAGAGATTCTATCGGCTGAATGGATTGCTCAATAATGAGGTATCAATAAGAGCTTTACATGTAAAGCTCTTATTTCTCTTTTTGGAAGAGAACTTTTATTATCCCCCCTACTCCAATAATCACTACAACGATTAAAAAACAAACTTGCGATATATCAAGAATGGTCATTTTTTTGTTCCTTATCTTTTAGCTGTCCGCAAGCAGCACTAATATCTAACCCTTTAGATTGGCGAATAGTACATAATACGCCATGATCAACAAGATACTGCTGAAATGCTATCATATCTTTTTCCAATGGACGACCAAATTCACTCCCAACATGAGGATTAAAATAAATAAGATTGACTTTTGCTTTAATGCCATGGAGAAGTTTAACAAGTTTTTTAGCGCTTAATTGATCATCATTCACATTTTTCATAACAAGATATTCAAACATAACACGTTTTCTTGCATCTATTGGGAATGCTTTAACTGCATTAATAATTGACTCAATATTGTAGGCCTTATTAATTGGCATAAGTTTTTGTCTAAGTTCATCATCTACTGCATGTAGAGAAATAGCTAATAAGATACCCAAATCCATTTGTCCGAGTTTTGCAATTTGAGAACTTAATCCACTGGTTGATATGGTCTGCCTACGTGGAGAGATCGAAAGACCATCTAAATCAGTAAATAAACGTACAGCTTTGCTAACGTTAGTTAAATTGTCAAGAGGCTCTCCCATTCCCATATAAACGATATTAACGCGTCTATTTTCAGCGATAGCATTATCACGTTTGATCATGAGTACTTGAGATGTTATTTCTCCTGCTGTTAGGTTACGCTTAAAACCACTTTTCCCAGTTAAACAAAATGCACAGCCAATTTTGCATCCAACCTGAGAAGAAATACAAATGGTATAACGCGTATGATGAACTAACTTCCCTTCTTCATCAACTTGTTCTTGCTTCATAGGTAAGAGAACTGATTCAACAGTATTTCCATCTTTTAGTGCAAAAAGATATTTTTTACTACCATCCTGACTTACTTCAACTTTGGCAATCGCAAGTGGATCAAGATAGTATTTTAATGAAAGTTCTTCTTTGAGTTCTTTTGGAAGATTTTTCATTTCATCAAATGAATTAACATACTTCTGGTATATCCATTGATAAATTTGTTTTGCTCTAAATGAAGGTTTGATTTGTTCTGCGAGTTCTTCTTTGGAGAAGTCAAGTATATTTAATTTATCCATAAAACCTCAAATTTTTAAATTTTTTTCAACATGCAAACGAATTATTTCTTTACTTTTTTCATGGTTGGTTATGAAATCAGTATGTGCATGTTCATTACAATAATTAGTCACAACAAACAGCCCTAAACACGGTAGATGAAAATGGTTAGCCACAGTGAGAACAGAAAAAAACTCCATATTTTCTAATTCGAGTCCTTGTTGTAGCATTTTAAATGCTAACTCTGAAGATGTTGTGATATAATTGCTTGAATTTACGGTTGCAAAACTATGCAATGTTTCACGTGGAACATATTTCTTTTCAGCTTCTATTGAATGAGCGATAGGCGTGTAACAACTATTGTTTAAGAAACCTAACTCAATATTTGATGCATGATGGCTGTATAAAAGATCAAATGGTTGATAGTTCCCGTAACTTCCAGCAGTGCCTACAAAAAATAAAAAAGCTGGTTGATATTCAATGACATAATGGGTAAGCGTGATAGCACTTTCAATTAAACCAATACCAATAGGTTTAGCAAAATCAAATGCCTCATTTTTCCCTGCGCATAAAATCATAAGCGAACTGCAATTCCCTCATGTTTGAGGTAATGTTTAAGATCCATAATATCGATCTCTTTAAAGTGGAAGATAGAAGCAGCAAGTGCCGCATCTGCCCCATGTAAAAAAGCATCTTTGATATGTTCTTTAGTCCCTGCCCCACCGCTTGCAATCACAGGAATATTTAATATCGAACTCATCTGTTCTGTTAGTGGGATGTCATATCCAGATTTGGCTCCATCACAATCCATGGATGTGAGTAGTATTTCCCCTGCTCCACGTTCTTGCGCTTCTTTTGCCCATGCAAGTGCATCAATACCTGTATCAATTCTGCCACCATTAATAAAAACATTCCATGAATCACCTGTACGCTTTGCATCAATTGCAATCACTATACATTGTGAACCAAATCGTTTTGATGATTCGTCAATAAAATTGGGATTTGCAATAGCGGGAGAATTAATACTCACTTTATCACAACCTACATGTAAAAGTTTATTAATATCATCTAATGTACGAATGCCCCCGCCTACAGTTAAGGGAATAAATACTTCACGAGCAACTTTTTCAACAATATCAACGATAGTACCGCGACCTTCATGGCTAGCCGTGATATCTAAAAAAGCCAATTCATCTGCGCCTTCTTCATTATAGCGTTTTGCTATTTCCACAGGGTCACCCGCATCTTTCAGCCCAACAAAGTTAACGCCTTTAACGACACGGCCATTCTTGACATCAAGACAAGGAATAATACGTTTAGCAAAATAGTTCATAAAACCCACTTTGTGAAGATAAATTATAGGTAAAAATGATAGCGTAAGAATTAAAAAAAACTTCTGAAAATAGGGAATTACGATACGCATAACTCTTTTGTAAGTAAAAGTTTGCTAGAATCAACCAAATTTTAGAAAATAGGCGTACAAATTGATAGAGGCAAAAAAGAAATTTGGCCAGAATTTTTTAAAAGATAGCAGTGTATTAACAAAAATCATCCAAGCGATGCCCCGCAATAATCGCAAGTTAGTTGAAATAGGGCCTGGCTTAGGTGATTTGACGCAAGAACTACTAAAGATTAAATCATTAGTAGCATATGAGGTCGATGAAGACTTGTGCGTTTATTTGAGAAAAAAATTCTCAAAAGAGATAGATACGGGAAGCTTGACATTGGTATGGACTGATGTCTTAGATCGCTTTAAAAAAGGTTCATTAATGGATGAACCTTATGATCTAGTAGCGAATTTACCCTATTACATCGCAACAACTATTATTTTAGAAGCACTTGAAGACCCTCATTGTAAGTCAATGGTGGTTATGGTTCAAAAAGAGGTCGCTGAAAAATTTGCAGCACTTCCAAAGACCAAAGAGTTTACTTCTTTAGCAATATTAACCCAAAGTATTGGTGTTGCCGAATTGCTTTTTGATGTTGATCCAACGTCGTTTGATCCTCAACCTAAAGTAATCTCTTCTATTCTCAAAATTGACAAACGGCAAGAATTTGTAAAAGGTGAATTTTCTGGACTCTTTGAGACACAAGAGCAATTGCAAAAGTTTAAAAAATATTTGCGTTGTTCCTTTCAAAGTCCACGAAAAACATGGCTTAAAAATATTTCCACTGAATATGATAAGCAATCTGTTCAAGAGTTAATGCAGATTCAAAACCTTCCTACAACAATTCGTCCTCACGAAATAAGCGTCTTGTCTCATCATCTACTATTTAAACAATTAAGGTTGAATGATGCAAGAAAACGAGATTCCTCAAACGAATAACAGTAACAACAATACTGATAGTGTAAAACCAGCAAAAAATCCCCATGCCCCTAGACATCATGGGCATAAGAAACAAACAACGCAGCCTAACGCAGAAAAGCAAGAGGCTCAACAGACAGCTACTGCAACCAATGTAGCCTCTTCTCAAGGCTCGACAACAGATTCTAAGCCAAAATCGAATAATAGAAGACGCAAAGGTAATAAATCGCCAACAACATCTATTGAAGGCAATGAACCATGGCAACGGGATATGAAAAAAGCGATTGATGCAAACCAAAAAATGCACAAAGATCGTCTTAATCGCGCTGTAGCAATTGATCAAACGTCGAAAGGAAAAATCAAAATAACACCTTTAGGCGGATTGGGAGAAATTGGGGGCAATATTTGTGTTTTTGAAACAGAAAATTCAGCGATTGTGCTTGATGTTGGTATGAGTTTTCCAAGCGAAGATATGCATGGAGTTGATATTTTAGTACCTGATTTTAGTTATTTAAGACAAATTAAGAAGAAAATATCTGGAATTATTATTTCTCATGCCCACGAAGACCATATTGGTGCTATATCGTATCTTTTTAAAGAGATGCAGTTCCCTCTTTATGCAACACCATTACCGCTTGGAATGATCTCTAATAAATTTGATGAACATGGATTAAAGGCTTATAAAAAATACTTTAGACCTGTTGAGAAGCGTAAAATTTATAAAATAGGTGAGTTTGAAATTGAATGGATTCATATCACGCACTCAATTATTGACGCATCTTCTCTTGCGATAACAACAGATGCAGGAACGATTATTCATACGGGTGATTTTAAAATTGATCATACGCCTATTGATGGCTACGTCACTGATCTCAATCGTTTCGCAGCGTATGGTGAAAAAGGCGTTCTCTGCCTTATGAGTGATAGTACAAATTCATACAAAGAGGGTATAACACGAAGTGAGAGCACTGTTGGTAAGACATTTGATTCAATCTTTGCAAAATCAAAAGGTCGCGTTATTATGTCCACATTCTCTTCCAACATTCATAGGGTATATCAAGCAATTGATTATGGCTTAAAATATGGCAGAAAAGTATGTGTCATTGGACGTTCAATGGAGCGAAACCTCTTTACGGCGATTGATTTAGGGTATATTCAACTCGATAAAAGCATTTTTATAGACCCACATGAAGTGAACAAATACAATGATAAAGATGTTTTAATTGTGACAACGGGTAGCCAAGGTGAGACAATGAGTGCGCTTTATCGAATGGCAACAGACGAGCATCGTCACGTGAAAATTAAACCAACAGACCAGATTATCATTTCTGCCAAAGCGATTCCTGGTAATGAAGGTAGCGTTTCAAAAGTATTGAATTTTCTATTAAAAAGCGGTGCGAATGTCGCGTACCAAGATTTTAGTGAAATACATGTCAGTGGGCACGCGGCGCAAGAAGAGCAAAAACTAATTTTACGATTAGTTAAACCACGCTTTTTCCTTCCTGTTCATGGCGAATACAATCATATTACAAAACATAAAGAAACAGCTATGCAGTGTGGCATTCCTGAACGTAATATTGTCTTGATGAGTGATGGTGACCAGATAGAACTCTGTGCAAAATATATGCGAAAAGTAAAAACGATTAAAACCGGTAAAGTGTTTATTGATAATCAAATCAATGAACAAATTGCAGATGACGTGGTTATTGACCGCCAAAAGTTAGCGGAATCGGGTCTTGTGATGTTAGTCATTCAAATCGATAAGAGTGAACATAAACTTATTACAAAGCCAAAAATCATTAGTTACGGTTTGGTGCCAGATAAAGAGGACAAAGCGTTTTCTATTGAGATGGAAGGCGTGATTGATCAGTTTATGATTAATGCGAAGAAAGAGTTGATTGAAAATTCACGAGCACTCGAAAATGAAGTGCGTCAAGTTGTCCGAAAACATATTTACAGACAAATTAAAAAATACCCAACAATCGTTCCAACGATTTTCATGATGTAGGAAAATGAATGCAAGATTTTAGAAAAATAGCACAAGAAGTACTTGAATTAGAAGCAAAAGAACTTTTAAATGCCGCAAATACAATAGGGGCTGAGATAAGCAGTGCAACCGAACTTATCGCTGGTATTAAGGGCAAATTGATTGTTACAGGTGTGGGTAAAAGCGGTCTTATTGGTGCAAAAATTGCGGCAACTCTTGCCAGCACCGGAACCAGCAGTTTCTTTTTGCATCCAACGGAAGCAATGCATGGTGATTTAGGTATGATCGGTAAGGAAGATGCTGTATTAGCTATTAGTTATAGCGGAGAGAGTGAAGAGCTGATTAAAATACTTCCTCATGTTAAACGCTTTAATATACCTCTTATTGGGATGGCACGTTCTATTAATACTTCTTTAGGACATTACAGCGATATCTTTTTATCGTTGCCTGTGGAAAAAGAAGCGTGTCCTTTGGATGCGGCTCCTACCTGTTCTACAACACTAACATTAGCGCTTGGTGATGCGTTAGCTGTTTGTTTAATGAAAAAAAAGAATTTTCAAAAAGAAGATTTTGCATCATTCCATCCGGGTGGAAGTTTGGGCAAACGTTTGTTTGTTAAAGTCAGCGATTTGATGATGCATCAAGATTTGCCTATTGTGGATGAAAATACTAAGCTTAAAGATGCGATTATTACCATGAGCGAAGGACGATTGGGTAATGTGTTAATTACGAATAAAGACAATGTCCTTTTGGCTATTTTGAGTGATGGCGATTTAAGACGTGCATTGATGCGTGATGATTTTTCGATGGATGCAACGGCTTATGAATATGCAACAAAAAACCCTAAAAAATTAGATAATGCATCCTTGTTAGCCAGTGACGCGTTAGCTTTTATTGAAAAACATAAGATACAGCTTGTTGCTATTACCGATAGAGACGGTAAGTTAGAGGGTGTTCTACATATTCACCACTTAGTGGAAGCAGGGATAAAATAATGGAATTAATGAGACTCAACAAAATGATTTCACATAACACGCATTATTCAAGGCGTGAAGCGGATGAACTCATTAAATCAGGAGCTGTTAAAGTGGATGGTAAGGTTGTACAAGACCTTGCTACACAAGTAAGTTTTAAAAATAGAATTGAATTAAACGGCAAAGCACTTTTTGAAAAACACGGTTATTCAGTTATTGTCTATCACAAACAAAAAGGTGAGTTAGTCAGTAAAAAAGATGACAGGGGACGTAAAACAATTTACGATACTTTGCCGCCTCAATTTGCCCACTATTTAAGTGTTGGAAGATTGGATTTCGCAAGCGAAGGTTTGTTGCTTCTGTGTGATTCTCCTTCTGTTGTTTCCGCTCTTATGCATGGAGATTTGGAACGAGTTTATTATGTTAAGATTAATGGTTTAATAACGCCTGCCATGGAAAAAGCAATGCAGGAAGGGCTTTCTCTTGAAGATGCTCGCAAAGGTGGACATGCAAAGAGTGAAATCCATGCCATGGATTTTGCGCCATTTGTCTCATACCGTATTATAAAAAACAATCCAAGTTTTTCTACGATTAAAGTAACCATTAACGAAGGAAAAAATAGAGAGTTAAGACGTTTCTTTGGTTATTTTGATGTGGATGTTGTTGATCTCAAACGTGTAAGTTATGGCAAAATTGACTTAGGTATGCTAAAACCTGGTAAACACCGTTATTTCAATGGCAGTGAATACACAGCGTTAAGGGATTACCTTGAATATGTAAAAAAAGAACATGAAAAGGTCGATGAGGTCGATGATCAATAATTTCGCCCTCTTCTTTCGTCCTAAGACAATTGAAGAATTATCTGGGCAAAAACACCTCAGTGGTGAAAGTAGCCCTTTTCGTAAATTGCTAAAATCGGGTTCTATGAGCCATGCACTTTTCTTTGGGCCAGCAGGTGTAGGAAAAACGACACTGGCTCGTATTGTCGCGGGTGAGCTTCAACTTCCTTTTTATGAGCTTGATGCAACGAGTGTCAAGGTAGAAGAAATTCGCAAGATTCTTTCCCAACATCGAGGTTCCCTTCAAAAGCCCTTGATTTTTATTGACGAGATTCATCGCCTTTCTAAAACGCAGCAAGAAGTACTCTTATTACCGATGGAAAATCACGAAGCCATTATCATTGGGGCATCAACCGAAAACCCCTACTTTGTTCTAAGCTCAGGCATCCGCTCTCGAATGATGCTTTTTGAGTTTTATCCTCTGTTGGAACAGGACTTGTTGGATATCATCAAACGTGTTCAACAGACTATTACATGTAAAATAGATGAAGACGCGCTGAATTACCTTGTAAGTTCCAGTGCGGGAGATAGCAGGGCGCTGTTAAATTTATTGGAATTTGCGTTAAAAGTAGATTTACATGTAAATCTCGAAACGCTCAAATCTTTGCGTCCGAGTGCGCTAAAAGATGGTGTTAGTTCTGATAACACACACTACAACTTAATTAGTGCAATGATTAAAAGCGTGAGAGGTTCTGATGTTGATGCGGCACTGTACTACCTGGCGCGTTTAATTGATGGCGGAGAGAGCCCAGATTTCATTGCAAGACGCTTAGTTATACTTGCCAGTGAAGATATTGGTAATGCCAATCCGAATGCTTTAAACTTAGCCAGTAGCACACTGCTTAGCGTGAGCAAGATTGGTTATCCCGAAGCACGGATTATTCTCTCACAGTGTTTGATTTATCTTGCTTGTAGCCCCAAATCTAACAGTGCTTACACAGCAATTAATAACGCATTAACGTATGTGAGTCATGAAAAAGCGCTCAGAGTTCCTAATCACCTCAAAAGTCCATCTCCTAAAGGTTATTTGTATCCTCATGATTTTGGAGGATGGGTTGAACAAAAATATCTTGAAAAACCTCTACATTTTTATGATAATTTGCCGATAGGGTTTGAAAAGACATTACAAGAGTGGCTTGTCAAAATTAAAACGAAAAATAAATAATTTAGATGCTTAAACATGCATCCAAATTGTGCTTTTAAAGAGGGAAACGGATGGAGATTACAACAACATCGCTTCTTGCCAATCAATTACAAACGCTTGATCCAAAAGCAACACTCAAAGAGCAAGCAACGCAGATTGTTCAAAAAAGCGCAGATCTTCCTTTAGCCCTCACAGCACAAAGCAGTGGTAGCCCAACGCCTAATAACGCACAAGATGTGATTACACAGTTGCTTGGAAGTGCCATTAGTGAGGCAAAATCAAAAAGTACTATTTATGAAATCTTACAAAATAATCAACTCTTTAAAAATATGGGTAACTTTTCTGAAGATATCCAAATGCTCAATAATGTCATTAAACCTGATTCAACTATTGCTAAACCCTTGGCGTTATTACAACTATTTTCGAAAAATATAGAGCAACTTGATGTTAAAATGTTGCAAACTCAAATACAAAATTCAGGAATCTTTTTTGAATCAAAGTTAGCTAACATCGTAACTAATAAAGGGGCTGAACAAGCAATTCAAACACTAAATGAGCTCGTTAAATCTCATCTAACTCAAACCAATACAACAACGCAGCCGTTAGTTCAAGAGGTGACATCTCTGCTTGATAAACTCACTACATTACAAGAACTCTCTTCTAAAGACTCACAAGCAACATTAAAAACGCTTTTGGATCAATTTAGGCAAGTTGTGAAACAAGAGCTAACGTCTGAGCCTTCTCCTGTAATGAAAGAAATCTATCAAACAGCGCAAAAGCTTGATTATGCAATAAAACAGATGGACCTCATTGCCTCTAAAGTGGAAAATTACCCAGCATCAATGAAGGTCGATCAGCATTTTACAACACAGGTGAAGGTGTTATTGGAAATGCTCAAAGAGAGTTTATCGTCTTTGCAGTTAGATGATTTACAACCGCAAATAGACCAACTCCTTAGCAAAGAGAGTCTCGTTAAAGGTGCATTAACGCCATCTCTTCAAACAAAAATAGAACCCTCCGTGCAACCGACGCTCATGCCAGAAATTTCTAAAATAACCAAAACGAATGCAGAATTGTTGTTAAATGAGCCAACACAAGATACAAGCTCCGAAGAACATCAAGAAATGCTCATTAAAAATGAGCATTTGCAACTTAGAACAGAAGCCGTAGCTTTAAATACAGCCACCTTGTTGGCAACGACAACGCTGAAAGCACCTGAAAGCGTTGAAGAAGCTCTGAAAATGGTCGTAAATCGCATCAAACAACAAATAGAGCTTTTAGACCCTAAAACAGTTTCTACAGCAGATTTTGTGGCAAAAAGCTCAGAAATAGAACAAAAAATTCATTCGCTGATTAAGCCAGAGCTTTTTGTAGGAAAATCAATGGCTCAAAAACTCTCTTTGGACCCAACGGATGTGGAATTACTCAGCGATATAAAAGGCGTACTAACCAAGCTTAATGATGCCCTAGCCTCTTCTTCTCACAATAAAGAAGCCTACGAAATTACCAATCGCCTTTTGACACAAGTAGAATATCATCAGCTTTTTTCGTATGTGAGTAGTTCAACACACTTGTATATCCCTTTTAGCTGGGATGGGCTTAAAGGCGGATCGATGATGATGAAACAGACAAATGATGAGACGTTTCATTGCCAACTTGATCTTGATTTGGAACAGTATGGTAAGCTTAATATGATGCTGATGCTCTCCCGTGAAAAATACATTGATATCTCTGTGGCGGCTCAAAAGAACGAACTGAAAGATAAAATCACGCAACAATTACCTCTTTTAAAACGTGGATTGAACGAGGTTGGGCTGATTACAGGCAATCTAAAAATGCTTGAATATAAAGACGTTAGTACGGTTAAAAACGACTATTTCAGTGGTGATAAACTGCAATTTGGGATTAATATTAAAATATGAGTGAATCTAAACCCAAGCTGCAAAAAGCTGTAGCGCTTAAATACGACAGAGAAAAAGCCAATGCGCCAAAAGTAGTTGCATCTGGCAAAGGCGATATCGCCAATAATATTATCAAATTAGCACAAGAGCATGATATTTTTATCAAAAAAGATGCTGATTTAGTGGAACTTCTTTCCAAAATAGAGATCAATAAAGAGATTCCCCCTATGCTCTACAAAGCCGTTGCTGAAGTGTTTAGTTTTATTTATAAAATCACTAACGATAAACGAAAATAGTTTTTACATGTAAAAGAGATAATCGCCCCAATACTATCTGGAAATGATTACCTTATAGACTTGGATTAAATTCCTCGAAGTTTGAGACTTAGCAAACCAGCATATTCATGTAGTGCAATATAACTTTTGGAAAATGAGTGTTCATTAGGCAAATAATCCCACATATCTTTGGTTCTGTGGCTTATTTTAAAGTCTGTGGCTACAGGAATAACATGAAAACCAAAGTGTTCATAAAGCCTGATAGAACGTCTCATATGATAAGCGGAGGTCACAAGATAGATAGTAGGCTCTTTTAAACCGACTTTTTCAAAGGCAAGTTTACTAAAATAGGCATTTTCATAGGTATCGAGACTTTTATCTTCAACATGCAAGGAAAACTCCCTACTTCCAAGGCTTTTAGAACTGGGCGTTGCAATCTCTAATGATTGTTTTATCTCTTTGAGGCTATCAAGGAAAGCATCGCTTTCAAGATACTCTTTTTGAGCCCCTCCTCCACTAAAAAGAAGCGGTACATTGCTTGTTTTAGCGATCATAAGCCCTTTCATCATTCGTTTATACGCATCACTGCTTAAAGGTAAATTAGCGACGCCTTGCGTGTGCCCTCCCCCTAATACAATGACGGCATTAACCATGGCATTTTCTACAGGTTTATTATAAGGCTCTTCAAGCGGTGCTAAGAGCCAGTCTGCAACATAAGAAGTACTAAAAAGATAGAAGAGCAAAGCGTTGGTTATAAAAAAAAGACGAAAACGCCTTGCATAGATTCCCGCTAAAAGGAATAAAAGAATAAAAATACCTGGCGGTAACACCAGGTAGGTAAAAGCTTTTGAAAAAATATAAATGGTACTCATTAGAGCATAACAGCGCTTTTAGGGCCAGCTTTAAGCTCGCCAATGACATAACCGTCACTTTTTGCAAGAACATCATCCACATTTTCAGGGCTAACGACTAAAATCATTCCTACGCCCATGTTAAAGGTGCGGTGCATTTCGCTCTCTTCGACATATTGGCTCATGAAGTCAAAGACAGGAAGTGTTTTGATTTTAGACTTATAAACACATGCTTGCAAGCCTTCTGGGAGGACACGGGGAAGATTTTCAACGATACCGCCACCCGTAATATGGGCTAAAGCATTGATTTTAGACTTAAGTGCTTTAAAGAGTTTTACATAAATGCGCGTTGGCGTTAAAAGTGTGTCGATAAGCGGTTTGCCATTAAACTCGGTTTCAAATGTGTATCCTAATTTGTCAAAAAAGAGTTTACGTACCAGTGAAAAACCATTAGAATGTACACCTGAACTTGGCAAGGCAATGAGAATATCTCCTGCTTTTACATGTGGCAAACGGTTCATTTCATCTTTCTCTGCAATACCTACTGCAAAGCCAGCAAGGTCAAAATCTTTACCATGATACATACCAGGCATTTCGGCTGTTTCTCCGCCAATCAGTGAACATTCTGCTTGTTTGCAGCCTTCTGCAATCCCTTTGACAATGGAGACAGCGGCATCAATTTCTAATTTACTCATGGCATAGTAATCTAGAAAGAAAAGAGGTGTTCCAAAGTTACAAATAAGGTCATTTGCACACATCGCTACAAGATCAATACCTACGGTGTCATAAATACCTGAATCGATAGCAAGCTTTAATTTGGTGCCAACACCATCAGTTGCACCTAAAATAACAGGCTTCTGATAGCCAGTTGGAAGTTCATATGCTCCAGCAAAAGAGCCAATACCGCCAATGACATTGCTATCAAATGTGGATTTGACAAGTGGTTTGATATTCTCTACAAACTGGTTTCCTGCGTCGATATCGACACCAGCGTCTTTGTAGCTGACTGTACTCATTAGTGTTGCCTTTATTAGGTGATTGTTTAATAGATTTTAACAAAACTATGTTAAAATCGTTATAAAATATAATCTAAGGTGTAGAAGATTCAATGGCGTATGAACATGCGATCGTCTTAACAGGCGGCATTGCAACGGGTAAAAGTACGGTATCTTCACTGCTTCAATCACATGGATTCGAAGTGATTGATGCGGATAAGATTGCTAAAGAAGTTTTGCCTTTACATGTAAAAGAAGTGGAAAAAATTTTTGGAGATCGTGTCATTCGTGATGGTGTCATAGATCGAAAAGCACTTGGAGCATTAATTTTTAATGATAAAAAAGAGCGCGAAAAGCTAAATGCTTTTTTGCATCCGCTGATTCGTGCAGAAATCTTTAGACGTTGTGATCTTTTAGAAGCAAAGAAAAAGCCTTATATCATTGATATTCCGCTCTATTTTGAGAGTGATGGCTATTCATGTAAGTTGGTTACTGTCGTTTATGCTCCTGTGGAGGTTCAGCGTAAACGTTTGATGGTACGAGAAAACTTTACCAAAGAAGAGGCACAAAAACGTATTGACGCACAAATTAGCATTGAAGAGAAGAAAATTATGGCAGATTTTCTCATTAATAACTCTTTTGACATGAAATTTCTGGAAGAAGAGATTGAAAAATTTATCAAATATGTACGAGGACAGTATGCAAATTGCAAAATATAATGCCAGTGGCAATGACTTTGTTATTTTTCACACTTTTATTGAAGTGGATAGAAGCGAATTAGCAAAAAAATTATGCGATAGACAAAAAGGTATAGGAGCCGATGGTCTTATCGTGTTATTACCATATAATGAATACGATTTTAAATGGCAATTCTACAATAATGATGGCTCGGTTGCATCGATGTGTGGAAATGGTACGCGAGCATGTGCACACTATGCTTACTCCAATCAGCTTGCTGGTGCAAGTATGCGTTTTTTAACAGGCGCTGGCGTCATTAGTTCCATTGTTGAGAATGACAGTGTTGAAACAGAAATGACTGAACCCAAAAAATTACGAGACTCATTTGAAGAAAATGGTTTGACATGGCATTTTTGTGATACGGGTGTGCCTCATCTTGTAACGTTTGTCGAAGATATTAACTGTTTTGATAAAACGATTGCTCGTCAAATGCGGTTTAAATATAATGCCAACGTAAACTATGCAACGCTTGAAAACAGTATATTACATGTAAGAACATATGAGCGTGGAGTTGAAGATGAAACACTTGCCTGCGGCACAGGCATGGCAGCTTGTTTTTATAGCGCTTATTGTGAAAAGCTGATAGGAGAAAACGCAAAAGTATATCCTACCAGTAAAGAAGAACTATATTTACGTATGCACGAAGATAAACTGTTTTTTAAAGGCTTGGTACAAAAAGTCTTTGAAACAACGTTGGACCTTTAGTTTCGTGAAGTTTTTTTATACCTTCTTTACCTTCTTCTTGTTTTTTTCACAGAGTTTTTTGTATGCAGGCGGTCTTGCGAGCGATTATTATCAAATTGATGATAGCGCAAAGCAAAAAGAAGAGTTTATTCTCCAAATGAAAGTTTTAGTGGATAAAAGCAATGAGGAAATCAAAAAAGACCGTGATTTTATTACAAACTTTTTTGCACAAGCAATGCCAGGAGCCTTTCGAGGATTAAATCAGAAAAATGTAGGTTATCTCATCGCCTTACGTAATAAATATGGCATTGAAAATCTTTTTGACCGAGATGAGTATTATAAACGTATTGATGTCATCCCTACTTCGATGGCTCTTGCTCAAGCTGCACTAGAAAGTGGTTGGGGAAAAAGTCGATTTGCCAGAGAAGCCAATAATCTCTTCGGTCACTGGACCTATTCAGGTGTCGGTTTATTGCCTCAAAATAGAACACTTGGGAAATCGCATATGATTCGCGTTTTCTCATCGCTTCAAAAATCAGTGAATGCTTATATGTTGAATCTTAATACCAATGATGCTTATATAGCTTTTCGCGATAAACGTTTTCAAGCACGTCTTAATGGAAAATTATATACCGGAATGGATGCGGCAAAAACAATGATCAATTATTCTGAGCTTAAAGAAGAGTATATTAAGATGATACGAGAGATGATAGAGCAAAACAACCTTTCAATTTACGATCACGATCAGTAAATCAATTAGAAATTTGCCTCTTTCATCAATTCCGCTTGGTAGTGAGCGATAATTGGGTCAATAATCTCATCAAAAAGACCACCTTCCATAATCGCATCTAAACGGTAAAGGGTTAATCCAACACGATGGTCGGTAATACGGTTTTGAGGGTAGTTATACGTGCGAATACGGGCACTACGATCACCAGAACCCACTTGTTGTTTTCTGGCTTCGCTCTCTTTTGCATTACGTTCTTGAAGTTGAATATCGTAAAGTTTTGCTTTGAGAATTTTCATAGCAGCATCTTTGTTTTTATGCTGAGATTTTCCATCTTGGTTTACTACAACAAGCCCCGTTGGTAAGTGAGTAATGCGCACAGCACTGTCGGTTGTATTAACCGATTGGCCACCATTACCACTAGAGCGCATAACATCAATTTTAAGGTCTTTTTCTTGTATGTCAATTTCAACGTCATCTACTTCTGGCATAACAGCAACTGTTACTGCTGAAGTGTGTACTCTACCTTGTGATTCCGTTAGAGGAACACGTTGAACTCTGTGGACGCCACCTTCATACTTTAAGCGTGAAAAAGCGCCCTGCCCTTTAACAAGGGCAATAACTTCTTTGTAGCCATTTAAAACGCCTTCACTGAGTGAAACAACTTCAACTTTCCAACCACGGTTTTCTGCATAACGAAGATAAGCTTTAAAAAGGTCTGCTGAAAAAATTGCCGCTTCATCGCCACCGGTTCCTGCACGAATTTCAAGAAAGATGTTGCGATCGTCATTGGGGTCTTTGGGTAACAGAAGAAGTCTAATTTCATCTTCCAGTTCATCCCGTAGAGATTCTAGGTTTTTGAGCTCTTCTTTTGCTAATTCCCCAAGTTCCTCATCATCCAAAAGAAGTTTATTATCTTCAATTTGATCAAGTGTTGAAATGTAGGATAGTGTTTTATCTTTGATCTCTTCTAAATTAGATTGTTCTTTAGAGAGTGCTGTCATCTTCTTAATGTCATTAGCGACATTAGGATCACTTAATAGTGTAGATAACTCATTGTATCGATCAAGGAAAGGAACTAATTTTTCTTTTAGCATGAGAGGAAACTAAGAGTGAAAGAGGGTTGCCGCAAATTATGCAGCAACACTACCTAGCGTATTAACGAGTTTTGCAAGTCTGCTTACGCGGCGTGATACAGTATTTTTAGTTAAAATACCTTTGCTAGAGTAAGAGTGAAAACTTTTATTAACATTTTTTAACGCAACTTCAGCTGCTGCTTGATCACCTGCTTCTACAGCTTCTTTTACAGCTCTTGTAAGATTTTTGATTCTAGTTTTATAAAATCTATTTCTTTCAGTGCGTTTTTTTGTTTGTCTAATACGCTTTTCTGCTGACTTATGGTTTGCCATAGATAAGCCTTTCATTTTAAATTTAGGCGTAGATTATATAAAAATAAATATTAAATAGAACTTATTTTAAGGGCATTTTAAAATAAAATTCTCTACTAAAATGCGATTCAATGCTTCATTCAAGGAGTTTGCCTCTTTTTTAGCTTTAATAAACCTTTTTCTGTACCATACAGCGCATAGCGAAATTCATAATAGTTTTGAGCAATGTATTCTAAATGGTCTTGCGCATTGGCATCGCCAGCAAATAAAAAGAGATCATTTTTTTCAATACTACTGTTCCATTCTGGCAAAAGAGTCACCTCTTTATGGCGAATTCTCATAAGAGGAATAAGGTTGTTTGTAAAATGTCTATCTTTTAACGACGTTCTCAGCAGTGATAATGTGAGTGTTTCTTGATAGTCATTTTCTATGAGCATAGGGGCTTGAGTGAGGTCAATTTTTAGTGAAAAAATCAGTGGTACTAAGTCGATTTCTAGAAGTTGCTTCGTTAAACTCATGATTTTTTCTTCTTCTAATCCATAAAGATGTTTAATAAAAAGATCCAAGGCTGGATTTAAAATAGCATGAACGGTTTTATTAATAAGAACTTTTGCAGGGATAAAAATAGTATCAATATTGGAGCTCTCGAAAATAGAAAAATCATCAAGTTCATTTTCTCGTGCAATCGTTATAATTTTTGGATTGAGTTTCTTGGCAGTTGCGAGAATCGACAAATTGGTTGTGTCATCATTGGTTCCTGCAATAATTGCGGCACAATGTTCTATGCCAAGTTCTCTTAACATATCTTTGTCATCACCGTCGCCAATTAAAATTTTAGGATGCTCAAAAGAGGTATAGCGTTCTTGCTTTTGTGCGTCAATTTCAGCAAAAACAGTTTCAAATCCATTGGCTTTAAGAACTTCGTAGATGCTTTTCCCCATACGTCCAAAACCACAAACAATGTATTTTCCTTGTGGAAGTTGCAGTAATGGATCATAAAGATTACACAAACCGTAAAACCATCGAATAAGCCTTAGGGAGTAGGGTGCAGTAATAGCGAGGTGAATATGGTTCGCAATAATTTCAAATGGATTTTCAATAATCTGAACACCGAGATCTTGAAGGTTTTCCGTTTGGTTTTTTGTTGTGGATTTAATTGCCATCATAATATTGGGATTTAAAACTTTTGAGGTGAGGGCAATGCGAAGGTTTAGAGCGTCATTTTCAAATAGACTGACGATTGCTTTGCAATAAGCGGACTTAATGCCTGCCATTTCTAATGCTTCAGGATTATGGGCGTCTGCGTTCAGGCAAAATACCGATGGCGTAAAGTTTTCTAAGAGAAGATGATTGCGTTTGCTTTCATCTTTTTCAATAACAACAGAACGCAAACCATAGTCATTAGCTTTTTTAATAATTTCGCTTGTGATGGAATTATACCCCAAAATGATGATATATTTTTCTTTGAGATAAGCGACATTGCGTCTAAATTTTGCACGAGCAAACTCTTCCAAAAAAAGTTTATCTTGCAATAAGGCAACTAAAGTTCCCAGACTGTAAAACCAACCAGTCACGGTAAAAAAAATAGAGATTGAAACCCAAATTCGCTGAGGATACGTAAAAACAAAAGGCGTTTCTCCAAATCCTATCGTGGTGGCAGTATAACTAATAAAATAAAAAGCATCAAAGATAGTTAGTTTATATGGATTTCCATTATTATCGACACCCTCTATCAGCAAAAGACCTATGATAGAGACAGTGTATGTGAAGATAATGACTAAAAAAGGCGTTCGCATCCTTTGTAAAACAAGCCATAAAGAACTACTTTTCACGAAGTCTCTTTGTTTAACGTTTTGATTTGAGCGTATCTCCAATATAGAGCAATACACTGGTGATGTTAGCTAAAAGTGCCCCACCACTTAAACTAATAATGATAGAAGCAACTTCACGATCAACGGTATATGCATACGTTGCAACTGTCCAAACGGTAGCTGAAGCAATGAGTTGAATATCCGCAACAAGGCTAGTCGCGAGTAAAACAGAACCCAGTTGTGTTTTATCACCAATCTTCAATGTCGTTGCAATGATATTGACGACGAGGGCAGCAAAAAGTTCATATTTACTGTGTAACTCTAAATCCGCCAAATCACCATAGAAAAAGCCGAAGTTAAGTGTCATAGCTAAAATAAAGAAAAAACCAGAGATGACTTTGTCTAAATTCATCTTTTTACCTTTGTTTAAATAAGATACTCAATGTATTATAGCGTTTACATGTAAAGATTAGAAAAGTTTTGTTACAATTTGCACATTATTTTACATGTAAAGTGGGTAAATCAACAATGAAACTTTTTGGAACCGATGGTGTTCGTGGAAAAGCTGGAAAAAAATTGAGTGCTTTTATGGCTATGCGTTTAGCGATGGCCGCAGGTATCTATTTTCGTAAAAATTCGATTACCAATAAAATTTTAGTCGGCAAAGATACGAGACGCAGTGGATATATGATTGAAAATGCGATTGTTTCAGGGCTGACTGCTGTTGGGTACGATGTCAGGCAAATCGGACCAATGCCAACACCTGCTATTGCGTTTTTAACGGAAGATATGCGTTGTGACGCTGGTATCATGATTAGCGCGTCGCATAATCCGTATTTTGATAATGGCATTAAATTTTTTGATTCTTTTGGTAATAAACTTGGTGAAGCTGAAGAAGCTGCTATTGAAAAAATTTATTTTGATGATGAATTAATCGAGCGCAATCAAAAAATGGAGTTTGATATTGGACGTTCTAAACGCGTCGATGATGTCATTGGACGTTATATTGTTCAAATTAAAAATTCTTTTCCAAAAAATTTGACACTGAAAGGGTTTCGCATTGTCTTAGATACAGCCAATGGCGCAGCCTATAAAGTAGCCCCAACGATTTTCAACGAATTAGGCGCTGATGTCATTATGATTAACGATGAGCCCAATGGAAGTAATATTAATCTTAATTGTGGGGCATTGCATCCTGAAGAATTGGGTGAAGAAGTTCGAAAACTAAGAGCAGATATTGGGTTTGCTTTTGATGGTGATGCTGATCGTTTGGTCGTTGTTGATGAAAACGGCAATCCAATACACGGCGATAAGCTTCTTGGTAAGATTGCCACTTTTTTGCATAGTCAAAATCGGTTAGCTAACAAAGGCGTTTGTGTGACTGTTATGAGCAATCAAGCGTTAGAAGATTATTTGCATCAATCTGGCATTACAATGCATCGTTGTGATGTGGGAGATAAAAATGTTCTAGAGTGCCTATACAGAGAGAAAATTAGCTTTGGTGGAGAGCAGAGTGGGCATATCATAGTCTCAGATTTTGCAAAAACAGGTGATGCGTTAGTGGCAGCGCTTGCTGTTATGCACTGTGTGCTCACGGAGAAGAAAGAAGTGAGTAAACTTTTCAATCCATTTGAACTTTATCCTCAATTGCAGCAAAACCTTAAAGTCGATAATAAAATTCCACTGGCTGACATTAAAGGATACGAAGCGTTGATGGAAGAATTAGAGACTAAGAAGCTACGCGTTTTGATTCGTTACTCAGGCACCGAGAATTTATTAAGGATTTTACTTGAGGGACAAGATGAGGTTGTGCTTGATGAGTGTATGGAAAAAACCGTAAAGTTTTTCAAAAGTGCTCTCAATGAATAAAAAAGCATGGCTGATATTTGGGGTCACATTAGTAGCTATTTTCGGGATTGACCAATGGATTAAAACTCTATTTCTAGATGGATTTCGTTGGCAAGGCGATTTTTTTTCACTGATTTTAACCTATAATAAAGGTGTAGCTTTTTCAATGTTCTCTTTTTTGGAAGAGTATTTAAAGTATATACAGCTTTTACTGGTAGGCTCGCTAGGAATCTATCTTCTTTTTCATCAAACCCTATTGCATTCTTATGGTTTCGCTATTGGTCTTATTGGTGGAGCGGCGTTCAGTAATATTTATGACCGGTTTATTCATGGTGGTGTTGTTGATTATTTTTTCTGGCATTATGGATTTGAATTTGCCGTTTTTAACTTTGCTGATGTGATGATTGATTTGGGTGTATTGCTGATTTTTTATCGTTCATGGAAAGCTTCTAAGAGCATTTAATACGCCTCATTAAGCTCTTTTCTCTCAAAAATAGTTGCAATTTCAGTTTTTTTTGGTATAATCTCAGCTCTTAAATGGTTATGGTCGCGTAGCTCAGTTGGTAGAGCACTACCTTGACATGGTAGTGGTCGGAGGTTCGAATCCTCTCGTGGCCACCATTTTTTTGTTCTCCCGTTGGTGTGGGAGTTCATACAAGTAAAAGGATCTTACCATGATGAATGATGTTATAGCCTATAAAGAAGGTGCTCTCATCATCGACACGCAAACTGCAAATGTCTCTTCCAAAACGTATGACAACAAAATCTTGTTTGATAATTCCAAAGATGCTCTAGAAGTGATTCGTCACTCATGTGCGCATTTAATGGCTCAAGCAATTAAGGCATTGTATAAAGATGCACAGTTCTTTGTTGGACCAGTGATTGAAGATGGTTTTTACTATGATTTCCGTGTGGGTGAAAAGATTGGCGATGCTGATCTAAAAGAGATCGAGAAAAAGATGGCAGAACTTGCCAATGCAAAACTTCCTATTGAGAAGATTTACACGACAAAAACAGATGTAGTCAAACATTTTGCACACGATGATTTGAAACAAGAAGTCTTACTTCGTATCCCTGAAGGAGAAGTTTCCATCTATAAACAAGGTGATTTTGAAGATTTATGTCGTGGACCTCACGTCCCTAATACAAAATATCTACGATTTTTTAAACTCATTAAAGTAGCAGGCGCTTATTTAGGCGGCGATGAAAAGCGTGAAATGCTAACGCGTATCTACGGTATAGCTTTTGCAGATAAAGAGAGTCTTAAAGATTATGTAACGATGATCGAAGAGGCAAAAAAAAGAGATCATCGAAAAATTGGTAATGAACTAAAACTTTTCACATTTGATGATGAGGTTGGTGCGGGACTTCCTATTTGGTTGCCAAATGGTGGTCGTTTAAGAAGCAAATTAGAACAGCTCTTATTTAAAGCCCATCGACAGCGTGGTTATCAACCTGTCCGAGGGCCTGAGATTTTAAAGTCAGATGCATGGAAAATCAGCGGACACTACCAAAATTACGGTGAAAATATGTATTTTACTGTAATTGATGAAGCTGAATATGGCATTAAACCGATGAACTGTCTAGGCCATATCAAAGTATTCCAAAGTGAAGTTCGTAGTTATCGTGATCTTCCATTGAAATTTTTTGAGTATGGCGTTGTTCACCGTCATGAGAAGAGTGGTGTACTGCATGGATTGTTTAGAGTACGTGAATTTACTCAAGACGATGCACATATTTTTTGTACACCTGACCAAATTAAAGAAAATGTTTTAGAGATTTTGAGTTTTGTCGATTCTATCATGAAAACATTTGGATTTCATTATGAGATGGAGATTTCAACAAGACCTGAAAAATCTATCGGTGATGAAAAATATTGGGAAGCAGCAACAGAAGGACTTAAACACGCACTAGACGAAAATGGTATCAAATATGGTATCGATGAAGGTGGTGGAGCGTTTTACGGACCAAAAATTGATATCAAAATCACAGATGCTTTAAAGCGAAAATGGCAATGTGGTACGATTCAAGTTGATTTCAATTTGCCAGAGCGTTTTGATATTTCGTATGTCGATGCCAATAATGAGCATGCACGCCCCGTCATGTTACACCGTGCAATTTTGGGCTCATTTGAGCGTTTTATTGGTATTTTGATTGAGCATACATCGGGAGAATTTCCATTTTTCCTTGCACCAATCCAAGCAGTGATTGTTCCAATCTCGGATGCGCATCTTGCGTATGCAAAAACATTGGCCAATGAGTTGATGGCTGAAGGCATTGATGTTGAAGTCTCAGCTAAAAATGAGAGTCTTAATAAACGTATTCGTAATGCTGAAACGATGCGTGTACCGATGATTTTGGTCATTGGTGATGCTGAAGTTGAAAGTCAAAGCGTTGCCGTACGTGACAGAAGAGAAAGAACACAGTATAATTTAACGAAAGAAGCATTAATCAAAACAATAAAGGAGAAACTTAGTGAGGTACACTTTTGAGTAAAGACAAAGAAGTCATACTGAACGAGGAGATCAGAGCAACTGAGGTAAGATGTGTTGGTGATGATGGTACGCAATATGGTATCATCACCCGTAAAGAGGCTCTTGCAAAAGCAGATGAGCTAGGATTAGATCTCGTTTTAATTGCACCAGATGCAAAGCCACCCGTTTGTAAAATTATGAATTATGGCAAGTTCAAGTACCAACAAGAGAAAAAACTGAAAGAAGCACGTAAAAATCAGAAAATTATTGAGATCAAAGAGATCAAACTTTCTGTTAAAATTGCTGCCAACGATGTTAACTATAAAGTGAAACATGCAAGAGAATTCTTGGAAGAGGGTAAGCACGTGCGTTTTCGGGTCTTTTTAAAAGGTCGTGAAATGTCAAATCCAGAAATTGGTGAGCAAGTTTTAGAGAGCCTCTGGCCGATGTTGGAAGATATCGCTGAACGCGAAAAAACTCCAAAATTAGAAGGTCGATACATCAATATGCTGGTAACCCCGAAAAAGTAGCACTAAGTTATACTTTTAAGCCCCTCTAAGAAACTTTTCGCTAAAATAGCCAGTTTCTAAAAGACAGAGGGGTTTGTATTCCCTGATTTTTAGAGTCAATATAAGGAGTAAGCATGCCGAAAATGAAAACGGTACGCGGCGCTGCAAAGCGTTTTAGAGCGAGCAAGAATAAGATCAAAAGAGGCGCAGCTTATAGAAGTCATATTCTTACTAAAAAACCTACAAAAAGAATGCGTGGGTTGAAAGTTGCTAAAACCGTAGATGCTCGCGATGAGAAATCAGTAAAATTAATGCTTTGCCAAGCATAATTTCAAGTTTTTGACACTAGAGTCATTCATATTCATTTGCAATGTTCCCCTCATGTGAGGGCAAGTTCCTTAGGGACACCGACATTATTTTATTGGTCAAGGAGACACAATGGCAAGAGTAAAAACAGGTATCGTCAGAAGAAGACGTCACAAGAAAATTTTAAAGATGGCGAGAGGCTTTTTTAGTGCAAGAAGAAAGCACTTTAGAAAAGCGAAAGAGCAGTTAGAAAGAAGTCTTGTTTATGCATTCCGTGATAGAAGACAGAAAAAAAGAGATTTTAGAAGACTATGGATTACAAGAATCAATGCTGCTTGCAGATTAAATGATATTAGTTATTCTCGTTTCATCAATGCTTTAAATAAAGCAAATATTGACTTGGATAGAAAAATCCTTGCTGATATGGCTATGAATGACCCTGAAGCGTTTGCTGTTGTTGTAAAACAAGCAAAAGCGGCCCTTTAATTAGTAAAAATCTTCTCCAAGCGATTTAATCGTTTGGAGATTCACTTCGTACAAATTTCCTCACACATTTTTTGAATCACAAATTTAAAATCATTGAACGTAAGCGTTGCTTGCTGGTTAAGTTGAATTTTGTAATATTCTTCTCTATCTTTATAAAGTGTTATACGAATAAAATTCTCATAAGATGAAAGTGGCTTTAAGGCACAAGCATGGACATCCCATGAACTTTCTATTACTAGGTTAAATAGTGCATTGGCGTTTATGGCGAAGTCTTTTTGCATCATTAACTCAGTCATTTCTTGTTGTAAATAATTTACATGTAAAGTAATAGGTGTATTTTGTGTAAACATAAAAGTAGGGTAGTGCTTAGAAGATTGTAGAGAATAGTTTCCACAACCACTCACAAATAACACGAATGTTAAAAAAAGGTACTGTAGAAGATTATTCTGCAATACAAATTTCTTGTTTAGAGATGTAGTAGAGTGTTTTATAACCAACAAAAACAATAACAAGTGTTGAAATAATCAGGAAAAACATCCCAATAGCACTGTAAAAAGGAATATGTGTTTTATGGAATACCGATAAAGAGGCAATCGTTATGGCTGTAAGAGGAAATGTAAACGCCCACCACGAGATAAAAAATTGTAATTTTAAAAAATTTTTGATCATAAAGAGCAATAAAAAAGTAAAAAAAAGCGCGATGCTGTATAAAAAGCTCGCAAAAAGATCAAATTGTTCTGTAATTTTAATATAGGAGACAACGCCTACTGCTGGCGGAGCGATTAGAATAAAAAGTGTCGGTAAAAATTTTTGAGCGAGCTGATGGTGAAAAATAATACGATTGACAATGATAGGTAATAGGACTATCCAGAAAAAAATGCCTACTGCAAAGAAATAGATAAGCACTTCTCTATCGGCAAACCCAAATCCTCCAATAGGCACAATAACATTGCCTACAATAGGAATAAACCATGCGGGATTGGAGTGTGTTATCTCCATATTTTTATTGATCCAGAAGCTAATCGTATAAAATGTCAAGAATGTTTGTAGAATAGCGCCTGTATACCATAAAATCTGTGCAACAAATAGACTAATTTCATGATAGACAATGGAAAGCAACATCAATGAGATAGATGCAGCAGCAAAAAAATTAATACGAATTGGATGTTCAAATTCGAGTTTTACCTCTTCAAAATAGAAAAGGAGTTTCGCAAGATAGAGAAAAGCGATCATTAAAAATACAATAGTGACGATTAACGTTAAGCCCAAAGCCAATATAGAAGGAAAGCCAAGCCATACTGCAGCTTTTTGATAGACTATTGTCAGTCCAGAAAGTCCCATCACAATAGCAAACATCATAATCGGAAAATTTTTTATACGATCGGATGCAATCATAGTGATACTCCTTAGAAAATGCGAAAATTTTGGAAATAAAGTAGAAGGGCGTAAGAAGTTCAATACTTCTTACGCATACGTATTTTTAAATGTTATGGTTGAACATCACTTTTTTTAGGATAGATAAAAATAGTTTGACGATCAACAATGATTTTGTCTTTAGCATCTAGCGCATATGCTTTAATAGCGATAGGAAGGTCTTCTCCTTCAACTTTCAATTCTTTTGGAAGTGAAGTTAGAATAACGACTTTTTTCTGTTTTGCACCTGCTTTTAATAGAAAAGGCTCACTAGGTTTATCGATTTTAATATCGGGATTTGAAATCTCAAAATAGTATTTATGATCTTTGCTATCCGTGTTTTGGAATAAGAACGTATAAACATTTTCTACTGTTTTGCCATCATCAGCCATTTTGTAAAGTTGGCTTGTACGGTTAATGTTTAGAAGCATATACTCCTTTTTACTTCCCATCACAAAAAGACCAATTAACGCCAAAGTTAGAGCAATGACATACGCAATTGTCCTAAAGCGTATATATTGTGTTTTAGTGTTTTTTTCAATAGCATTAGAACTTGTCCACGTAATAAGCGAAGGTTTGCCTAGTTTTTCCATGACAGGTGTACATGCATCCGCGCACTCCAAACAGTTGATACATTCTAATTGCATACCTTTACGAATATCAATATGCGTAGGACAAACTCTCACACAGGCTTCACATCCTGTACAATCATCACTTTCAAGGGCTGGTTTGCTACCTAGTTTATTACCTTTTGCATCAAAGATTTGACCACCACGTTTTTCATCGTAAATAGTTTGAAGTGTATTTTCATCAAATAGTGCCGATTGAATTCTAGAGTAGGGGCAGATATAAACACAAAAATTTTCTTTTAAAGAAGTAATGTCATAGACTAAAAATGCTGTGACTCCAAGTAAAAAGCCGTACATCACGGTATGATCCATAGGATTTTGTAAATAGACCCAAAAATCTTCAGGCGGAATAAAATACCATAAGAAGTTAGACGCAGCCAAAAATGCCAAACAGGCCCATAACAAAACAGCAAAAGTTCGTTTTAAAAATTGACCGCCTTCAGGGTCTTTTTGTTTGTTTTTAATGCTTTTACGAATTCCTAGAAGCTTTGTTTGAATAAAATCTCGAAAGATAATTCTAAAAATAGTTTGAGGGCATGACCATCCACACCATACGCGTCCACCGAGTGTCGTAACAAAAAAGATACCCAAAAAGAAAAGCATGAGTACAAACGGCATCAAATAAAGCTCTTGCATATCAAACGATGTAAATAAAAGATGCAGCTGTTTTTTATCAAAACTCAACAAGAAGAAATGATTTCCATTGAGACGAATAAATGGTAAAATCAATGCAATAAACGTGATAATACCAAAAACTAAATACCGTTTGTATCTATAATAAATGGGTTGGACTGTGCAGTCTGTATTGCAACTCATAGTGTAATTCCTTCTAATTGTTCTACCGGTTGTTTTATAAGTGAGCACTCTTTAGCAACAGTAGATTTTGATGTTGTTGTTTCTTTATTTGGCGATTTAAGAAGTGAAAGTTTTGCTTTGACAAGGTCTTTTAAGCCTCTTGAATTGACATAATCTTTCAATGACGTTCGGCTAACATTTAAGATTTTAGCAATTTCACTGATAGATGTTTTTTCTTCTAATAATTCAATAATATAAGGTCGATGAATATCAAATTTAGATTTAGACATTCTCCCTTTTGGCCGTCCTTGTGTTTTTTCTGTTTCCATATTTTTATTGAGCTCTCTTTGTTTGACAAGAAGCTCTAATAAAACAAGCGGTTTGGAATCAACATTTATGCATAAATTTGCATCGGCAATATGAATAGAGATGGAACGCGTTAAAAGACACTCAAAAACTTTGACCAACTCTTCCACATTGTGCGAAAAAGTTACGAGATCAAATATAATGATGTGATCGTTTGCTGAAAGAGAGCGTAGAAACCCCTTAAACTCTTTTCGATCTTCAAGCTCTAAAGAACGATCAGAACTCTCTATCTCAGTTGTATCGATTTTGAGGTCATGATGATGAGCATATTTGAAGATCTGTTTTTGCTGAATCGTGATGTGAGAATCATCACTTCTATTTTTTAAAAGCGCAATAATCATAAAATTGTCACCTTTTTATCATTTTGGTGACAAAAGTATACTGAAAAGTGACGTAGAAAGTCAATAGATATTCAATTTTTATCGTCAATTTTATAAAAATAGTCTTTTAAAAGTAATTTAGTCGTAATGAGTTAGTTTAAGCTTACATGTAAAAGTATTTGGGTACAATCCATACCTAAATTCATCAGAAAGGTGGTGGATAGAGTATGCCAGGAATTAAAGTACATCCTAATGAATCGTTTGACGAGGCGTATCGTAAGTTTAAAAAGCAAGTTGATCGTAACCTAGTTGTAACTGAAGTGCGTGCAAGACGTTTCTATGAAACAGCAACAGAAAAACGCAAAAAAGATAAAATTAGCGCTCGCAAAAAACAGCTTAAAAGACTTTATATGCTTCGCCGTTACGAGTCAAGACTCTAACACACACGGCCAAGAAGTTAGCTTCTTGGCTTCTTCTTTACGTGTTAAAATACCTACCTAAAACAAAACTAATCAAAGCTGTGATAACATAATAGCACTAAATACATTTCTCTTTGTTAGCAAAAGGGTCACAGATGGAAAAAAAACTAACCGTTATTGAAGCGGCAAAGCTTTTAGGTGTCAGTAAAGAGGCTATCTACAATCGATTGCGACGGGGTTCACTTCAGAGTGTTATTGAAAATGGGGTGAAGTACATCTTACTAACAAAGACTTCACTAAAAGAGAGTCCCTCTTTGCGTAAGATGGAGCCTATCAATGATGGTGCTTATGTGGAACTACTAAAAAATCAACTAGAAGAATTAAAGCTTAAAAATGAAAAATTAGAAAGCGATAAAGAACGCCTTATTGCCGATAAAGAGCGGTTGCTGATAGAGTCTAAAGAAAAAATCGAAATGATTTATAAAGAGAGAGATGAACAGCTCAAAGCAATTTTATCACTTGCTAACAGACAAATAGGGCTAACTCCAGAACCAAAATCTACTAGCAATGTGCCTACGAGCACTAACAGATATGAGCCTGACCATGCCTATTTTGAAGAAGCGGATGTGATGGATGATGAAGAAGAGAGCAATCCTGTGGTTGAGGAGATGTTTGAAGCGTATAGTGATTGGCGAGATTTGCGCAGTTACCTCAAAGAAAAAGGATTTTCAAAAAAGGAAAAACAGCATATCAATGATACTCTAAGCAAAAAAATGGGACAACTGAATGATGTGATGGATAAAGATGGCAAGATTTTTATCAAAAAAGGAAAAAAACTCAAAGAGATTTTAGGAGATTAAAATAGATTATGAAATATATTCGTAAAATATCAGATTATATGATTGCAGGTGGCATTGGCGTTATGGTCATTGCAAGTATGCAAGGATGTGATCAAAAAGATGAAAATAAAAATGCTTTGGCAGATGCTGCTAAAACACAAAATGCTATGGTTATCGTTGATGAAGTTGCGCCAGGTCAATATAAAATCGCTGAAGAGTATCCAAGCTCTACAACACGTGTTATTGTTCGTAGTCCTGATGGTAGTGAGCGTATTTTATCGCAAACAGAAATTGATGCTCTTGTAAAAGAAGAAGCCGCAAAAATTGATAATAATACATCTGCACTAACCAATCCTAATGTAAGTTCAGGGCAAATGGGCTTGGGAGGTGTTTTGCTCTCTAGCATCGCTGGTGCGATGATTGGTAGCTGGATTGGCAACAAGCTTTTTGGTAATGCCAATTACCAAAATCAACGTGCAACGACCTATAAATCCCCACAAGCCTATACCCGTAGTACCAGTAGTTTTAATAAACCAATGGCGACATCAACCAGCAGTAGTGCAAGTAAAAGCAGTGGTTTTTTTGGTTCATCAAGTTCTGGCACAACAACACGTAGCGGTGGAAGCTCCAGTGCTCCTACAAGTTTTGGAAGTTAAGCATGTTGCATCTTGAAAAAATCAAACCACTGACAAAAGAGTTTTTAGAATCTATTGGTTTTTATTGGCATACGGATTTGGATGAGACTTCTTATGTGGCAGATGAGTTAGTTGTCGTCTCAAACGATGAAGTTGAAGCGTATTATGAAGCGGCAAATGAACTTTACGACATGTTCGCAGAAGCTGGGCAATATGTTATTGACCATAATCTATTTCACGAGCTCAATATCCCTTTTAATCTTGTGGAACTCATTAAAACATCGTGGGAAAACGATGTACATTGGCATCTTTACGGACGCTTTGATTTTGCAGGTGGCGTAGATGGAAAGCCGATTAAGTTATTGGAATTTAATGCCGATACACCAACATCGCTTTATGAAACAGCCATTATTCAATGGGCAATGCTTAAAGCCAATGGCATGGATGAAGCTAAACAGTTCAACACGGTTTTTGAGGCACTCAAAGAGAATTTTAAACGTTTAGTGGTTCTAGGAGGCGATACCGAAGAGTTTTCAAATTATTATGAGGGCTGGAAAATTTTATTTTCTTCACTTAAAGGTAATATTGAAGATGAAAATACGGTACGATTGCTTCAAATAGCCGCCAATGAAGCGGGTTTCCATACAGATTTTGCGTATGTGGATGAGGTAGGGTTTAACGGCAAAGAGGGTATCTTTAAAGGGGATGAAAATTTTGAGTATTGGTTCAAGCTCATCCCTTGGGAAAATATAGCCATAGACGAGGGTGATTTAGCTCTCCTTTTGGATGAAATTGTTCGTGAGCAGCAAGCCATTATCTTAAACCCAGCATATACACTTTTATTTCAAAGTAAAGCATTTATGAAAGTTTTATGGGATCTTTTCCCCAATCATCCTCTTTTATTGGAAACATCTTTTGAACCATTGCATGGGAAAAAACAAGTCGAAAAAAGAGCTTTTGGGCGCGAGGGTGCTAATACAATTATTTACGACGAGTCACATCAGGTTATAGCAAAAACAGAAGGGGATTATGGCAATTTTAAACCCATTTACCAAGCCTACACAGAATTACCGAAAGATAATGAAGGAAGTTCATATCAAGCAGGCGTATTCTTTGCTTATGAGGGTTGCGGTTTGGGCTTTAGAAGAGGAGGGCTAATTTTGGAGAACTTCTCAAAGTTTGTAGGACATCGTATAAAGGACTAAAATGAAAATTGTCATGTTAGACGCACTTACACTCGGAAATGATGCTGATTTAAGTGTTTTTGAGCAGTTGGGTACCTTTAAAGCCTATGCAACAACCTCAACAATACAACGCATAGAGCATATAGAAGATGCTCATATCGTTTTAACCAATAAAGTTGTTATTGATCAAGCCGTGATGGATGCATGTCCTACCTTAAAGCTTATTTGTATTACGGCAACAGGTACGAACAACGTTGATTTAAATTATGCAAAGCAAAAGGGCATTGAAGTGAAAAACGTGGCAGGGTATTCAAGCGCGTCTGTTGCGCAAACCACGTTGATGCTTGCTCTAAATTTAGTAGGTAAGTGTGCGTATTATGATGATTATGTCAAATCGGGTAAGTGGCAAAAAAGCCCTATTTTTACACATTTAGAGCGCTCTTTTTGTGAGATTAAAGGAAAACGCTGGGGTATCATCGGATTGGGCAGCATTGGTAAAGAGGTTGCTAAAATCGTTTCAGCTTTTGGCGCTAAAGTCGTTTATTTTTCAACAAGTGGAGCCAATAACGATAGCACATATGAACGCGTAAGTCTTGAAGAGATGCTTCAACGTTGTGAAGTAATTTCTATTCATGCTCCGCTTAATGACAAAACAAAAAACTTGATAGGGTACGCTGAGTTTAACCAGATGAAAACAGGAGCGGTACTTGTCAATGTCGGAAGAGGCGGTATTCTCGACGAGGTTGCATTGGCGCAAATCATTGATGAAAAAGAGCTTTACGTAGGACTGGATGTATTAGCAGCGGAGCCTATGCAAAAGCATCATCCACTTTTACATGTAAAACACTCTGAAAGGCTTTTATTGACGCCTCATATTGCGTGGGGAAGTGTGGAAGCAAGGCGTGAACTGATTCGTTTAGTGAGTCTTAATATTCAAGAATTTTTAAAACACAAGGAGTCATAAATGGCAAAAGAACATAGTTTTGATATTACAGCAGAAATTGACAAGCAAAAATTTAAAGACGCCTATGAGCAAGCTAAAAAAGTCATTACCAACCGTTGGGATTTTAAAGGGATTACGTGTGAGTTTGAGTACAATGAAAAAGCAAAAACAGTTACCTTACTCACAACGAGCGATTCAAAAGCGGATGCAATGGTAGAAGCACTTATCTCAGAATCCATCAAACGTGACATCTCATCAAAAGCATTAAAAGAGACCAAGCGTGAGCCAGCAGGTGGCGCTAAAACCAAAGTTACGGTTACGATTGTCGATGCTATTGCCAGTGATGATGCCAAAAAAATTGTTAAAGAGATTAAAGACCTTAAGCTAAAAGTGCAAGCATCTATTCGTGGGGATGTTGTTCGCGTTGAAGGCAAATCAATTGATGATTTACAAGATGCGATTAAAGCAATTCGTGCATGCGATTTTGATTTCCCTGTGAACTTTACGAACTTAAAATAGACCATGGAACAAATACCACCCATTATTGAAGTATTGCCCAAGCTAAAAGGATTTTGGTGTCGTGTTATGCTTTATAGCCTGTATGGGTTATTAACTTTTTCTCCTTTTCTCGTTGGTGTATGGATAGGCTATACGTATGATATTTGGGTTGGATTTGCTCTTTTTCTTTTTTTGACATTGGTGAGTGGGGTTGTATTATCTAAAATGCGTGTTTCTTCTATTCCTCCCCAGCAACGCGAAATGAACTACTCAAGCCTAGCCATTATTCAATGGTATTTAGTGAAGAATATTTGTTTACAAAACTAAAGTATTGTTTTATATGTAAAATTTTTTGAAATGAGTTTGGATGCAATTAAAAATAACACCTTTACGAATAACGTTTTATGTAGCTCTCTTTTTAGTGCTATTTGATAATATCTCTTTTTTTAAACATGTCACACACATCTATACACTCTCTTGGGAAAATGCAGGCTTTTTGCTCTCTTTAGGTATCGTGTTAGTTTCTTTTATTATGATGTTAGTCACACTTTTGAGTTCGCGTTACACGCTAAAACCTCTTTTGATATTTTTATTGCTCCTCTCTTCTATAACCAATTATTTTATGAATGCTTACAACGTTATCCTTGATGATTCGATGATTCAAAACGCTTTAGAGACCAATGCCAACGAATCATTTGACCTCTTAAGTTGGAAACTAATAGCGTATGTTATTATTTTAGGCATCTTGCCTTCCGTGTGGGTGTATCGTCAGAACATCGCTTACGGCACGTTTAAGCAACAATTTTTATACAATGTAAAATATAGCTTACTCGCATTGTTAATAGGTTTTGCAATGCTTTTTTCTTTTAATCGATTTTACACCTCATTTTTTAGAGAGCATAAACCGCTTCGTTATTACACTAATCCAACCTTCTGCCTTTATTCGACGGGAAAATATATCTACAACAGTTATTTTAAAAAAGCAATGGTTTTTAAACCCATTGGTACAGATGCGACATTAAAAGCACATGACGGACGAAAATTGACCATTGTTGTGGTAGGGGAGGCTGCCCGCGCTAACCATTTTTCACTGAATGATTATGAACGCGATACAAACCCCCTGTTAGCTAAAGAAGATATTATCAACCTTCCAAATGTTTCGTCGTGCGGGACATCGACGGCTATTTCCGTACCGTGTATGTTTTCTTTGTTAGACCGTAATCATTACAGTGATAAAGAAGCGAAATCGATGGAAACGGTGTTGGATATTTTAAAACGCAGTGGCGTGAACGTGTTATGGCGTGATAATAATTCTGATTCTAAAGGTGTTGCCTTAAGGGTTGAATATCAAGATTATCGCAGCAGTAAAAACAACACTTTGTGCGATGAAGAGTGCCGCGATGAAGGTATGCTCGTAGGTCTTCAAGACTATGTTAATACGCATCAAGGTGATATTTTGATTGTTCTGCATCAAATGGGCAATCATGGACCTGCGTATTATAAACGTTATCCTAAGGCATTTGAAAAATTCAAACCTGTATGTCAGACAAACCAAGTAGAACAATGTGCCCCAGAAGAGATAGGGAATGCCTATGATAATGCAATTTTATATACGGACTATTTTTTAGATAAGACCATTACCTTTTTAAAACAAAATGATGCGTCTTTTCAGACAGCTCTGATTTATATGGCAGACCATGGGGAATCTTTAGGTGAAAAAGGACTCTATTTGCATGGTATTCCTTATTTTATGGCGCCACCTGAACAAACACATATTGGAGCACTTTTGTGGTTTGGTTCACAAAGTAAAGCCATTATAGATACACAATTATTAAGACAAAAAGCGAGTGAACCGTATTCACATGACAATCTCTTCCATACAATTTTGGGATTAATGGACATACAAACAAATGTTTATGACCCAAAATTAGATATGCTTTTGTACAAACATTAAAGGATAGAGGGTGAGGAATCAACCTAAATACCATTTTTTTAAAAATACATCGTATGCACTTAAAGGCCTTAAAGACTTGGTCTTTACCGAAACATCGTTTAAAATTGAACTTGTAGTTGTACTACTTCTTTTGCCTATTTTATGGTTGCTCTCCTTAGAGTTATGGTATAAGCTATTAATGTTTACCGCATTAATGGGAATATTAATGGCTGAGGCGATTAACAGTGCCATTGAGCGTGTGACCGATCTTGTGACTCTAGAGCATCATGAGATGGCTGGGCGCGCTAAAGATATGGGTAGTGCTGTTGTCTTTTTAAGCATCACAATTTGTGTGATTGTATGGATTTTTGCCTTAGGACATCTGTGGTTTGAGTAGATTTTACACGTATAAAAATCTCTCTTAAAGAAGTTTTTTTAAAACGACAGATTATTATCATACAGATGTGTTAGCCTTTTAAAAATGAGAAAGGATAAAAATGAGTAATGATCTTGTAGTAAAGTATGGAACACTTGCTATTTCTAAAGTGTTATACGATTTTGTCCTCAATGAAGTTCTTCCTGGAACGTCAGTAAACGCTGAAGAGTTTTGGAATGGTTTTGAAACAGCTATTTTAGAATTAGCACCTAGAAATCAACAATTGATTCGTAAACGTGATGTCTTGCAATCACAATTGGATGCATGGTACTCGGCGCATAAAGGGCATTTTGAACCTGAAGAGCATCAAGCGTTTTTAGAAGAGATAGGGTATCTCTTGCCTATGGGGAAGTTTTTCACGATTGATTCAGGTGCTATGGACCCTGAGATTTCTCAAATACCAGCTCCTCAACTGGTCGTTCCTGCCGACAACGCTCGCTATGCGCTCAATGCAGCGAATGCAAGATGGGGGAGTCTTTTAGATGTTGTTTACGGTACGGATATGATAGAAGATAGTGAACCGTATGGAAAAGGGCTTCACTACAACCCAAAACGTGGCGAAAAAGTCTTTGAATTTGTTTATGAATTTTTAGATAAGGCAGCTCCTTTAACACAAGGTAGTTATGCAGATGTTGAGCGATTTGAGTTAAGTTCCAATGCCTTGACGATGATGCTTATTTCTGGAGAAAGAGTTGCACTACAAGAGCCTGAAAAATGGGTAGGCTATGCAGGAAGTCTTGATTCTCCTAGTTCTATTGTATTGCAAAACCACGGATTGCATATTGAAATTCAAATAGACCCTCAAAGCCCCATTGGACAAAGTACGATTGCTGGGATTAAAGATGTCATTATTGAATCGGCATTAAGTGCCATTCAAGACTGTGAAGATTCTGTCGCCGCAGTTGATACAAACGATAAAATTGGGATTTATCGTAATTGGAATGGAATGATGAAAGGGGATTTAAGCGTTTCATTTGAGAATAAAGGCAAGACAATTGAGCGTGCATTAAATCCTGATAAAATCTTTATCGCAAAAGACGGAACGCCTCTTATCTTAAAAGGCAGAGTGCTTCTTCTCATCCGAAATGTGGGCATGCATATGTATACAAAATGCATTACATGTAATGATAAATCAATTCCTGAAGGGTTCTTAGATGCCTTTATTACTTCCTTGTGTGCATTGCATGATGTTCAAAAAGAAGAAGGACTGCGCAACAGTATCCATCACAATATTTATATTGTAAAACCAAAATGTCATGGTCCTGAAGAGATCGCTTTTATGAGCGAACTGTTTGGTCGCGTGGAAGAAGTTTTAAAATTGCCTCCATTTACGATTAAAATGGGTATTATGGATGAAGAAAGACGCACAAGTATTAACTTGCATGAATGCATTAGACGCGCAAAAGAGCGTGTATTTTTTATTAATACAGGCTTTTTAGATCGAACCGGTGATGAAATCCATAGTTGTATGGAGTTTGGTCCGGTGCTTCCTAAAGATGAGATGAAACAGAGTACTTGGCTTAAAGCTTATGAAGATAACAATGTTGATGTCGGACTTGAAGTTGGGTTTGCCAATCGTGCTCAAATTGGCAAAGGAATGTGGACTATGCCAGATGCAATGAAAAAGATGGTTGAGACGAAAATCGCACATCCACTCTCTGGTGCTACCACAGCATGGGTTCCTTCACCAACAGCGGCAACACTGCATGCCTTGCATTATCATTATGTTGATGTTAAAAATGTTTTAGAAGAGATCAGCACACGTGCGCCTGCATGTGTCGGAGACATCTTAACCCCACCGCTTCTCAAAAGAGTCTTGAGCCAAGAAGAAATTACACAAGAGATAGAAAATAATATTCAAAGTATCTTAGGGTATGTCGTGAGGTGGGTTGATCAAGGGATAGGATGCTCTAAAGTGCCTGATATTCATAATGTAGAATTGATGGAAGATAGAGCAACACTTCGCATTTCAAGTCAGCACCTTGCCAATTGGTTGCATCATGGGATTATTTGCGAAAAAGAGGTCAAAGAGACGATGGCTAAAATGGCTGTCGTGGTTGATGCGCAAAATGCCAATGACCCACACTATCATCCAATGGCGCCTCATTTTGAAAAAAGCTTTGCTTTCCAAGCTGCAAGTGATTTGATTTTTAAAGGGCGTATCCAACCCAATGGTTATACAGAATTTATTTTACATGTAAAACGTCAAGAGGTTAAAGCACATCTGTAACAAGGCAAAAAGCCTTGTTACAGTAAAACGTTAGAGTGTATTTTTAAAGACAACAACTATTCCCCATGCAAGAAATACCAATGCCCAAAGAATGGCAATACCAACGGTAGCATTCGCAAGCTTTGTTACGGTACCATCAGCCGTATAAAGACCTTTGGTGCGTCCTGCTCTCCATGCTAATGTAAGCATAAATCCAACGCCTGTAAATCCGACACAAACAAACGTCGAGAGGAACATAATGACGGTTGGCCAGTCAATATTCATTGGATAATCATAGATACTATAGCCATATTTACTCATAATATTCATACGAATAACTTCACGAAGTGTTGAAATGAGAAGCGCTGTTACGACTAAAACAAGCGTCGTGATATAACTATTGACACCCTTCATAACCATCAAGAGCAATGCAACAACAGCTAATACAATGGCAATGACCAATGGGTTAAGTAACATATTGAGTGTGAGTACCCAAACGGCAAAAAGAATAGCACTAATCAATAAGCCAATAATGGCTATTTTTTTGCCAAGGTTTTTCACGAATGTTAAATACTCAGCTGTATAGCCATCGCATTTTGAAGTGTAATCCACATAGTTGAGTAAAAAGATACCTGTAACAGGCGCACTAAGGCTGACCATGAATGCTAAGCGAAGAATATCAACGTGCAAGACCGTTCCAGAAGTGTCTATGACGCCATTAGGCGCATACCAATTCATCCATTGTTCGGGTTGAATGGATTCGTTAGCAAATGCGTGCATCAAAACGCCTGCGCCAATGAATGCAATAAACGAGACAATACCAATGACTCCTGCCATTGGCGAATTACTTTTATTGGCATAATAAAACCAGTACCAAAGAGAGTATGCCAAAATAAGAATGTAGATGAACGCAACGACCCAAAGACCAGAGATGGTGTTTGTAACATACCAGTTCGCATCATAAATGACTTGCGTAAATAAAAGAGGAGCAACCCCTAAAACAATCAGTAAAGAGACACTGATTTTTGCAACTTGTGTCATATGACTACTGAGCTTTTTCCAGTTTTCATCAATTGCTTTTTTAGCAGAACCTATCAAGGCAAGAGGGATGCTTCCTAATGCTAAAAGAACAAAGGCGATATGCAATGCCCATGTTAAAATGTACAATGCTTGAAATACAATAGGGTAAAATGGTACGCCAGCAGGGTCGCGTAGCGTGTTTAAAACAAGACCGATATCCATAATTTCCTCCTAGTTGTTTTGCGTAGCAAGCCATGCGGCTAAGGCTTTTGTTTCATCGGCTGGTAATTTAATAGGTGGTATATAACTACGCACACCTGTTGCAATCACATCGGTGAGGACTGTCTCAATCGTTGCGGCATCAAGCCCTGGGAATTTATCAGGCAATGGTCTGAATTTAGCGCCTTTTTCCAAGGAATGGCAATTAGAGCAGGCAATTTTAGCAATCAATTGACCCGCTTCCAGTTGATTTTCAGGCGTAATGGTTCTAAGACGCTCTGGAATAAAGGGGTCTAGTTTTAACAACCCTTTTTCTGCCACAAGTGCCATTTCAGATTTGACGTGTTTGCCTGGGACATCGCGAGAAATCAGCTGATTACTATAGATATAACGACCTGCGACATAAGGCTTACGCATACTTTCACGCATTTTTTCACCAGGCCAAACACCGATAACACCGATAACAAGCATCATAATAACGGCTAAAACGGTGTTGATAGAACGAGGAAGTACGAAGGCTAAAATTAAATAAAGCGCGATGATGCTAACCACAATAATTCTTAGCATGCCATCGCGAGCCCATAGAACATCGTGGAAAAGATCCCAAGCACTTTGCGGTAAGGTTTGTACATACCATAAAAAAGACATCATCACGGTGAAGCCACCTATCATGCCAATAACTGCAAGCTTACGTGTTAGCTCAACCCTTAACTCTTTTTCTTTTAAACTACTACTAATGATAAAGCCAATGATGGCTGACATCACAATCATAAAGCCGATACGCAAGAACATATGTGGGAATGTATTGATTCCAAAAAAAGCATCGCTTGCGGAGCCTGTTTGATACCACGCGTCTGTCCCTGGCCACATCATAAAACTGATGATACCGATGATTAAGAAGAGTGTCGAAACAGATGCAAGAGCAAACATATAGGTTAGCTTGAGATGTGTTTTACGGTCAATTTTTCCTATCGTATAAATGAGGGTGAAAACGCCAATAACCTCTACGATAAAAAAGACCCATTCCGTTGCCCAAACCCAAACAAAATTATGAATAAGCGCACTAATTCCTCTTGGGCTTGCCGCTGTAGCAGTATACCAAATACCAGGTCCCGTGATAGAGCCAATCACATACGAAAAAATAACCAAGAACATACCATATTTTCGCATATATTCATAGAGTTCTGGCCTATCTTCTTTGTACGCTTTATGTGCCAAAAAGGCAAACAATAAAGCCGCACCAACAGATGTATGTGACGCCATAATGTGAATACTGCCCGTAATGCCCATCAGCCAAGCTGAACCAATTTGCGGAAAATAGAATAAAGGATATAATCCAATGTATTCCACCTAACACCTCCTTAAGATTTTAAAAATGGTTTGTAAAAGCAGAGCCTCTTAATACGTACTATTTTTGTGACATAACGTTGCACCAAGAGGGGAGGTAATCTCTGCCTTTACAAACCATTTTTAACGATTACATGTAAAAAGGTGCTTGTAATAAATGCAGAAGCTTAATATTTAAGCCATGGTTGAGTAAAATTATTCTGCGTTCTAACAAGCACGTTGTGCTTACCCGATGTAGGTTTGGCGATCACTTCGGGTAAGCGGCATTTTAAACTAAAAGTTTCCTTGTGTAAAAGAATGACATATTAGTGTTAATTTAATGTTAAAATTTATTTAAAATAAAAACAAATAATTATAATAAAATAAATTTATAATTTTAAAGTAACTATAGAGCAAGATTATTAAATTTAAATTTAAGAAATTTAGTTAATTTTAGTAAAAGTAACTACTATAGCAATAAGAACTGAGTGAGAAATAAAATGAAGTGGAGGCGTTAAGGCTTCTAAAGCCTTAACTGCATTCAATACGATTACGCCCTTGTGATTTTGCACGATACATTGCTGCGTCGCAACGTTGAAAGAGTGTTGTCGCTGTATCTTCAGATGTTACTTGCGTAACGCCTATGCTGATAGTGATATTGCCTGCAACAGCATGCGTAAGGTGTTCAACCGTGTAACGAATGCGTTCAAGAAGTTCACATGCTTGAACCAGTGTTGCATCATGGAGTAAAAGAGTAAATTCTTCACCACCCCAACGTGCAACAATATCTGATTTACGAATACATGCATGAATCTCTTGCGAGAGCTGAATTAAAATTTCATCCCCTATTAAATGACCAAATGTATCGTTAAATTGTTTAAAGTGATCAATATCCAACAATGCCATACACAAAGGTCGTTCGTCAAGATTTACACGTAAAAGTTCTCTTTCCAGATGCGTTTCAAAAGCATGGCGGTTGTAGATTTTGGTTAAACCATCATATGTGGCTTGGTACAATGCATTGAGCCTTGAAGCTTGTAAGGATGTAACATCCATTAACGTAATGACATAAAGTAAATCGTCACTTAAAAAGAGCGTATCGATACTGATAAAAAAAGCAGTTGGACCGTTTTCAGTAATAATGGAAACCAAACGCTTATCGGCATCACTTGAATGGTATTGTTGAAGGAAGTGTTCGGCGGTTCTGCCTGAAATATAATTTTGATGTTCAACAAAGAGGTCAAGAATAGAATCATTGAAATTAAAAAATTGTTCCCAATTTTTAACATATAAGAGGTTCCACAAGGAGCGTGAAGCAAATTTGACACGCTTAAAATCCGTCACAATCGTAATAGTCGATTGGTTATGCAGAATTTGCTCTAACATAACATGGTGTTCCATATTATGCTTTTCAAAACGAATTTGTTCTTCAAGCTGTTTAATTTTCAGTTCGAGTTTTGTTTTTTCAAAAGGCTTGACAAAGTATGCATTAATATTGAGCTCCAAGGCAGGCAAGGTATGCGATGCATCGTCATAAGATGAGGTAAAAATAATTTTTTGCTGGGGATTGATGCGGCGCATCTCATAAGCGACTTCAATACCACTGAGTAAAGGTATGTCCATTTCCATGATAACAATATCTGGAGAATGCAGATTATACAGCTCTAAAGCCTCATTTCCATCAAACGCTTTGAAAAGCTTTTTGGAAAGTGAAGCAAGCATCGGTGCATAGGTTAAAAGTAGCTCTTGATTGTTTTCGACGTAAAGAATGGTTGCCGTTTGGAGGTGTTTTCCCATCAATGTGTCTTTAAATGTAAGATAGCTTTACTATAAAGTAAAGGCGATTAAGAAGTGCTGAAAGAAGAGAAAATAAAGAGAAGAAGAGGCATAACCTCTTCTTTATGTAATAGACTATTTGATTTTTGAGATGTATTCAGCAAGTGCTTTGATACTATCTGCATCAAGGTTTTTAGTTTGAGCAATCATAGTGCCTTTTAATGGGCCACCGTATGTACCGGCTTTGTAACCTTCAAGAGCTGCAGTAATTTTAGCAGCATCCCAGCCAGCAATAACTTGAGATTTGTTAAGCGCAGATTTCTCCGCTTTTGCACCATGACAGGTTGCACAGGTTTTAAAAAGTGTAGCACCATCTGCAGCAAAAATAGATGTGGCACACAAAAGACCAGCAAGAACTAAGACCTTTTTCATTGTTACTCCTTATGTAAATAATAGTTCAATTATATACTAAAAAAGTGAATTTATTGTGAAACAAAAAAGTTACTATTTTAATTTATTAAAAATTTTGTATTTGTCCCAATAAACATCAATGGCTTCTTTCAGTTCATCATCACTTAAATGGGTCTTCTTTTTAACGCCAAAGCGGTTAATAAGCCCATCAGTGAGGATAGAACTCTCTGCTTTGGGATTTTTTAGGTAAGCTGTCATGGCTCGTTTGACTTCCATCTCACTGCTATATTTAAGCAAATAACGGTAAAAGAATTTATCAATTTTGACAGCCATATCTTTATGACATGGAACACAATTATGTTCATAAACTGTTTCATTTGCATGTAAAAAAGAAATACATACCAAAGAGAAAATGATTTGTTTTACCATGAAATACTCACGTGCGTGCCTTTGTTTAGTGCCGAATCAATTTTTACATGTAAAGAGTACTCTTTAGCGATAGCAGCGACGATACTAAGCCCAATACCAAATCCGCCTACGCTACGATCAAAGCGCACGTAACGTTCAAATGCTTGATTGGTTTTTGATGCTTCCATCCCGCGCCCACTGTCGCTAATACACAAATAATGCTCTTTCAGTTCGATATGAATCGTGCCGTTGATTTTATTGTATTTGATGGCATTCGAGAGAATATTATCAATGAGTTTTGCCATCTTTTTTCGGTCAATAATGAGAGCAATGTTGGAGTGAAGTTGCGTGGTTACTTTAAGCTTTTTCGATTCGCATAAGAGAGAGAAGTATTCTAGCCGCTCTTCAATGAGTGTTTTGAGTTCAACGTCTTCATTATGCGAAAGAATTTGATGGGATAGAACAAGATATGTCAGGTCGTCATAAAGATTAGAAATGGTTTTTGAAGCAATGGTAATGCGATTGATTTTTTTGCGTAAAGATTCTTCTAACGTATCTGTCTCGATCATCTCGATGTTTGATAAAATGGTATTAACAGGCGTATTAAGCTCATGTGTCGTATCTTTAATAAAACGATCCAAAAGGGCTATGGCATCACGCATTGGTCGAAGCAATAAATTGAGTAAGAAATAGCCTATTAAGACAATAATGCCAAAAAGAATACTTCCATAAACAATGAGGTTGCGATAGACTTTTTTGTTCCATTTTAACGGTTCTGGTACTTCAAGAGCAATATAACGCGCCCCCAAATAGTACGATTCTAACTCTTTAATAAAATACATATGATGGTCTTTAATATAAATGTCATCGTATAGATTGATATTTTTTGAATTAAGCGTCGAGAAAATCTCTTTTAAGCTACTGTCGTAGATAGCGGAGTTAAAACGCTCATCTCGCGGATAGGTTATATTTTTATCGAAATTTACATGTAAAGTTTTCAACCTTGCAATTTGCTCATTGGTTAGATTAGAAAGTGCTTCTCTTTGATGCTGTAACATAAGATCCCGTTGCAACCCATAATATAAAAAGGCAACGAATGCAAGGCTTAAGAGCGCTAAAAAAGCATAGAGAAATAAAAACGACCATAGCGTTTTTTTCTCACGCGAGCGTAAATTTGTATCCCAGTTTTTTAATGCTAACAATGCGGTCTTTCCCCATAAGTTTGCGTAAGTTTTTTATATAGGTGCGTAATGTATCGTCGCTTCCTACCTCGTCATAATCCCAAAGATTTGCCATAATCATCTCATGACTGATAATTTCATTTTTTTTCTGTAAAAAGAGTTTAAGAAGTTTTGCCTCTTTATTTTGAAGTTGAATCGCTTGTTGGTTGATGTAGAGTTGATGATTGGTCGTATCGTACTCGATGCCTTTATCAATCATGATTCGCTCTTTAGGCGCATGAAAAAACTCTCGTTTTAGAATTGTCTCGATACGAAACAGAAGTTCTTTAAGGGCAAAAGGTTTGCGTAGATAATCATCACAGCCACTCTCATAGCCTGTTTCTAAATCTTCAATGGCATTTAAGGATGTCAGAAAAATAGCAGGTGTTGTTTTACCTTCTTTACGAAGCTTTGAGAGTAGCTCAAAGCCATTGAGTAGAGGAACATTGACATCGAGCAAAAAGAGATCAAACGTCTGTTCGTAGATGAGGCTCTCTGCTTCTTCTCCATCATAAACGGGCGTGATTTCATACCCTTTGGATTCTAAAAATTCACAAACGGTTTCACTTAGATTGGTATCATCTTCCAATAAAAGAAGCCTAGTTCTGGGCATTGTCTCTTCTTTTTTTATCGTCTTCGTAAATGGCTTTTTGCTCTTCACTCATTTGAGGAACTCTTTTGTCCAGTTCTTGATAAAAACGCTCTTCTTTCGTGGCATCGACATAACCAATGAGCGCTACGAGTTCTTCGGTACTCATTTCACTAAAATCAGCTTTTGCATACAAAAAAGAGACCAAAAGTATGAAAATGAGTGCAATTTTTTTCATAGGAATCTAACGAATTGCATTAAGCCATTTTGCCAAATTATGAATGACTTCATTGCTGGCGACGTTAAACGCTTCAACCGTACCTTCAGCACCATTGGTTTTGGTGACATCTTTTTTCGTTGAGATGCGAACGCTGCCTAACACATCACCTGTTTTAAGTTCTACTAAACGAAAACGGATGCTGATATAAACATACGATGTTCCATCTTCTTGGAAAACTTCTTCAAAATGTTGTAGGACAGATTCTAATATAAGATTATTGGAGGCCATAGATGTGCCAGAAATGACAGATTCAAAATGGTTTTGATCTTGTAATGCTTCTGTCATGAGATGCTGTAATTTTAAAGCAGGCGTTTCACTCCACGTCCCATATTTGTAAGGTTGCATAGCGCCATCTTTTTTATATAAAATCGCTCTAGAATTAAGACCGCTGGGAGCATCAATATGTGCAATTTTGAGGACGTCTTTGGTATGCGTATCAAAACGTTCTAGTTTTACCATCGGCTCTAAGGTATAGTTGTAGGGTTTCAAAGCAACTTCTTTGACACTACATCCGCTAAAAAAGAATAGCAATGTGAAAAGCACTAAACTCGCATATTTCATCTTAACTCCTTTGTTATCGTTCATTTGGTGCCGGTGCAATCGTCTCTTCCTTAAAAAGAAGATCACTTGGGCTATCTTTTAAATTGGAAACAAGGTCTTTTGTTTCATTCATCAAAACACGCAATTCCTGAATTGTATTTTGAAGGGGTAAAAGATTTTCTTTGACTAAAATATCAATATCAAAAGCACCTGCTTCCATTTTTTGGTTTAGTCCACCCATAACTTTTTTAACACTTTGTGAAGCCTCTTTGACATTGTTCATTGTATCGACACCTGTGTTATCAACTGCTGAAGTGAACGAACGAGACATCTCTTTAATGCTACTGACTGCTGCGATAGATTCTTCTAACAAACGATTGATTTCTTTATTGTGTGCTTCTAAATTGGCTAATGTTTTTTGTGTAGATTCTGTGATTTTGGCACTGTTTTCGATAATGGTTTCAATATTTTTGATATTTTTCTCACTCATGAGCGTATCGGCACGTTCAAAAATCATCTCTGCTTTTGCACTCACAGACGTGATGGTTTTATCTAGCCTTGAAAATGTTGAAGGACGCGAATGAATTACGGCATATTCTTCAGATTTATTACCGGTCTTAAGGTCTTTTGCCTCATTGGTTCCCCCTTGAAGTTGAATGTAACTAAGCCCCGTAATACCTTGCGCTTCAATGAGTGCATAAGTGTCTTCTTTAATAGGTGCATTATCTTGCACGCGAATTGTAACTAAAACTTCTTCGGCATTATCGGGATTAATGGTGATGCTACGCACCTCACCGATTTGAACACCGCGAAGTTTTACAGGCGCTTTATCATTGAGTCCTGAGACAGACTCTTTGGTCGCAACTTTGTAAAATTTAAAGTTTCCCTTATCGGAATAATTGCCTAGCCATAGAATGGAGATAACTCCACCAATGAGGAGTATAAAAACAAACGCTCCTACCAAAATATAACTCAATCTATTTTCCATTATTGCCTCAATTTAAAAATTTTTTCAATGCTTCATCTGTCGTTTGTTTCAGAAGCTCCATTGTGCCTTCAAACATAACTTTTTGATTCCCTAAAATAATAAAACGGTCCAAAACATGCTCAATTGTGTCTTTATCGTGGGTAACCATGACAACGGTAATTCCCAATGTATCGCGTAATGTCACGATGAGTTCATCAAATGCGCGTGCGCTTTGTGGGTCTAGCCCAGAAGTAGGTTCATCTAAAAAGAGCAATTTGGGATCAAGTGCTAAGGCTCTGGCCAATCCCGCCCTTTTTTTCATACCGCCGCTCAGTTCGGAAGGATACATGGTCGCTACTTTACTCGGAAGACCGACCATAGAAAGTTTCATTAATGCTGAATCTCGAATCAGCCAATCAGGAAGATTCGTATATTCACGCATGGCAACAGTAACATTTTCCAAAATAGTGAGTGAAGTAAAGAGTGCGCCAAATTGAAATAAAATTCCCCATTGCTCTCTGAGTTTTTGTGCATCATGCGTTGAGGCTTTTTCAACGTTTGTGCCCAAAACGCGCATTTGTCCGCCATGAATTTTTTGTAACATGACCATCTCACGAAGCAAGGTTGTTTTACCACTACCACTACCACCTAAGAGGCCAAAAATTTCACCTTTGTTAATTGTAAAGCTAACACCGTTATGAATGGTTTGTTTTCCAAAGCGAGTGATAATATTTTTAGCTTCAATGATGCTATTATGCTTCACAGTCCCATCTCCGTAAGTAGAACTGATATAAGCGCATCCATCGCAATAACCCAAAAGATGGCATTGACAACGCTAATGGTAGTGTATTTACCCACACTCTCTGTGCTATTGTCAATCTGAAAGCCGCGAAAACAGCCGATGGTTGCAATGATGCAGCCAAAAATAGGTGCTTTGACCAGACCGATAATAAGATGTTTTAATGCAACGGTCTCTTTGATACGGTCAATAAACTCAACAAAACTCACATCAAGTTTTGTTGAGGCAATGACCATACCTCCAAAAACAGAAATAACATCCGCAAAAAAAACGAGTAATGGCAAAGAGATAATTAAGGCGAATAAGCGCGGTAAAACGAGAAAGTTCCAGGGTGAAAAACCCATAGAACTCATGGCATCGACTTCATCGGTAATTTTCATAACCCCAATTTGTGCCGTATACGCAGAAGCGCTTCTACCGGCAATAACAATAGCCGTTAGCAAGGGTGCTAATTCACGTACGGCTGATATGGTTACCATCTCCACAATAAAAATATTGGCTCCAAATTTTTCAAGTTGTGTCGCACCTTGATAGGCAATAACAATGCCAATAAGAAAGGATGTCAGCAAAATAATAGGTATAGCCCCTGCACCGCTTTGTTCAATATGATAAAACATTGCTTTGAAGCGAATCGTAAATGGCTTGAGGAGAGCAGCGACAACAAAATGAAATAACTCCCCCGTGAAGGCAAAGAAGGAAGCCAATGTTTTATATCCATCGACCATCTGTTTTCCGATGCTTTCAAGATAAGAAATAAAAAAAACCTCTTTTTTCTCAATGATTTCTTCTTGGGGATAATGCTGTTCACAAATACGCAAAAGTGCTTCTAAGGAGGCGTTTGCACCTAGCATAGTGACAGAACAGTTCATACTTTGAATATGTTTGCTAAGATGTAAAATTAGCATAATCCCATGGGTATCAAAATCAGTAATGGCTGAAAGGTCAAACGTATAGGCTAAAGATTTTTTACATGTAAATGTTTTAATCTCTTTTTCTAAAGATGCTATTGTCTTGTTCACCCATGCACCTTTGAGCGTGAGTATCACTCCCTCACGGGTTTTTTCAAGATGCAAAGAGGGCTTTTTATTCATGATGAGAGCCTCTTTTTTTGAGGTATTATAACATAAATAGGTTATACCAAAAGGCTTGGCAGGCTTTTAGATTGGCATGCTATAATCTTTTGAAAAGGAGCTAAGATGTTTAAAGTACTCTTTTTAGGGCTTATTTTTTTTGGAGTCAATCATTTCGCTTTTGCTAAGGAGACTAACATGAATTATGAAGTTGCAACGTTAGGTGGTGGATGTTTTTGGTGTTTGGAAGCTGTTTTTGAAGAGACACGCGGTGTCATAGATGTTGTAAACGGTTATGCAGGTGGTGATAAAGAAAATCCAACATATGAGCAGGTATGTAGTGGAACGACACATCATGCTGAGGTGGTGCAAATTACGTTTGATCCTAAAATTATCTCGTATGAGGCACTTTTGAAAATATTTTGGTTAATTCACGATCCTACAACATTGAACCGACAAGGTAACGACGTTGGAACCCAATACCGCTCGGTTATCTTTTACCATAATCAAAAACAAAAAGAGCAAGCAGAAGCTTCTATCAAAGAGTTTTCAACGAAATTTACACAACCGATTGTGACAGAGGTAAAACCTTTGGAGCAGTTTTATAAAGCAGAAGCGTATCATCAAGACTATTTCAAACATAATCCGAATCAAGGCTACTGCGTGTTCGTTGTGTCGCCTAAGGTCGAACATTTTAAACACGAGTATAAAGACTTGGTCAAGTGATGGCATCTTTTACATGTAAAAATTAAAACGTCCGAATAAGTCCTCTAATGCCGTCTATAAACATCTGAACAGACATCATTAATAAAAGCATTCCCATAAGCCTTTCTAGCGCTGAAAGCCCTTTTTCTCGAAGCAGTGTGTATAAAAAAGGAGAAAGGTACATAATCACAGCGGATACAAACCACGCAAGAAGCAAGGAAGCAAATAAGGAAGGCATAGAGGCGGTATTGGATTTGCCTAAAACAAGCAATGTGGCAAGTGTTGAAGGTCCAGCAATAAGCGGCATGGCGATGGGAACCATAAAAGGCTCTTTTGAGGCGCTATACAGTCCACTGCTCCCTTCTTCTCCAGGGAAAATCATCTTGATACCAATGACAAAAAAAATCACCGCTCCAGCGATGCGTACAGCTTCGGTTTCAAGATGGAAGATATTGAGAAAAAGCTCTCCCCCAAAAAGGAAGAGCATTAAAATACCAAGTCCAAAAATCATCTCACGAATGATAATCCTTCGTCTGCGTTTAATATCCACATCTTTTAAAATCGAAAGAATAACAGGTACCGCTCCAAAAGGATCAATTACAAACATTAAAACAATAGCGGTTGAAATAATCGACAATTCATTGCTTAGCACGAAAGCTTACCTCACGTTCTAAATTCAGAGAGCTTGAGATTCA
>MTLD01002292.1_pt1 | contig 157827 bp, 136 predicted proteins | sample 1982471 | NCBI WGS metagenome assembly MTLD01 (sample SAMN05712604, study PRJNA340218) | biofilm metagenome | isolation source: sample SPM anode biofilm adapted to -50 mV | place: USA | collected 2012-02-03
CTGATGGTGATGGAGAGGGTCTCCGAGCCGTCGGTGTCAGTCAGTGCTGAAGTGATCGAAAGCGCAATGGCGGTATCTTCATTGCCGGTAGCGGGTTCAACCGTCAGCGTTGGGGCGTCCGATACCGGGTTGACGGTCACGGCGAGCATGTTCACGGTGGTAGCCGGTGTGGCCGCGCCATCGGTTGCGGTTGCGGTTACCGTCAGGGTGAAATCAGCATCGCTGTTGCTCGGTGGTGTAATGGTGAGGCCGGCCAGCTGATCTGGTGTCAGTGTGACGCTGCCATCTGAATTAACGGTGCCTGCGCTCAGGGTTGCACCGGTTGGGATGTTGCTGATGGTGATGGAGAGGGTCTCCGAGCCGTCAGTGTCAGTTAGTGCTGAAGTGATCGAAAGGGCAATGGCGGTATCTTCATTGCCGGTAGCGGGTTCAACGGTCAGTGTCGGGGTATCCGATACTGGCGCCTGATTGGTGACAACCTCAGGTTGCGTATCTGCCCACTTAAAGCCATCACTGGTGCCATTCACACTGGTAGAACGGACGCCGAGCGTAAAATTTCCCCCATCCTCATCTAACCGGCCGATGAACTCTTCCAGTTGGGCTTGATCAGTATCAGACAAGGTCACATTGACAGTGCTGCCTGCACTGATAGTTGTTGGCTCGAAAGGTTTTGCATAGTCGTCCCAAACGATCTTTTCCTGAGACGTGGTGCCATCGTCTGCCCATACAGTGCTGGTACCGTTCATATTGAGACTGCTGTCAGACTTAGCCAACGAAGTCAGCGAAGTACCAAAGTCTTTTTCTGTATCGCCGTCTGAAAACCAGAGTGCACCGAGGTCGAACGATCCTTTATCGCACATCACAGTAAATGAGCCCGCTTCAGAATCATAGGTGACGGTGAAATGTACTGCAGCATCCAGAGATCCAAATTCCCAGTTATATGTTGTCATGATCAATTCCCTTTCATTTGAAAACATTCAATTGAGCTGCCTCCCGGAGGCTCTCGTTTAGTAAATAAAAATCATTGAACAATTTCCAACCAGAACCGGTTATCTGAACTTCGAAGCAGCGCAACCAGTACAAGCTGTGATGTTTCGTTTACTTGGACATTTCTAAATTTAGTTCAAATTGATATTTCCGGGAGATCTTTACGCCGGCGATGACAGATATGTGATGAAGAAATACTATGTAAGGCAGTCGGAATGAGGTGCAACCCTGAGCAATCAATCGGTTTGTTGGGGACAAAGAATTAAACAACATCAATTACACAGGATTATCTCAATGAAATGTAAAGGGTTTCTTTTTGATCTGGACGGTACGCTGGTTGATTCATTACCTGCTGTCGAACGTGCATGGTCAAACTGGGCAAAAAGTCGCGGCCTTGATCCGGAAGAGGTATTAGGTTTTATTCACGGTAAGCAGGCGATCACATCACTGCGTCATTTTATGCCGGGGGAGAGCGAAGAAGCGATCCAGGAACAGTTTTTATTACTGGAGAAGACCGAAGCGGAAGATACCGTCGGTATTTCTGCCTTACCTGGCGCAGTGGAACTGCTGCATCGTCTGAATGAATTATCAGTGCCGTGGGCAATTGTGACCTCCGGTTCGGTGCCGGTTGCACATGCGCGGCATGCCGCTGGTGATTTGGCCCGCCCGGAAATCTTCATCACTGCAGAGCTGGTGGCGCGTGGTAAGCCGAATCCTGATCCCTATTTGCTCGGGGCAGAAAAACTGGGCCTGAAACCGGAAGAGTGCGTCGTGGTGGAAGATGCACCGGCTGGTATTCTGTCCGGTCTGGCTGCCGGCTGCAAGGTTATTGCCGTCAAAGCACCGGATGATGCGCCCGGGCTGGATAAGGTTGATTTGGTGCTGCAATCACTGGCTGCGCTGCAGGTTGAAGCCTGTCCGGATCAGGAGTTCATTATTAGTCTTACCAAAGCCTGATCATTGCCATCTAAATAAGAAAACCGCACATGTTTACTGATCAGTCTGCCAAGGCGGATGATCCGGAAGACATTTGCGGTTTTTTGTTCTAAAACCCGCTTTTCGCCATAGCGAGCGTGGTATCCAGCATGCGGTTGGCAAAACCCCATTCGTTATCACACCAGACCAGTGTTTTGATCAGATGTTTGCCACTGACGCGGGTTTGCGTGCCATCGACAATCGCGCTGTGCGGATCGTGGTTGAAATCAATGGAAACCAGCGGCAGTTCGGTGTAATCGACGATGCTGCGGAAATCGCTTTTCGCGGCGCGTTGCAGCACATTATTGACATCCAGCACGCTGACCGCATTGGTGACCGTGACACTGAGATCAATGGCGGTGACGTTAATCGTCGGCACTCGTACGGAAATTGCTTCAAAGCGATCGCAGAATTTCGGAAAGATACGGGTGATGCCGGCGGCAAGTTTTGTATCGACCGGAATGATCGACTGACTGGCGGCACGGGTACGGCGCAGATCAGGGTGATAGGCATCGATCACCTGCTGATCATTCATCGAGGCGTGGATGGTGGTCACGGTGCCGGATTCAATACTGAAGGCATCATCCAGCAATTTGATAATCGGAATAATGCAGTTAGTGGTACAGGAACCACTGGAAACAATCCGGTGTTCCGGCTGTAACTGCTGATGGTTAACGCCATAAATCACGGTGGCGTCGAGATCACTGCTACCAGGGTGTGAGAACAAAACTTTCTTTGCACCAGAGGCCAGATGCATTTCACCATCCGCGCGCTTGCCATAGATGCCGCTGCAATCCAGCACGATATCAACACTCAGATCACGCCACGGCAGCTGGCTGATCTCTTTCTGATGCAGCAGACGTATTGCATCATCCCCGACATACAGCACATCGCGCTCTTGGCGCACATCCCAGTCAAAACGGCCATGTGTCGAGTCATATTTCAGCAAGTGTGCCATGCCTGCTGCATCCGCAGGTTCATTAATGGCGACAACCTTGATTTCGGCGCGACGACCTGATTCATATAACGCGCGCAGGACATTACGACCGATGCGGCCAAAACCATTGATTGCAATACGGATGGTCATGCTGTTTCCTGATTAATCTTCTCCGGCAGAGCTGGTGAAGTTCGCATAACCATTGCCGTTTGTCTACCCTATAGAGAGGACATAACTATCTGATGAGCTAGTGATACATAGCAAAACAGTAAGGATCCCGCATGGGTATTTTTGAGCGTTATCTCACCGTATGGGTTGGCCTGTGCATTATTGCCGGCGTGGTGCTTGGTAATCTGGCGCCGGGGATATTTGGTGTGATTGCCAGTCTGGAATGGGCACACGTTAATCTGGTGGTGGCGTTGTTAATCTGGGTCATGATTTACCCGATGATGGTACAGATTGATTTCTCCGCAGTTAAAAATGTGGGGAAGCGACCCAAAGGGCTGGTATTAACACTGGTAGTCAACTGGCTGATCAAGCCATTTACCATGGCGTTTCTGGGCTGGTTGTTTTTCCGGATCATCTTTGCCGACTGGGTGAATCCGCAATCGGCGGGGGAATATATCGCCGGAATGATCCTGCTGGGTGTCGCGCCCTGTACCGCGATGGTGTTTGTCTGGAGTCAGATGACCAGAGGCGATCCGAACTATACGCTGGTTCAGGTAGCGATTAATGACCTTATCATGGTTTTTGCATTTGCGCCGATTGCGGCATTTCTGCTGGGGGTCAGTGACATTGAGGTGCCATGGGAAACGCTGTTATTTTCCGTGGTGCTGTATGTATTACTGCCGCTTTCTGCCGGTGTATTAACGCGTCATCATCTGGAAAGAAAAGGGGGGGATGTCAGTCTGTATGCGTTTCTTGGCCGCATTAAACCCTGGTCGGTCGTCGGGTTGCTGGCAACGGTGGTTTTATTATTCGGCTTTCAGGCTGAAACCATCATGCAGCAGCCACAAACCATTGTATTGATAGCCATACCATTATTGCTGCAGTCGTATGGGATTTATTTGATCTCATTTATCGGTGCCCTGATCTTGCGGCTGCCGTTTAATATTGCGGCACCTGCCTGCATGATTGGTACATCAAACTTCTTTGAGCTGGCGGTTGCCGTTGCTATCTCGCTGTTCGGACTGCATTCCGGTGCCGCTTTGGCTACTGTGGTCGGGGTTCTGGTAGAAGTTCCGGTCATGCTGTCACTGGTCGCAATATCGAACAGAACTCAGCACTGGTTTAACGGGACCAGATGATAATGAGGAAGGCGTGATCTCAGTTCACGCCTTCCTCATTCTGAAACTAATTAACCTGCAAATGCGATTTCCGGCAGACCGGCGACATCCAGCGGAATGGCCAGCACTGCACCTTCCATCGGATGTTCGGCCAGATGCTCCGGCGTCATTTTCTGGCTGGCACTGGTGATATACAGCGTTTTCAGATCTGGCCCGCCGAAGCAGGGCATGGTCGGGTTGGTTACCGGCAGTTCGATATTGCGCAGCAGTTCACCTTGCGGGCTGATGCAAAGTACCCGTCCACCGGCATATTGCGCCGACCAGTAGTTGCCTTCACTATCGACAGTCGCTCCGTCCGGCCGGCCCATGCCTTCCGGCACGACAAACAACACCTGCTGATTGCTGACATCGCCGGTGGCAACATCATAATCACAGCGGTAAATCGTGAGGTTAGGCGTGTCTGACCAATACAGCGTTTTGCCATCCGGGCTGAAAGCCAGTCCGTTACAGGTCCAGCTTTTGCCAACCAGCTGACGTAAATTCAGGGCGGCATCTAACTGATAAAATGTGCCGTAAGAATCATCTTTACGGCCGTTCATAGTGCCGGCAATAAAGCGGCCGGCCGGATCACAGCGGCCATCATTGAAACGCTGCCACGGTTTATCCGCTTCCGGATCGGCAATCGGGCGCAGTACCGGATTGCTGATATCATCAATAAAGGCCAGCCCGGATTGCAGCCCTACGATCAGGCCGCCTGTTTTACGCCAGATAAAACAGCCAATCTCTTCTTCTAACTGAATTACACCGTGTGCACCACTGGCCGGATGGTGGTGATGGATCTGGTGTTTCAGAATATCGACCCACCACAGGGTTTGTGTTTCTGCATGCCAGCGGGGACATTCACCTAGTTGATCGCGTTGTGCTGATACTGCCTGCATGATGTGCTCTCCGTGAAATATTCTGTGCAGACTAACAAAATGTTTCCGGTAACATAAAATGAAACCGGTTTTATTGTGAGCTGATTCAAATTAATCATGGATGTCATTTATCGGATGCGGGTGCCGGCTGAATCAGAAAAATTTACCGGAACATAGAGTTGTCAGCTGATAATTCCGCCGTTTCCTTTCAAATATCCTGATTCAGCCAGTGTGGGTCTTTTATTGCCAACGACATACTGTATTGCGGCTAATTTTCAGGCTATTCTACCGCAATTTTTCAGATGATCGGGGTTGTTCCATGGATGTGAAAACAGAAGGTGAACTGAAGCGCGGGTTGAAAAACCGGCATATTCAGTTGATCGCGTTGGGTGGTGCGATTGGCACAGGATTATTTTTAGGCATTGCGCAGACCATCAAAATGGCTGGTCCGGCGGTGCTGCTGGGCTACGCACTGGGTGGTCTGATCGCGTTTCTGATCATGCGCCAGCTGGGCGAGATGGTGGCTGAAGAGCCGGTATCCGGTTCGTTCAGTCATTTTGCGTATAAATACTGGGGCGATTTCCCGGGCTTCCTGTCTGGCTGGAACTACTGGGTGTTGTATGTGCTGGTCGGCATGGCGGAACTGTCAGCGGTTGGCATCTATGTGCAGTACTGGTTGCCGGATCTGCCAACCTGGGTTTCGGCACTGGTATTCTTTGTGGTGATCAATGCTATCAATCTGACCAATGTTAAGTTCTTTGGTGAGATGGAATTCTGGTTCGCCATCATTAAGGTCGTGGCGATTGTCGGCATGATCCTGTTTGGTGGCTGGTTATTGCTGAGTGGTCAGGGTGGCGAACAGGCGAAGGTCAGTAACCTGTGGGCACTGGGTGGCTTTATGCCAAATGGCTGGCATGGTGTGATCATGTCACTGGCAATTATCATGTTCTCGTTCGGCGGGCTGGAGCTGGTGGGGATCACCGCAGCAGAAGCGGATAACCCACGGAAAAGCATTCCGCAGGCCGTTAATCAGGTCATTTATCGTATCCTGATTTTCTACATCGGTGCCTTGGCGGTGTTATTGTCGCTGTTCCCTTGGAGCCAGCTGGCCGAAGGTGGCAGCCCGTTTGTCATGATTTTCTCGGCACTGGGTGAAAGCTCGACCGCGCATATTCTGAACATGGTGGTGCTGACGGCGGCATTGTCGGTTTATAACAGTGGTGTGTATTGCAACAGCCGTATGCTGCATGGTCTGGCGCAGCAGGGTAATGCGCCACGTATTCTGGGTAAGGTCGACAAACGCGGTGTGCCGGTGCCGGCTATCATGTTATCTGCACTGGTGACTTTGTTGTGCGTGGTCATCAACTACCTGTTACCGGGCAAGGCATTTGGCATTCTGATGTCGCTGGTGGTGGCGGCACTGGTTATCAACTGGGGCATGATCAGTCTGGCGCATCTGAAATTCCGTGCAGCGAAAGATCGCGAAGGCGTTACACCGATCTTCAAGGCGTTCTGGAGCCCGTTTACCAACTATCTCTGTCTGGCTTTCATGGGGCTGTTACTGGTGCTGCTGTATATGAGCGGTGAAACCATTGCCGTAGAGCTGGTGCCGGCCTGGTTAGTGCTTAACTGGCTGGGTTATCGCTATAAATGCCGCACGTTAGGCAATAGCTCAGGTGATAGCGTAGTCATTGATCAGTAATCTGTAACCGTGGTTATGCAGGGATGTCAGGTGACATCCCTTTTTTTGTCGTATCTGCAACAAACCCGTCAGTATGTTTCAATATTGACGCTCTCCGCAATAAAATATCTTTTAAAAATCAATTGGTTATTTTGGGAATGAGAATTGCTGAATCCTGTTATGCAGGAGGTGCATTATGGCCCGGAAAACCACATTTCAGAAACCATCGCTCATCATCAATGATACTACGCTGCGCGACGGTGAGCAGTCAGCCGGTGTGGCTTTTACTCAGGATGAGAAAATTGCCATTGCCCGTCAGTTGTGGGAAATCGGTGTTCCTGAGCTGGAGGTCGGTATTCCGGCCATGGGGCTGGATGAATGCCGTCGGATTGGCGCGCTGCGTCAGGCATTGCCGGATGCCACGCTGATGGTCTGGTGCCGCATGCATGCAACGGATATCCGGCAGGCTGCTGCACTCGGCATGAACTGGGTGGATATTTCCATCCCGATTTCTGAACAGATGATGGAACACAAGCTGGCCCGCAGCCGGGATCAGGTGCTGAGAGAACTGGCAGACCACGTCTCGCTGGCGAAATCACTGGGGCTGAACGTGTGCATCGGCTGTGAAGATGCTTCCCGTGCATCACTGGCAGATCTGCGGGTCGTCGCCGATCTGGCACTGCGTACCGGCGCGGAACGTCTGCGCTACGCCGATACGGTCGGCATTCTGGATCCGTTTACAACTTACGATCGTATCCGGGCGCTGCGCCAGTTTTGGCCGCTACAGCTGGAAATGCATGCCCATGACGATCTGGGGCTGGCTACGGCGAATACGCTGGCCGCATTCCGGGCGGGGGCGACACATGCCAATACCACCGTGATCGGTCTGGGCGAACGGGCGGGCAATGCACCGCTGGAAGAAGTGGTCATGGCACTGAAACAGTGCTTCGGCGTTGATTTACAAATTCCTGGTCACCGTCTGCCGGCGTTGTGTGATTTTGTAGCAAAAGCTTCCGGCCGCAGTATCGCACAGCAAAAACCGCTGGTGGGCGAGTATGTGTTTACTCACGAGTCAGGGGTGCATGTCGATGGTTTGCTGAAAGATAAGAATAACTATCAGGGTGTTGACCCGGCCAGTTTAGGGCGCGAGCACAAACTGGTACTGGGCAAACATTCCGGACGCAATGCGGTTCGCTCCGTATTTGCTTCTCTCGGGTATCAGCTGGCGAATGAACAGATTGATATGGTGCTGGAACAGATCCGCTATTTTGCTGAACGCGCCAAACGTAACCCTACTGAATCAGAATTACGCTGGGTTTATCAGCGTTTGTTTAAATCCCCTCAACGTGTTGCCTTGTAATGCAGGCCAAGGAGTCAATATGGATTGGTTTACCTCACTGGATGGTGTTGATGAGTTAGAGACTACCGAAGCCTTTCTGGATCATTTCGGTATTTCATATGAACCGCTGCAGGTACGCAGTAAACGGCTGCATATCATGCATCACTTTAATCAGCAGATAAAAAAAGCCAAAGCGGATCGCTGTCTGACAGAACAGGATCGTTTCTTGCTAGCAAAAACTTTGCTGACTGACAGCTATCTGGCTTTCCATCATCAGGAAGTGAAAGAACATTCCACACTGGGTGTTTATAGTCGTTTAACGCCCAGTTTTGTTACCTTTTCCCAGTTGCAGGAGGTTTGCCTGTGAAGCCTGAATATGAATATGGTGAAGTGGTAAGGGTCGTCCGTACCATCCGTGATGATGGCACGTTCCCTGGAAAACAGCGCGGCGATCTGATTGTGCGCAAGGGCAGCACCGGCTATGTCCGTGACGTCGGTGTATTCCTGCAGGATCAGTTGATCTATCAGGTGCACTTTATTGAAGAAGATCTGATTGTCGGTTGCCGCAGTCAGGAGCTGATCTCAGCCGATGAACCCTGGGTGGAAAGCGAATTTGAATTCGGCGACTGGATCAACGCGGTGAATCATCTGGCCATCAAAGGTGAAATCATTGCTGAGGCCGGTTCACGCGGGCAGGTGATGTCGGTGCGCCGCGATCTTGATCCTGTTCTGTATGAAGTACTGTTCCGCGACCGGATGCTACTGGTGCCGGTTTCAGCAATTTGCTGGCCGCCGGAAACTGAACAGACTGAGGAGGTGGCATGCTGAACTGGCAGGCATATCCACGTTTAAAACTGGCATCCCAGCACTTCGGCAAGGTGCCGGCTGATTTGTCGGCGGATGAACAAATTCAGCTGGAAAAAATGCTGGAACATCAGCTGGCGATGGAAGCCCGGATCCTGGAGTATGCCGCACAGGCAGGTATTTCCGTGCAGGCGGCTGATCTTAATGCTGCGCTGGATGAGGTAAAAAAAGCCTATGCCGATGAAGATGTCTGGAAAGTATCCATGGCTGCGGTAAAGCTTGATTTGCCGAGTCTGAAAGAGGCATTGCGGCGTGAGTTGCTGGTCTCGCAGGTGATGGACAAGGTGGTGGAAAATATCAAACCACTGACGCCGGAAGCGGCTAAAGCCTGGTATCTGGATCATCCGCGGCAGTTTCTGCAACCTGAACGCCGGATGGCGCGGCATATCCTGATCACCATTGATGATACCAATCCGGATAACTACGAAGAGACCGCGTATGCGCGATTACTGGATATTCGCAGCCAGCTGATGAAATCACCGGGGAAATTTGCCACACTGGCGATGCGTTATTCGGAATGTCCGACAGCGGTCAATGAAGGCAAGATCGGCTTGGTGAAAGCAGGGCAGCTTTATCCTGAGCTGGATGCGGCTTTATTCCAGCTGCCGGAGCGGGGCTTCAGCAATATCCTGCGTAGTCCGATGGGGTTCCATCTGCTGTGGTGTGAAAAAATCCACCCGGCAGCACCGATGCCTCTGAATGAGGCGGTACCGAAAATTATTGCGGCGCAGCTCGATCATGCGAAGAAAAAGCTGCAGAAACAGTGGCTGACCTGGTTAATGCAACAGGAGGCGTGATGCCTCCTATACCCTTCGTATTTGAAGTTGCAGCGTCGTTGACGGCGTTACTCACCCCAATCACATAGCATCTCTATGCTCATGGGGATTCGCTCACTTGTCGTCTTGCTGCAATTCCAATTACTTTGGGTATATTTTGGGGTGCAGCGTGAAGGTGACAATCTCTGTCGGTACGCCCAGCCGGTAAGGCCAGACATGTCCCATACCAACAGAGACATACATCTGGCTTTGTTGTCGCTGAAACCAGCCTTTGAGATAGTCAGACCAGAGTCTGCCGACGGTATAGCCGAGTGGCAACGCCTGTCCGCCATGAGTGTGACCGGCCAGACTGAAACTGGTCTGATTGGCGGCTGCCAGATCAAAAAAATCCGGATGGTGTGTCAGGCACAAAATCCACTGCTCCCGCGTCACATCACGGAAAGCTTTTTTCGCGGAGCTTTGCAGATATTCCAGTTTGGCTGTTTCAGCCAGTTTGCGGCGGGAATCGGGTAAAATCGGGTAATCCACGCCAACAATCTGGAATTCCGTACCGCGATAGCTCAGGTTCATTCTCTCATCAACCAGCAGCCGGATCTGGTCACTGGTTTCCGCATTGTTATATTTCTGCAGGATTGCCGGTAATCCCTGATATTTCTCATGATTACCCAGCACCGCCACCACACCGAGCGGCGCATTCGTACTGGCCAGTGCAGCAAAGGCGCTGTCCAGCTGACGTTCATCATCCAGCAGATCACCGGTCATCACCAGCAGATCCGGTTTCTCGGCATTTAGTCTGTTCACTGCCGATGCCAGTTCAGCGCTACTGACAAAATCCCCCACATGACTGTCGGTGATCTGGGCAATTTTCATTCCTTCCAGCGCGGGAGGCAGTTGCTCAAGATAGACATCAAAATGACGCAGTTGCGGCGGTGACATTGCCTCATAAACACCAAGTACCGACAAAATTCCGGCAAACGGTATCAGCCACGCATTGGGCTTGCGCCAGAACAAATTGCGGAGCTTGCGGCGGAACAGCCGCAGTAGCAGCGATATCAGCAGAAAGCTCATACCTGCCGCAACATAGGCCATATTGGTATTCAGCCACAGTGCGATCACCCAGCGTAGCGGGGCAGAAGTCACCAGCCAGTTCTGTGCAGAAAATTGCGACACATACCAGACGCTCATCACCAGCAGGTTAGTCAGCCAGTAAAGCTGCAAAGCCCGCTTATGTAAGCGCAAATGCGGAATAGCGGTCAGCAGCAAACCGGCAATGCCGCAATAAATCATCCCGCGATAAACGAACCAGAGTGTGGTGCTGATAGTCATACGTGGCGAGGATGTCGTTTATGCAGCATGCAGGCGCCCAGAATGGCTGCTGCATACAGGGTATGTAATGCCAGAGATGCCGCCACCAGCAAACAGACTGCGGTAGCCATGATCGCCAGTTTGCGTTCTTTACCCGGCAGCAATTTCAGACCTGACAATGCCGCAGAAAGGTAGATCAGCACAAACACGCCATTGGCATAACCGATCAAGCCATCCAGCGGTAAATGCACGCTCATGCGTAACAACAACGTGATGGCAATTAACCCGCACGTGATCAGCAAACCATTGGTCGGTGCGCCGTACCGATTGAGTTTTCCTGCCCAGGCATGGATCTGCCCGCGTTCAGCCATGCTGTAGAACAGACGTGAAAAACTGGTGATATACAGATTCACGGCAATAAAACAGGTCATCAGGCCAAATAAGCCAATCAGCAGATGGCCGGTCTGGCCGGTCAGTGAGCTCATCAACTGGATAATTGACGTCAGGTTTTGTGCTTCATTGCCATAAAAGCCAGAAGAGAGCAGCACGGTGCTGAGGCACAAATACAACACCAAGGCGATAACCATGCCCAGCATCACGACCCGCGGGAAATCACGCGCCGGATGATGAAATTCGCCACTTAGATGGGCAATCGCCTCAATACCGACAAAACACCAGAAAATCAGCCCGGTCGCCTGCGCCAGATTCGTCAGCGAAAAATCTGTAGCGGGCAGGCTGACCGGATGTCCGTAAAGATATAACCCCACGGCTAACAGCAAGGTGCTGCAGATACCAAAGCTGATAAAACTCTGGATCCACGCCGCAGTTTTCATGTTCAGCAGATTCAGCCCCAACATGCTGCCTAACAGCAGGAATTGCCAGACGCCATGCTGGCTCTCAGGTAAACCAAATGTCTGACACAGATAACCGGTTGCGGTGATGATCACCACCGGCGGGCCAATCATAATCACCGACAGAAACAGCCAGCTGATCGCATCGGCAGCACGTTCGCCAAAAGCCTGTTCGACAAAAAAAGCCGTACCACCGGCATCGGGGTAGCGTTTTCCCAGAGAGGCAAAAGTAAAAACGATGGGCAGGATCAGAATTCCCATCAGCACCCAGGCCAGTAAGGACCAGCTTCCGGCCAGACTGGCGGTCATGGCCGGAACAATAAAAACACCGGAACCCAGTAAGGTTGAGACCAGCAAGCCGGTGCCTTGCCATAATCCGATATGTTGTTTCAAATGTGCCATCGGGAAGGAAACCATGGAGTCGATCAGGATGAAGATTATGCGTCAAACTGTGAATGAGCGCAAAAAATCACGGGAAAATGGGAAAGGATAGATGGATAAGCGGGAAAAAAGAGCCGCAGGTGCAGGAATCTGCGGCTCAAAAACGTGACGAGTAGTGAACAGAGGTATCAGAGTGCAAATTCAGATTTCAGGGATGCAACCCAGGTCTTAACACGTTCTGGTGTCAGGCTGGACTGGTTGTCCTGATCGATAACCAGACCGACAAAATCATCGCCATCCAGCGCATTGGAGCTGTTAAATTCATAACCTTCGTTTGGCCAGAAACCAACTACTGAAGCACCTGCTTCAGAAACGATGTCATACAGTTCGCCCAGCGCATCAACAAAGGCATCACCGTAGCTGGTTTGATCGCCTAAACCAAACAGCGCTACTTTCTTGCCAGCCAGATCCGCAGCTTCAAGTTCCGGAACAAACTCTGCCCAGCTTTCTGCCTGACAGTCACAATCCAGGCCAGGTAATACGCCATCCCCCAGTGTTGGTGTGCCCAGAATCAGGTAATCATAGGCCAGCAGATCATCAATACCGGCTTTGTTGATATTCACCGGCGCCGCCACTTCATCACTGGCGAACGCGTCCTGGATCAGTTTTGCTACCTTGCGGGTTTTACCTGTGTCACTGCCGAAGAAAATGCCGACTTTAGCCATGGTGTATCTCCTTGAATACGGTGTTTTTCTTAATGATGCAGGAACAGTGCCGCCGCTTTGTTTGTTTTAACTATATGAAAATAAAGGTTTTATTTATTTGTTGGTTTGGCTTGGCTTGTGATAAACCTCACAATCTGCGACAAAAGCGCAAAAAAAAGACCACCCGGAAGGTGGTCTTGACTGTTGGTATCGCCATTTTAAGCATTAGGCGAAACAATGACCTTTTGCTGAACTACGTTTTCCTGCATTGCTTTATGTGGCGCATGAGGATTCCAGCCTGACAGCGCTATCAGCACAAAAAAGCCGATAACGTAGGATACCGTGACATGCCAGCCCTGACGCAACCAGTTCACGGCAGAACGGGCTTCCGGGTACATGTTGGAAAGGGCAACACCAGCCGATGAGCCAAACCACAGCATGGAACCACCAAAGCCAACGGCATAAGCCAGCACGCCCCAGTCGTAACCGCCTTGTTCCAGACACAGTTTGGTGAGAGGAATATTATCAAATACCGCGGATATAAAACCGAGAAAGAAGGTAGTAACCCAGGACGCCGGTGGCAGTTCATCAACCGGCATCAGGGATGCGCAAGTAACCAGTCCCATCAGGAATATGGTGCCTGAGGCAGCATTTTTCAGCTCATCCCACGGGGTTTTGACAACGAAAGAACCAAGCAGGATCGCGATCCACACACCCATGGCCGGGAAGTCAAAAGCATAGTTAGTGGCGATAGCACATACCAGAATCAGTGCGACGATACCTAATTTAGGCCATTCGACTGCCACATTAACCTGTGCATCTTTGACGATACGCTGGTATTTATCCTGCTGCAGTGAAGCGATTACGCCAAACAGTATCAGCGCCGTCCCCGCAGCTATATAAGCATGTATGACATTAAGCGGATTAACGCCGTCGATCCACATCAGGGTTGTTGTGGTATCACCAACCACAGAGCCTGCTCCGCCGGCATTACTGGCCGCAACGATAGCGGCGAGATAACCGATATGCACACGTTTATTGAAGACCACAAAGGCAATTGCGCCACCGATCATGGCTGCGGCAATGTTATCGAGAAACGCACTGATCACGAAAATCATCACCAGCAGAGTAAATCCGCCTTTCCAGTCATCAGGCAAATATTTTGGCAATATCTTTGGCAGATCTGACTCTTCAAAATGTTTGGCCAGAATAGCAAAGCCAAACAAGAGTCCGAGCAGGTTGAGCAGGATCCGCCATTCACCTTCGTGACCATTACCACCAATTATGTGATGGATAAAAGAAAAGTCATTCAGGAACAGATATTTGCTGGCCAGAATCAAAGTCAGACCGGTTAAAGCAACCCACATGGTGTAATGGTGAAACAATGCTACGCCGAGTAGAGTTGCAGCAAACAGTATGAATTCGAGCCTTATTCCTGCCACAGTAACCATGTCGCTGGCTTCTGATGCGCTGGCTAGCACCGGGAAAACGAGAGTAAACAGTAAAAATAGCCAGGAACTGATGTTCCTGCCTCGGTTAAAATTTTTCATTGATAATTCATCCTTGTATATCGACTGCCGGGAAATACAATTTTGCTTACGATCATGATATTCAATTGCAAAAATAGCTTTGGCGTATTTCTGACAAGTTGGTTATAGCAGAAAATATTCCGCTCCGGCATGATCAGAGACAAAGCTATTCATCATCTTCATCTTCATCGGCCTGACGCTGTACCGGCAGATATATTTCAACACGATCACCTTCTTTTAATACTGTATCAGCTGCACAGAATTTGCCAAAAATACCAATGCGATGTGTATCCGGATCAAGATCCGGATAATGCTGAAAGACAGGTGAGGCCTGTAATGCTTCCTGTGCTGTGACCGGTTCAGGCAAATCAAGCTGATACCAGTTTCCTTTAGCTCCGCGAGCATGTGCGACACTGATTTTCATACTTAGCAACCTCCCTCAGTCGCCGGTGTAGTGGTAGCTGGCGCATTTTTCCCGGCTAACAAACGTTTACTCAACCGGATGGCACAGAGTAATAACCCCATCATGATGAAACCGCCAGGAGGCAACAGCATCAGTAAAAAGCCGTGGTAACCCGGCAGGATGTGTAATTCCATAAATTTGAAATGCGGGCCCAATAGCAGTGAGGCACCGGAAAAAAGGGTACCGCTACCGAGAATTTCCCGGCAGCCACCCATAATGGTCATTGCCAGTGTAAATCCCAGACCGGTTCCCAGTCCGTCAAGCATGGCAGGAATCGGTGGATTTTTTGTCGCAAAAGCTTCGGCACGGCCCAAAATGGCACAGTTCACCACGATCAGCGCAATGAATAAGCCCAGTACTTTGTGCAAATCATGCATCCAGGCATTCATGCCCAGATCAACCAATGTCACCAGTGCAGCAATCAGCAAGGTAAAAATCGGTATGCGGATCTGATTTGGCACAATCGAACGGATCAGTGACACCAGCAGGTTTGACATCATCACAACCAGTGTCGTCACCGCGCCCATTCCCAGCCCATTGGTTGCTGTCGTGGTGACCGCCATTAAAGGACAGAGCGCCAGTAACTGTGTGAAAATGGCATTGTTTTTCCACAATCCATCGGTGAATATGCTTTTATTGCTCATAATTAACTTCCTTTCCGATCCAGGAATTCGTTCTGGTGGCGTTGGAATAACTGCAACGCTTCATGCACACCTTTAACCACGGCGCGCGGGGTAATAGTGGCGCCGGTAAATGAATCAAACTGACCACCATCTTTTTTGACGTGCCAGCCTTTCTCATCTGGCTGCTGCAGCGATTTACCGTTAAAGCTTAAAATCCACTGGCTTTTGCTCAGGTCGATGGCATCACCAAGGCCCGGTGTTTCGGTATGACTTAATACCCGGACACCCGTCAGCGAACCGTTGGCATCGATTCCAAGCAGAATACGGATCACGCCGGAATAACCGCTGGTTTCCGCAAACAGGGCGACACCGGAACCGACCCCACCTTTACGGGCGCGGAAGAAATGTGCCGGTTTGCCATCCAGTGTCAGGGTGATCTCTTCCTGACTGGGCATGTTGTCGTACAGGCTTTCTGGCAGCACCTGTACCAGCTGACGTTGCGTATCTTCAATGCTTCTGGCAATGATGGACTCTTTGGTCACAGCAGAAAATGCAGCGACCGCACCACAGACAAACAGAGCAAACAGGCCGAGCAGAAATGCCTGATAGTAAGGTTGTTCTCTGACAGGTAAAGCGATGGATTGATTCATTATTTTTCCTCCGTTTTCAGGTCATAGCCGTACATGCGCGGACGTGTGTACTGGTCAATCAGAGGGGTAAAAGCATTCATAATCAGGATCGAAAAAGCGACCCCTTCCGGGAAATTGCCGAAGGAACGGATGACGAAGATCAGGAAGCCGGTGCCGGCACCAAAAATCAGCTTGCCGCGGTTACTGGTCGGAGTGGTCACCGGATCGGTGGCAATGAAGAAGGCACACATCAGCAGACCGCCGCTGGTCAGTTGCGCCAGTGGTTCGGAGATGGCGGACGGATCGGCCAGCCACATTGCGGTGCCGGGTAACAGGCAGCCGGCAATCGTCGCCAGCGGAACATGCCAGGTAAACACTTGTTGCTGGATCAGCCAGACACCACCCAGCAGCATCAATATGGCAGAAGTTTCCCCCAGACTGCCGGTGCTGGTACCCAGAACATGTGACAGCCAGTGGAAGCCGGTTTCTGCACCTTCTTTGCTCAGACCCAGAGTGGTGGCGCCGGAGACACCATCTACGCCCATCTTGTACCAGACGCCGTCATAGAACGCGCTCGGCGTGATCCATTTGGTCATTTCAACCGGGAATGAAATCAGCAATACGACACGGGCCAGCATCGCCGGGTTAAACAGATTCTGGCCTAAACCGCCATACACCTGTTTGCCGAAGAAAATCGCAAACGCAGAACCAAGCGCACCCAGCCAGAGCGGAGCATGCGGAGGCAGGCTCATCGCCAGGATCAGAGCCGTCAGTATGGCGGCACCATCATTGATTTCACCCTGACCCCGCGGATTTAATTTCAGTGAAATCACCTCACATGCGAGCGCACTGAAGATTGTAGTGACTACCAGGATCAGAGCCGGCATACCAAATTGCAGTATTCCCAGTAACACCGCCGGCAACAGTGCAATGTTCACTTTGAACATCACTTTTTTAATGGAAATGCCTTCATGGGCATGGGGGGCACGTAAGATCATCATGCTGACTCCTCTGTCGCGGATGCACTACTACGGCGTGATGGCCGGCGAGTGGCTGCTTTTGCGGCTTTGGCCGCCTCTTTTTCTGCTGCTTCGCGTTCCATGCGTTCACGACGGGCGGCGCTGTTCAGGCAGGTACGGGCTGTTTTTTGTTCAGACAGCCGGATTTTGCTGACTTCCTGCTTACCCCAGTCGAAATACTGAGTGAGCGGAATTGCAGCCGGACAGACATAGGCGCAGGAACCACATAACAGGCAATCCATCACGCCCATTTCGGCGGCTTTGCCAAAATTGTCGACTTTTAATTCCGCGACCATGTCCAGTGGCGTCAGGCTCATCGGACAGGCACCGATGCAACGGCCACAGCGCACACAGGCACTGGCTTTCGGATTAGGTAATTCATCTTCGGTCAGCAGCAGCACACCACTGGTGCCTTTAGTGACAGGGGCATGGATATCCGTGATGGCGCGCCCCATCATCGGGCCGCCCAGCACAATGCGGGCCGGAGTCGATTTCAGACCACCACACTGCGCCACGATTTCGGAGATCGGCATGCCGACAGGTGCCATCACGTTACCTGGCACCTCTACCGCATCACCGGAAATAGTGATCACGCGATGTGTCAGCGGACGGCCAAAACGCAGCGCTTCAAAGATGGCAATGCTGGTGGCCACGTTTTGTACCAGAACACCCACATCGGCAGATAATTTGCCACTCGGTACCTGACGACCGGTGACGGCTTCAATCAGCTGTTTTTCAGAACCCATCGGGTAAAGAGCGGGTAAGCCCACAACCTGCATGTTTTCTTCAGCCTTACACAAGGCTTCCATTGCAGCGATGGCTTCCGGTTTGTTTTCTTCAATCCCGATGAAAACCTTATCCGCCAGCGTAATCTGCTGCAGATAACGGATACCACCCATGATGCGGTCGCCCTGTTCCTGCATCAGACGATCGTCACAGGTCAGATACGGTTCACATTCACTGCCGTTGATAATCAGCGTGTCGATCAGGTAATGCATGCTGAGGCGCAATTTATCTGACGTCGGGAACATAGCCCCGCCCATACCGACAATGCCAGCCTCTTCGATCAGGTTGATCATCTCTTCCCGCGAAAGCGTATTGTTGGCCCGCGCGGTATTCCCGGCATTGCTGCGCGGATTCTGTACATCCACTTTAATAGTGATGTTGTTCTGATCCACGGAGCTGACCACACCCGCTAAGGGGGCGTGGATGGGCATAGAAAAACGGCCATTTCCTTTCGCAATTAACTGATCGGCTTTAACTGTGTCGCCAACAGCAACAATCGGTAACGCAGGAGCACCGGCATGCTGTTTGAGCGGTAAAATCAGCCGCCATGGTGCCTGCATCGGAATAACCTGATTCTGGCTGGTCAGTTGTTTATGGCTGTCCGGATGAATACCACCATGCGGACGAATTCTGGCCTTAAGCATTTTTCACCTCCAGAGTGGCTATTTGGATCACACCCGGTTTAGTCACCCGGCTCATAAATGCAGGATCCGGATACAGCGATATTCCGTTATGCGGACATACGGCAACACAGGCACCGCAACCGGTACAGGCATCGGCAATGACACCGTGTAACTGTCGGGTCGCACCGACAATCGCATCGTAGCTGCATTGTTTGATGCAGCGGCCACAACCATCGCAGCCGTCCATATCAATGGCTGCTACCTGCGGGCCTTTCGCACTGCTGCTGTCCAGTGTCACGCCTAATACTGCGGCTATTTTCTGGGCCAGCGCATCGCCACCGGGAGGGCAAACATCAGGTGCTGCTTCGCCACAGGCCATCGCTTTCGCTGCCTGAGTACAACCGGGATAACCGCATTGACCACACTGACCGTTTGGCAGTAAGGCACTGATTTCATCAACCAGCGGATCGCCTTCCACTTTCAGGTGAATTGCGGCATACCCCAGCGCATAACCAATGCCGGCTGCAATCAGCGGAATTGCTAATAAATAAAGTAATGTGAGCATCTCTGCCTCCTTAACCGGCCAGACCGCCGAATCCGGCAAATGCCATTGCCAGAATACCTGCAGTGATAAAACTGATTGGGGTGCCGTGGAAAAGATCAGGTAACACCGATTTTTCCAGACGTTGACGTAAACCGGCAAAAAGAATGATCACCAGTGAAAATCCCAGAGCAGAACTGAGGCCGTAAACCAGTGCCTGAATGAAATTCAGGTTTTCCTGAATGGTCAGCAGTGACACGCCAAGCACGGCACAGTTAGTGGTGATCAGTGGCAAAAAGATCCCCAGCGTGCGGTGTAATTCAGGGCTCTGTTTGGCGATAAACAGCTCGGTCAGCTGAACCAGAGAAGCGATGACCATAATGAAGCTCAGCAGACGCAGATATTCCAGTCCCAGCGGCACCAGCACAGCATGCTCAATGATCCAGCCCACCCCCGTCGCCATCGTCAGAACAAAGGTCGTAGCCATCGCCATACCGATTGCTGACGAAACCTTATTGGAAACCCCCATAAATGCACACAGCCCGAGAAACCGGGACAGCACCACATTATTGACCAGCCCGTTGGCCAGTATGATTAGCAGCAGATCACGCATTCCGTTTGCCTCTTTCAAACCCAGATACAGGGAAAATGCGAAAGATATGCCAAAAAGTGTGGGCTGCATCACATTGAACCGATGCACCATAACAAGGCACCCGGATCTGACAATAACGGCTTTTTATTGAGTTAAAGCGGACAACTTCACCCCATTTTGTTGCAATAAACCTTCTTTTTGTGTGGTTTTGTGCCGGATATGACAAATCAGTCTGCAGATCGTATTAAACGGAATGACTTTTGCTTTAACTGGATATGCTGGCGACAACCACAGCACAGATTCATCAAGATCGACAAATTGTCTGATTGCTCACAGCAACTGATTTAGCGCATGAAGGAGAGGATATGACTATCCTGCAAAACTACACCCCTGAGACTACCGGTGCAGTCTGCATCAATAGTGCCAGTTTGCAGCAAATGGTATCACTGCTGCCAATGGAGCTGTTCTATGGTGTGGTGGAACAATCATCAGTTGGTATATCCATCACTGATCCGAAAGCCAATATCCTCTACTGCAATACCGCCTTTTGTCGCCTGACCGGCTACAAGCGGGGAGAGCTGCAATATCGGAACCACAATATTCTGGCCAGTCAGCAGACGCCGAAATCGCGGTATCAGGCAATGTGGCATCAGCTGACACAGCACCGGCCGTGGACAGGATGTCTGATTAATAAACGGAAAGACGGCTCACTGTATCTGGCTGAGGTTACGGTCACGCCGGTACTGAACAGCGACAGCAAAATTACCCATTTTCTGGGCATGCACCGCGACATCAGTGATCAGTTTGCGCTGGAACAGCGGGTGCACAATCAGAAAGCGATGATTGAAGCGGTGCTGGACGCGGCACCGACAGCCATCGCCGTGCTGAACGAACAGCATCAGGTCGTGCTGGATAACCTGACCTATAAAACACTGCGTACGGATCTGCGTGGTACGGAGCCTTTTACCGCACTTGGCTTTATTCCCGGACAACATCGTCCGGAACGTGATCATCTCTGGCCACTGACGATCCGTGGTCGGCAGCGCTGGTTCAGCATCAACATCCAGCCTTTGTCCGAGTTAAACGAAGAAGCGGGACTTTATTTCGGTGAAGGCAAGCATCCTTGTTCGTTACTGATGATCACGGATCAGACAGAACGTCGTCAGCAGATGGAGCAATCCAGACTGGAACAATTACGGATGCAGGTGGAAGAACAAACGCTGTTCTCTGCCATCCGGGAAACACTGGACGTCGCCATGATCCAGAGCCAGGCGCCACTGAACATGCTGCAGGCAGCCTTGCGGCTTGAATCTGATACTGACAGCCGTGCGGCAATCGCCATCAACACGGCACTCCAGGCCGGCCGCGAAGCATTGAAGCGCCTGGAACTTTACCGTCCGGCAACGAAAACAGAAGAATCTTCCTGTTTCGACCTAACCAGTTTATTTGCTGATTTGCATGATATGCAGGTGTTGCGACTGGAGCATCTTGATGTCCTGATGCAAATCGATATTGCAGCTGACTTACCGAAGTTATTCATGCAGCGTACCCGTCTGCTGACTGGTCTGTGTTTGTTGTTCGATCGGGCCTGTCAGTCAGTTGCCGAACAATCAGCCGCTCAGCTCAAGCTCTGTGCTTATCAGAAAGAACAGGAACTTTATCTGGAAGTACATGACAGCGGAGAAGCGCCACTTATTACAGCGACACACCGTTTGTTACAACCGCAGACAGACAGCGGTGATAAACGTAACGACATGATGGAACTGGGTTTTGCTCAGAATATCGTTAACGATCATAGGGGAGTGATCGAGGTGGAAACGAGTGATTTAGGGGGGAGTTGCATCCGGCTCAGGCTGCCTTTGAGCGCCATTATCAGGGAGGATAAAAAATGAGTACGCAAACCAGCCTGTTTTCTTCAAGCGGTAGTAAAAGTCTCAGTATGCAGCAACAGCTGAATGCCTTGCATCAGATCAGTATTGTGCTCAGCCGCTCACTGGATATGGAAGAAACGCTACGCAGTATGCTGCAAACGCTGAGTGATATCGCCCATATGCAATATGGCCTGGTATCTCTGTTTGATCACAACCGGAGTGCCTTATTTATTCAGGCGGTATATGGCATTGATGCTGAAGTGGTGAAAGATGTAAAAAGTGTCCGCTACCGCATGGGCGAAGGCATTATGGGTACCGTCATGCATCAGGGACATTCGCTGGTGATCCCGCGGGTCGCCGATGATCCGCGTTTTCTGGATCGTCTGAATCTGTACGATTATGGTCTGCCGTTTATCTGCGTACCGATCCCGGGCACAGACAGTCAGCCAATCGGCGTGCTGGCGGCACAACCACAATCAGCTGACGAATCTGAATTACCGGCCAGAACCCGCTTCATGGAAATGGTGGCCAACCTGATCGGTCAGACCGTCCGTCTGATCGGCAAGGTGCACAGTGAGCATGAGGCGATTAAAACTGAGCGTGACAGCCTGCGCCGTAAAGTACGCAGCCAGTATGGTTTCGACAATATGGTCGGCCAGACTCAGGCTATGCGTCAGATCTTTGATTCTATCCGCCAGGTAGCCAAATGGGATACCACTGTGCTGGTGCGAGGTGAAAGCGGTACCGGTAAAGAACTGATTGCCAACGCAATTCACTACAACTCACCACGTGTGAACGGGCCGTTCGTGAAACTGAACTGTGCCGCCTTGCCGGATAGCTTGCTGGAAAGTGAACTGTTTGGTCATGAGAAGGGGGCGTTTACCGGTGCGGTGAAACAGCGCAAGGGTCGTTTTGAAATGGCCGATGGCGGCACCCTGTTCCTTGATGAAATTGGCGAAATCAGTGCGCCGTTTCAGGCCAAGTTACTGCGTATTCTGCAGGAAGGGGAAATGGAGCGGGTAGGGGGCACCGATACACTGAAAGTAGACGTGCGTATTGTCACCGCGACCAACCGTAATCTGGAAGAGGAAGTCCGCAAAGGCAATTTCCGTGAGGATTTGTATTACCGTCTGAACGTGATGCCAATCCAGTTACCTGCCTTGCGTGAACGTCTGGAAGATGTGCCGGAACTGGCGAAATTTCTGGTACAGAAACTTTCAGAAAAACAGGGGCGTCAGATCCAGATCAGTGATGGTGCAATCCGGATGCTGCTGGGACATGACTGGCCGGGTAATGTGCGTGAACTGGAGAACTGTCTCGAACGTGCGTCTATCATGTCGGAAACTGGTCTTATCGATCGTGATGTGGTGTTGTTCCATGCCAATGACCGTCCGCAGACAGGCATGAATACACTTACCGCGGTTAATAAACCCGCGATTGTGACTGACGTTGATTTCAATGATCCACAACTGGACGAACGTCAGCGTCTGATTGCTGCTCTGGAACGATGCGGCTGGGTACAGGCCAAAGCAGCCCGTCTACTGGGGATGACTCCACGACAAATTGCTTATCGCATTCAGATCATGAATATCAATATGCGGCGTATGTAATCTCTTTCCGCAGAAATAACAGAGGCATGCCAATGCATGCCTCTGGGTATCACTCTTTTAACCAGCCAGAACTTATTTCAGTTCATCAACCAGTTGTACAGCACGGCCGATATAATTAGCCGGTGTCATTTTTTTCAGCTCAGCTTTCACTTCTTCCGGCAGCGCCAGTGTATCGATGAACTCACGCATACCGGCAGCATCAACGCGACGGCCACGAGTCAGCTCTTTCAGCTTCTCGTAAGGCTTCTCGATACCGTAACGACGCATCACAGTCTGGATCGGTTCAGCCAGTACTTCCCAGTTGCTGTCCAGATCCGCTGCCATGTTGCCTTCGTTAGCTTCCAGCTTGGAGATACCTTTCAGTGTCGCCTGATAAGCGATCAGCGAGTAACCAACAGCCACACCCAGATTACGCAGTACGGTTGAGTCAGTCAGGTCACGCTGCCAGCGGGAGATAGGCAGTTTGGCAGCCAGATGATCAAACAGCGCATTCGCCATACCCAGGTTGCCTTCGGAGTTTTCAAAGTCAATCGGGTTAACTTTATGCGGCATGGTGGATGAACCGATTTCGCCGGCAATGGTGCGTTGCTTGAAGTGACCCAGGCAGATATAACCCCAGATATCGCGATCAAAGTCGATCAGGATAGTGTTAAAGCGGGCAATCGCATCAAACAGCTCGGCGATATAATCATGCGGCTCGATCTGAGTGGTGTACGGGTTCCAGGTCAGACCTAAACCGGTAACGAACTGTTCCGCAAAAGCATGCCAGTCCACTTCCGGGTAAGCACTGATGTGAGCGTTGTAGTTACCTACGGCACCATTGATCTTGCCGAGGAATTCAACAGCCATGATCTGTTTGTACTGACGTTCCAGACGGTACGCCACGTTAGCCATTTCTTTGCCCAACGTAGTCGGGGAAGCTGGCTGACCATGGGTACGTGACAGCATTGGCACAGCACGGTACTTATGCGCCAGATCTTTCACTGCCGTGATCAGTTTTTCACAGTAAGGGGCAATCACCTCTTCACGGGCCGCTTTCAGCATCAGGCCATGAGAGTTGTTGTTGATGTCTTCGGAAGTACAAGCAAAGTGAATGAATTCAGTCACTGCGTTCAGTTCTTCGCTGACAGTCACTTTTTCCTTCAGGAAATATTCCACCGCTTTCACGTCGTGATTGGTGGTTTTCTCGATGGTTTTAATCCGGGTCGCATCGGCTTCGTTAAAATCGCTGACAATGCTGTCCAGCAGCGCATTGGCTGCAGCAGAAAACGCCGGAACTTCCGGGATGCCAGGGTGGGCTGCTAACTGTTGTAACCAGCGCACTTCCACTTCCACACGGAAGCGCAACAGGCCGTATTCAGAAAAAATCGGCCGCAGGTCGGTACATTTATCACCATAACGACCATCAATCGGGGAAACAGCAGTCAGGGCTGACAGTTCCATCACATCACTCCTCGACACTTTCGGTCACTGATAAAATTAAAGTTGGCGCAATGCAGCTTCAGCAGCGGCAATGACTTTTTTACGGAAGAACAGGATCTGACGGCGACGACCTCCCAGTTGTCGCCAGAGCACACAGGCTCTGATCCCGGCGAGCAACAACGCACGGATTTTATGTTGCACCTGTGGCTGCTGCAGATAAAGCGGTGCACCGGAAACCTGGATACGGGGGCCCAGATTACTGATTTGATCACTGTAGATCCCGGCCAGATTACTCAGCACGGTATCAGTCAGCAGATCAAAATGAAAAGCCTGACGTTTCACCTGACCAACACGTTCAGCCAGCGCAGACAATACACGTCGTTTGCCACTCAGTTTACGTTCTAATGCCACCATACCGATGACATAACGTGTCAGTTCAACGTTTTTCGGGTTACGGTTATTACCCAGCTGTTCTACCAGTGTTTTATAGCCTTCGCGTAATAATGTGCGATCAGGATAAACAGACTCAGCGTTGTTAGGGTCAGTGATCAGAATTCCCTGCAGTAAACAACGCATGGAATCTTCATCGCAACTGCCATTACGGGCGACTTGCTGTACTAACCAGGCAGCCTGACAGACAGCTGCCAGTGCCATTGTTTGCATTGCCTGCTTATGTTGCATGGCTACACACTCCCGGAGAATCGTTGTTCAATGATACCGCCGCCAAGACACTCTTCACCCAGATAAAACACGGCTGACTGACCAGGGGTAACAGCGGCCTGCGGTGATGCAAAAGTTACTTTGATAGTGTCATCATCCAGTGGTTCAACATGGCAGGGAATATCCTGCTGGCGATAACGGGTTTTTACCACGCAATCAAATGGCTCGCGACGCACTTTGCGATCGACCCAGTGCAGCTGCTTCGCAATCAGGCCATCAGAATACAGACGCGGATGATCATGGCCCTGCGCAACCACCAGCACATTATGGGCAACGTCTTTATCCACCACATACCACGGGTTTTCGTCACCGTCTTTCAGCCCGCCGATACCTAAACCTTTGCGCTGACCTAAAGTGTGGTACATCAGACCCTGATGCTCACCGATTACTTTACCTTCAACGGTTTCGATGGTTCCGGGCTGTGCCGGCAGATAGCGGGCCAGGAACTCGCGGAACTTACGTTCACCGATGAAGCAGATACCGGTACTGTCTTTTTTCTTGGCTGTCGCCAGATCCAGTTGTTCCGCGATAGCGCGTACCTGTGGTTTTTCCAGGTCGCCGACCGGGAACAGACTTTGCGCTATCTGTTCTGAGCTTAGTGTATAGAGAAAATAACTCTGGTCTTTGTTGTTATCCAGACCACGCAGCAGGCGGGGTTGACCCGTGCTGTCATCCCGGCGCACATAATGGCCGGTCGCGATGTAATCCGCACCCAAATCTTCGGCAGCGAATTCCAGAAAAGCCTTAAATTTTATCTCTTTATTGCACAGAATATCCGGATTCGGCGTCCGACCGGCTTTATATTCGGCCAGAAACAGCTCAAATACATTGTCCCAGTATTCGGCAGCAAAATTGACTGTGTGCAGTTTGATCCCGAGCTTGTCACAAACAGCTTTGGCATCAGCCAGATCTGTTGCTGCAGAACAATACTCGTCTGAATCATCCTCTTCCCAGTTTTTCATAAACAGGCCTTCGACCTGATAGCCTTGTTGCTGGAGCAAATACGCTGAAACAGAAGAGTCCACACCGCCGGACATGCCGACGATGACTTTGATTTGGCTGTTGTTTGTCATCGGGATATCAGTAAAGATGGAAAATCGACGCGCATTTTAGCAAAAAAGCACCTCAACGCCTACAACCTCAGCGGCGATCTTTCAGTGTTGAAAGCGGCAGGCGGACGCCAGCCAGATAATCATCGAAGCATTCCATCACCAGCGGGCTGCGTAGCCGCTTACCCAGAGCGCGGATTTCATCAATGGTTTTCCAGTGACAGGCTAAAATATCATTATCCGGATCCTGCGGATAATGCTCGCCCGGCGCTTCAGTTAGCTCACAGTAAAAACAGAAACGCAGATAGGTGAGTTTACGGTAAGGGCTGGTATACATATAGGTGCCAAGCCAGCCATCAGGTGCCAGCGTTAACCCGGTCTCTTCCCTGATTTCGCGGCAGGCCGCCTGATAAATCGATTCGCCGGCTTCCAGATGCCCGGCTGGCTGGTTAAATACATGACGACGGCGATCTAACTCTTCCACCAGTAAAAAACGATCTTCAAAACGGATAACGGCAGCAACGGTTACATTTGGACGAAAAGTCATGCTAACTCCTCAGATAACCGCTATAGATTACCTGAACAGCTGTCACCGCGTCATCTTTAGTCTGTCTGTACACAACAAACTGATTAAATGCATTTTGTTTTCGTGAAATCTGGCTTGCTACACCGCGACGCCGTTTGCAGAAACCGGCCGATGGGCTAAGATGACGGTCACAATAATAATTTGAAAAGTGTGCATGACTAATCAGAAACGTATCTTGTCCGCAGATGCGGGCTTAGTCAGGCAAGACAATAACCGGAAGTCAGGAGACACAGATGGAAAGTAAAATCGTTGTACCCGCTACAGGTGAAAAAATTTCTGTTGATGCAGCGGGTAAGCTGGTCGTACCGAATAACCCAATCATTCCTTTCATTGAAGGTGATGGGATCGGCGTTGATGTGACTCCGGCCATGCTGAAAGTTGTGGATGCCGCAGTTGAGAAAGCCTACAAAGGCGAAAAGAAAATCTCCTGGATGGAAATTTACACCGGCGAGAAATCAACCAAAGTTTACGGTGATGACGTATGGCTGCCAGCTGAAACTCTGGACGCAATGCGCGAATACCATGTAGGTATCAAAGGCCCGCTGACAACTCCTGTCGGTGGTGGTATCCGTTCTCTGAACGTAGCACTGCGTCAGGAACTGGATCTGTATGTTTGTCTGCGCCCGGTCCGTTACTACGAAGGCACTCCAAGCCCGGTTAAACAGCCAGAGCTGACTGATATGGTGATCTTCCGTGAAAACGCTGAAGACATCTATGCCGGCATCGAGTGGAAAGCCGATTCTGCAGAAGCGAAAAAAGTAATCGATTTCCTGCGTAACGAAATGGGTGTTAAGAAAATCCGTTTCCCTGAAAACTGTGGTATCGGTATCAAGCCGATGTCAGAAGCCGGTACTAAACGTCTGGTGCGTGCCGCTCTGGAGTATGTGATCGACAATGATCGCGACTCGCTGACCCTGGTACACAAAGGCAACATCATGAAATTCACCGAAGGTGCGTTCAAAGACTGGGGTTACCAGCTGGCACGTGAAGAATTCGGTGCAGAACTGATTGATGGCGGCCCATGGTGCCAGTTCAAAAACCCTAAAACCGGCAAAAACATCATCGTTAAAGATGTGATTGCGGATGCGTTCCTGCAACAGATCCTGCTGCGTCCGGCTGAATACGACGTCATTGCAACCATGAACCTGAACGGTGACTACATTTCTGATGCGCTGGCAGCTCAGGTAGGCGGTATCGGTATCGCGCCAGGCGCGAACATCGGTGACGGCGTCGCGCTGTTTGAAGCAACTCATGGTACTGCACCGAAATATGCCGGTCAGGACAAAGTTAACCCGGGTTCACTGATCCTGTCTGCTGAAATGATGCTGCGTTACATGGGCTGGTTCGAAGCGGCAGATCTGATCGTGAAAGGTATGGAAGGTGCAATCCGTAACAAGACTGTGACTTACGACTTTGAACGTCTGATGGAAGGCGCAACCCTGCGTAAATGCTCTGAATTCGCTGACGACATGATCAGTCAGATGTAATTCACCCGGTGACCCCAGCTTCAGGCTGTGGTTGTCAGAGCGCAAAAAAACAGAAGCGGGAACCAGGTTCCCGCTTCTTCATTTAGGGTACATCCCGTTCTCTCTAATTATGATTCCTGGGATGAGGTAGGCACAATGCTCGTGGCATGTGACCCTTTAGGCCCTGCTTGTACTTCAAACTCAACAGGCTGCCCCGCTTTCAGCGTCTTGTACCCGTTCATGTCGATAGTGGAATAATGAGCAAAAATATCATCACCGCCCTCATCCGGGCAGATGAAGCCAAAGCCTTTCGCATTGTTAAACCACTTTACGGTTCCAGTAGCCATACATCTACGTCCTCAGAGATGAAATTACTTTAAACGCCGTTGGGATGATCACCACCTGCCGTTGATTTTTATTGGTCAGCTGGTCACCAAATCATCAATCTAGTGTAAAAAGTCGGTGAGTCAAGTAGCAGATCTCTAAAGCAAGAGCTATTTCAAATAGTATATTGACAACAATTCCTATCTCAGTAGTAATGAAAGAAAAAGGTAGTCGTAAATGGGAAAAACTCGTGTCTCTCCCACCCCGGGTACGGCGGCGGAGAGTAAAACTGAAATTCAGCCGCCTTCTATGTATAAAGTGGTATTGCTGAACGATGATTACACGCCGATGGATTTTGTCGTTGAAGTGCTGCAGCGCTTTTTCCGGATGGATCTGGAAAAGGCGACTCAGGTCATGCTGGCTGTGCACTATGACGGCAAAGGAATTTGTGGCGTCTATACTGCAGATATAGCAGAAACAAAAGTTGATCAAGTTAACCATTACGCTCGTAAGCATGAACATCCGTTGCTGTGTACTATGGAACAAGCCTGAAGATCAGCAGGTACCCCTTGCATAGCGTTGTCGTCAGTTGGTTTGGGAGGTGCCCATGCTAAACAAAGAACTGGAAAAATCCATTAACCAGGCATTCAAGTCAGCAAGAGATGCGCGTCATGAGTTCATGACGGTAGAGCACTTGTTGCTGGCGCTAATCGATAACCACTCTGCTCATGATGCATTAGTGGCATGCGGGGCTGATATTGACCAACTGCGCAGAGAACTCACTGTTTTTCTGGAACAGACCACGCCACTTATTCCTCTCGAAGAGTTAGAACGGGATACTCAGCCTACACTCGGATTTCAGCGTGTGTTGCAGCGTGCGGTATTCCATGTCCAGTCTTCAGGGCATAACGAAGTCTTCGGTGCCAATGTGCTGGTTGCCATTTTCAGTGAGCAGGAATCGCAGGCCGTTTATTTCCTTAAAAAAGCGGATATCAACCGGCTGGATGTCGTGAATTACATCTCGCATGGTGTGCGCAAAGATGCGCCGCATCAGGATGACTCCCATTCAGGCCATGATGCGGGTGATGGTGAAGGCATGAGTGAAGAAGCGGCTGCCAACCAGATTGAAAACTTTGTCACTAACCTCAATCAGAAAGTCGTCGCAGGCGGTATTGATCCGTTGATCGGGCGTGATGCAGAGGTTAACCGCACTATTCAGATTTTATGCCGTCGCCGGAAGAATAATCCGCTGCTGGTCGGTGAAGCCGGCGTGGGTAAAACCGCCATTGCGGAAGGGCTGGCTTACCGGATTGTGCATGGCGATGTACCGGAAGTCATTGCTGATAATGTCGTTTATTCACTGGATATGGGCTCACTGCTGGCCGGTACCAAATATCGCGGTGATTTTGAAAAACGTTTCAAGGTTGTGCTGAATCAGCTGGAACGGGAAAAAGGCGCCATTCTGTTTATTGATGAAATTCATACCATTATCGGTGCCGGTGCCGCTTCAGGAGGTCAGCTGGATGCAGCAAATCTGATCAAACCCATTCTTTCTTCCGGGCAGCTGCGCTGCATGGGTTCTACAACCTATCAGGAATATTCGCAGGTCTTTGAAAAAGATCATGCACTGGCGCGCCGCTTCCAGAAAATCGATGTGGTTGAACCGTCTGTTGATGACACTACCAAGATCCTGATTGGTCTGAAACCCCGTTATGAAGAACATCATCACGTGCGCTATACCAATAAAGCGCTGCGTGCTGCTGCAGAGCTTTCCGCGAAATATATCAATGATCGTCATCTGCCGGACAAGGCAATTGATGTGATTGACGAAGTAGGGGCCAGCCAGCGTCTGCTGCCGCCAAGCAAACGCAAAAAAGTGATCAATGTGCCGGATATTGAAGCGATTGTGGCGAAAATTGCCCGTATTCCGGAAAAATCGGTCTCTTCCAGTGATCGCGATATCCTGCGTAATCTGGAACGTAATCTGAAACTGGTGGTGTTTGGTCAGGATAAAGCGATCGAAGTCCTGACTGATGCGATCCGTCTCAGCCGTTCCGGTCTGGGCAATGAGCGACGTCCGGTTGGTTCATTCCTGTTTGCCGGCCCGACCGGTGTCGGTAAAACAGAGGTAACTCTGCAACTGGCCAAAGCGATGGGTATTGAGCTGCTGCGCTTTGATATGTCGGAATATATGGAACGCCATACTGTTTCCCGCCTTATCGGTGCACCTCCGGGATATGTCGGCTATGAACAGGGTGGCTTACTGACCGATGCCGTGATCAAACAGCCGCATTGTGTTGTGCTGCTTGATGAAATCGAGAAAGCACATCCGGATGTATTCAATCTGCTGCTGCAGGTAATGGATAACGGTACGCTGACGGATAACAATGGCCGTAAGGCTGATTTCCGGAATGTCGTGCTGGTGATGACCACCAATTGCGGGGTACAGGAAACACAGCGTAAATCGATTGGCTTCCAGCAACAGGATCATACACATGATGCTCTGTCGGAAATCAACCGGACCTTTACGCCGGAATTCCGTAACCGCCTGGATAACATTATCTGGTTTAACCATCTGGATATGGATGTGATCCATCAGGTAGTTGATAAGTTTATTGTTGAACTGCAAGCCCAGCTTGATGCCAAAGGCGTGTCACTGGAAGTTACTTCAGCAGCCCGTCACTGGCTGGCTGAAAAAGGATACGACAAGGCCATGGGCGCGCGTCCGATGGGCCGTCTGATACAGGAACAGATGAAGAAACCGTTAGCCAACGAACTGCTGTTTGGTGAGCTGGTTGCAGGCGGAAGTGTTAAGGTTGACTTGCAGGATGACAAACTGAAGTTCGACTTTACGCCGAACAGAGAAATCGTCTTGCAGCCATAACTGGTCGTTAAGACCAAAAGAAAAAAGCCCCGGATGATACTGGGGCTTTTTTCTATCTGGATCTTAACGAGAACGGAATACGATGCGACCTTTGGACAGGTCGTAGGGAGTCAGCTGCACTGTTACTTTGTCACCGGTCAGAATACGGATGTAGTTTTTGCGCATTTTGCCGGAGATATGAGCCGTTACCACGTGACCGTTTTCAAGTTCAACACGGAACATTGTATTAGGCAGGGTCTCCAGAATCGTCCCTTGCATCTCGATACTGTCTTCTTTAGACATTGAATCCTCGTAATTACCACCAAAAAAATCTGCTGGATCATGCCGGATTTAACTGGTTGTGTAAAGTTCGGTCAGTCGGAATGGTGTATTTTTTCCAGACTTTATTTTCCAGACGCTCATGCGGCAGGTAACTGGATTTGTAATTCATCTTTCTGCAGTTATCAACCTGATAGCCCAGATAGAGATAAGTCCGCCTCATGTGCAGTGCCAGCTGTAACTGCGTTAAGATGGCATAAGTACCGAGTGAACGGGCTTCAAACTCCGGATCATAGAAGGTGTACATGGCGCTCAGACTATCCGGTAATGCATCGGTGACAGCAACAGCGATCAGTTTGTCCCCCCGATAAAACTCCAGGAAGACAGGATTAAGCCAGTCGGAAAAAAGGAACTGCTTGTATTGGCTGTAGCTGGGTGGATACATGCTGCCATCAGAATGCCGTTGCTGAATATAACGCTCATACAGTGCGTAATAGGCCGGTTTATCGGTATCATTTAACTGCCAGCTGATATCGCTGTTTTTGTGTAGTATCCGGCGCTGCTTACGGCTGGGCTCAAACTCCGCTGCTTTAATCCGTAATGACTGGCAGGCTGAGCATTGGGTGCAATGCGGGCGGTAGATATCATTACCACTACGCCGGAAACCGGCTTGCAGCAGTGCTTCATAGCCGGCCGCAGTACGGTAGTCATCATCCATCAGCACAATAAGCTGCTCATATTGTTCCGGCAGGTAACTACAGGTATGAGCGGGTGTTATACCAACTCTTAAGGGCTGTGAATTCATAAAGTCAGTACCTGTGGTTGCCAGCATTCCGCCGGAAATGATTGTTCACGCAACTGCGCCAGCTGGCGTAAAAACTCTGCCCGTGGCCATTCCTGCACCCCCATGGTTTCGAGGTAACTGTTCTGCATCTGACAGTCAATTAAAGGGGCATCATAACGGGAAAGGTGCCGGCATAACGCAACCAGTGCCAGTTTTGATGCATCCGGTTGCCGGTGAAACATTGATTCACCACAAAATAATTTACCTACACTGAGACCATACAAACCACCCACCAGCTGGTTGTTATCCCAGACTTCAACTGAGTGCGCCTGTCCCATCTCATGCAATACCGCATACGACTGCATAAACTCACTGGTGATCCAGGTCTCTTCTGAATAGCGTCGTGGCTCGGCACAGGCAGTGACGACATCCATAAAGGCGTGGTTAACTGTAAACCGCAGCGACGTTTTGTTCAGCGTTTTCCGTAATGAACGGCTGATATGCAGTTGCGCCACAGGTAAAACGCCGCGGGGATCGGGTGACCACCAGAGGATTGGCTGATAAGGGCTGTACCAGGGGAAAATACCGTTATAGTAAGCGGTTAATAACCTGGCCGGGGACAGATCTCCGCCAATTGCCAGCAGTCCGTTGGGCTCGGTCAATGCCTCTTCCGGTGAAGGAAAATACAGAGTGGAGTCCAGTTCAGTCAGATAAATCGTCATCAACTACATTCATTTGAAAAGACGCGCTGATCTGATAATAACCAGCATGCCCGGTTTTGTCATGGCGTCATATCGCCGCCATAAAAAATGCCGCACAAGGCGGCATTCCGGAAAAGAGAGTGAAGCGGATTATTTCGCCAGACTATCGAGATAACGTTCAGCATCAAGTGCGGCCATACAACCGGTACCGGCAGACGTGATTGCCTGACGATAGATGTGATCAGCCACATCACCGGCAGCAAATACGCCTTCAATACTGGTCTGAGTGGCAAAGCCATCACTGCCGCCTTTGACTTTCAGATAGCCGTTCTGCATGTCCAGCTGACCTTCGAAAATAGCGGTGTTCGGGCTGTGACCGATAGCGATAAAGGCACCCATCACTTCCACATCTTCCACTGAATCATTTTTGAGATTGCGCAGACGTACACCAGTCACACCCATTTCATCGCCCAGCACTTCTTCCAGCGTACGATCCAGGTGCAGTTTAATGATGCCTTGTTCAACCTTGTCATACAGACGCTTGATCAGAATTTTTTCTGAGCGGAAGGTGTCACGACGGTGGATAAGATGAACTTCGGAGGCAATATTTGCCAGATAGAGTGCTTCTTCAACCGCTGTATTACCGCCGCCAACGACAGCCACTTTCTGACCACGGTAGAAGAAACCATCACAGGTCGCACAGGCGGATACGCCGCGGCCTTTAAATGCTTCCTCAGAATCCAGACCCAGATAACGGGCAGATGCACCGGTTGCAATGATCAGGGCATCACAGGTGTATTCACCGTTGTCACCTTTCAGACGGAATGGTTTCTGTTGCAGTTCAACAGCATTGATATGATCAAAGATGATCTGGGTATCAAAATGCTCCGCATGTGCTTTCATGCGATCCATCAGTGCCGGCCCGGTTAAGCCCTCGGCATCGCCTGGCCAGTTTTCAATTTCGGTCGTGGTGGTGAGCTGGCCACCCTGTTGCATACCGGTGATCAGAACCGGATTCAGATTGGCGCGCGCCGCATAGACGGCGGCGGTATATCCTGCAGGGCCTGATCCGAGAATCAGCAGCTTACTGTGTTTTACCTGGGTCATGGAGGCATCCTTTTGTGGCTTGTACCCGAATAATAGGAAATGATGCTGATGGGGTAAAGCAGGAGAAACCGATTAAACTAATCGGTTTTATCTATTAAATAGCATTTATGTATAAGCAGGATGGAAAACGAGCAGATAAAATACAATTTATCTGCCCGAAAAGCATTTGCCGCCGAAAAACATATGCTATGCACTTATTGCCAGTACGCTCTCCGCTGTGACTGTTGGCAGAGCATGTGCCACTCCGACTTCAGCACAGGTGAGTTGGCCTTTGAACACATTCAATCCGTTGCGTAAATGTTTGTCGCTGCTGAGTGCATTGGCGTAACCCATTTTTGCCAGTTTGATAATGAAGGGCAGGGTGGCATTGTTCAGCGCCTGGGTTGATGTCCGGGCAACGGCTCCCGGCATATTGGCGACACAATAATGTACGACATCATCCACAATATAGGTGGGATCACTGTGGGTGGTCGCATGTGATGTTTCAGCACAGCCTCCCTGGTCGATAGCTACATCGACAATGACCGAGCCGTTTTTCATTTTCTTTACCATCGCAGCACTGATCAGCTTGGGTGCCGCAGCTCCCGGCAATAACACCGCGCCAATTACCAAATCGGCATCAAGAACCGCATGTTCAATTGACTCGGTAGTGGAATATATCAGTTTTGCCGCGCCTCTGAATTCATTGTCCAGCCGGCGCAGGATATCGGTACTTCTATCCAGTACGGTCACATCAGCCCGCATGCCGATTGCCATGCGTGCCGCATTAGAGCCCACTACGCCGCCACCCAAAATTACCACTCTGGCCGGAGCAACACCCGGCACACCGCTTAATAAGACGCCGGCACCACCGTGTGACCTTTCCAGGGCAGTGGCTCCGGCATGAATGGCCATCCGGCCTGCTACTTCTGACATCGGGGCTAATAACGGTAACCCTCCTTTATCATCGGTGACAGTTTCATAGGCTATACAGATTGCACCGCTTCGCAGCAGATCCTGCGTTTGAGCCAGATCGGGAGCCAGATGCAAATAAGTGAATAAAATCTGTTCCGGCCGCAGACGTGACCGCTCAATTTCCTGTGGTTCTTTTACTTTTACAATCATTTCTGCGGTTGCAAAAATTTCGGCTGCAGAGCCTATAATTTCAGCGCCAGCGGCTACGTAATGCGCATCCGTAAAACCAATTGCTTTGCCCGCATCAGTTTCTACCAGTACAGTGTGGCCTCTTGCGGTCAATTCGCGTACACTGGCTGGTGTCATACCTATGCGATATTCATGGATTTTTATTTCCTTAGGCACTCCGATGATCATGCTGCTATCTCCTTGTAAATACAGATGATTATGCTGTTTACCCTTAATTTGGATAATAAAGGAATATTGACATAGTCTGACTATGATCTTATAAAAGTTTAGTTTGTTCATTATAAAACAAATAGTGATTATCACTGTGTTTCATATCTAAGGTGGAAGGAAATGCTGGAAGAACAGATCAGACTCAGGGATTTGGATCGTATAGATAGAAACATCCTGAATGAACTGCAAAAAGATGGCCGAATTTCTAACGTCGAGCTGTCAAAACGTGTTGGATTGAGCCCGACTCCTTGTCTGGAGCGTGTAAGACGTCTTGAAAGACAAGGCTTTATTGAGGGTTATACTGCTATTCTTAACCCACACTATCTGGAAGCATCACTGCTGGTGTTCGTTGAGATCACTCTGCAGAAAGGCGCACCGGATGTATTCGAAGAGTTCAATAAAGCAGTTCTGTCATTAGAAGAAATACAGGAATGCCATCTGGTTTCTGGTGATTTCGACTATTTGTTAAAGACGCGCGTTCCTGATATGTCTGCATATCGCCGCCTGTTGGGTGAAACTCTGCTGCGCTTACCTGGTGTAAGTGATACCCGCACTTATGTGGTAATGGAAGAGGTTAAACAGACCAGCCGTCTGGTAATTAATACCCGCTAAGCATTCAGCCCGTGTTTCTGCACGGGCTTTGTCTTCCATCTCGCATAACAGAATTGTACCTATTCCCTCACGACCGCTTATAATGTGCCGCAGAATTCAAGTCTGAGCATCATTCATATCAATATACTCAGATGCACAATTATCGCTTTCCAATAAGGAGTATAGGTTTGGCTGCTGGAAAGTTTACGCCGATGTCAGGTTTACGGCGAATTTTTGAGACGGGGCTAATAATTTTAACGGTAGCCGCGTTATTCATGGTGCTTTCATTGTTTACTTATCATCCCTCTGATCCGGGATGGTCACAGACTGCCTGGGGCGGCAAAGTACATAATGCGGCCGGTAATGCCGGTGCGTGGCTGGCGGATCTGATGTTTTTTGTTTTCGGGGTCTTTGCCTATCTGATACCCGTGCTGATTGTGGCTCTTGGCTGGGCTATTTTCTGGAAGCCGTACCGTCTGCTGGAAGTGGATTACTTCGCGGTAGGCTTGCGCATTATCGGTTTTATCGCGTTATTCCTGTCCATGTCTGCCATGGGAAGTATGAATTTCACTGATATTCATAATTTCTCATCCGGTGGGCTGATTGGTGACATGCTTTACACCGCGATCCTGCCCATCTTCGGGCAATTAGGAACAACGCTGGTACTGCTCTGTCTGATCGCCGCCAGTATTACCTTATTTACCGGCTGGTCATGGCTGATGCTGGCAGAAAAAATCGGTGAAGCTGTAACCGGCGCACTGAATTTTGTTTATACCCTGCCAAGCCGGATTGTTGGCTGGTTCGCCGGTAAAGCCGGTTATCAGCGTGTCCATTCCGATCTGCAGGATGGCGATGATGCATTCAGTGATGACGACGAAGATGATTTCATTCCTTCACCGGCAGGTGTGGATGAAGATTTTATGCCGCACCGCAGTGCACCGAAATTTTCTTTCAGTCGTAAACCGGCTGTCGTTGCCGAAAACGACGATCGGGATGACGACAAAGAAGACAGCGCTCCGGTTGTCAGCGGCCGCCGTGAACCTGAATTTAATCTTACTACGGCAAAGGAAGCATCCTCATCGCGTAGTGAGCCGACCTTTACTGCCAGCTGGTCAGCAGTAGAAGACGATGATGATTGGGGACATGCACTGCCATGGGCTGAAGATAAAGAAACTCAGCCCGTAGCCGAGGCAGAAGTGCCAGTGATGCCGGCTCCTGTTGTTGCCAGGCCCGCAGCAGCACCTGTACCGACACCATTACAACTGGCGGAACAGGCTCTGCTCGAAAAAGCCCGTAAAAAGGCTGCCATTGGTGATTTACCCGCATTCTCGCTGCTGGATACGCCACCAGCCAAAGTGCAGAGTATGAGTAAAGAAGAGCTGGATCGCATCGCTCGGCTGGTTGAGTCTAAACTGGCTGATTACAACGTTCAGGCCCGGGTTGTCGGTGTTTATCCTGGTCCTGTCATTACCCGCTTTGAGCTTGATCTGGCTCCGGGTATGAAAGCCAGCAAAATTACCGGTCTGTCACGCGATCTGGCCCGCTCGCTGTCTGCGGTGAGTGTGCGTGTAGTTGAGGTTATTCCGGGTAAACCATACGTTGGCCTGGAGTTGCCGAACCGTTATCGCCAGACAGTACATCTGCGGGAAGTCATTGATAGTGAAGCTTTCCATCATGCCGGCAGTCCGCTGACACTGGTGCTGGGGCAGGATATCGCCGGTGAGTCGTCAGTCGTTGATTTGGCAAAAATGCCGCATCTGCTGGTAGCGGGTACAACAGGTTCAGGTAAATCAGTCGGCGTTAACGCCATGATTATCTCCATGTTGTATAAAGCGACACCGGAAGAAGTTCGTTTCATCATGATCGACCCGAAAATGCTGGAATTGTCGGTTTATGAAGGTATTCCGCATCTGCTGACCGAAGTGGTCACCGACATGAAAGATGCAGCTAATGCGCTGCGCTGGTGTGTCGGCGAGATGGAACGTCGTTACAAGCTGATGTCAGTGATGGGTGTTCGTAACCTGAAAGGCTACAACTCCAAAATTGGCGCCGCTATTGATTCCGGTAATCCTATCAAGGATCCATTCTGGCGTCCGAATGATTCTTTTGAGGAAGAAGCGCCGGATCTGGAACGTCTGCCGCACATCGTCGTTATTGTCGATGAATTCGCCGATATGATGATGATGGTGGGTAAAAAGGTTGAAGAGCTGATCGCGCGCATTGCGCAGAAAGCGCGTGCGGCCGGTATCCATCTGATTCTGGCAACCCAGCGTCCGTCAGTGGACGTGATCACTGGTCTGATTAAGGCGAATATCCCGACCCGTATTTCATTCCAGGTATCCTCGAAGATTGACTCGCGTACCATTCTGGATCAGCAGGGTGCAGAAGCACTGCTGGGGATGGGGGATATGTTGTATATGCCAGCCGGTGAAAGTACGCCAACCCGTGTGCATGGTGCGTTTGTCAGCGATAACGAAGTACACCGTGTGGTTGATGACTGGAAACTGCGCGGTGAACCGAATTATATTGATGAGATTCTGAATGGTGAGATCACGGCAGAGAATGCGCTGCCGGGCGAACAAACCAGCCGGGATGAAGATTTGGATCCATTGTTTGATGAAGCGGTTGAATTCGTTGTAGATTCACGCCGTGGTTCAACGTCCAGTGTTCAGCGTCGTTTCAAAATCGGTTATAACCGTGCTGCTCGTTTGATTGAGCAGATGGAAGCACAGGGAATTGTCAGTGCACCAGGCAGTAACGGGCAGCGTGAAGTATTGGCGCCCGCATCTATGAGAGACTGATATGAGAATAATGGCTAAGTGGTGTGCAGCGGGCTTAACCGCCTGTGTCTGGTCGTTAAGTTTTAATGCGCTGGCAGATGACAGCGCAGCACTTAAGAAAAAACTGGCGAGCATTCGTCAGTTCAGTGCACATTTTGAGCAGGAAGTGCTGGATGCTCAGGGTAAGCCATTACAGAAAGGCAGCGGTGAGATGGTGCTGCAACGTCCGGATCATTTCCGCTGGGAAGCGAAACAACCGGATGACAACCTGATCCTGTCGGATGGTAAAGCGGTATGGCTGTATGATCCATTCGTGGAACAGGTAACAGTCATGAGCCTGAGCAAGGCTGTGATCAATACACCGTTTCTGCTGATTTCGAGCACCGATGATAAGATCTGGAATAACTACCTGATCGATCAGGATGGTTCAGCATTTACTATCACCAGCAAGAAAAAAGATCAGCGCATCGAATCATTGCGCATGGTTTTTGATAGCCAGAACCGTATTTCCCGCATGGAAGTGAACGAAGCTCAGGGTCAGCGCAGTGAGTTTACGCTGTCATCCTTTAATACCAGACCGGTTATCAAATCGGATACTTTCAACTTCAAAACACCGGAAGGTGTAACGGTTGACGATCAACGCTGATGAGTAATCTGTCGCTGGATTTTGCTGCTGATTTCCGCCCTCTGGCTGCACGTATGCGGCCGGAGCGGTTAGATCAGTATATCGGGCAGAGTCATTTGCTGGCCGAAGGCAAACCACTGCGACGGGCGATAGAAGCGGGGCATTGTCACTCGATGATCCTGTGGGGGCCGCCCGGTACCGGTAAAACTACATTAGCCGAGCTGATGGCACGCTATTGCCAGGCAGATGTGGAACGGATTTCCGCGGTTACCTCCGGGGTGAAAGAGATCCGTGCAGCGATCGATCGCGCCAAAGACAACACTTACCGTGCCCGGCGTACCCTGCTGTTTGTCGATGAAGTGCACCGCTTCAATAAAAGTCAGCAGGATGCTTTTTTGCCGCACATTGAAGATGGCACCATCATCTTTGTGGGCGCTACCACTGAAAACCCCTCATTTGAACTCAATAACGCACTGTTATCGCGTGCGCGGGTTTATCTGCTGAAACGGCTGACGGATGATGAAATTTATCAGGTGGTGCAGCAGGCGCTGACTGATCCGCGTGGTCTGGCGGGCGAACAGTTGCAGTTTGATGAAGGCGTATTGAAGGCGCTGGTGCAACTGGTTGATGGCGATGCCCGGAAAGCACTGAACTATCTTGAATTGCTGAATGATATGGCGGATAGCCAGAGCGGTATAAAGCATATCGACCGTCATCTGCTGGCCGCAGTATCCGGGGAAAAGGTTGCGCGTTTTGATAATCAGGGCGATGTTTATTACGACCTGATTTCCGCCTTCCATAAATCAATCCGCGGTTCTGATCCGCAGGCCGGGCTTTACTGGTATGCGCGGATCGTGGCTGCCGGTGGTGATCCGTTATATGTCGCACGGCGTTTGCTGGCGATTGCTTCCGAAGATATTGGTAATGCCGATCCGAATGCGATGCGCGTTGCTCTGGCTGCCTGGGACTGCTTTGAACGGGTAGGGCCGGCTGAAGGGGAGCGGGCTATCGCGCAGGCGGTGGTTTATTTGGCCTGTGCGCCGAAAAGTAATGCGGTTTACGTTGCCTGGAAAGCAGCATTACAGGATGCGAAGACACAACCTGATTATGAAGTGCCGCCACATCTGCGGAATGCGCCAACTAAACTGATGGTGTCGCTGGGTTATGGTGAAGAATATCGCTACGCCCATAATGAGCCAGGTGCCTATGCTGCCGGAGAATGTTATTTCCCGCCAGAGATGGAAGGTCGTGAATATTACCTGCCGTCAGAACGTGGCGCTGAAAAACAGATCGCACAAAAATTAAACTACCTGGCAGAGCTGGATGCTCAAACTACTTTCCAGCGTTATCCTAAATCCCGTTCCTGACGTTATCAAAACAGAATAATCCTCGTTTGGACGTACCCGCCACCGGTTGCTTTTGGTAAACTGCAGTCATCGACGACGTTTATTTGGTCGCGGATCGTTCTATTACTCCAATAATTTCGCATATACAGCAGGTTTATCATGCTTGATCCTAAATTTCTGCGTAGTGACATCGAAACAGCAGCTGAGCGTCTGGCTCTGCGTGGCTATAAACTGGATGTGGCTACTATCAATGCGCTGGAAGAACAGCGTAAAGTGCTTCAGACCCGTACTCAGGAACTGCAGGCGGAACGTAATGCCCGCTCTAAGGCAATTGGTGAAGCTAAACGTCTTGGTGAAGATGTTGCACCATTGATGGCTCAGGTTGGTTCACTGGGCAGTGAACTGGAACAGTGCAAAAAACAGCAGGATGAAATTCTGGAACAACTGCGCCAGATCGCATTGCTGGTTCCTAACCTGCCGGCAGACACGGTACCGGTTGGTAAAGACGAAAGTGAAAACGTGGAAGTACGCCGCTGGGGTACGCCGCGTCAGTTTGATTTTGAAATCAAAGATCACGTCGCTGTCGGTGAAGATAACGGTGGTCTGGATTTCACAACCGCGACCAAAATTTCCGGTTCCCGCTTTGTGGTACTGAAAGGACAAATTGCCCGCATGCACCGTGCCTTAGCACAGTTCATGCTTGATCTGCACACGCAGCAGCATGGTTATACCGAATGCTACGTGCCATATCTGGTGAATGCCGATAGTCTGCTGGGCACTGGCCAGCTGCCGAAGTTTGCCGAAGATCTGTTTCACACCGCGATTAACGGTGAAGGTGATGAAGAGGGCAAAGTTCGTAAGTTCTCGCTGATCCCGACGGCAGAAGTGCCGCTGACCAATATCGCGCGTGACGAAATTTATGACGAGAAAGCATTGCCGGTGAAAATGACCGCGCACAGCCCATGCTTCCGTTCTGAAGCCGGTTCGTATGGTCGCGACACCCGTGGCCTGATCCGTATGCACCAGTTTGATAAAGTGGAAATGGTACAGCTGGTTCATCCGGAAAAATCATGGGATGCACTGGAAGAGATGGTTGGTCATGCCGAGAAGGTATTGCAGCTGTTAGGCCTGCCATACCGTGTTGTATCGCTGTGTACCGGTGATATGGGCTTCTCTGCTGCCAAGACTTACGATCTGGAAGTCTGGTTGCCGGCACAGAATACCTACCGTGAAATCTCTTCCTGCTCTAACTGTACAGACTTCCAGGCGCGTCGCATGCAGGCCCGTGTGCGTGGCGCTGACAGCAAACCACAACTGCTGCATACGCTGAATGGTTCTGGTCTGGCGGTTGGCCGTACTCTGGTTGCGGTACTGGAAAATTACCAGCAGGCTGATGGCCGTATTGAAGTGCCGGAAGTCTTGCGTCCTTATATGAGCGGCCTGACTCACATCGGTTGATCTGTAGTGCAGTATGAATAGATAAAATAAAGCAGATCTGTCAGAGGATCTGCTTTTTTATTTCCGGCAATCGGTGCCAGTTGTTCCTGCAATACAGGCATGTCTTACATGACAGGAGGATGAGGTAAATGCTTAACAATGGATTATCACGCAGCGCGATAATGTCTGCTGCGATACTTCTGTTCACAGGATGTGCCAGCTCCAGCCCCGCTGATGAAGCTCGGTTAAATGCGGAAATGGTGGTTTTAACGCAGAAGATAGATGCGTTAACTGTGGAGCTGAAAGCACTGAAAACGAAACAGGCGAAAGAGCAGCTGAAAACACAGCAACAGATGAAAGCGCAGAAAGCCAAAACTCAGATGCAACAAAAGACGTAGTGGATTTATTGAGAAGTGAAGAGAGAAATGGTGGCTATGACGGGATTCGAACCTGTGACCCTCGCATTATGAGTGCGATGCTCTAACCAACTGAGCTACATAGCCTTTCTTAAATATGGCTGGGGTACCAGGATTCGAACCTGGGTGTGACGGGATCAAAACCCGTTGCCTTACCGCTTGGCGATACCCCAACTGGAATACTTAAAATTGATGGCTGGGGTACCAGGATTCGAACCTGGGTGTGACGGGATCAAAACCCGTTGCCTTACCGCTTGGCGATACCCCAACTGGAATACTTTAATAAAGATGGCTGGGGTGCCAGGATTCGAACCTGGGTATGGTGGAATCAGAATCCACTGCCTTACCGCTTGGCGACACCCCAAAAATGGTGGCTATGACGGGATTCGAACCTGTGACCCCCGCATTATGAGTGCGATGCTCTAACCAACTGAGCTACATAGCCAACACTCGAACAACTCAGCAGGGCTGCTGAACTGTGCGGGGCGCATTATGCGTATATGCGCAGTTACCGTCAACCCTTTTTTATTTAACCTGTTCCGTCTGCTTAAATCTTGTCCGCAATTCAGGATATCGAACAGCTTATCTACTGGTTTTGCTGCACTTTTAGCCTGATTGTTTCAATGCATCAGGCACCGAATGCCTGCTGCCAGTCCTGATTAAATTGTGTAATTGCTGCATCGACAGCCGGGCTGCGAATTAATTGTTCCGCAACATCAATTGGCAGGGTAATACTGGTGCATCCTGCCAGCAGGCAATCCAGTACCTGCCGTGGTGTTTTAAAGCTGGCAGCCAGGATCTGACAATGCGGAGCATGTAATGTCAGCAACTGCTGCAACTCCTGAACACATTTAATGCCGCTGCCGCCCTGAGCATCAATACGGTTTACATAAGGGGCAACATAGCTGGCACCGGCAAGTGCAGCCAGTAAAGCCTGCATCGGGGAATAAACCGCAGTTCCCAAAGTCGTAATATTGCGTGTTTTCAATTGCTGTATCGCTGACAGACCTTCAGCTGTTACCGGGACTTTCACTACCAGATGGTTATCCAGCGTCTGTAACTGTTCAGCTTCTCTCACCATATCTTCTGCTTTGTCTGCCATTACTTGCGCAAACAAAATCTTATCAGGACCGATAATTGAGCGTAATGCCGGCAGAGCCTGCGCTAATGGTTTGCCGCCTTTGGCAATAATACTGGGGTTAGTGGTCACTCCCTGAATAGGCATAAAGCGAGCCAGTCGTTCAATAGCGTTCAGATCGGCACTATCAAGATAAAATTCCATCGTCTTCTCCTGTGAGTCAGTTTACAGATCTAACTATATAAATATGGATTTTGATTTTTATTGATTTAAATCAAAATAAACTTCGAATGAAAGTATTTAAATGAAAGCGAAAACAAAGCTACAGGATGAATTATGATCTGTAACCTGCAACGTTATGCCACACATGATGGCCCCGGAATCAGAACGGTTGTGTTCCTGAAAGGATGCTCACTCAGCTGCCGCTGGTGTCAGAATCCGGAAAGCCGATCCCGTAGCCTGGATTTGCTGTATGACGAACGCCTTTGCATAGCAGGATGTCAGCGTTGCACGAAAAATAACGATTGCTTCCAGAGAAAGGATAACACTGGTGCTGTACTGATTTTCCGAGATCAGCTCACAGAATCAATAATGCGCCAGGCTGCAGATGCTTGCCCAAGCGGCGCTATTTCTCTGTGTGGTGAAAGTATGCAGGCGGAACAGATCATGAAGCAGATACTGCGTGATAAAGCCTTTTATCAACGTAGTGGCGGGGGAATGACTATATCCGGCGGTGAACCGTTTATGCACCGGAAAATGATGCAGCATCTGCTGCAAATTGCCCGGCATGAAGGTATTCATTCGGCAGTAGAAAGTTGTCTGCATGTACCGTGGAATTACATTAAACCGGTTGTTGAGCTGGTCGATTTATGGCTGGTTGATCTTAAACATGTCGATGCGGAAAAATTCCTGAAGTGGACTGATGGTCAGCTATCTTTAATTCAGCAGAACACCCGCAGATTGGGAGAACATGGCGCCAATGTGGTGTTTCGTATTCCGATCATTCCTGATTTTAATGATGATGAGCCAACTCTGGCGGCCATTATTCAGCAAGCATCCGATCATTACCGTCAGTTTGGCGGCAGTGGCGAAATTCATTTCCTGCCATATCACACCTATGGCATGCACAAATATCACTTACTTGGGTTCGACTACAACTGTGCCCGGCAACCACTTGAGCGCCCCGAGTTACTGGCTTTTGCGGAACAGCAAGCCAAAGACTGTGGCCTGACTGCGATTCTTAGGGGGTAACTATGACTGAACTGGATCTGACAACACTGACTGAACGTACGCGTAACCATAAACGCCGTCTTGTTGAAATTGTTTCACCACCTGTCTGTACTGAACGTGCATTGCATTACACACAGGCATATAAAGCCAATATTGATAAACCGATTGTATTGCGCCGTGCTCTGGCGCTGGCGCATCACCTGGAACAACGCACTATCTGGATTGATAACGATGAGCTGATCGTTGGTAATCAGGGTGCTTATCTGCGTGCGGCACCTATCTTTCCTGAATATACGATGGATTGGGTTGTTAAAGAGATCAATGAGTTAGCTGAGCGTCCCGGTGCTGGTTTCAGTGTTTCCGAGAAAGATAAAGCGATCATTCATGAAATTGCTCCATTCTGGGCTGGTCAAACAGTACGTGATCGTTGTTATGCGCTGTTTTCAGATGATCAAAAGGCGCTGCTGGACTCAGGCATTATCAAGGCAGAAGGTAATATGAATTCCGGCGATGCCCACATGGCCGTGGATTATGAACTGGTCCTGAAAGTGGGGATTGCAGGTGTGCGTCAGAAGGTCGCTGAACGTCGTCAGCGTCTGGATCTTGCCGACTGGGGGGATCTGCATCGTGAGCAATTCCTGAAGTCTGTGGATATTTCTTTCGGAGCACTGACGGCGCATATTCGCCGCTATGCTGATCTGGCCAGACAAATGGCGTCTGCTGAAGACAGAACTGAACGCCGTGAAGAGTTACTGAAAATTGCGGAAAACTGCGATTTGATTGCTGAACAGCCACCAAAAACTTTCTGGCAGGCGCTGCAGCTTTGTTACTTCATTCAGTTGTTTTTACAGATTGAATCTAATGGTCACTCTGTCTCATTTGGCCGGATGGATCAGTACCTGTATCCCTGGTATCGTCGTGACGTTGAAATGGAACAGACTTTAACCCGTGAACAGGCGATCGAATTACTGAATGGCTGCTGGTTGAAACTGCTGGAAGTAAACAAAATCCGTTCTGGTTTGCATTCCAAATCCTCTGCGGGCAGCCCGATGTATCAGAATGTCACGATTGGCGGGCAGAAATTACATGATGGTGAGCCGGTTGATGCTGTAAACCCGCTGTCTTACACGATCCTGGAATCTTGTGGTCGCCTGCGTTCAACTCAGCCGAATTTAAGCGTGCGTTATCATGCCGGAATGAGCAATGACTTCCTGGAAGCATGCATGGCTGTGATCCGTTGCGGGTTTGGTATGCCAGCGTTCAATAACGATGAAATTGTTATCCCTGAATTCATCAAACTGGGAGTGGAAAAAGAAGACGCTTATAACTATTCCGCGATTGGTTGTATTGAAACGGCGGTACCGAGCAAATGGGGCTATCGTTGCACCGGTATGAGCTTCCTTAACTTTACGCGTGTCATGCTGGCAGCGCTGGAGCAGGGGAAGGACGCGACTACCGGTAAAACCTTCCTGCCACAGGAAAAGGGATTATCCTTGGGCAACTTCAATAATTTCGATGAAGTGATGGCCTCCTGGGATCGTCAGGTGCGCTACTACGCCCGTAAGACGATAGAGATCGATTGTGTCATTGACACCATGCTGGAAGAAAATGCGCATGACATCATCTGTTCTGCACTGATTGATGACTGTATTGAACGCGGTAAAACGGCAAAACAGGGTGGCGCGAAATACGACTGGGTCTCTGGCTTACAGGTTGGGATTGCAAATACCGGTAACAGTCTGGCTGCAGTCCGTGATTTTGTCTTTGCTGGCAAAGTGTCACAACAGGAACTGGCGGCTAAACTGGCCGATGATTTTGCCGGTGAAGAGGGCGAAGCACTGCGTCAGATCCTGCTGAACCGGGCTGCCAAGTACGGTAATGATGATGATTCTGTTGATGAGCTGTTGGTGCAGGCATACCAGAGTTACATTGATGAAATCAGCCATTTCCACAACACCCGTTATGGCCGGGGCCCGATCGGTGGCGGTTATTATGCCGGTACCTCATCAATTTCAGCTAACGTACCGTTTGGCGCGGGTACAATGGCCACACCTGATGGCCGCAAAGCGCATACACCACTGGCTGAAGGTGCCAGCCCGTCGTCTGGTACCGATAGCCATGGTCCGACAGCTGTATTTAACTCACTGGGTAAATTGCCGACTGCTGCCATTCTGGGCGGAGTGTTACTGAACCAGAAGCTGAACCCGAACAGTCTGGAACAACCTCGTGACAGACAAAAACTGATGACATTGCTGCGTACCTTCTTTGAGGTACATAAAGGCTGGCATGTGCAGTACAACATTGTGTCCCGCGAAACACTGCTGGCTGCCAAGGAGCATCCGGATCAGTATCGCGATCTGGTGGTGCGGGTAGCTGGTTACTCTGCATTTTTTACTGCACTTTCGCCTGATACTCAGGATGACATCATCGCCAGAACGGAACATACGCTGGCCTGAGTGTAAATTAATATTGATGATGAACCCCGCGCTGTTCGCGGGGTTTTTTCGTTTAACTGAAACAAAAATGCCCGCAGGGTGCGGGCATTCAGCGCTAAAAAAGCTTAGACGTTGAATAGGAAGTTCAGTACGTCACCATCTTTAACGATGTAGTCTTTACCTTCTGCGCGCATCTTACCGGCTTCTTTTGCACCCTGTTCACCTTTGTAGGTGATGAAGTCTTCAAAAGCGATGGTCTGGGCGCGGATAAAACCTTTTTCAAAATCGGTATGAATTTTACCGGCAGCCTGTGGTGCAGTAGCGCCAACCGGGATGGTCCAGGCTCGCACTTCTTTCACACCAGCGGTGAAGTAAGTCTGCAGGTTCAGCAACTGATAACCAGCACGAATTACACGGTTCAGACCTGGCTCTTCCAGACCAAGTTCAGCCATGAACTCGGCACGATCTTCTTCTTCCATCTCGGCCAGATCGGCTTCGATAGCAGCACAAACCGGCACCACGACAGAACCTTCTTTGGCGGCAATCGCACGGACCTGATCCAGATACGGATTGTTCTCAAAACCATCTTCATTGACGTTGGCGATGTACATGGTTGGTTTCAGCGTCAGGAAACTCAGATAACGGATCACGGCTTTTTCTTCAGCACTCAGATCCAGTGCGCGCAGCATGCCAGCCTGTTCCAGTTGTGGCAGACATTTTTCCAGCACTTCCAGCTCGGCTTTAGCGTCTTTATCGCCGCCTTTGGCTTTTTTCTGGATACGCTGAATAGCACGTTCACAGGTTTCCAGATCTGACAGTGCCAGTTCAGTATTGATGGTATCAATATCTTCTGCTGGATCTACTTTGCCTGATACATGGATGATGTTGTCATTTTCAAAGCAGCGGACTACATGACCAATCGCTTCGGTTTCACGAATGTTGGTCAGGAACTGGTTACCCAGACCTTCGCCTTTGGAAGCACCCTTCACCAGACCCGCGATGTCCACGAATTCCATGGTGGTTGGCACAATACGTTGTGGTTTGATGATCTCAGCCAGTTGATCCAGACGAGGATCAGGCATAGGAACCACACCGGTATTCGGTTCGATAGTACAGAACGGGAAGTTGGCAGCTTCGATACCAGCCTTAGTCAGCGCGTTGAACAGGGTGGACTTGCCTACGTTTGGCAAACCGACGATGCCGCATTTAAAACCCATAGTGGTTGATTCCTCAATATCAGGCGGTAGCCTTGAAGCTGTGTAAGCGATTCATGGCTTTGGTCATATCATTAGTGAATATTATATCAGTTGCGCGCACGGCTTCATCCAGTGCGTCATCAATCAGTTGTTGTTCTGCTTTCGGTGCTTTGGTCAGCACAAAACCAACAACTTGTTCTTTTGTTCCGGGGTGGCCGATACCTAAACGCAGGCGATGAAACTGATTGTTATTGCCCAGTTTATTGATGATATCTTTCAGGCCATTATGCCCGCCGTGGCCACCGCCTTGTTTAAACTTGGCGACACCCGGCGGCAGATCTAATTCATCATGCGCCACCAGAATGGCTTCTGGCGGGATCTGGAAAAACTTAGCCAACGCGACGACAGATTTCCCGCTCAGGTTCATAAACGTAGTAGGGATCAACAGACGCACATCCTGACCGTTGATCTGAATGCGTCCGGTGATGCCGAAATATTTCGGATCTTCGCGCAGACTGCCGTTGTAACGTTCAGCCAGCGAAGCAACATACCATGCCCCGGCATTGTGGCGGGTATTGGCATATTCCGGACCGGGATTGCCCAGCCCGACAATCAGCTGTATTGGTTGTGTCATAGCAAGTACAGTTCCGGCAGATAGAAAGAAAACTGGCCTTTATCAGGCCAGTTGCAGCGGAATGTCTTTACTGGTGCGGACAATGTTGTTCTGGGCATCCAGATAAACCAGGCGCGGTTTATGCTGCTGCACTTCGTCTTCGGTCATCGGACCATAAGCACAGATGATGATGCGGTCGCCGACAGCCGCTTTGCGTGCAGCTGCACCATTCAGGGAGATCATGCGGGAACCGCGCTCACCAGAAATAGCATAAGTGGAAAAACGCTCGCCATTTTCGATGTTGTAGATATCAATCGCTTCATATTCGACGATACCGGCAGCATCCAGCAGGTCCTGATCGATTCCACAGGAGCCTTCATAATTCAGTACCGCATGGGTAACACGGGCCTGATGCAGTTTGCCTCGCAGCATGATTCGTTGCATTGCTTTTTCCTTACATAACTCGGCTTCGGTGTGGCACAGATCACACCAGCGGCGCGACTATAAACTATCTGGTGGTTGCGCGCAAATTGACCACTGAATTATCGATCAAACGAGCTCTGTTGCCCAGCCATGCGGCCATCAGAATAACAGCTGTGGTACTTTGTCCGTTCAATGGCAACAGCGTATCAGCATCGACAATATCAATCGCATCAGTACGGAAACCAGCTGAGTTCAGCCTGTCTGCTGCTTCGGTAATCAGCGCCGGAATAGCCGTTTGTCGTGCTGGTAATTGTTCGCCGATCCAACCCATAACTTTCGCCAGTGTTGGCGCAATAACGCGTTCTTCAGCGGTCAGGTAACCATTACGGGAACTGAGCGCCAGACCGTCTTCTGCCCGCACTGTCGGGACGCCGATAATTTCAATCGGCATGGTCATATCACGTACCATTTTACGGATCAGCGCCAGTTGTTGGTAATCTTTCTGACCAAAACAAGCAACATCCGGCTGTACGATATTGAATAGCTTGGTAACGACCGTGCTGACACCGCGGAAATGGCCCGGGCGCATTGCGCCTTCCAGCAGATAAGAGATCCCCGGAACTTCAACAAAAGTCTGTGTATCCAGACCTTGCGGATACATGATGGCCGGAGTTGGCGTGAATACAGCCGTTACGCCTTCCTGTTCCAGTAATGCGCAGTCGTCACTCAGCGTGCGCGGGTAATTGACCAGATCTTCTGCCCGATCAAATTGCATCGGGTTAACGAAAATACTGACGATAACCACATCAGCATGGTTCTTGGCTTCACGCACTAAGGTCAGGTGACCATTGTGCAGATTTCCCATTGTCGGGACAAACGCGATGCGTTTGCCTTGCTGACGATGTTCCCGGATAACGGCGCGCAGGGCGTCGATCTGTTCGGTGACTAACACGATCGGACTTCCTTAATTGAAGGTATGTTCAGCAGCCGGGAATTGGCCGTTGGCTACCTGCTCGACATAGAGCCGGATAGCTTTTCGTACGTCTCCCGTTTCTGCCAGGAAATTTTTACTGAATTTAGGGATATACCCGGTTGTGACACCTAACGCATCCTGCATGACCAATACCTGACCATCAGTTTGTGCGCCGGCACCAATGCCAATCACAGGAATGCGCAATGCTTTGGTGATCCGCTCTGCCAGCTGTTCCGGCACACATTCCAGCACAACCATCTGAACACCTGCGGTTTGCAGTGCCAGTGCATGATGATAAATTTCTTCGGCACGCTGTGCGTCACGGCCCTGAATGCGGAAACCACCGAACAGATGCACGGATTGTGGTGTTAAGCCCAGATGCGCACAGACAGGGATGCCATTGCGGTTAAGTTGTTTTACGGTGTCGCACAACCAGTCGCCACCTTCAATTTTAACCATTTTGGCACCCGCAGCCATCAGACGACCTGCGTTGATGCATGCGGAGTGCACATCGCTGTAACTCATGAATGGCAGGTCAGCGATCAGCAGGGCATTCTGCACACCACGGGCCACGTTGGCGGTGTGATAAACCATATCGTTCACTGTTACCGGCAGTGTGTCGTTATGCCCCTGAACCACCATGCCCAGCGAGTCGCCAACTAAAATGGAATGAACACCTTCATCATCAAACAGACGGGCAAAGGTGGCATCGTAAGCGGTGATCATCGCGATCTTTTCTCCGCTTTGTTTCATTTTCTGCACCTGGGTCAGGCTGATTTTGCTCATAGCGACTCCTGTGAAACAATAATTAATCCGGCAGACGGAACAAAGTGCTGCGATCACAGGCAGCAACCAGTCCGGCTAACTGACGCCCATCCGGCAGTGTCAGCTGTGGCGCTATGTCAAATAACGGCACCAGTACGAAAGCCCGCTGAGTCATACCGTAATGAGGGACGGTCAAACGTTCATCCTGAATAATCTGCTGTCCGTACAAAAGTAAATCCAGATCCAGTGTCCGTGGACCCCAGCGCTCATCTTTACGCACTCGCCCCTGTTCCAGTTCGATGCGTTGCAGTTCATCCAGCAGTGCATGAGGTGTCAGCGAGGTATTCAACCGGGCTACGGCATTAATGTAGTCCGGCTGATCCTGTGGTCCCATCGGTGCTGAGCTATACAGCGGAGAACAGGAGATCAGCTCACTGGCCGGTAACTGCTGCAGTGCTTTAATTGCTCGCAAGATCTGAACCCGTGGCTCAGTCAGATTAGCCCCGAGAGCAACAAAAACCTCAGTCATGGCGACGCTGGCCAGATTGCTGCGGATAACGGCGACGGCGGTGTGGTCGTTTGCGCGGCGCATGCTCTTCGCTCTGAGGCTGTTCAGCTGTGGCCGTATGAGCCGGGCGGGCATGCGTATGTTCCGGACGGATAAAATCATGCGTCTGCTGATAATCCTGCCACCAGGCGACGATATCACGCAGGCGCGGTTCAACATGTGCACGTAATTCGAGGAAATCGAAAGCGGCACGGAATTTTGGCTGAGCAAACAGTTTTTCAGCCCGTTTGCCGGAGTAGCGCGGCAGACGTTCCTGCAGCAACCAGATTTCCCGTACATCACTGGTAAAACGACGTGGAATAGCAACAGTATGGATCTGTTGTTCAATCGCTTCGTTCATCGCCATTTGCATGGAATCGAGATATGGCAGATTGCTTTCGTTGCTGATTTCACGCTGACGCATTGCCACTACACCCCACAGCAGAGTGGCGTAGAAGAATGTCGGGGTAACCGGCTGTTCGGTTGCTACCCGTTTATCTGAGTTCGCTAATGCTTTTTCCAGGAATCGCTCATAGGCTGAATTATTATCAGGAGTCAGCAGTTTTGCCGCTTGCGGGAACAATTGCTGGAACAGACCGAATTTACGCAGCAACTGATAAGTGCTGAGGGCGTGTCCTGCCAGGAACAGTTTGATGGTCTCCTCAAACAGACGGGCAGACGGAATATCCTGCAGCAGCGGGGCGAGTCGGGAAATCGGCTCAGCACTGCGTTCACTGATGGTCAGGCCCAGTTTTGCGGCAAAACGTACTGCGCGCAGCATCCGTACCGGATCTTCCCGGTAGCGGGTTTCCGGATCGCCAATCAGCTCCAGTTTTCCTGCGGCCAGATCGTTGAGCCCACCATGGAAATCATGCAGGGAAAAATCCTTGATGTTGTAATACAGCGCGTTCACGGTGAAGTCGCGGCGTTCTGCATCTTCCTCGATGGTGCCGTAAACGTTATCGCGCAGCAGCATCCCTTCTTCGGATTGTTCTGCAATATTTTTGCTGGTATTAACCTGATGGTGATGTCCGCGGAAGGTGGCAACTTCGATGATATCGCGGCCAAATACGATATGAGCCAGACGGAAACGGCGTCCAATCAGGCGGCAATTATTAAATAATTTACGGATCTGTTCCGGATGTGCGTCGGTGACCACATCAAAATCTTTGGGTATTTTTCCCAGCAATAAATCACGTACCCCGCCGCCAACCAGATATCCCTGATAACCGGCTTTATGCAGACGATAAAGCACCTTCAGTGCGTTTTCACTGATCATGCTACGGGAGATGCTGTGTTGATCACGGGTTAAAATACGACGTGGTGAGCCTGCGCTGACAGCCGTTTTTTTCTCGCTGACAGGGCGCTGACGCTTTGGCGCAGCTGGTTCAGCTGTGGTTGTTTTTGGCGTCGCTGGTGTCTCTTCTTTACCAAGCACTTTGCGATACAAATTGGCGATATGGGAAAAAATAGTACACCTCGGAATTTCTGACACAAAAAAAGAGCGGGCGGTATGATAGCGCACCCCAGCGTAAATGCGAACATCGGGGCGTCCTGATCATGCTTTTTTCAGCTGGAATGGTAATTTATGGCGCTGATCCTGCTGCCTGACACACTTTTACCACCATTAACATGCAGACTACCATCCTGGGCCGGTCGGGGGTTGTTCAATTATAAGTAATGGAGAAAATATGAACATCTGGCGTTGGATTGTATTAGCGGCTGTGACTGCTGTTGTCGGTTATCGTTTCTCTTTAAATGAACAGATACAACCAGTTTCATCAGTAAGGAAATCAACGCAGGTCGTAGTTGCCCCGGTAAAAAGAGAAGATTTTAAGGCTGGCTGGCAAGCTGTCGGGCGTGTTGTTGCAAAATCCTCTGTGGAACTGAAACCCCGGATAGAAGGGCAGGTCGCGAAGATTTTATTTAACGAAGGGGCTTCAGTCAGCGCCGGACAAGTACTGGTTGAGCTGGATGACAGTGATTACCGCAATAAATGGCAGCAGGCAAAAGCTGTTTTGCAGCAGGATCAGGCTTTGCTGAAAAAAGCGCAGGCTGATCTGACCAGAGCAAAGGTATTGCTGCAGAAAAAGTTTGTATCTGAAGCAGATATGAATGGGTATCAGGCAGCCGAACAATCAGCTGCCGCACAGGTAAAACAGGATGAGGCCAGTCTGGCTATTGCGGCCCGTAATCTGGATTACACCCGAATCAAAGCGCCTTTCAGTGGCCGTACCGGCGCTCATCTGGTTTCTGCCGGTGCCACAGTGCAGGCTTATAACACAATACTGACTATGCTGAATCAGCTGGATCCAATCTCGGTCAGTTTCACTTTGCCGGAAAAGTATCTTGCTGATTTGCAGGCATCTTTGCGTGCCGGTGCGCTGGATGTCACCGCGCAGATTAACTCCGGCGCAGTGATGGAACAGCGTCACGGTTCGATTACTTTTCTGGATAATAACGTCGATAGCAGCAGTGGCACGATCACACTGAAAGCTGACTTTGCCAACCCGTCAGGCGACTGGTTACCCGGCCAGTATGTCACGGTGCAACTGGCTCCTCGAACTTTAAAGCAAGTGCTGGTTATACCGGGAAAGGCGTTACAGCAGGGACCGGAAGGATTACAGCTGTTTGTGGTTGATAATGGGATTGCTCAGCGGATTATGGTTGAAGAACTGGCCGCAAACGATGGCTGGAGTGCAATTCAGGGCGAATTAAAACAGGGTGATCTGGTGGTAACCGAAGGGCAATTCCGGCTGAATGACGGTTCACCGGTCAGTATTGCGTCAACAGCCAAAGCCGTAGCGGAGTAGAGATCATGCAACTCTCGATGTTATCTATCCGCCGGCCGGTGATGACTTGCCTGCTGATGGCATTCTTTACGCTGTTTGGCATTCTGGCTTACCGGGCATTACCGGTAAGTGAACTACCGCAGATCGACTTCCCGACTATTAATGTCACTGCCAGTTTGTCAGGGGCGTCACCGGAAACGATGGCTTCGGCAGTCGCCACCCCACTGGAAGGGCAGCTGGCAACCATTTCCGGTATCGATAACATCAGTTCCTCGAGTTCTCAGGGCATTACCCGGATCACGCTGCAGTTTGATCTCGACAGAAATATCGATGCGGCAGCGCTGGATGTGCAGAGTGCGCTCAGTTCCGCACAACGCAAATTGCCCCAGAACATGACGTCATCGCCGTCGATGCGTAAATCGAATCCGGCTGATGCCCCCGTTTTTCTTATTGCGTTGCACTCTGATAGCTTGCCGATTTCTACCGTGACGGAATATGCCGAAAGCAAGCTGGCACAGTCACTTTCCATGTTACCCGGAGTAGCGCAGGTTTCAGTATTTGGTTCGAAGCCTTATGCGGTTCGTATTCAGGCTGATCCGGACAAACTGACGGCTCATAATCTGGGGCTGGATGAGCTGGCAAGCGCGGTTGCGGATAATAATGTTAATCAGCCTCTGGGCGGTCTGGACGGTGAATACCGTAGCTTAAGCCTGAAGAGTAATGGGCAGCTTAAAAATGCAGCCGCATATCGCAAACTGGTCGTTGCTTACCGCAATGGCGCGCCGCTTTATCTTTCCAGTATCGCGAATGTGCTGGATAGTGAGGAAAATACCCGTGTTGCCAGCTGGTTTATTGATAAGCCAGGTATCATTCTCGCGATACAGCGACAGGCGGGTGCCAATACGATCAGTACAGTTGACGCGGTACGTCAGGCGTTACCTCAATTTCAGTCGATTCTGCCTGATTCGATCCAGATGGATATCCTGTACGATCGCAGCGAGTCGATCCGTGCCTCTATTCATGATGTGCAATTTACCTTGTTACTTTCCTGTGCGCTGGTCGTACTGGTTATCTGGTTATTCCTGCGTAATTTGTCTGCCACCGTGATCCCGGCGCTGGCGGTGCCGCTGTCAGTATTAGGTGCGGTACCGGTAATGTATTTACTGAATTACAGTCTGGATAACCTCTCTTTGCTGGCTTTGACTCTTGCGGTCGGCTTTGTGGTCGATGATGCCATCGTGATGATGGAAAACATCGTCCGGCACATGGAGCAGGGCATGGGGGCGATGCAGGCGGCAAGGAAAGGGGCCCGGGAGATCGGTTTTACGATATTGTCGATGACGTTGTCGCTGATTGCCGTATTTATTCCTCTTCTGTTCATGGGCGGGTTGATGGGGCGTTTGCTGCATGAATTCGCAGTCACCATCAGTGCTGCCATTGCGGTATCAGGGCTGGTTTCGTTAACTCTGACACCGATGCTCTGCAGCCGGGTATTGCGGGCGGAACAAACAACTGCAACGCAGGGCCGGTTATCTCAATGGCTGGAGCGCGGTTTCAGCAGATTAACGGAAAGTTATAGTGTGTCTCTGGTTGCTGTTCTGCGTCATCCCCGCTGGGTGATGTTCACTTTTTTTGCCAGCATGGCATTAACGGTGCTGCTGTATCAGCAATTACCAAAAGATTTTTTACCGAGTACAGACAGCGGCCAGATCACTCTGACAACCAAAGCAGCACCGGATACATCTTTTGCAACCTTATCCCGCATGCAGCAGCAGGTCGCTGAAATAGTGAAGGCTGATCCCAATGTTGCCGCATTTATGTCGTCGGTTGGCAGTACCGGCCCGAATGGCAGTGCCAACGGTGGATCCATGACGATCCGTCTGGTTCCCCGGGAGCAGCGTCCTTCCGCTGATCAGGTGATTACTGAACTGCGGCAGAAGGTAAACCATATTCCGGGGCTCAATGTCTATCTGCGTAATCCGCCGTCAATTCGTATCGGCGGTATGTCCACGGCATCCGAATATCAGTTTACCGTCCAGAGTAATGATTTTGATGAGCTGACGCAGTGGCATGATCGTTTCCTGTCGGCAATCAGAACGATTCCGGGGCTGCGTGATGTGACCAGTGACCAGGAAGTCGTTGGGGCCGGTCTTTCCGTGGCCGTAGACCGCGATAAGCTGGCCAGCTACGGATTAACGTATAGTCAGGTTGAAACGGCACTGCAGAGTGCATTCGCCGCGCGCCAGGTATCCACTATTTATGCCGATACGGATCAGTATGCGGTGATTCTGGAAGTATTACCGGAACGACAGCAGCAGGCTGCAGATTTAAGCCGGATCCGGGTGCGAAATAATGATGGTGTACTGATCAGTCTGGATACTGTCGCCAGCTTCAAACGTCAGCCTCAGACACTCACCGTCAACCATCTGGGGACATTACCCGCAGCGACTATCTCTTTTAATATGAATCCCGGAATGGCGCTTGGCGATGCCTTAAAGGCACTGGATCAGGTAAAAGAAGAGCTGCTCCCGCCTGCCTCAGTAGTAACCAGTTTGCAGGGCAGTGCTGCCGCATTTGCCAGTTCGCAATCCGGCATGATGGTGTTGCTGCTGCTGGCTTTGCTGGTGGTCTATGGCGTGCTGGGAATGCTGTATGAGAGTTTTGTACATCCGCTGACTATTCTCTCCGGTTTGCCCTCCGCGGGTCTGGGGGCGTTGCTGTCACTGTGGTTATTCCAGTTCCCGGTCACACTGTATGCCTTTGTCGGCATCCTGTTGCTGATTGGCATTGTGAAGAAAAACGCCATCATGATGATCGATTTTGCTCTGGAGCGCGAACGGGACGGGATGAAGCCGGACGACGCGATACATGAGGCCTGTCTGGTGCGTTTCCGACCGATCATGATGACCAGTATTGCCGCCCTGGCTGGCGCGTTACCGATCGCGCTGGGTTATGGCGCCGGTGCTGAATTACGTCAGCCATTGGGTGTTTCGATTGTCGGCGGGTTGTTGCTGTCGCAGATTGTGACTCTTTATCTGACACCAGTCATTTATCACTATCTGGCACCATGGCACGCCAGGCTGAATTTCCGCTCTTAGTTATGGTGAACACTGGCTGTCGTCGGCACCAGCGATAACTGCCAGTGTTTTACTGCCCAGTTCAATAACGCTTCTGCGCTCATATCCGCAGTCTGTTCCGGCAGTGGCTGCCCCAGAAAGGTCAGCGCCTGACACAACGTTGCAACCACCGGTAATTCTTCAATAGATGGCGCATGATTTTGTTTTGATAGTTTCAGACCATTATCCTGCAGTGCCAGTGGTAAATGCAGCCAGTCCGGTACTTTCCAGCCAAGTTGCTGATACAAGGTGATCTGCCGCACCGTCGGATCCAGTAAATCAGCGCCCCGTACCACTTCAGTAATGCCACTGTCGGCATCATCAACTACGACCGCCAGATTATAGGCAAATAAGCCATCCCGGCGTTTCAGGATAAAATCTTCAGCAGCTAACCGAGGTTCAACTTTTACCAGGCCTAATAACTGATCATGAAAGGACAGACAAGGATCATCGACCTTCAGACGTACAGCAGCATTCTCAGGCGGATAATGCAGGTCACGGCAAGTACCGGGGTAGAAACCACCAGCGGCCTGGATCTGTGCCCGGGTACAGTGACAGTGATAGGTTTTTCCCTGCCGGTATAAGTCATCCAGTACAGCCTGATAGCGTTCATGACGCTGACTCTGATACATCACCGTACCATCCCAGTACAGACCGAATTGTTCCAGTGTACGTAAAATACCTGCAGCGGCACCGGGTTGCTCACGGGGCGGATCGAGATCTTCGATGCGAACCAGCCAGCGTCCTTGTTGTGAACGTGCACGCAGATAACTGCCGACTGCAGCAATCAGAGAACCGAAATGTAACGGGCCGGAAGGGGAAGGGGCAAAGCGTCCGATATAAGTCATAGCGTCAAGTTTATAAAATAACAAAAGGGAGCCGCAGCTCCCTTGTCATCTTGTTGCAATTTAGCCAACCAGCTGTTTTTCTTTGATTTCAGCCAGTGTTTTGCAATCGACGCACAGTTCAGCGGTCGGGCGCGCTTCAAGGCGACGAATACCGATTTCAACACCGCAGGATTCGCAATAACCGAAGTCATCCTCTTCCAGTTTTTTCAGTGTTTTCTCGATTTTCTTGATCAATTTACGCTCACGATCACGGGCACGTAATTCCAGCGCAAATTCTTCTTCCTGTGCTGCACGATCTACCGGATCCGGGAAGTTAGCCGCTTCATCTTTCATATGATCAACGGTACGGTCAACTTCTTCACGCAGCTGGTTTTTCCATGCTTCCAGAATTTTCCGGAAGTGCTCTTTCTGCTGGTCATTCATGTACTCCTCACCAGGGGCTAACTGATAAGGGGTGACGCCCGCGATGGCCAGCGGTCCCAGAGATTTTTTGTTATCTTCTGCTGACATGCCTATCTCCTACTTTTACATGACACAGCACGTCACTGTGTGCTGGCGATGAATTTTGAGGCCGGTATCTATATCAGATGCAGCCTCGCCTCGCAAATCCGTTGGCAAAAAATGTTAGCCAAGCCTGAAACTTCATCACAACCATCACATAAAATGTCTGATTCCCGATTGTGATTTCAAACAGGCACCACTTTATGGGGACTCGGTATTACCATTTCAATGCTATCAGCAAAATAATTTATCAAAATGATAATTGATAACATGTCCTGGTTTCCTACTATTTTAGTCCCGCATGGTTATGAATGTCCGCTTATATAGCAGAAATATGAACTATTGCTGCTTTTCATCAACGGATTGATTAAGTAACGGCCAGCGTCGTAATGGCTTATACCAGACACCGTCGGCGGCGGAGACAGATTCATATAAAATGAACTCTGAAACCTGCAATCGTAGCGCAGGAGCTGAGAGTTTTGTCATAGCGCGTGCGTTACGAAACAAGGTGATATGAGGACGATAATCCGTGCTGACAGGCAAACCAAGTTGTGTCAGAGATTCCCCTAAGCGGTTTACCAGATTCAGCAAAGGCGGGGCAGGGTTTTGCGGTCCCAGCCACAAGCAGCGGGCATGACGAAATAAACCGTATTGATCCAGCTTTAACTCAAAGGACGGACTCCGGAGTTCTGCTGCAACCTGATAAAGTTGCGGCAGAATGCGATCGTCTTGCATGCCCAGAAAATGCAATGTGAGATGAAAGTTGTTTGCATTGACTGGTTTGCGGTGCCCTTCCTCATGCAGTTGTTGCTGACAATGATGTAAGGCGCTGGCCAGTGATTGTGCCGGTAATGCAAAAAAGAGACGACGCTGCATCAGCTGTCTGCTTTACCGTTATAAAGTTTACCGCCTTCCTGCAGATAGAGCTCAAGTACGGCTTTCCCTGCCGATTGTTGCACATTGCGGCTTACTTCAATGCCGGCGTTACTCAGATAATCGTACGATTGCTCAAATACCGGGCCTTCGTCAAAACCAATAGCACGGGCATCTTCTCCAGTAGCAGCACAGACCAGACGTTTGACACCAGACCAAAGGATAGCGCCCATACACATGGCGCATGGTTCACAGGAAGTGAATAGTTCGTATTCACCGGACTGGCTGTTCAGGCTGAACTGCTGCAGACGTTGCTCACCCAGCATGATGGCCATGACTTCGCCATGCAGCGTGGAGTTATTCTGTGCTACAACCTGATTCACACCGACACTTAATAAGACGCCGCTCTGACGGTGGACAATAATGCTGGCGAAAGGGCCACCGGTGCCACACAGAACATTCTGACGTGCCAGCTCAATAGCCAGTGCCATTTTGTCTTCATCGGAATGCAGGGTTTGTTGCCAGTCCACCACCTGATTGATCCAATCCGGCAGATGAATGGCCAGTTGAACTTGCGGGGCATGGGCAATTGCTGTGCTGTGGTGTTGACACACGACCTGTGACTCCTCATTCAAACAATCAGTGAGGCGGCATAGTAGCATTGTTGCAGCAATAAAAAAGCGGACGATGCTGCCATCATCCGCCCTTCAGTATTACGTCAACTCAGATAGAGGTGCCGTAATAAGCTGCAGTATAAAGTGCTTTAACATCAGCTACAGTAGGTTTGCCAGGGTTAGTCAGTGTGCAAGGATCTGCGTGTGCATTAGCACTCATACGATCCAGTACATCGCGGAATTTATTTTCAGCAAAATCAACCTCATCACACTCTTTGAAGCAGCCTGGAATACCTAGTTTGGCATTCAGTTGACGTACGGATTCCGCCAGATCAGTCAGACCCAGTAATTTTTCCACCCGATCATACTTATCGCTGAACCGGCGATTAAAGTTGATGATATAAGGCATCAGAATGGCATTTGCCAGGCCATGAGTGACACCGAATTCACCACCGATTTTATGTGCCAGAGAATGCACCAGACCTAAAGACGCATTAGTAAATGCCATGCCTGCCAGCGCAGACGCATTGTGCATGTTGAATCTGGCTTCTTTGTTATGTGGATCGTTATAAGCTGTTTCCAGATTTTCCAGCACCAGCTTGATGGCTTCAATGGCATAAGGATCTGTGAATGATGTTGCAGCGATAGACGCAACAGCCTCGGTCGCATGAGCCAGTACATCCATACCAGTATTAGCCGTGATATGCGGCGGCATCAATTCAGGCAGCGCCGGATCAAGGATTGCCAGATCAGGCACCATATCCGCAGCTACAATCGGGTATTTGATATGATTTTCGGTGTCAGTAATAACAGAAAACGCAGTGATTTCTGAAGCGGTGCCACTGGTGGAAGGTATTGCGACAAAACGGGCTTTATTACGCAGTGGCGGCATGGAACCTACGGCAATAATATCTTCAAATTTCAGGTGTGGATGTTCATAGAAACACCACATCACTTTGGCTGCATCCAGCGCAGAACCGCCACCGATTGCGACAATCCAGTCAGGTTCAAATTCCAGCATTGCCTGTGCGCCGCGTTGAACAGTAGCCACTGACGGATTGGGTTCCACACCATCAATGACGATGCTGGTCATTCCGGCTTTTGCCAGCAGTGCTTGTGCCTGCTCCAGAAAACCAAAACGCTTCATCGAACTACCACCGGTGACCAGTGCAGCCCGTTTGCCTTTTAATGTACTAAGGGTCTGAAGGGCATTTTCGCCATAGACGATATCGCGGGGAACAGAAAAGTGCATTACGCTCATGAGGAGCTCCTGTTATTAACTTAATAATGAAAGATGTATATCAAATGAGGCTTTAATGAGTCTCAGGTTGATATCATCTTCATTCAGAACAGGAGGTGCGTCTTTGATTTACTTAACAGAATTTTTATTTTAATTATTAAAATTCAATAAGTTTTTTCTATATCTGAGGCTTGCTGTATTCAGCGCACAGAATGCGCCGCATGATACGAACTGTGCAGGTAAAAAGTAATTAATTGAGAACAATAGACATTCTGCAACAGGTTACATACCAGCAATATGCTGAAAGGCAGAAGCTGCGTTCTGATCTGTATATTGGCGCATTAACCAGTTGTGCATGGCATTTGCCGACATTAATCCGGTCTGACGTTTCCACAACGGTTTTTTACGCTGATCATTACCTTCCAGTGGTTCATAGCAGATCCAGCTGTTTTGTTGGTGACCAAGGTGTTTTGATACGCTGATATTATTCGAAATATTGATAAACATAAGTTTCCTTTAATAATTGTGTGCCCATGCCGGGCTGCTAATTTTTAGTTTGGTTAAAGATAAATGCACATGTAAGTGCTAAAAGCAAAATGCAGAGATAACATCCATAAGATGGAAGGCTGTGCCGGAACAACGAGACTTTCTAGAGATGATTTAGAAGAGACGGTGTAGCGAGAAAAGACAACGCAGTTATTACTTAATCATTGAGCAGAATCTAATCTATATGGTTATCGCCTGCATAGCAAGTGCATTTAGTTAATTATTTTACTAAATGCACTTGCTGCCCACCAAAATTCAGATCATTGACTCCATAAGTAGATAATTATTCGAATTAATCAGGCTCAGGCAAATGTAGTCACTACCAGATATGATGTGTAACCCGAAAAGCAGCCCAGCAGCAAAATTCCACCGGTTCGGTTGATCATTTTTTTCTTTCTTATGCCAAAACCGAATATGAATAATGACAAGGTCAGTAACGACATTACCAGAATATCGCGGGATAAAATTTCAGGTTCGGTCTGCTGTGGCGAAATTAAACCGGCTATACCGACAACCATCAGCGTATTGAAAAGATTTGAACCGATAACGTTACCCAAAGCGATATCGTCTTCACCTTTGCGTGCCGCAATAATCGAAGAGGCCAGTTCTGGTAAAGATGTTCCAATAGCCACAATAGTCAGGCCAATAATTAAATCACTGATGCCAAGTTGTTGCGCGATGCTGACTGCTCCCCATACCAGAAACCGTGAGCTGATGATCAAAATAATTAATCCGGTAATCATCCAGAATAATGCTCGGCGAACGGGTACGTTCGGCTGACTTAATAATTCGGTATTCATTTCATCAGCGAAAGCATCACTTCGCTGTTTCATACCTTGCCAGATAGTCCAGCCCATCAGCAGAAGAAAAATGACAATCAGCATGATGGCATCAAGTCTGCTTAGTGCTCCATCCCATAGCTGATAGATAGCGATACCGGTTATGGCAGTCAGGATTGGTAATTCTTTACGTAATATCTGCGAATGAATAGTTATCGGGCAAATGATTGCGGTCAGACCAAGGATTAAAGCAATGTTAGTAATATTGGAACCGTAGGCATTACCCAGAGCGATGCCGGGATTTCCCTGTATGGCTGACAGCGCGGATACTACCATTTCCGGCATAGAAGTACCGAAACCGACAATCACCATACCAATCAGTAGCGGAGGCATTCCAAAATAGCGAGCTGTTGCCGCTGATCCGTCAACAAATCGCTCGGCACTCCAGACCAGTGCAACCAGACCCAATATGATAGCTAGTAATGGCATCGCCATTTGATTCATCCCATAACAACAGACGGATTATTAAAAATAATAACGAATCTAATCGGATACTTCATTTCGGAAAAACAAGCAATGTGTGGCAGGAATTGTGAGTAGTTATTTCGTACTCTGCTGAGCTAACGCAGCATGAGTACGAAATAAGGTCGTGAAATGCGACCTCGTTCAATTAGCGGCAGTTACCTGTTAGCTGATCACGACACCGTTAACTGATTGAAATAATGCCGGATAGCAGAGAAAGAAATGAATAATTGTTATTCACCTGGCGTTACATCAATAGATCTTAACATTTGCTTCAGTTGTGCAATCCCGTCTTCACCGGGAAGAGAAACAGCCACATTGAGTATATTGGGAGTAACTTTTTCTTCTGACCATGGACATGATGCTGTGATAACCCTGATTGGATAACCATGGAAATGAGGCAATACAAGGTCATGACTAATAAAATGCTCTTTCTGTAATTTTTCAACATTAACCATAAGTGCTCTCCTGTGGTTCATTAGTCTTTGTTATAACAGACCTAATCACCTCTTAATCAAACTTACATCACCAAAATTAACTTTAATTGACCGCCAATGCAGTCGGGATGGTATCTGTCTCGCATTCTGAGAAAAATAATGATTGTTTTCAAAAGAGAGAGTTACGCCAGCAATACTGGCTGATCAGTAAGTTAGAAGTAACACGACGGAGTATGTCCCAAAGGAGGGTATTCCTTTATTTCAGGAATAACGGCAGGAGATGCTGAGTTTGCAAACCTTTGGCGGAATTTCGGATTTTTCCATATGCCCCTTTGGTAACATCAATTTCAGCTCTAGTGTTCTGGTGTTGCTAACAGTGTAGCTAAAAAGTGTGGATTCCAGTGGATGCTATTGGACTACTATGGACAATAAAAAACCCGCAAAGCCTTTCAGCAAGCGGGTTTTTATGATGTAAAGATAGCGCATAGTGTGACACCTCAGTGTGACACTTTCTGCGCGGCACCAAAGAAAAAGCCCTGAAAAATCAGGGCTTTAAGTATTTGGTGGGCTGGCGTCAGCTGAGTTTGATTTTTATGTTATTGAATAATAATTAAATTTATCGATTCAAACTTTGAATATATGCCTAATGGTATGCCTAAAATGAAAAGTGACCACATATTTTAGCTGATTAGGGTAGAGCCGCTAGGCCTGATTACTCGCTCAAAATGAACGAAATCAGTGCGCGAATTTATGCGAGAAATGCAATGCTGATCACAATATTACCCAAGGCAAGATTACGAAAGCGCTTGCCCCGTAAGGACTCTGGACAAGAGTCCGGAATCAATGCATGTCCGAAAAAGTAGGTGAGGTTCATATCCGACATTAAAATTTGTTATGAATACATGAAATATTTCTGCTGTCATACCTTGAATTTATGTAATTGGACCCAAATGTGTAATTTTATAAATACACAATGGAGTTCATATGGCCAGAAACTACAATGTTTTTATAAGTCATTCATGGGATAACTCGGATGACCTTGTTCGTCTCCGGGCTTTACTTAATCAACGAGGATACTTCAATGTAGCATTTAAAGAAGTTTCTCGATTCGAGCCAATAAACTCAATGAATGCAAGCTACATTAAGCAACGATTGAAACAAAATATTGTGCAATCGGATATTGTCATTGGTATAGCAGGGATCTATGCAAGTCATAGTGATTGGATGGCTTGGGAACTAGAAACAGCACAAGCTAACGATGTGCCAATCATTGGTGTTATCCCATTTGGCAATACACGTAGTTCAACAGTGGTAACAGCTAGATCAGTGGAGGATGTTCGTTGGAATACAGAAAGTATTGTTGCTGCAATCCGGCAGCATGCTAAATAATTTATTGAAACGAGCCACTAGGTGGCTCTTCATTTTATGAGTATTGTCTAGCTATCCATTGTGTATGTTCTCTGGAAAATGCTAACTCTGCATTATTAACAAAATCAGATAGTTGCTCTTCAGTTTCAATGGACTCGTGCTGCCCCCTTATAATGGCGATTTCTTGCGCTGTTAATGAATAAGCTGAGGATAATTCATTAAATTTCTTCAATTGTGTCCAGCTAATGCAAAATGAAGCGAACAAGACTAACGTGTCTGTCGGCCAATATGACCAATCGGGATAGGCGATACGAGTTAAGACGCAAATAATTGCTATAGCCTGAGCAATAACAAGGATCATGAACCAACGGTGGTGCATTTTCTTATTATATGCAGCTTTCTTTACATACCACTGTCGCTGGTCATCTATCCGATTTGTCACATAATAGTTTTTTCGTTCTTCAACTGTAAGAGCTCGGATTTTATCCATTTCAGTTGAGATTTGGTCATTAGTATCTTGGTGGGCACCTATTGAATTGCCGAGTTCTCTATTGGATCTGATTATGTTTTTTAACATGTTACGAAATTCAGCTTTGGGCATATGTAACGATTCTGCGTCGGCAAAAGGGGCTGCTCTCATAGCATAGCGCCAAGAACTTGTTTTTATTGATTCTGCTACAGCCCGGCCGTTATACCAAGGTTTCTCAAATTTTTTTAGACCCAGAACTAGAGATAGACTTAAGGCTACAAAATATACAAAAGCAACACTAAGACTGTATACCTTGGTCGGATAAGAATTAATTGCTAAAACTGAACCGATGAGAAGAAAAGATGCCTGAGCTAAGGTTAAACATATATGAAGTTGTTGTGCTCTTAATGATGCCGCATCGGCTACAGTGTATAGGGATGGATACTTGATTTCTAGCATTCTAACTCCATGATTTATTAACTTATTTTATTCTTTCATCATGTCAATATGATGGCAAGCGAGTATGCATAACAATTTATTATACGGAATAATTCCTTCATTCATCCCAAATTCAGCTGTTCTTTTGGAATAACCCTATGTGTTTCTACGTCGTATTTTTTAGGGCATAGCTACCGTAGGATCTTATTTATGTAATCCTGAGGCTATCTATTCAGACACATTGGGTTCCATATTAGAACTGAATGCCTCCGGATTCAAAATGAATGAGGCGTTTACCACTCTCGGGTAGATTTCGTTTGAGGTTGTTTTTCAAGCATGTCATGCCATCTGGCGAGCAGCGATTTTTAATCTGTAAGCAGTGGGTAACCTTGGTTGTATCTTTAGAAACGTCTGATTCCCCTCCTAAAAGGTCTATAAATACAAATATCAGAATTCACGAAACACAACCGCTGAGTTCAGATAAATCAGTGCGTCAAAAAAATCCTGCATTACGTGGCCTATGTACAGGCTTATCGTTTTATACTCTTGCCATTCATGACGTTAGCCTAAGGGGCTGACGTTCTTCGGTCGATATGAGTAGAAGAGAGTTATGAGCGAACAAATCAATCAAGATGATATCAACGGCATTATCTGGAAATCTTGCGATACCTTCCGTGGCACTGTCGCCGCCAGTGATTACAAAGACTACGTACTCACCATGCTGTTCTTGAAATACATCTCTGATGTTTGGCTCGATCATTACAAGACCTATGAACAAGAATATGGCGATGCGCCAGAGCTGATTCGTGAGCTGATGAAGAACGAACGCTTTGTGTTGCCGGAATCCGCCAGCTTCTACGCGCTGTATGACCGTCGTCATGAGCCTGCGAATGGTGAACGCATCGATCAGGCGTTGCACGCCATCGAAGAAGCGAACGGCACCAAGTTACGTGACGTGTTCCGTGACATCAGCTTTAACTCCAACAAGTTAGGCGATGAGAAGAAAAAGAACGAACTGTTACGCCATTTGTTGGAAGACTTCGGTCAGGCCGGTATGGATTTAAAGCCTAGCCGTGTGGGTACGCTCGATATCATCGGTAATGCGTACGAATTTCTGATTTCAAAGTTCGCCGCTGATGCGGGGCAGGCCGCTGGTGAGTTCTACACCCCTGCGGCAGTGTCGAGTTTAATAGCTGAACTGCTCGACCCGCAGGAAAACGATCAGATCTGCGACCCTGCCTGTGGTTCGGCGTCGTTGCTGATGAAATGCGGGCGTAAGATCTTAGAGAAAACTGGCAGCCGTAAATATGCGTTGTTTGGTCAGGAAGCCATTGGTTCAACATGGGCGCTGGCGAAGATGAACCTGTTCCTGCATGGTGAAGATAACCATCGGCTGGAATGGGGTGACACCTTACGTAATCCGTTATTGCTGGATGAAACTGGTGGCCTGCTGCACTTCGATATCGTGACCGCTAACCCACCATTCAGCTTAGATAAGTGGGGCTTTGATAATGCGGCGAACGATAAATATGGTCGTTACCGTCGTGGCGTGCCGCCAAAGACTAAAGGTGACTACGCCTTTCTGCTGCACATGATTGAAACCCTGAAGCCTAAAACTGGCCGTATGGGAGTAGTGGTGCCGCACGGCGTGCTGTTTCGTGGCGCGGCGGAAGGTAAGATCAGAGAGAAGCTGATTGAAGAAAACTTACTCGATGCCGTCATTGGTCTACCTGAAAAACTGTTCTTCGGCACCGGGATTCCGGCTGCGGTGCTGATCTTTAAGAAGCAGAAAGACGATGATTGCGTGCTGTTTATTGATGCCAGCCGTGAGTTCAAATCAGGTAAGAATCAGAACGAACTGACTGATGAGCATATCGCTAAAATCGTAAAAACCTACCGTGCCGGTGAGAACGTTGATAAATACGCCTATCTGGCTTCGTTGCAGGAAATCCGCGATAACGACTACAACCTGAACATTCCCCGTTACGTGGATACCTTTGAAGAAGAAGCCGAGATCGACCTGATGGCGGTGCGCCAAGAAGGTGAACAGCTGGAAGCTGAATTAGCGACGCTGAAAGTTGAAATGGCTAAGTATCTGGAGGAGTTGGGATATGAGTAAGGTATCTCAGTTTTTGTCTAACAAAATACTAGGCTTACTTCCTTCGAGTTGGAAGGCTGTACAGTTTTCTGATCTATATGATTCACCAATACGGGATTTTGGCAGTTTTTCTTCTACCAAAGAAATAACATTTCTTGATGCTGGTGTTCCATTTATTAAATCGGAGATGATCAAGGAAGGGTACATTGATTGGTCAAGTACTCAATATATATCATCGGATGTTCATACAATTCTTAATAAGTCTTATGTAAGAGCTCAGACCATATTATTTTCTAAAATCGGTTCTGCATTAGGTAAAGCTGTTGTTTATGAAGGAGAGAGAGGTGAATGTAATAGTAATGCCGCTGTAGCTAAGATTCTCCTTGATAAGAGAAAAGCGGATAATTACTTCTATACATATGCGTTAAATGATGGAATTGCTAAGAAACAATTTTATCAGATCATTGTGAGTCTCCTTCCTAGAATTAATCTGGGTGATATTGATAAGCTAGTATTGCCTCTTCCTCCACTCCCTGAGCAACGCAAAATCGCCCAAATCCTTTCCACTTGGGATAAGGCTATCACCACAACCGAACGTTTACTCGCCAACCGTCAGCAGCAGAAAAAAGCTCTGATACAACGCTTGCTGACGGGTAAACAACGCTTTGCTGGGTTTGAGGGGGAATGGCAAAATCATAGTTTGGGATCATTGGGATCAACATTTAATGGATTGACAGGAAAGACAAAAGAGGACTTCGGAACGGGTAAGCAATACATACCCTATATTAATATATACAAATATAGTGTCATTAATCTTAATGCACTTGAATTTGTGAAAATTAATGATGGTGAAAATCAGAGTAAAGTTATTTTGGGAGATATATTCTTTACCACTTCATCTGAAACACCTGACGAGGTTGGGATGTCTTCCGTGTTGCTCGAGAAAGCTGAAGATGTATATCTTAATTCTTTCTGCTTTGGTTTCAGACTAAATGATTTCGATACTCTATATCCAACTTATGCGAGCTTCCTTCTAAGAAGTGAATTTGTGAGAAGAGATATAGCAAAGATGGCCCAAGGTGCAACACGTTATAATCTATCTAAAAAGCAACTTATGGGCTTACAATTAATTCTACCGCCAATTGATGAACAACAAAAAATCGCCTCTGTGTTATCAGCCGCCGATGCTGAAATCACCACCATCCAACACCAGCTCGATAACCTGAAACAGCAAAAGAAAGCCCTGATGCAGCAGTTGCTGACCGGTAAACGTCGCGTTAAGGTAGATAGCCCTGCCTTAGCAACACAGTGACAGAGATAACCCGATGGAAATCAATAAATTCAGCCTGAAAAATATAGGCCGGTTTGAAAGCATAGCGGTGCCGCTGGCACCGACCGAACTCGTCTCGTCTAATGTCACTGTGCTGGTTGGTAATAACGGTGCGGGTAAAACATCGTTGCTGAAATCACTCGCCACCAGCTTAAGCTGGCTAGTGGCACGTATTCGCAGTGAAAAAGGCAGCGGTAGCCCCATTGCTGAAGAGGTGATCCGCAATGATGCGAACTCAGCCGCCATAGAAATCGAATTGCTTGATAGACAAGACACTAACCTCGAACGCTATCGTTGGGTGTTGGCGAAGGCGCGCACAGGGCGTAAAGGCGAACACAGCAGTAGCCTACAATCGCTGAATGAATTGGCAGGCCGCTACCGCGCTAAGTTATCGGAAGAAGACAACGTATCGCTACCATTGATCGCCTTCTACCCCGTAGAGCGCGCGGTGCTGGATATTCCGCTGAAAATAAAAGAGAAGCACAGCTTCTTTCAATTAGATGGCTACGATAACTCACTGAATCAAGGCGTCGATTTCCGCCGTTTCTTTGAATGGTTTCGTGAGCGTGAAGACAGCGAAAACGAATCAGGCATCTCGCAAGATGTGTTGGAAAAATTGGCCGCGACGCTAGATGAAGAGAGTGATATCTGGAAAACCCTGTCAGGCTTAAAAGCCTCGTCGCGTGATCGCCAGCTTACGGCTGTACGCACCGCGATTGCGCACTTCATGCCGGAGTTCTCTGATTTACGCGTACGCCGTAAGCCGCGCCTGCATATGTCAGTTACTAAAAATGGCGAGACCTTAAATGTAGCCCAGCTATCGCAGGGTGAAAAATCGCTGATGGCTTTGATTGGTGATATCGCGCGTCGGCTGGCAATGATGAACCCATCATTAGAAAACCCGCTGACCGGTGATGGCATTGTCTTGATTGATGAAGTCGATATGCATCTGCATCCGAAATGGCAGCGTACGTTGATTGCCAGACTGACAACCACCTTCCCGAACTGTCAGTTTGTGCTGACCACCCATTCCCCATTGGTGATCAGTGATAACAAGTCGTTACTGGTCTACCTGCTGGATGATGGCGTTATCACGCCCGTCAATTCGTTATACGGTCAGGATGCAAATAGCGTATTGCTCGATGTCATGAACACCGATATTCGTAATGCCGATATCAATAAGAAATTGAATGACCTGCTTGATGCGATTCAAGATAAAGAACTCACACAGGCCAGAACGCTGCTGGCAGAGTTAGAAGCGGAATTACCCGAGTCTAACATTGAGCTACTGAAAGCCCGTCTGTTGCTACGTAAGCAGGAGTTGCGCAATGCGTAAGATTGTTAAAAGCATTGAGCCTGATGCACTGACAATCTGGAAACGGCAACACCCACAGGGCCGTTACTATGATTTATCGAACGTAGAACGGCAGGCTATCCGACAAGCCTGTTTAATTGAGCAATATTACCTGTGTGCCTATTGCTGTAAGCCGGTTGGTCATCATCCTGATGATTGCATCAATGAACATGTCGAAGCGCAAGATATCGCACCGCAGCGGGTGCTCGATTTCAACAACATCGTCGCCAGTTGTAGAACGCCCAATCAGTGCGATGCCGCGCACGGCTCACAACCTTTACCACTTACGCCATTCATGTCTGAATGCGAAACTGAGTTGAAGTTTAAGCTCAGTGGTCGAGTCGAGGGTCTAACAAAACGGGCGAAAGACGCAATCGACGTGCTGAATCTCGGCGAGTCGGAACAGCGTAACCGCTCATTAGTAGAAAAGCGTAAACAGCTTGTCTCGTCATTGTTAATGGTCAACGGCGTAGACCCTGATGATGGTTTAGAAGATGACGAGCTGATCAATCTGGTGATAGCTGATATTCAACAGCCAAAAGATGGCAAGCTGGAAGCGTACGCCCCTGTGGTGGTTAATATTCTTAATCAGTGGCTTTCCTGACGTAGAACGATGAAGAACCTAGTGGAAGAAGAACAACGTTCGTACGTTGCATCATTCCACCCAACGAACAAACAGGCCATTATCAAATTCTAATATTATAAAAACAGGATGTTGTATGAGCACGGTGAAGTTTCAGGAAGAATACAGCTCTAAGATCCCCGCATTGGTTATACTCTCGACCCTCGGTTATCAATATCTTTCCCCTGCACAGGCGCTGGCATTACGTAGCAATAACAATACGAATGTGGTGCTCACAGATATTCTGAAATCGAATCTACAAAAACGTCAATTTACGTTCAAAGGTACAACGCATTCCTTGTCGAACGCGGCACTTGATAAGCTGGTGCAGGAAATTCAGAACCCACCGCTGAACGAAGGGTTAACCATCGCTAATGAACGTTTTTACGATCAGTTGATGTTCGGCATTAGTGTGACTGAGTTTATCAACGGCCAAAAAGTAAACCCGACTATTCAGCTTATCGACTGGCAGCATCCTGAATACAACGATTTCCATGTAACGGAAGAGCTGAAAGTTGCCTGCATTGACGGTGTAAATCACCGTATTCCCGATGTCGTGCTTTATGTAAATGGCTTACCGCTGGCAGTAATAGAAGCAAAACGCCCTGATGGTCATAAAGACATGATCGATCAGGCGATTTCTCAGATGAACCGTAACCAGCGTATCAAAGAGATCCCGCATCTGTTTGCTTTCAGTCAGCTGCTGCTGGCTGTTGATGGCCATGATGGGCGTTACGGTACTGTCGGTACACCGAACAAGTTCTGGGCTAACTGGCGCGAAGAGGTTATTCAAGATCCTGAGTTTCACGCGATAAAGAATAAAGCCTTACCTGCCAACGTAGTAAACGCGTTATTTGCTGATCGTAAGTCAGCCGACCGTCAGTGGTTTGATAGCTGGTTAAGCGGTGGCTTAGTGCCAACAGGGCAAGATAAGTTACTGGTCAGTTTATGCCGACCAGACCGTTTGCTGGAGATGATCCGTTACTACACCTTTACCGATTCTAAAAACGGTAAGATTGTTGCCCGTTATCAGCAAGTGTTTGGCATTAAAGCATTACTCGCACGCATCACACAAAAAGACGCTACCGGTGCACGTAAAGGTGGGGTTATCTGGCATACCACCGGTTCCGGCAAATCATTTACGATGGTGCTGCTCTCCAAAGCCCTGATCTTTCAAGAAGCACTTAAGAATTGCCGCGTCGTGGTGATCACCGACCGTACCGATCTTGAGGCCCAGCTCAGTAAAACCTTTGCCAGCAGCGGCGCGATATCCGATCTGGATCAGTCTGATGCCATGGCAACATCCGGTAAACGGTTAGCCGAACAGATTGGTAAGGGCAATGAACGTATTATCTTTTCGCTGATCCAGAAGTTTAACTCTGCGACAAAGTTGCCCGAATGTCATAACGACAGTAGCGATCTGATTGTTTTAGTGGATGAAGGCCACCGTTCTCAAGGCGGTGAGAACCACATCCGTATGCGTCAGGCATTACCGAACGCCTCTTTTGTTGCCTTCACCGGTACGCCTTTACTGCAAGATGATAAAACTCAGAATAAATTTGGCCCTATCGTACATGCCTACACCATGCAACGCGCGGTCGAAGATGGTGCTGTTACGCCGTTACTCTATGAAGAACGCCGTCTTGATCTAGACGTCAATGATCGGGCTATTGATAGCTGGTTTGAACGCATCACCGAAAAGTTAAATGATAATCAAAAGGCCGATCTTAAACGGAAGTTTGCTAAGAAAGGCGAGCTGTATAAGGCGGAAGGGCGTTTAGAGTTGATCGCGCATGATATATCTGACCATTACAGTAAGAACATTATCAATGGGCTAAAAGGGCAGGTGGCCTGCGATAGCCGTATCTCTGCAATCCGCTTGAAAGGCTATCTGGATAAGATCGGTTTAGTGAAATCAGCTCTGGTCATGTCATCGCCTGATAGTAGGGAAGGTAATACCTCGGCAGACGAAAGTCACAAAAGCGAGATACAAGCGTGGTGGGATGAGAACGTAGGTAAAGAAGATGCCGGTGTTTATAAACAGCGCATCATCGATCAATTTGCCAACGACGATGAGTTACATCTGTTGATTGTGATCGACCAGTTACTGACGGGCTTTGATGAACCGAAGAACGCGGTACTCTACATTGATAAAAACCTAAAACAGCATAACTTGATTCAGGCTATCGCACGGGTAAACCGTCTGCATAAAGATAAGAAGTTTGGTCTGTTGATCGACTATCGCGGCATTCTTGGTGAGTTAGATACCACCATCGCGCAATATCAGGATCTGGCAACCCGTACACAAGGGGGTTACAGCATTGACGATATTGAAGGTCTTTACCATTCAATGAGCACCGAATATAAGAAGCTGCCAAACCTGTACGATCAGCTATGGGGCTTCTTTACCATCGTAAAAAACAAACAGGATATCGAACAACTGCTGGCGGTACTCATTCCAAAAATGGAAGAGATGAACGGCCAGATGGTTGATAGAAACCAGAAGCTACGGGAAGATTTTTATCAGGTGCTCAGTGAGTTTGCTGTCGCTTTGAAAGTGGCGTTGCAATCGGCGGCATTCTTTGAAGATAAGAGTTTTACCGATGCGGATCGCAGTAACTATAAGCGTACGCTGAAAGAACTGTCTGCCTTACGACAAATGCTAAAACAGATCACCGGTGAAACGGTTGATTACGATGAATATGCGGCACAAGTAAAACAGCTGATCGATAAACACGTGGTTGGTGTCGGTGTTAAAGAATCAGACGGCGTTTACGATGTCACCGAGATGGGTAAAACCCAACCGGATCAATGGAATGATGATAAAACCCGTAACGAGAAAGACATCATTCAAACGCGGGTCACCAAAGAAATCGACCAGCTGTTAGATGATCCTTACGCGAAAGCGGCCTTCTCAGAGTTGTTACGTCAGGTGATCGCAGAAGCTGATGCGTTGTTTGATAACCCGATGAAGCAATACCTGTTGTTTAAAGAGTTCGAAGATAAGGTGAGATCCAGAGAAGTACCAGATATGCCAGATGCCTTTAACGGTAATCTGCATGCACAGGCTTACTTTGGTGTCTTTAAGCTGGTGCTAGGTGATGTGTTTGCGGTTATCACTGAACAGGGTAACGAAAGTCAGTTAGAGAAATGGGTAGAGCTGGCGTTTAAAGTTGATTCGGTCGTATTAAATGCGGTTGCTGAGTACTCTATTAACCCACAAAACATCGAAACTGAAATCAGAAAACAGCTGTTACCGTTATTCTTTGCTCAGTGTAAGGGCGTAGGTTTAGGGATAGATCAGGCGAAGGCGATGATTGAGCACGTAGTACAGATCTGCCGTGCCGGAGCTGCTAAATAGTGAGTGAAACGCTACTCTACGGCGATACGCTGATCCACTATTCTGTGAGGCCCACAGCGAAGCAAAGTAAGAAAGTGACCATCAAGGTGCATCCTGAAGGTCAGGTGATCGTGCACGCCCCACATACGGCAGAACCAGAACAGATCCGGCAGGCCGTCACTAAACGTCTACGCTGGATCTGGGAACAGCTGGAAACTTTTAAACGTCAGCAAGCGTACGTCTGTAGTAGACAGTATGTCAGCGGCGAATGTCATTTTTATCTGGGTAAGCGTTATCAGCTTAAAGTGACCTGTGATGCCCACGCGATACAGCAAGTTAAGTTACTGCGTGGCTACATTGAAGTAACGGTACGCCCAGCAAACGAAGAACATCAGGCCGAGAAAGTAAAAGAACAGCTGTTTAACTGGTATCGCGAGCGAGCCAAAGAAGTATTTAAACGTAGACTTGATGCCTTACTACCACAAACCCTGTGGGTACAGGGCATTCCGCCGGTACGTATCCAGACGATGAAAACCCAGTGGGGCAGTTGTTCTCCAACTGGAACGCTGACGTTGAACCCCCACCTAGTAAAAGCCCCCAGAGAATGTATCGACTACGTGTTACTGCATGAACTGTGTCATCTGGCAGAACATAACCACTCTGAACGCTTCTGGCGCTTGTTAGGGCAGGTGATGCCTGGCTGGGAAAAGGTAAAAAACCGGCTGGATGAGATGGCTGAATTATATCTGAGCGGAGTGTAGTCATCAGTCCTGGATGATCAACAAGATCCAGTGTAGGGGCAACTACAGGGGATATGTCCATGTATAGAGTAACATTTGTGGTTATGTCCCGATGTTCGGGTGCTTCACCTTGTCTAGATTCAGCCAAACGGGAACTAGTCCACAGTCCTTGCTGTCTCTAGCCTATGTTCTGATTGTGGTATCTCCCGACTTTGTTGGTACTGTCTAGCAGGTACTATACGATTAGTCTGGCGGGATTTAGCAACAGTGCGAACTTTTGCGCACTGCGCACTTTGCGCACCGGTTTTGCGCGCTGCGCAGTAAAAATTCGCACTAGTTTTGCGCGCTGCGCAGTAAAAATGCGCACTCAGTTTTGCGCACTATCTCTAGTTTGGATATCAACTTTTGTCTACTTCTAATGTTAGGTTTTGATGGGAAATAAAATGAATTCGTATACTAATTAACAGAGTGCAAACCCAGTAATGACGCGGCTTTAAGCAATAGGGCACAAACTATCCTAATAATATTCAAACCCGCTATCTCGGATTTTCTCATGGATGGTTCTGCAAACTAGTAGCTATAAAGTTGCGCACAACCATTCCGTTACCGTTTCGTTTTGTATTTCGTTTTTTGCACACACGCCAGCATGGCTGTACCGGCTCGATTTTGATGCGGTTGTAGTTCAGCAGTCAGATGGGCATAAAGTGATGTTTGTGTGGTTATGTTTACTGTTCCAGAAACCATGTATATATAAAAAAGCAGCTGTCACACCCGTCTCATTTGTCTCACTGGTTTTTTACCTATAAGAATCAAAGCATTAATAACGGTTTTCTGAGACAAGTTAACCTATTTCTGCTTGTCTCAGTCTGTCCTATTTCTGTCTCACACCCAAATTACTCACCTTGTTCGCTACAAGCTCTGTCACACTTGTCTCACTTTTGTCACAGTGAGAAATAATAACAGAATGATTTATCTATATATTTTATAACTGAGACAAGTGAGACAACTGAGACAGGTCTTTTTACCTCCCCAATGAGAGTGAAAGGTGTACCCGGAGGAATAAATATTCCCCCGGCGATGTGATATAGCTAAATATCATCCTTTTGGTTGGCATCATCAGGCGCAAATCGCAGGACATAACACCGAAGTTGCCGCCCTTCGATCCGGGGCATTCTTTTGGTAAACCCAGCATCCTTTCCGCCATCACGTTTCAGCATGCCGCTATCAGCCAGGATCTGAGCAACCATTTTCGGATTAAATCCCTTCGATACCTCTTTCTCGAAGACATGAGGAAAGGTGTAAAAAGTCCACTCATCGTCCTCTGAGTTTTCCCGTTTACGATACCCGGCGGCATCTCGGATCTGAGGAGCTGTATAGTCATATGGAAGTGGCATATAGCGGCTAAACGCATTGCTGTTCAGGAAGGCAGCGGCCTGATCAATGATGGTTTTCCGCTCTCTATTTTCCATGCCAAACAGCTCAACCCATTCATTAAAGCACCTCTGTACAGCCTCTTTGCTCTCATCAGATGTCCACCCGGTCAGATGAGAACTACACACCAAAGCGGCTTCGAGGATGGCAAATCGTGAAGCCACCCGGCACACTTGAGCGCTGGCCTTCTCCGGCAATCTTGCCTGCCATGCAGCAGTGGCTGTTTTAATTGTATGGATAACATCGTCTTTGTGGTCGGTCAGATAATGCACCCACTCACGTCCCACTGCGCCATAGCAACGTTTCGCAGCTTGTTGTATGGCATCGGCATGGGCCCGACTGTCAGACAGTCCGTGAAGATTGGTTATTGGCTGGATAGGAACGTTCAGCAGGCGTACCAGATGCCCCGCGTGTACCTTTTCACCCGCTTCATGCAGGAATGTCTCTAAATCCTTTTCACCGGTACTAAGTGCCAACACCCGCCAACGCATAGCTTCCCGGTTGCCGCCATCTTTAGCCCCCTGTATCTTCCCGACCCCGTTGAATAACGCATAGGCTGAAGTGGCCACATCTTTGGGCTTAGTGCTTTGCCCGATTTCATCGAGTGACATCAACCCGTCATTATGTGCGGCTGCCTCATTAGCCAGACCAAGAGCGGTGGAGTACCAACTCAGCTTAAGTTCTTCTGGATGACCCCATACACTGTTAGCCACCATCCCAATGGTAGTTTTACCTGTACCGGAATTACCGAACAGATGAACCCCAAAGCTATCTGCCTCTACCAAATCCAGTAATGGTGCGGACAGCGAGCAGGCAACACCCAGCATCATGCAAACGTTTCCCTGAGCCAGAGCGCCTACATGTTCCCGCCATTCAGCAGTTGAGCCACTGATACGGTAAGCATTCGCACTGGCAGAGCGACCATTGAAAAACACCGGATCAGCTGGATTTCCAACCACTTCCGCATTAGGTAAAACATAGGCACCATGCTGCCAGCCGCTGCGGGAAACCACGCGCCAAACCCGATCATCCCCTGACAGTTGCATATAATTACCTAAATGAGCACGGAGTGTATTGGATGTCGTGACAGAAAGCCCTCCACGACGCATACGTGCCCATCCTTCACGCTCTCCGACTATCTCTAAAGGGAAGGCATCAACGCGTTCTACGCTCGTGCCATTCTCTTTCCAGCGAATCATACGAAAGTGCGATCCGTCTTCATCTTTACCCCGGCCAATCAGCTCGATGGCCGTACATAACCAGTTCTGGGTTTCGTGAATTTCTCCGCTGTCTTTATCCATCTTAGGAACGATATAAACCAGATCATTTCCTTTGGCCTCAATACGTGGTTTTAAATCATCAGCAGATGGTTTGGTTGCGGGTCTGGCTTTGTCTGCTAGTGAAACAACATTGCTCTGTTTGCGGCTCATCAGAATTGCCCCTCTGGTTTTATCGATGTCGTACTGCTGGTGGTAGTCGTTCCAGTCACCGGATGTTGGCGGAAATGCCACGACCCCGCCAACAGTATCAGCGGCAGTTTGTGCTTTAATAAGTCCGATGTTTTCCTGGTGATCTGCGTCATTGTCAGCAGCCAAGATGATTTCAGCGTGTGGGTATTTGGCTCTCACTGTCTCAGATACTGTCCGAAGATTACCGGCATCAATGGCACAGTAAACGGTGAATCCGGTAGCTAGATGAACCGATAGCCCGGTAGCGTAACCTTCACAGATCGCCAGCACCTCAGAGCCAGCTATGCAATGGAATGAACCAGCTTTACGGCCACCAGCCAACAAAAGCTTATTCCCGTTATCATCAATGGTCTGGCAGGTGGTCAGCTCTCCGGCTGCGTTATACAGCGGTACAACTAATAATCCTTGTGCTTTACCAGCTACTGGTGATTGCAGGATAAATGCTTCGTATTCCGACAAACCTTTCCCAACCAGATAGGGATGTCCTTTGGCTGGCTGGCAATGGGTCAATATATCCTGAGCCTGTTTTGCAGCAGTCCTGTGCCTGGCCTGTTCGTTCTGGCGTTCCTGTTCAGCCTGCTGCTTTGCTCTGTCCTCATTGGCTTTAATGGCCTCCATGTCCAACCCGGCAGAGAGTCCCAGAAGCTGAGCAACCAACTCTGCTGCTTCCTTGGGACTTTTCCCGGTTATATTGCTAACGAGGGCAATGCCATCACCAGCCTGTGGATTACATTGATTACAAAACCATGTTCCGCGCCCTTCTTTGTCATCAACGCGAAAACGATCTTTACCGCCACACAAGGGACAAGCACCATGTTTGCCTTTGTCTGGAACTGTAATGCCAAGAGCGGGGAATATTCTTCCCCACTGGTTTCGAGCAGCGTTGGCAATATCACGGATTTTCATATGTTCAGTCATAATGCCTCCTCATGCTGTAAATACTCGTGCTGCTTCTAATTTAGAAACCAATGCTTTGATTTCATTATCAGTTTTACCAGCAACGCGAGCTGCAAAGATTGCATCGATCTCATAGGAGGGCCAACCAACAGAACGAAGGCCGAGGCTTACTGGTCGAGTAAGTAATCGGTTTGTTATGAGGTTGTATATTGAAGAGCGGCAAACACCAAGTATTGACTCAAGCTGTTTACGGCGCAGGAAGGAGAAGTTAGTTGTATGCATAATTACCCCGTATATAAGGATTTCTTAATGCAAGAAATACCTTAAAAAATCACAGGGCGTGTTTACATTTAGCGTTTAGCTAATTAAACTCAGTTTTATACCCATTAGTAATAGCTGTAGCTATTAACTCAGTTATTTCTTAGGTTATAAAAGAGCGCCCGCGATTTCTTAAAGTCGCTTTGGTGTTTCGATGTGCGAATAACTTTGGTCGGTGAGTCGCACATCGAAAATGTATTACAATGAATCGGCCGCCTCTCTTCTACATAGCCAGCCTGTTCATTTTAAACACTGTAGAATTATACCCCTCATGATAGCTACCGGAAACAGGTAATAATCTTTCTATATTTTTTTTTGATTTTGACCTTCCTATATAGCTCTATAGTTTTTATGCATGTGTACGCACCATTTTTAATCCTTTGCTGCCTGCCAAACTGAGATTCCCTTGGGCTGCTTGTTCTATATGGTTACTCCACCAAATCATGAGTGGTTTACGACGTTCAAGATAGTCAGTCCTGTTATAGGCTCGACGTACCTCATTTTTGTCCACATGGGCTAGCGCGGTCTCAATTAGATCTGAGTCAAAACCCTGTTCGTTTAGTGTTGTACTGGCTATAGAACGCAAACCATGAGCTACCAATTGGCCATCAAATCCCATTCGTTTTAATGCGGCGTTTGCTGTCTGATTGTTAGTTGGCAACCTTGGATCCTTGTGGCTGGGAAATACAAAATCACGGTTGCCACTGATAGGCCTCATGATCTCAAGCAATGCGATTGTTTGCGGAGTGAGGGGGATGATATGTTCCCTGCGTTTCTTCATCCTGTGAGCAGGAATAGTCCAGAGTTTTTGTTCTAAGTCGATTTCATCCCAACGAGTACCTGCTGCTTCATTCGGCCTGACCATAGTATGCAGGCTCCATTCAATTAAGCAGCGTGTTTGTAGGGTAATTCTGGCAGACGCGAGCGCCTGTAGCAGTTCAGGTAATTGATCTGGTTTCAGGGTGGGCATATGCTTCTTTTGTGGTTTCTCGAATGCATGACCAATCCCTGATGTGGGGTTGGCATCAATAAGCCCGGTGTTGACGGCATACACCATAATTTCATTCGTTCGCTGTATTAGTCGTTTCAGCGTTTCCAACGTACCTCGTTGCTTTACTGGTTCCAATGTGGCGATAACCGTTTTAGCTTTGATGTCGCTAATTGGTACATTACCAAGGGTAGGGAATACATCACGTTCAAGAGAGCGCCAGATGTCATCAGCGTAATCTGGTGTCACTTTGGCTTTCTTCAACTTGAACCAGCGATCAGCCACTTTCTGAAACGTGTTCTCTGTGGTTTCTAATGCTTTGGCTATTTGTGCTTGCTGGTGATCTTGTGGGTCTATGCCTTGAGCCAGTAATGCTCTGGCTTCTGCCCTTTTCTGTCTTGCGTCAGCGAGCGTTATTTTGTCCCACTCTCCGAAGCTGATCATGGTGCGTTTTTTCGTTGTTGGTCTGTAATAGCGAAAACGCCACAATTTTACCCCCGTTGGTTTGACCAATAGCTCTAAGCCCTCACCATCACATAGCGGATATTCTTTGTCTTTTGGTTTGGCTGCCTTGATCTCAGTTGGCGTCAGGGGACGGGTAATCCTAGGCATAGGCATACGACCTTTAGGCATACGGAAGTGATATGCCTAAACATATGCCTAAAGAATGTGGATTTCAATGAGCGTCATTGGACTATTACGGACAATAAAAAACCCGCAAAGCCTTTCAGCAAGCGGGTTCTTGGTTGGCGCTGGAACGCCTTGGAACTTAATTTGGTGGAGCTGGCGGGATTTGAACCCGCGTCCGAAAAACCTACATCCTCAGTACTACATGCTTAGTCGAATCTTTAAATTCGCCACCCAGCTGCGGACCGACACGCTACTGAATAACTAGTCTGATTAGTTTTAACGCTTCCACCCCAGACAAGGTTTCCACGCGATCCTATGAAAGATGACCTTCCAATCCCCTAGGACATAGGCAAGCTAGGGTAGAAGGGCTCCGAGCAGGTTATTAAGCTGCTAAAGCGTAGGTTTCGTCGTTTGCGACTATTTTTTTGCGGTTTGTTAACGAGGCCTACCGCACCTCGGCATGCACCTTGGGTTTCGAGTGTCCCGTCGAATCCAGAATCAGCCCCAATGTGTTACGGCTACTATACCTCAGAAACAAAAGCTATCCAAGGTTATCTGCCTTTGTTTTTCATCATTCGTTCTTTATCCCGCTGCCATTCGCGCTCTTTCAGATCTTCGCGTTTGTCGTGTTCTTTCTTACCCTTAGCCAAACCAATTTCAACTTTGACCCAGGCACGACTCCAGTACATAGACAGAGGGATCAAGGTGTAACTCTGACGTTCTACCAGACCAATCAGACGTTCTAATTCGCTTTTCTTCAATAATAGCTTTCTGATCCGGGTGGGATCACAAACTACGTGAGTAGAAGCCACATTTAACGGTGTAATTGTCGCACCAAACAGGAATGCTTCGCCATTTTGCAGCAATACATAACTGTCGCCGATATGGGCTTTCCCTGCGCGCAGAGATTTGACTTCCCAGCCCTGCAATGCCAGACCAGCCTCATATTTATCTTCAATGAAATAATCGTGGCGGGCTTTTTTGTTCAGCGCGATGGTACTGTCACCGCCTTTTTTCGTTTTATTTTTACTCATGTCGCTGAAACCTTTTATAAACTTAGGTGTTCTATTATACGTACTGTAATAATGCTGTAAAACCAAAGCCACGCAGGTTTAGCGATTGGTCACGCCCCCATGCTAGAATCAGCACAGTAAGAGGAGTGATTATGGCGCGAGTTAACCGCAGTGCGCTGGTGATGTTCAGTGCAGAACAAATGTTCAGATTAGTCAATGATGTAGAAGCCTACCCATATTTCCTGCCGGGCTGTGTAACCGGGAAGGTGCTGGAACAATCAAATGATCAAATGATTGCGGCCGTTGGTGTATCTAAAGCCGGTATTCATAAAACATTTACGACGCGAAATACATTGGCCCCATACAACTCCATTAATATGGAGCTTGTTGACGGTCCTTTCAAAATGTTACGGGGGATCTGGCGTTTTATTTCCCTGGATGAACATGCCTGCAAAATTGAGTTAGATCTGGAGTTCGAATTCATGTCCCCGCTGATTGAACTGGCTTTCGGTAAAATTTTCAGGGAGCTTACAGGTGCAATGGTGCAAGCGTTCACTCAACGGGCAAAGGAGGTTTACGGTGCCTGATCAAATTCAGATTGAGGTGGTATATGCCTTACCGATGCGTCAGACCGCATTGACTCTGAAAATAAATGCCGGAAGCAGTGTTGAAGACGCTATCCGGGAATCGGGAATTCTTGCGCGGCATCCGGAAATTGATTTGACGGTTAACAAAGTGGGGCTGTTTGGCCGGACAGTGGCATTAAGCACCCGTCTTGAGCGGTCAACCCGGATTGAGATATATCGTCCGCTACTTGCTGATCCCAAAGAAATCCGCAGACAACGTGCAGAGAAAGCAAAACTGCAATCGCTGAAATAAATAAGCCGTCGAGGCGACGGCTTATCTCAATTCCCCGTCTGATAGGGGAAATCAAAGCGGTCTGTAGAAATCTGCCGGAGGGCGGAAATCACCGGACACAGCAGCAAGACGATCATTTTTAAACATGAGGCGCATGTCTTTGCGCTCTGCTTTATCCCAGCCTGGTTTCAGATAATAAATGTAATACCAGACATTTGGATCGTTCTGGTCAGTTACCATCGGGCTACCCATTACATATATTACCTGCTCGCGGGTCATGCCAACACGCAGCTGATCCACTTGTTTTTGTTCGACATAATTACCTTGTGGAACATCAATACGATAGACACAACCAGTAGTGGCTGACATCATCACGCCGGCTAACAGCGCCGCTATCCATTTGCGATTTTGCATGTCGGTTCTTCTTGTCTGACGGTCGATTAAGCTATTCAGATGATAACGGGTAAATATCATCAGGGAAAGCGTTAGCCATTGATCAGCAACTCACGAGCATTAGCCAGTGTATTCGATGTGATCTGGTTGCCACCCAATAAGCGGGCTAATTCATGTAGCCGCATTTCCTTATCCAGCAATTGCATCGATGTTTCTGTCTGCTGACCATCATTTTGTTTAGCAACCAGATATTGCTGGTGGCCATGCCCAGCTACCTGAGGCAAATGCGTTACAACCAGAACCTGTGTTGATTCACCAAGTTTACGCAGCATTTTCCCTACGATAGCCGCAGTTCCGCCACTGATCCCCACATCGACCTCATCAAAAATCAGGGTTGGTGTTGCAACACGTTGTGCTGTAATTACCTGTATTGCCAGACTGATCCGGGATAATTCCCCCCCTGATGCTACTTTTGCCAGTCCCTGCAAAGGTTGTCCCGGATTGGTTGATACCTGAAATTCAGGGATATCAAGCCCTAATGCAGTCGGTGTCGGCATTTCTTGCGGATGAAATACGATCTCTAATCGTCCATCCGGCATATTCAGCTGACTAATTTGTTCTGTGATTTGTTGGCTGAGTTCTGCAGCATAACGCTTCCGGCTGGCGGATAATTTTTGTGCAGCATCAAGATATTCGTCCCGGGCCTGCTGTAACGCGGTAGCTAATTCTTGTAAACGTTCATCTGCTGCACCTAATTCCTGAAGCTCCTGACGTAATTGCAGATGTTTTTCTGCCAGTTCTTCAGGTTTGACATGATGCTTACGGGCTAGCTCCATTGTCTTTGAAAGGCGATTTTCGACTTCAATGAAGCGGGCAGGATCAATATCGAGATCATCAAGATAACTACGCAGCTCATGATGACTTTCTTCAATCTGGATTTGTGCATCCTGCAGCATTTGGGCAACATTTTTCAGCAGAGGATCCATCTCACTCAGCTGTTCCAGTTTATCCAGAACATTTTGCATCAATGTGCCAATAGTTATGTCGTCGCCATCATGCAGCAATTGCAGACAAAATTGACTGTCGTGAAGCAGCGATTCGCTATTTGCTAATCGGGTATGTTCAGCTTCAATTTCTGCAAATTCACCGGGCCGCAGAGCAAATTCATCCAGCTCCTGAACCTGATATTCCAGAAGCTGTAAGCGAGACTGGCGTTGTTCCTGGGCCTGACGCAAACGTTGACGTTCAGCATGCAAACTACGCCAGCTTTGATAATGCTGGCGGGTTGAGTCCAGTAATCCTTGATGGTTAGCATAAGCGTCCAGCACGGTCAGCTGATATTCAGATTTCAGTAATAACTGATGTGCATGCTGACCATGAATATTAATCAGCGTATTACCCAGTTGTTTTAGCTGTGCCAGAGGAACCGGAGTACCGTTGATATAAGCCCGGGAACGACCTTCATTTGTGATAACCCGCCGCAGAATGCATTCATCCTGTGTGTCGAGCTCATTAGCGCGCAACCATTGCTGTGCGTTAAGATTTTTTTCGATATTAAAGCGGGCGATAACATCAGCTTTATCCGCGCCATGGCGCAGCATACCGGCATCTGCCCGTTCGCCAAGACAAAGACCTAACGCATCAATGGCTATTGATTTTCCCGCACCAGTCTCGCCGGTGACGCAGGTCATGCCATCACGCAGATCCAGTTCCAGAAACCGGACAATCGCAAAGTTATGAATGGTAAGTTGTGTCAGCATACCGGGCAGGCTCCACTGCAGATAAACTGACTTTGAGTATATACTGTATATGGATACAGTAAAGGGGCGGGGAATAAATTTACTGTATATTAAAACAGTTGATTGCTCCAACCCAATTTAGTGCGTAATACATTGAAATAATCATAATCCTTAGGATGCAGCAATGTTAGCTGGTGCGGTGCCCGGCGAATAATAATCTCATCGCCGGGATGAACTGAAAGTGTAACGTGACCATCACAGCTTACATGCAGTTGTTCGTCAGGATTATCAGGTGAAATCACCAGTTTAACCTGACGATCAGCATCAATTACGATCGGACGACAGCTCAGTGTATGCGGAAACATCGGCACCAGCGTCATAACATCCAGCTGTGGCATCAGGATCGGTCCGCCCGCAGAAAGGGCATAAGCAGTTGATCCGGTTGGCGTTGATACAATCATGCCGTCAGCCCGCTGACTGAAAACAAAACTATCATCAATATAGACCGAATATTCAATCATATGAGCTATTTTGCCCGGGTGCAGTACAGCTTCATTGAGAGCAGTATTTGATGACTTCGGTTCACCATGGCGGTAGATGATTGTCTCCAGTAAAAAACGATGTTCAGTCTGATAATCACCGGATAGCACCTGCTGTAATGACACTTCGAAGTCATGCGGAGATAAATCAGTCAGAAATCCCAGGTTACCGCGATTAACACCAATTACCGGAACATCATAACGAGCTAAGACGCGTGCGGCGCCCAGCATGTGGCCGTCGCCACCAACCACTATTGCCAGATCTGCTTTTTTCCCAAGTTCCACTATATCCATACAATGCTCAGCCGGACATGGTAATTGATGCGCCAGGCGGGTCTCAGTCAGAACGTTGTAGTTTTGCCCGCGCAGGAATTTATACAATGCATTGATGGTTTGATTAACATCGTCATTGTTTGCCTTGCCGAGTAATGCCAGCGTACGAAAAGCCTGAGACATGAGTTCATTCCGGAAAATACTGTGGCTTCAGTATAACTCTTTTGCCTGTCGAACCAATAAATTACCTGCAGATGAAAAATAGCCTCTTGAAAATATCAATGGCATCCCCATATTTGTGCCATTACGTAACATTCAGGTAGTGAGAGATGACTAATCAGGAACAAGTTCAGGAACCCATCAATCAGGAAACTCAGACAGCAGATCAGCAAGAAGCAGTGGCGATCGAAGGTGTAGAGATTGATCCCGCTTATGTTGTTGAGCTTGAGCAAAAGCTGGAACAGGCCAGTGGCATTGCTGCGGAAGAAAAAGATCGCGCGCTGAGAACCGTTGCTGAAATGGAAAACCTACGCCGCCGTACAGCGTTAGACGTTGAAAAAGCACATAAGTTTGCCTTGGAAAAATTTGTAACTGAACTGCTTCCTGTTCTGGATAATCTGGAACGCACCCTTCAGGTTGCAGATAAGGACAACGAAACAGTGAAACCATTGCTGGAAGGTGTGGAGCTGACACTGAAATCAATGGCGAACAGTGTTGCCAAATTCGGTGTTGTTGCGATTGATCCGCAAGGCCAACTGTTTGATCCGAACCAGCATCAGGCGATGAGCATGATTGAAAATGGGGATGTTGCGCCGAATACTGTTATTGCTGTAATGCAAAAAGGGTATGAGTTGAATGGCCGGGTGATCCGTCCTGCCATGGTTATGGTCAGCAAAACACCTGCTGCCAGCGCATAAGTTTAATTTATTATTTCCCCTTGAATAGAAGAGGGGATAACACCATATAACAAACAACGCCGTTTGACGGGCTAACTTGAAAATAAATGTTCAGCCCCCACTTAATGAATAACGGTTTAAATGTAGTAAGAATTTCTGGAGACATAACAAAATGGGTAGAATCATCGGTATTGACTTGGGCACCACCAACTCATGCGTAGCTATTCTGGATGGTGACACAGCTCGTGTAATTGAAAATGCGGAAGGCGATCGTACAACTCCTTCCATCATTGCTTACACCGATGATGGTGAAATTCTGGTTGGTCAGCCAGCTAAACGTCAGTCAATCACTAACCCGAAGAATACCCTGTACGCGATCAAACGTCTGATCGGCCGTCGCTATGAAGACGAAGAAGTACAGCGTGACATCAAAATTATGCCATTCGATATCGTGCGTGCTGATAACGGTGATGCATGGGTAGACGTGAAAGGCCGTAAACTGGCTGCACCACAGATTTCAGCTGAAGTGCTGAAAAAAATGAAGAAAACAGCAGAAGATTTTCTGGGCGAGCCAGTAACCGAAGCAGTTATTACTGTACCGGCTTACTTCAACGATGCGCAGCGTCAGGCAACTAAAGATGCCGGCCGTATCGCGGGTCTGGATGTAAAACGTATCATCAACGAACCAACTGCAGCTGCTTTCGCTTACGGCGTAAATAAAGTGCAGGGCGAACGTAAAATTGCCGTATACGACCTGGGTGGCGGTACTTTTGACATCTCCATCATCGAAATTGATGAAATGGACGGTGAAAAAACCTTCGAAGTTCTGTCAACCAACGGTGACACCCACTTAGGTGGTGAAGACTTTGATAACCGTCTGATCAACTATCTGGTAGAAGAATTCAAACGTGAACAAGGTATTGATCTGCGTAAAGATCAGCTGGCACTGCAACGTCTGAAAGATTCTGCAGAAAAAGCAAAAATTGAACTGTCATCTGCTCAACAGACTGAAGTAAACCTGCCGTATATCACTGCAGATGCTACTGGTCCTAAGCACATGAACATCAAAGTTACCCGTTCTAAATTGGAATCTCTGGTTGAAGATCTGGTTAAGAAAACTATTGAACCGTTGAAAACTGCACTGAAAGATGCTGGTTTGTCAATCAGCCAACTAGATGACATCATCCTGGTGGGTGGTCAGACTCGTATGCCAATGGTGCAAAAAGCGGTTGCTGATTTCTTCGGTAAAGAACCTCGTAAAGACGTAAACCCTGACGAAGCGGTTGCCATGGGTGCGGCTATTCAAGGTGCGGTACTGGCTGGTGAGAAACATGACGTGCTGCTGCTGGACGTTACCCCACTGTCACTGGGTATCGAAACCATGGGTAGCGTGATGACTGCGCTGATCGAGAAAAACACCACAATTCCTACCAAGAAATCGCAGGTGTTTTCTACCGCAGATGACAATCAGTCAGCAGTAACTATCCATGTTCTGCAGGGTGAGCGTAAACGTGCATCAGATAACAAATCTCTGGGGCAGTTCAATCTGGAAGGCATCCGTCCTGCGCCACGTGGCTTGCCACAGATCGAAGTAACTTTCGATATCGATGCGGATGGTATTTTACATGTTTCTGCGAAAGATAAAGAAACAGGTAAAGAACAGAACATCACTATTCAGGCTTCTTCTGGTCTGTCGGATGATGAAATCCAGCGTATGGTACGTGAAGCAGAAGCTAATGCCGCTGAAGACAAAAAATTCGAAGAATTAGTTCAGGCACGCAACCATGCTGATGCATTGATCCATGCTACCCGTAAGCAGATCACTGAAGCAGGTACTGCATTGCCAGCTGATGAAAAAGCTAAAATCGACGAAGCAGTAAAAGCATTGGAAGATGCACTGAAAGGTGACGATAAAGCAGTTATTGAAGCTAAACAGCAAGAACTGATGACCGCCTCTCAGAAACTGATGGAAATTGCTCAGCACCAGGCGCAGCAGCATCAGCATCAGCAGCATGCACATCAAGGCGCTGACGCTGGTGCAGAAACTGCTGGTGGTAAAGCACATGATGACGTTGTCGATGCTGAATTCGAAGAAGTTAAAGACGACAAAAAATAAGCATCATTAACAGCTATTGGCAGTAATCACGGGCGTTGGGAGACCAACGCCCGTCTGTCTATACAAAAAGGTATGGATGACTCACTATGGCAAAGCGAGATTATTACGAAATATTAGGGGTTGAACGCTCTGCCGATGAGCGGGAAATCAAAAAAGCTTACAAGCGACTGGCGATGAAGTTTCACCCGGATCGCAACCCCGACAACCCTGAATCAGAAGAAAAATTCAAAGAAGCTAAAGAAGCGTACGAAATTCTCTCTGATCCACAAAAACGCGCAGCGTATGACAAGTTTGGCCATGCAGGTGTTGATCCTAATCAGGCCGGCCCCGGCGGTTTTGGCGGTGGTGCTGATTTTGGTGATGTATTCGGCGATATCTTTGGCGACATCTTTGGTGGTGGTCGTCGTAGTCAGCGAGCTGCACGGGGTTCTGATCTGCGCTACAACATGGAACTGACTCTGGAAGAGGCCGTTCGGGGTGTCAGCAAAGAGATCAAAGTTCCTACGCTGGTCGAGTGTGATGAATGTCATGGCTCTGGTGCCCGTACTGGTACATCAGCACAAACCTGTCCAACCTGTCACGGTTCCGGTCAGGTACAAATGCGTCAGGGTTTCTTCGCGGTAACACAAGCGTGCCCACACTGTCATGGCAAAGGTAAGATCATCACAGATCCGTGCCGTAAATGTCATGGCGATGGCCGTGTGCAAAAAACCAAAACCTTATCCGTTAAAATTCCGGCTGGTGTTGATACTGGTGATCGTATCCGGTTGGCTGGTGAAGGTGAGGCGGGCGAGTTTGGCGCACCAGCCGGTGATTTGTACGTACAGGTTCATGTAAAAGAGCATCCGATTTTTGTTCGTGATGGCAATAACCTGTACTGCGAAATTCCGATCAGCTTCACTACGGCTGCTTTGGGTGGCGAGGTTGCAGTGCCGACCCTGGATGGCAGAGTTATGCTCAAGATCCCTGTTGAAACACAGACTGGCCGTATGTTCCGTCTGCGTGGCAAAGGGGTGCGCTCATTACGCTCTGGTGCTGAAGGTGATCTGCTGTGTAAAGCAGTGGTGGAAACACCGGTAAAACTCAGTGATGAGCAGAAAGAATTGCTGAAGCAGCTTGAAGACTCACTGAACGGTTCTGGTGTGAAAACACATAAGCCAAAAGCAGATGGATTCTTTGAGGGCGTTAAACGATTCTTTGATGATCTGACAGGCTAAAAATACGGCTGTCTGTTTGTTTCCGGCAGACGCTGAGGTATAGTCGGATATTCCATTTTTGTAGTGAGATGATATGAGTTTTTCATATCATCTTTCTCCTATTGCGTTATTTTGACGCTTAGAAAAAACGATTAGGTCCAAGGTTATGAATCAGACTCCAATGACCGTGCTCGGCGCGGAGAAATTACGCGAAGAACTCGAATATTTGAAGACAGTACAACGCCCGCAAATCATTCAGGCAATCGCGGAAGCCCGCGCGCATGGTGATTTGAAAGAAAATGCAGAATATCATGCAGCCCGTGAGCAGCAAGGTTTCTGCGAAGGTCGTATACAGGAAGTTGAAGCCAAGCTGTCTAAAGCACAAATCATTGATGTGACTAAATTGCCAAATAACGGCCGCGTTATTTTTGGTGCAACAGTTACTGTGCTGAAATGCGATACAGAAGAAGAAATCACCTATCGGATCGTTGGTGATGATGAATCTGATATCAAGTCTGGCTTGCTCTCTATCAATTCGCCGATTGCCCGTGGCTTAATCGGTAAAGAAGTCGATGACGTAGCAACTATTACGACACCTGCAGGCAAAGTTGATTTTGAAATTGTTCAGGTTGAATATATCTGATCGCTGATGATTGTGCAGGATAACGCCATCCGCTACGGAAACGCAGCAGATGGCGTTGTTATTTACTTCGGAATATGGATTTTCTTTTCTTCGGTAGGACGGAACAGAGTTAAGACACTTCCCATCACCTGCACCTGTACCGCGTTGGTTTCGCGGACAATCGCGTCAACGATCAATTTCTTGGTTTCGCGATCAGCGGCAGATACTTTAACCTTGATTAACTCATGGTGGTTCAGTGCCGCATCAATTTCGGCCAGCACACCTTCAGTCAGTCCATGCTGTCCCAGCATGACAACTGGTTTCAGGTCATGAGCCAGTCCTTTTAAATATTGCTTTTGTTTGGTAGTTAAATTCATGGCACTATTTCTTCTTTATTAAATATTGAAAACGCCACATTTTAACCCCATCTACACTTTAATACTAATAGGGTTCGTTCCCAGAGTCGTTTACATGAGTAAAAAGAAGCGTACCGCCAGCTCAACACGTTGGCTAAAAGAACATTTTGATGACAAGTATGTGCAGCAGGCACAAAAACAGGGGCTGCGATCCCGCGCTGTATTTAAGATCGATGAAATTCAGCAAAAAGACAGATTGATCAAACAAGGCATGACGGTCGTAGATCTTGGTGCCGCTCCCGGAGGCTGGTCACAGTTCTGTGTTGAACAGGTCGGACCTCATGGAAGGGTAATAGCATGCGATATTCTACCTATGGATCCAATCGCCGGTGTTGATTTTTTACAGGGCGATTTCCGTGACGAGGCAGTATTAAGTGCGCTGCTGGGACGGGTTGGCGAACAGAAAGTAGATGTTATTCTTTCTGATATGGCACCCAATATGTCCGGAACCCCGGCTGTGGATCAGCCGAGGTCGATGTATCTGGTGGAACTTGCGCTGGATATGTGTAAACAGGTTCTGGCTGCCAAAGGCAGCTTTGTGGTAAAAGTGTTTCAGGGTGCTGGTTTTGAAGAGTACCTCAAAGAAGTCAGATCATTGTTTTCTGTGGTCAAAATTCGTAAACCTGATTCATCACGAGCCCGTTCGCGGGAAGTCTATATTGTGGCTACAGGTTTCAAACTGTAGTAACCTGAAACTATCTTAGCCATCAATTGCGAGGTTAGAGAATTGAGTGATATGGCGAAAAACCTAATCCTGTGGTTAGTTATCGCAGTAGTACTGATGTCATTGTTCCAGAGTTTTAGTCCCAGCGATAACTCAGGACGGCAGTTGGATTATTCCAGTTTTGTCCGTGATGTGGCACAAGATCAAATCCGTGAAGTGCACATTGATGGCAAGGTAATCAATGGTCAGAAGCGTGACGGTGAGAAATTCACTACTGTTATGCCGATGCAGGATAATCAGCTGATTAATGATTTGCTGAATCACAACGTTCGCGTTGTTGGTGATAAACCTGAAGAGCCTAGCTTGCTGGCAAGCATTTTCATTTCCTGGTTCCCAATGCTGCTACTTATTGGCGTCTGGGTATTCTTCATGCGTCAGATGCAAGGCGGTGGTGGAAAAGGCGCCATGTCTTTTGGTAAAAGCAAAGCGCGGTTGATGGGTGAAGATCAGATCAAAACGACTTTTGCTGATGTCGCAGGGTGTGATGAAGCTAAAGAAGAAGTGAAAGAGCTGGTCGATTATCTGCGGGATCCATCCCGATTCCAGAAACTGGGCGGTAAGATACCAAAAGGTATCCTGATGGTCGGTCAACCGGGTACAGGTAAAACCTTGCTGGCAAAAGCGATTGCCGGTGAAGCTAAAGTCCCGTTTTTCTCTATCTCAGGCTCTGATTTCGTAGAAATGTTCGTTGGTGTCGGTGCTTCCCGTGTCCGCGATATGTTTGAACAAGCGAAGAAAGCGTCTCCTTGCATCATCTTTATCGATGAAATTGATGCGGTAGGTCGTCAGCGTGGAGCCGGTCTTGGTGGTGGTCACGATGAACGTGAACAAACACTAAACCAGATGCTGGTTGAAATGGATGGGTTTGAAGGTCACGAAGCTATTATTGTGATTGCTGCAACTAACCGTCCTGACGTACTTGATCCTGCATTACTGCGTCCGGGTCGTTTTGACCGTCAGGTTGTTGTTGGCTTGCCGGATGTCCGCGGTCGTGAGCAGATCCTGAAAGTTCATATGCGCAAAGTACCATTGGGTGATGATGTTGATGCATCACTGATTGCGCGTGGGACTCCGGGTTTCTCCGGTGCTGATTTGGCTAACCTGGTCAATGAAGCGGCTCTGTTTGCTGCACGAGGCAATAAACGCCTGGTTAGCATGGCTGAGTTCGAGCGTGCGAAAGATAAAATCATGATGGGTGCCGAACGTAAGTCCATGGTGATGTCTGAATCAGAAAAAGAGATGACGGCATATCATGAAGCAGGCCATGCCATCATTGGTCGTCTGGTACCGGAACATGATCCAGTCTACAAGGTATCTATTATTCCTCGTGGACGAGCCTTGGGCGTAACCATGTATCTGCCGGAACAGGATCGCTGGAGTCATTCAAAACAGTATCTTGAATCAATGATTTCCAGTCTTTACGGTGGCCGTTTAGCCGAAGAAATTATCTATGGCAGCGAAAAGGTAACTACCGGTGCATCAAATGACATTGAACGTGCCACTGAATTAGCCAGAAAAATGGTTACCCAGTGGGGGATGTCTGAGCGGTTAGGTCCAATGTTATATGCAGAGGAGGACGGTGAAGTTTTCCTGGGCCGCTCAATGGCCAAAGCCAAGCATATGTCTGATGATACGGCTCGCATTATTGATACCGAAATCAAACAGATCATCAACCGTAACTATGATCGTTCAAAACAACTGTTATTAGATAACATGGATGTTTTACATGCGATGAAAGATGCGTTGATGAAATATGAAACTATTGATGCACACCAGATTGATGACCTGATGTGTCGCAGAGAGGTGCGTTTACCTGCGGATTATGAGCGTGATTATAATTCGCAGAATGGCAGTGGTTCGGCTACAACAGGTACTGAAAGTAACTCTGCCAATAACGACAGCAATAATAGCTCTACACCTTCAGATACCTCACATTAGTATTGTTCAGCATTAACCCCAGACAGTTAGTCTGGGGTTTTTTTATTGGAGAAAAATGATGATATTGACTGGCTGTGGACGTGATCTGGATCTGTCACAACCAAGAATCATGGGGATCCTGAATATAACTCCAGATTCATTCTCTGACGGTTCTCATTTTAATCAACTGGATAAGGCCCTGTTTCGTGCAGAACAGATGATGGCTGAAGGCGCGGATATTATTGATGTTGGCGGAGAGTCCACCCGGCCAGGAGCGGCCTACGTTTCTGAACAGGAAGAACTGGATCGTGTTGTGCCGATCATTGAACAGTTGTCCCGTAAACTGGATGTCATGATCTCTATTGATACCTACAAGCCAGCAGTTATGGCGGAAGCCTGTCATGCTGGTGCTCATCTGATTAATGATATCAAAGCATTACAGGAAGAGAGGGCTCTGAGTATTGCCGCTGCAAGCGATGCACTAATTTGTCTGATGCATATGCAGGGCGATCCGAAAACCATGCAACAGCAGCCTGCCTACACGAATGTGATCACTGAAGTGTCATCTTTCCTCAATAACCGGGTGAGTGCTTGTCTTCAGGCCGGCATTTCAGCGGAAAAACTGATTCTTGATCCTGGTTTTGGGTTTGGTAAAACATTAGAACAAAACTATGAGCTGCTTGGCCGCATGAAAGAACTAGATTCTCAATATCCGGTCTTGGTTGGCATGTCACGCAAAAGCATGATCGGAAACTTTCTGAACTGTCCTGTTGATGAGCGATTATCCGGAAGTATTGGTGCGGCACTCTATGCACTTACGCAGGGCGCGCGTATTATCCGTGTCCATGATGTACGGGCTACCAGTGATGCGGTTCGGGTCTTCTGGCATGCTCAGCAATACCAGACATCACATACTAACTAAACTTATCCGGATAAAACGAATGAGCAGAAAATATTTTGGTACAGACGGGGTTCGCGGCAAGGTCGGCGAAATGCCGATCACTCCTGACTTTGTAATGAAGCTTGGCTGGGCTGCAGGTAAAGTACTGGCGAAGCAGGGCAGTAAGAAAGTATTAATCGGTAAAGATACCCGTATCTCTGGCTATATGCTGGAAGCTGCGCTGGAAGCCGGGCTTTCTGCCGCAGGTTTGAAACCCGTATTGCTTGGTCCTATGCCTACGCCTGCAGTGGCTTATCTTACCAGAACTTTCCGCGCTGAAGCGGGTGTGGTTATTAGTGCTTCGCATAATCCTTACTATGATAACGGGATTAAATTTTTCTCCGCGCAAGGCACCAAGCTGCCGGATGAAATTGAAAATGCCATTGAAGAAACAATGGGCGAAGACATTCAGTGTGTAGAGTCAGCACAATTGGGTAAGGCATCGCGTATTGATGATGCACCCGGACGCTATATTGAATTTTGTAAAAGTACTTTTCCAGGTGATTTAAGCCTGGATGGGTTGAAAATTGTGGTGGATTGCGCCCATGGCGCTACTTACCATATTGCACCATCCGTATTCCGTGAGTTAGGTGCCGATGTTATTACCATGGGCTGTGCTCCGGACGGACTGAATATCAATGATCATGTGGGTTCTACGGCACCACAGGCCTTGGTTGAACGTGTGTTACAGGAAAAAGCTGATCTCGGGATTGCTTTTGATGGGGATGGTGACCGACTGATTATGGTCGATCATACCGGATATGAAGTTGATGGTGATGAGCTGTTATACATTATTGCCTGTGATCTGCAGCAACAGGGATCATTAACAGGCGGTGTTGTGGGCACCTTAATGACAAATATGGGGCTGGAAGTAGCGTTAGCTAAGCGTGATATTCCATTAGTGCGAGCTAAGGTTGGCGATCGTTATGTCATGGAGCTTCTGCAGGAAAAAGGCTGGCGTCTGGGTGGTGAAAACTCCGGACACATTATCTGTCTGGATCAGACCACGACAGGTGATGGCATCGTGGCTGCTTTGCAGGTATTAAAAGCGGCCAGCCGTGCGGGAAAAACATTGTTTGAATTACGCAGCGATATCAGAAAATTCCCGCAAATTCTTATCAATGTCCGATTTGTCGGAGAGCATGATCCTTTGTTGTCTGCTGCAGTGCAGCAAGCAGTACGTGATGCAGAGAAGACATTAGGACAGACTGGCCGTGTCTTGCTACGAAAATCAGGTACAGAACCACTGCTCCGGGTCATGGTTGAAGGTGAAAATGAGCAGCAGGTACGGCAATTAGCTGAAAAGATTGCCGCAGAGGTTAGCGCTGCTAAATAGTCATTTTTTGTTGTAAAAATATGCAATTAGTCGGCTTTTTTGAAAATCTGCTTGTCAGCATCAGAAAGGCTGGCTAGTATTGCCTCGCTTTCGCGGCCATGCTAGGAATAAAACTAGCGAGATTGAGAATTTATTTTTTCGATGCTAGTATCCTGCCGCTTTGCATTGCTGAAACAGCAAAATTGTTCGCTTACGGGCGTCAGAGGAATAACATGTACGAAGTTCTGCTGGTTGTTTATTTGTTAGTTGCTCTTGCACTGATTGGTCTGGTGCTGGTACAGCATGGTAAAGGTGCCTCAATGGGTGCTTCTTTCGGTGCTGGTGCATCTAATACAGTCTTTGGTTCATCTGGTTCAGGTAACTTCCTGACCAAAAGCACTGCTATTTTGGCTATTTTGTTCTTTGTGATCAGCCTTGTTTTAGGTGCGATGACTAACAATCGTAATAAGCCTGCTGATAACTGGTCTGATCTGACAAAACCAGCTACTGCTGAGCAGACTGTTGATAAACCAGTAGAAAAAGCAGCAGACGTTAAGAAAGACGCTGACGTTCCAAATTAAGATTTAAGCCCAGCTGGTGGAATTGGTAGACACGCTATCTTGAGGGGGTAGTGCCAGTAGGCGTGCGGGTTCAAGTCCCGCGCTGGGCACCAATTTAGTTGATAGCATTAACCTCAATATGCTATGATGTACGTAATTTGACGCGGGGTGGAGCAGCTTGGTAGCTCGTCGGGCTCATAACCCGAAGGTCGTAGGTTCAAATCCTGCCCCCGCAACCATTTTATATGATCACTATTTAACGGTGATCAGGCTCAAGGCCCCAGTTCTTTGAACGGGGCTTTTTGTTATCCGGATTCTGTTACCACCGCTCTGGTGGGCATAATATTGGGCCGTCGATGCCCTTTTTTTATTTATGGAGGGTCTATTGGCTACCTTGGAACAACGCCTGACAGAATTACTTGATGCACCTACCGTTGCATTAGGTTATGAGTTGTGGGGAATTGAATTTATCCGTGCCGGAAAGCATTCTACTTTGCGCGTTTATATTGATCACGCGAATGGAATTTCGGTAGATGACTGTGCTGAAGTCAGTCATCAGGTGAGCGCATTACTGGATGTGGAAGATCCGATTACCACTGAGTATTACCTTGAGGTTTCATCGCCTGGTATGGATCGACCATTACTCAAACCAGAACATTTTGCTCGGTATATCGGCCAGGTGGCGACGGTGACATTGCGGATGGCAGTGAATAACCGACGCAAATATAAAGGTACCATTAAGCAGGTTGACGGAGAGATGATCACCCTGACTATTGATGGCCGAGATGAAATTCTGGCCTTTGCCAATATTCAACAGGCAAACCTGATCCCGAACTTTGATTGACGAGGCTATTGGATAATGAATAAAGAAATCCTTTTAGTTGTTGATGCCGTTTCCAATGAAAAGGCAGTACCTCGCGAGAAGATTTTCCAGGCACTGGAAACCGCGTTGGCAACAGCAACCAAAAAGAAATATGAAGGCGATATTGAAGTTCGCGTCACTATTGATCGTAAAACCGGCGATTTTGATACTTTCCGTCGCTGGCAGGTCGTGGAAGGTGACGGGATCATGCAGAATCCGTATCGTGAAATTTCATTCGATGCTGCTCAGTATGATGATCCATCAATTCAGTTAGGTGATTATGTCGAAGAGCAAATCGAATCTATCACTTTCGACCGCATCACTACACAAACTGCAAAGCAGGTTATTGTTCAGAAAGTCCGTGAAGCTGAGCGCGCACAGATTGTTGAACAATTTCGCGATCAGGAAGGAACTATCGTTACTGGTGTCGTGAAAAAAGTAAACCGCGACAGTATCATTCTGGATCTGGGTAGTAACGCTGAAGGCGTTCTGTATCGTGAAGATATGCTGCCGCGTGAATCATTCCGTAACGGCGACCGTGTGAAAGGTTTACTGGCTGCGGTTAAACCGGAAGCGCGTGGTTCACAGCTGTTTATCAGCCGTACCCACCCTGATTTTCTGAAAGAGTTGTTTCGCATTGAAGTACCTGAAATTGGTGAAGAAATCATCGAAATCAAAGGTGCGGCACGTGATCCTGGTTCCCGTGCAAAAATTGCTGTTAAAACTAACGACCGTCGTATTGATCCGGTTGGTGCCTGCGTTGGTATGCGCGGTGCCCGCGTGCAGGCGGTTTCCGGTGAATTAGCTGGTGAACGTATTGATATCGTATTGTGGGATGATAATCCTGCTCAGTTCGTTATCAATGCAATGGCACCAGCTGATGTGGCATCTTTAATTGTTGATGAAGATAACCACACCATGGATATCGCCGTGATTTCCAGCAATCTGGCTCAGGCAATTGGCCGTAACGGACAGAACGTACGTCTGGCTTCTCAGCTGTCAGGCTGGGAACTGAATGTGATGACTGTTGAAGATATGCAGACTAAACATCAGGCAGAAAAAGATCGTATTCTGACATTGTTTACACAAGCTCTGGATATTGATGATGACTTTGCAGAATTGCTGGTTGAAGAAGGCTTCTCAACTGTTGAAGAGATTGCCTATGTTCCTTTAAGCGAACTGCAACGTATCGACGGACTCGATGATGAGCAAATTGAAGAGCTGCGTGAGCGGGCTAAACAGGCTCTGAGTACACAGGCTCTGGCTAAGGAAGAAACTTTAGCCGGCGCTAAGCCAGCTGATGATCTGCTGGCATTACAAGGTATGACGCTGGATCTGGCTTATGAGCTGGCTGCCCGTGGTATACCGACTCTGGAGGACTTGGCTGAACAAGGCATCGACGATCTGAGTGGTATCCCGGGAATGACCGAAGAAAAAGCCGGTGAATTGATTATGGCAGCTCGTAATATCTGCTGGTTCGGCGAGCAGGCAGAGTAAACTGCGGAGGGTAGTGAATGGCCGATTTATCAGTAAAACAACTAGCCATTGAAGTGGGAACACCGGTTGACCGGTTAGTACAACAGTTTAATGATGCAGGCTTAAATAAAGATGCAGATGCAATGGTAACAGAGCATGAAAAACAAGCTCTGCTGGAGCATCTGAAAAAGCAACATGGTGCTGACAATGCAGAGCCTAAGCGTATGACTCTGCAACGTAAAACCAAAGGTACCCTGAGTGTTCAGGGTGCTGGTGGTAAAAATAAAGAAGTTCAAATTGAAGTACGTAAGTCGAAGACTTATGTTCATCGTTCTGTAATTGACGAAGCTCAACAGCAGAAAGAAGCAGAAGAAAAGGCGCGTCAGGAAGCTGAAAAAGCGCGTCAGGAAGAGTTAGCCAAAGCCGAACAGGCGCGTAAGGATGCGGAAGCCAAAGCCCGCAAAGAAGCCGAAGAAAAAGCGCGCAAAGAAGCTGAGGCCAGAAAACAATCGACAGAAGCTGCTGCTGATGATGCAGCAAAATCTCCGGATGAGAAGGCCAGAAAAGTGAAAGCTGAGGCAGATAAACGCGCAGATGAAAATGCCAAGCGAGAAGCAGAAGCATTACGCAAGAAACAAGAAGAAGAAGCTCAACGTAAAACCGAGTTGGAAGCACAGCGTATTGCTGAAGAAGCTCGACGTTTAGCTGTAGAAAATGAAGGCCGTTGGGCTGCAGAAGAAGAAGCTCGTCGTCGTGCTGAACTGACTGATGATGTCGGTGAAGCTGCGTCGAAGTTTGTTAAAGAAGCAGAAGCCGAACGCGAACGTCAGGATGAGAGCAAAGGCCGTCGTCGTACTGGTGTCGTTAAAGCCAAAAAATCACCGCATGAAGAAGCTCGTGAAGAGCGTAATTCCCGTGCGAGAAAAGGTAAGCGCGCTAAAGTTCATACGCCAAACTCTATGCAGCATGGTTTCCAGAAACCGGCTCAGCCTGTTAACCGCGATATCGTGGTAGGCGAAACCATCAGTGTCGGTGAACTGGCACAGAAAATGGCAGTTAAAGCGGTTGAAGTCATCAAAGTGATGATGAAAATGGGTGCCATGGCAACCATCAACCAGATCATCGATCAGGAAACAGCACAGCTGGTTGCGGAAGAAATGGGTCATAAAGTTACCCTGCGCCGTGAAAATGAGCTGGAAGAAGCTGTATTGCAGGATCGTGATTCTACTGCTACCCGTGAAGGCCGTGCTCCGGTAGTAACTATCATGGGCCACGTTGACCATGGTAAGACTTCTTTGCTGGATTATATCCGTAAAGCAAAAGTAGCATCAGGTGAAGCGGGTGGTATTACCCAGCATATCGGTGCATACCATGTAGATACTGAAAACGGAAGTATCACCTTCCTTGATACCCCTGGTCACGCCGCGTTTACCGCAATGCGTGCCCGTGGTGCACAGGCTACCGATATCGTTGTTCTGGTAGTTGCCGCTGACGATGGTGTTATGCCTCAGACTGTTGAAGCAATTCAGCATGCTAAAGCTGCTGGCGTACCAATCGTGGTTGCAGTGAACAAGGTGGATAAGCCTGATGCAGATCCGGACCGTGTAATGAACGAACTGACTCGTTACAGCGTTATTCCGGAAGAGTGGGGCGGTGAAAACCAGTTTGTTAAAGTATCCGCGAAAAGTGGTGAAGGGATTGATAATCTGCTGAACGCAATTCTGCTGCAGTCTGAGGTTCTGGAACTGGGTGCTGTTCGTGATGCAATGGCAAGCGGTGTAGTTATCGAATCCCGCCTGGATAAAGGCCGCGGTCCGGTTGCAACAGTTCTGGTTCAGGAAGGTACTCTGCATCAGGGCGATATCGTTCTGTGTGGCTTCGAATATGGTCGCGTTCGTGCAATGCGCGATGAATTAGGTCGTAGCATTGATGCTGCTGGTCCTTCAATTCCAGTAGAAATCCTGGGCCTGTCTGGCGTGCCGTCAGCTGGTGATGAGGCAACAGTTGTCCGTGACGAGAAGAAAGCGCGTGAAGTGGCTTTGTATCGTCAGGGTAAATTCCGTGATGTGAAGCTGGCTCGTCAGCAGAAAGCAAAACTGGAAAATATGTTTGCTAACATGACTGAAGGCGAAGTTTCTGAGCTGAATGTTGTGCTGAAAGCAGACGTACAAGGTTCTGTTGAAGCAATTGCAGATTCTCTGAATAAACTGTCCACTGACGAAGTTAAAGTCAGAATCATCGGTTCCGGTGTGGGTGGTATTACAGAAACTGACGCAAGTCTGGCTGCTGCTTCTAACGCAATCGTTCTGGGCTTCAACGTTCGAGCTGACGCTTCTGCGCGTAAGATCATCGAATCTGAAAGCATCGATCTGCGTTATTACTCAGTTATCTATGATTTGATTGATGAAGTTCGTCAGGCAATGAGCGGTATGCTTGCGCCGGAATATAAACAGCAAATCATTGGTCTGGCTGAAGTTCGTGATGTATTCCGCTCACCGAAGTTCGGCGCTGTTGCCGGCTGTATGGTGACTGAAGGTACTGTGAAACGTAATAGCCCGATCCGCGTACTGCGTGATAACGTGGTTATCTACGAAGGTGAGCTTGAATCGCTGCGCCGTTTCAAAGATGACGTGCCTGAAGTTAAAAATGGCTACGAATGTGGTATTGCCGTTAAGAACTATAATGATGTTCGTCCCGGCGACCAGATCGAAGTTTATGAGACAGTTGAAATTCAACGTACGCTATAATCAGTTACGGGGGCTTGAATGCCCCTGTTTTCTCCGGAGTTAAAAATGGCAAAAGAATTTGGCCGTGCAGATCGGGTTGCGCAACAAATTCAGCGTGAAATTGCCGTGATTCTGCAACGTGAAGTGAAAGATCCCCGTGTTGGCATGGTGACTGTCTCTGATGTTGAATTGACTCGCGATTTACAGCACGCCAAAATTTTTGTGACGTTCTTTCTGAACGAAGTAGATGACATTGAGGCCGGCGTCAAAACGTTGAATGATGCTTCAGGTTATATTCGAATTCTGCTGGGTAAAGCGATGAAACTGCGCGTAGTGCCGGAAATTCGCTTTGTCTATGACAAAACATTGGTTGAAGGGATGCGAATCTCCAACCTGGTGACTAACACTGTTCGTGATGATCAGCTTCGCCGTGGCGAATCGCAGGATCAAAACGAGGAGGATCGTGATTAAAGATGTCTCGACGACGTCGCTTCAAAGGTCGTGATGTACACGGCATTATACTGCTGGATAAGCCTAGCGGTATCACTTCGAATGATGCGCTGCAACAAGTGAAGCGTATCTATAATGCAGCAAAGGCCGGACATACTGGTGCTTTGGATCCGTTGGCCACGGGGATGCTGCCTATCTGTTTTGGTGAGGCTACCAAATTCTCTCAATTCCTGCTGGATGCTGATAAGCGTTATCAGGTTACTGCACGGTTGGGTGTTCGCACTGATACCAGTGATTCCGAAGGTTCTGTTGTTTCGGTTCGCCCGGTAGATGTTAGTGAAGATCAACTGGCGCAGGCGCTGGATAAATTCCGCGGTGATATCATGCAAGTGCCATCGATGTTTTCGGCATTAAAACATCAGGGGCGTCCTTTGTATGAATACGCACGTGAAGGTATTGAGATTGAACGTGAAGCGCGTCCAATCACAATATATTCACTGGAGTTAAAGGCTTTTTCCCAGGAAGAGATTTCTCTGGAAGTTCACTGCTCCAAGGGAACCTATATCCGTTCTTTGATCGATGATTTAGGTGAACTGTTAGGTTGCGGTGCGCATGTTACCCAGTTGCGTCGTACTCAGGTAGCCAGCTACCCGAACGACAAAATGCTCAACCTTGAGAAATTGAACGAGATCCTGGATGAATGCCGGATACAAGGTATTCCACCCCGTGAACGACTCGATCAATTCTTGTTACCGATGGACAGTGCTGTTTACAGTTTACCGGAAGTCAATATGCCGTCAGTACTGGCCGCTTATGTGACTCAGGGACAAGCTGTGATGGTGCCTCATGCGCCAATAGAAGGCTTTGTCCGTATGACGGTAGGCCCGGAAGCTGAATTTATCGGTGTTGGTGAGATAGACGATGACGGTAAAGTTGCACCTCGTCGTTTAGTCCGCATCGGTGGCGATATGCCAGATGCAGATGAACAAGCTGAGTAGCTTGTCTGTGAATACAGCTGTGCTAGAATGCGCAGCTTCTCTGTGGGCTGAATTAGTGATCGGCTCACAGTCCATTAAACTCAGGAGTACACTATGTCACTAAATGCTGAAACTAAAGCCAAGATCGTTGCTGATTTCTCTCGCGGTACCAATGACACTGGCTCGCCAGAAGTTCAGGTTGCCCTGCTGACTGCTCAGATCAACCATCTGCAAGGCCACTTCTCAGTACATTCTAAAGATCACCACGGCCGCCGTGGTCTGCTGCGTATGGTTTCCCAGCGTCGTAAACTGCTGGACTACCTGAAACGCAAAGATGATGCGCGTTACAAAGATCTGATCTCTAAACTGGGTCTGCGTCGCTAATTCATACTTAGTGATTACTAATAAAAGGAGGCTTTTGCCTCCTTTTGTTTTTTCGTGACAGAAATGACAATTCCGCCAGAATTATATCTAAAGTCGATCTATCCCTGATTACCTATTCCGCTCGGCTTCAGCTATAATAAGCGCGCATTTTGAGCGACGAAATTAATAAAAGGAAATTCAAGTGAATCCTATTGTAAAAACCTTCCCATATGGCCAGCACACTGTAACTTTAGAGACAGGTGTTATGGCTCGCCAGGCAACTGCAGCTGTTATGGTCAGCATGGACGATACTGCAGTATTAGTAACTGTTGTTGGTAAAAAAGAAGCTGTTGAAGGTCGCGATTTTTTCCCGCTGACTGTTAACTATCAAGAGCGTACCTACGCAGCAGGCCGTATTCCGGGTGGTTTTTTCAAACGTGAAGGTCGTCCAAGTGAAGGCGAAACGCTGACTGCTCGTCTGATTGACCGTCCTATTCGTCCTCTGTTCCCGGAAGGCTTCCTGAATGAAGTTCAGGTTGTAGCCACTGTTATGTCTGTAAATCCGGCGGTATCTCCGGACATCGTAGCGATGATTGGTACTTCTGCTGCGCTGGCTATTTCTGGTATCCCTTTCAATGGTCCAATTGGTGCTGCCCGTGTTGGTTACATCAATGATCAATATATTCTGAACCCATCAGTTGTTGAATTGCAGGAAAGCAAACTGGATCTGGTTGTTGCTGGTACTGCGGCTGCCGTTCTGATGGTTGAGTCTGAAGCTGCTATTCTGCCGGAAGAAGTGATGCTGGGCGCGGTAGTTTATGGTCATGAACAACTGCAGACAGTAATCAAAGCTGTGAATGAATTTGCAGCTGAAGTAGGTACTACAGCATGGAACTGGGCTGCTCCGGTGGCAAATGTCGCTCTGAAAGCGAAAATTGCTGAGCTGGCTGGTACTGAAATTGGTGAAGCTTACCGTATTACTGAAAAAGCAGTACGTTATGATGCAATTTCTGCACTGAAACAACGCATTGTTGCTGAAATCGTTGCTGCTGATGAAACTCAGGATGCTGGCGAAGTTGCTGATCTGTTCCATGAACTGGAAAGTGATGTTGTTCGTGGTCGTATTCTGCGTGGCGAGCCGCGTATCGATGGCCGTGATCCACAAATGATCCGTGCACTGAGCGTGGGTACCGGTGTTCTGCCGCGTGTTCATGGTTCTGCACTGTTCACCCGTGGTGAAACACAGGCTCTGGTAGCTTGTACTCTGGGTACTGAACGTGATGCGCAAACCATTGATGAAATCACTGGTGAACGCACAGACCGTTTCATGCTGCATTACAACTTCCCACCATACTGTGTGGGTGAAACCGGCATGATGGGTTCACCTAAACGTCGTGAAATCGGTCATGGTCGTTTGGCTCGTCGTGGTGTTGCTGCAGTTATTCCATCACAAGCAGAATTCCCTTACGTTGTTCGTGTAGTTTCTGAAATTACCGAATCTAACGGTTCTTCTTCCATGGCATCTGTGTGTGGTACTTCTCTGGCTCTGATGGATGCGGGTGTACCGATCAAAGCATCAGTTGCTGGTATCGCGATGGGTCTGGTTAAAGAAGGTGACAGCTTTGTTGTTCTGTCTGACATTCTGGGTGATGAAGATCATCTGGGTGACATGGACTTTAAAGTGGCTGGTACTTCAGAAGGTGTTACTGCATTGCAGATGGACATCAAAATCGAAGGTATCACTAAAGAAATCATGCAGATCGCACTGAAACAGGCTCGTGATGCTCGTCTGCACATCCTGACTGTAATGGACAAAGCGATCGGTGAAGCGCGTGATGATATCTCTGATTTCGCACCTCGCATTCACACCATTAAAATCAATCCAGAGAAGATCAAGGATGTGATCGGTAAAGGCGGTTCCGTGATCCGTGCTCTGACTGAAGAAACCGGCACAACTATCGAGCTGGAAGATGATGGTACTGTGAAGATTGCTGCGGTAAGCGGTGAAGCAGCTCAGGAAGCGATCCGTCGCATTCAGGCGCTGACTGCTGACGTTGAGATCGGTCGTATCTACGAAGGTAAAGTAACTCGTCTGGCTGAATTCGGCGCGTTTGTGAACATTCTGCCAGGTAAAGATGGTCTGGTGCATATTTCACAAATCACTGATGAACGTGTGAAAGATGTTTCTGACTACCTGAAAGTAGGTGACATGGTTCGCACTAAAGTGCTGGAAGTGGACCGTCAGGGCCGTATCCGTCTGTCTATCAAAGAAGCTAAGCGTGATGATCAGCCAGCTGCGGAACAAGCAGTTGAGGCAGCCCCAGTAGCGCAAGATGTTGCAGCTGATTCAGTTCCAATGACTGAATAAGTTATTACTGGTTGTTGATGAATAAAAAGAGGACGCGAATATCGCGTCCTCTTTTTTATCTGCGTTAAATGCAGTTTTTAGCGAAAGAGTCGAGGATCTGTTCTACCAAGGCGAAGCGAGTTTTAGCGTCGTCACTTGGCAGATTAAAACGTAGGCGGGTAGGGCCATCCATGCGATATAAGCGTGGCTGTGTTTGCATCAAACTGACGATAAACATTGGATTGACCTTGGTATCCTGTGCGAAATCGATAAATCCGCCCCGATCACCAATTTCAATACGTTTAAGACCTAATGGTTTCGCCAGTAAGCGGAAACGAGAAATCTGGATCAGATTTTGTGCGGACTGAGGTAACAGACCAAAGCGGTCGATCAGCTCAATTTTCAATTCATCAATCTCTTCCTGGGTACTACAGCTGGCAATGCGTTTGTAAATGGACAGACGCATGTTGACGTCCGGAATGTAGTCATCCGGCAGTAAGGCCGGAACCCGTAACTCTATATCCGTATGATCAGAAAGCAGCTGATCCAGTGAAGGTTCTTTGCCTTCCTTCAATGCATTGACGGCCTGCTCCAGCATTTCCATATAAAGGGTAAAGCCGATAGATTCGATTTGTCCGCTCTGTTCATCTCCCAGCAGCTCTCCGGCACCGCGGATCTCAAGATCGTGCGTTGCCAGCACAAAGCCAGCACCCAGATCTTCCAGTGATTCGATTGCTTCGAGACGTTTTACCGCATCTTTGGTCATCTGCTTGGGATGCGGCGTTAACAGGTAGGCATAAGCCTGATGGTGTGAACGACCGACCCGCCCCCTGAGCTGGTGTAACTGAGCCAAACCTAAATTATCCGCGCGATCCATGATGATGGTATTAGCACTTGGTACGTCGATGCCGGTTTCAATGATGGTCGTGCAGACCAGCAGGTTATAGCGCTGATGATAGAAATCGGTCATTACCCGTTCCAGATCCCGCTCACGCATTTGTCCATGTGCAATCGCAATCCGGGCTTCAGGTATCAACTCGCTGAGCTGTGCTGCAGTTTGTTCAATCGTTTCAACATTGTTGTGCAGGTAGTAGACCTGACCACCACGTTTCAGTTCACGCAGGATAGCTTCACGAACAACGGCTTTATCGTATTGACGAACAAATGTTTTAATCGCCAGTCGCTTAGCCGGTGGTGTCGCTATCACTGACAGGTCGCGCATACCGGACAACGCCATGTTCAGCGTGCGCGGAATTGGGGTTGCGGTCAGAGTCAGAATATCCACATCTGCCCGCAGTGCTTTGATTTTCTCTTTCTGACGGACACCGAAGCGGTGCTCTTCATCTACTACCAGTAAACCGAGATCCTTGAAGCGGATATCTTCGGAAAGCAGTTTATGTGTGCCGATAATGATATCAATTTTGCCCTCTGCCAGTGCTTCCATTGCGGTTTTCTGCTCTTTGGCACTTTTGAAACGACTCATTACTTCGATATTGACCGGCCAGTTGGCAAAACGATCACGGAAGTTTTCGTAATGCTGCTGTGCCAGCAGGGTAGTAGGTACCAGTACGGCAACCTGCTTACCGGCATGGACGGCAACAAAGGTTGCCCGCATTGCTACTTCTGTTTTTCCGAAACCGACATCGCCACAAACCAGACGATCCATGGCTTTGGCCTGACACATATCACCCAGCACAGAGTTAATGGCATTCAGCTGATCCGGTGTTTCCTCAAATGGGAAACCGGCCGCAAATTTACTGTAGGCCTGTTTGTCATGTCTGAATGCAAGCCCCGGTCTGGCCGCTCGTTTGGCATAGACATCAAGCAGTTCTGCTGCGACATCCCGGATTTTCTCAACGGCTTTTTTCCGGGCTTTCAGCCATGTTTCACCGCCTAATTTATGCAGAGGCGGATTTTCGCTGCCACTGTACCGGCTGATCAAATGCAGGGAAGTGACCGGAACATAGAGTTTGTCGGCACCGGCATATTCCAGTGTCAGATATTCAGCGGCAATACCGCCGGCATCTATTGTTTGCAGCCCGAGATAACGGCCAACCCCGTGATCAAGGTGCACGACCGGCTGGCCAATAGTTAATTCGGCCAGATTCCGTACGATAGCCTCGCTGTTGGTCGTGGCTTTTTTATCACGCCGGCGGCGTTGGACAACTTTCTGCCCAAACAGCTCATTTTCACAAACCAGTGCAATACCCGCCTCCGGCAGGATAAAACCATGTTCCAGCGGACTAACAATAATTGCATGCTGCGCCGTACCGCTGGCGAACTCGTCGAATGAATTCAGGATCGGCAGTTTGAGTTGCAGCGGAGCCAGCAGTTCGAGTATTGCTTCGCGGCGGCCTTCTGATTCCACCGAGAATAATATCCGGCCACTGAACAGACTTAAAAAGCGTTGCAGTGCTTCCAGTGGTTCCTGCTGCTTTGCTTCTATTGTTAATTCGGGTAAGGCATTGACCGGTAAATTGATCCGTCCGGCTTTTTCTTCTGCCGGTAATGACTGACAATGAATTTGTGTCCGTTCTTTCAGAATGCCAAACAGCTGATCCACCGGCAAATAAAGCGTGGCTGGCGGTAGCAGCGGACGGCTTAAGTCGTAACGGCGATCTTCATAGCGTTGCTGTACATCCAACCAGAATTGTTCACTGGCCTGCTGAATATCACCAACGGTCAGAATCAGGCTGGAAGAAGGGAGATAGTCCAGCAGTGTGGCGGTCTGTTCAAAAAACAGCGGCAGATAATATTCAATTCCTGCGGGCCATAATCCTTTACTCACTTGCTGATAGACTGAGTCAGGTGCACGGCTGGCGTCAAACAGTTCACGGAAACGCTGACGGAAGCCATCAATCGCATTTTTATCGGTAGGGAATTCGTGTGCAGGTAACAGGCGAACTTCTTTGACCGGATCATGTGAACGCTGAGTATCCGGATCAAATGCACGGATGGTATCTACTTCATCATCAAAGAAATCAATACGGTAAGGCTGTGATGACCCCATCGGAAACAGGTCAAGCAACGAGCCTCTGGCGGCATATTCCCCATGTTCCAGCACTTGCTCGACGGCATTGTAACCGGCATGTTCAAGCCGCTGCCGCAGATTGTGTAAATCGAGCTTATCGCCCGGTTTTACCAGCAGGCTGTAACCGTCAATGAAACCGGAAGGTGCCGTCCGGAGCATCAGTGTCGCTACCGGCAGGATCAGCAGACCCTGTGTCATTCTGGGAAGATGATAAAGCGTTTCTATACGCTGAGAGATAATATCCTGGTGTGGCGAAAAGGTATCGTAAGGCAATGTTTCCCAGTCAGGAAACAGCCGCACCGGAATGTTGTTCTCTTTGAGCAGAAAACTGATCTCCTGCTCCAGATATAAGGCAGTTGGTGTGTCATTCACCACCAGTACTACCGGGTGATTTTGCGTTGTTACCAGCTCAGCAATCGCCAGAGAAAGACTGCTGCCATTTAATTGTCCGAAGGTAAGACGCTGATTCGCTTTTGCGTTCAGAGAAAAAGTAAAGTAATTGGTCATCAGTCAGATTCAGGTTGGTTAATGTTTTATTTTTGCTGGGATCACACGGATCGACAAGCAGTGCAACACACTAAATATTGCCCGCTCAAGGAGAACCCCTTGTTGAGCGGATGTCTTACCTTTATTATCCGCTAACTCTTGGATTGCGCAACGCTTGGAAACAGCGTGAAATCACTCATTTTTCAACCTATCAGTCTGGCAATTGGCCTGCGGTATGCCGGTGCCAGAGGTGATAATCGATTCGCTTCTTTTATCTCCATATTTTCAACCTTTGGTATTGCGATCGGTGTCATGGCGCTGATTGTGGTTAGTTCAGTCATGAACGGTTTTGAAGCACAGCTGAAAGATCGCATTTTAGGGGTTGTTCCGCATGGTGTGATCACTACCGCATCCGGTCAGTTACCTGAATGGCAGCAATATCAGCAGCTCGTGACTAAGTTACCTCATGTGCAGGCGGCAGCGCCTTTTATTACCACGGAAGGGATGGTGCAAAGTCCGGGGAGTCTGGCACCGATAGCATTGCAGGGTGTTAATCCGCAGAATTATCCGCAGCAGGATCTGTTGCGCCAGACGCTGGGTGACACTGCTCTGGAGCGTCTGGTGCCTGGCAAATTTAATATTATTCTGGGTGGGGCTCTGGCACAGAAGCTAGGGGTTATGCCGGGCGATAGAGTGCGGGTGCTGGTCAGCGAAGGCAGCCGGTTTACTCCTATGGGGCGTGTACCATCGCAGCGCTTATTTAATGTTGTGGCTTTGTTTGATGTTGGTTCTCCGGTTGATGATCAGATTGCATTGATTCACCTGGATGATGCCCGTCGTTTACTGCGCTATCCGGCAGAAAATATTACTGGCTGGCGGGTATGGCTGGATGATGCTTTCCAGACAGAAGATATTGCCAAAACATCTCTGCCACCTTCACTGGTATTTCAGGACTGGCGCAAGGAGCGGGGAGAGTTGTTCCGGGCCGTTGCTATGGAAAAACACATCATGAGCCTGATGCTGGTGCTGATCATTCTGGTAGCTGCGTTCAATATTCTTTCTTCTCTGGTGATGGTAGTGCTGGATAAACAGGGGGAAGTGGCGATCCTGCGGACAATGGGAATGCAAAGTAAAACCGTTATGAAGATCTTCATGGTTCAGGGGATCTGGAGCGGTGTACTGGGCGGATTATTTGGTTCATTCGGCGGGGTCATTCTTACCTATTATCTGAACCCGGTATTGCGGGTTCTCGGGCTTAATCTTTATATGGATGCCGGCGGCAGCGGATTACCGGTAGAAATGCAGGTACCTCAGGCATTGCTGATTGCATCCGGAGCATTGCTGATGAGTTTTATGGCTACGCTTTATCCTGCCTATCGTGCAGCTCATATTCGTCCGGCGGAGGCGTTACGTTATGAATAATATCCTGTTGCATTGTCAGGATCTGGTGAAAATTTATCGCGAAGGCGCAGTAGAGACGCCGGTATTACGGGGTATTAATCTGTCCGTGCTGCAAAAAGAGATGCTGGCGATAGTCGGAAGTTCTGGTTCCGGAAAAAGTACTTTGCTGCATCTTCTGGGGGCGCTGGATACTCCGACCCTAGGTACGGTGTTTTTTGATCAGCAGGATATTTATCAGTGGAACAGTCAGCAGCAGGCACAGTTCCGCAACCGGCAGTTAGGTTTTGTCTATCAGTTCCATCACTTGCTGGGAGAATTCACTGCACTGGAAAATGCGGCTATGCCCTTGCTGATTGGTGGTATGGCAGTAAAACAAGCGACACATAAGGCGGCTGAAATGCTGGAGCGGGTTGGTTTATCGCATCGTGTTGAGCATCGTCCGGCTGAATTATCCGGTGGTGAACGGCAGCGTGTGGCTATTGCCAGGGCGTTGGTTAATCAGCCCCGGCTGGTATTAGCCGATGAACCAACCGGTAATCTGGATCATAAAAGTGCGACTGCGATTTATGAACTGATGTGCCAGTTAAATAGTGAGTTAGGCACTGCATTTGTTGTCGTTACGCACGATCGTGAGCTGGCCGGTAAATTACACCGTCAGGTTCATATGGTGGATGGTGCATTGCTGGGAGGCGAATGATGTTTCAGCCTTTTGCGCTTTTTCTTGGGTTACGTTACAGCCGGACCCGGCGCAGCAGCCGTTTTGTCAGCTTCATTTCTGCGTCCTCGATCATCGGTATTGCTCTGGGGGTAATGGCGCTGATTCTCGGGCTTTCAGCCATGAATGGTTTTGAGCGGGAACTGCGCCAGCGTGTGCTGGCAGTGATCCCGCATGCTGAAGTTGAGATGGTGTCAGGCGGTTTCAGTGACTGGCAGTCAGCTTCAGGTCTGTTAAAGAAACAGCCGGGTATCACTGCTGTGGCACCGCTGATTTCACTTAACGGTATGCTGGAAGCTGGTGGAAAAATGAAAGCAGCGCAGCTGCGGGCCGTGTTACCAGCCGAAGAGAAACAGATTTCTCAGGCTGCGGAATACATGACCGGAAGTGGTCTGGATGCGTTGCTCCCGGGCGAGAATGGCGTCATTCTGGGGCAACAGATCGCTGACAAGCTGGGCGTGAAAATCGGTGATAGTGTCACCATGCAGGTGCCGGATAAGCAGGCTCAGTCCGCGTTTTCAGCACCGATGCAACGTCAGTTTACTGTGGTTGGTTTGCTGAAGCTTGGCGGGCAACTGGATGGATTTCTGGGATATATCCATCTGCAGGATGCTCAGGCGATGCTGGGCTGGCAGGATGAAGTTCAGGGGCTGAGCATAGAAGTAAATGATGTGCTTTCTGCGCATACCATTGCTTATCAGGCTGCCAGTCAGTTGCCATACCGCATGTATCTGCGTAGCTGGATGACCTCTCAGGGCTATCTGTATCAGGATATTCAGATGGTGCGTACAGTCATGTATGTCGTGTTATTGATGGTCGTTGCTGTCGCCTGCTTTAACATTGTCTCAACGCTGGTGATGGCCGTGAATGAAAAACGCGGTGATATAGCCATCCTGAAAACCATGGGGGCCAGCGACTGGCAAATCCGCCTGGTGTTTATGACGCAGGGAATGGTGAATGGCCTGGTTGGCGCGGGTAGTGGTGCTTTACTGGGATGTATTCTGGCGCAGTACTTATCATCCATTATTCATGGTGTAGAACTGGTGACGGGATATCAGTTCCTGAATCCGGAAATTTATTTTATCGATTTTCTGCCATCAGAATTACATTTTCTGGATGTGACTGTTGTCACCACCGCAGCTATTCTGATGAGCCTGCTGGCTACATTATATCCTGCATGGCGGGCCAGTCAGCTGTTACCGGCGAGAGAACTGGGGCGTTAATTCCCCAGATATAAAAAACCAGCATCAGAATGCTGGTTTTTTATATTCACATTTTTTTTCTACGTTTGTGACGGAAGTAAATAATCACCAATATTAATGCTCCGAGAGCAAGCAGTGAATAAATACTGGTTTGTCCCCGGCTGATCATATGCAGTAACCAGTCTCTGTTATAAGCGCCATAATCACCGATGTATACCCAGACAGGAACAGAAATACTGGCCGCCAGACCATCCATCATCAGGAATCGCCATATGGAGATCCGACGACTCATGCCGGCAACGATAAAGATGGGGGAGCGCAAACCCGGTAAAAATCGGGCAACAAATAAAACCCAGTTACCGTATTTCACGAATTTTTCCTGCACCTGGGCAAACCGGTGCGGTGTAACGATGCGTCTGATTGGAGCAAAAGCCAGTATCCGCTGACCGAAGGTATGGCCCAAAGTAAACATGATACCATCACCGATCAGAACACCCGCCATACATACAGCAAACATGGTATGTACATCAGCGTAGCCTAAACCGGCAATAATCCCGCCTGCGACCAGCGTAATGTCTTCCGGAATCGGTAAACCGAAGCCGCACAGCAAAAGCATAATGAAAACAGCTAAATAGCCATAATCAGAGAAAATGGAAATCAGAATGTCCATCGTATTGTATTTTTCACCCCATTCCTGCCCGGTAGTCTCATGGTTATGTTATTCATCGCTCAGAGACAACACATAAAACTACAACAACATAATGTTGGCCGATTATGACACTCATTCGTTCATGCGTGTGTAAATCAGCGGTAGTTTTCTCCGGTTTATGTGAATTAGACAACCCCATTTCATCTGTTTGTCTTTTTTTTATACAGAGATTCCGGTGCCAACGACAAAAACAACAGCTGTTGACTGGTAACTCTTAACGGGAGAATGAGACAACAACCAAACAGATAAGACATAAATAGTGGAACAATTGCTGCTTGGAATGGCTCTGAGCATAGCCAGTTCGCTGCTCTGGCCTGATTTGCCTTCAGACGGATGGGGATGGATTATTCTGATATCCGGGGTAATCGTCATTTTCCGTTATCGTTTTGCCGGTGCGGTATTACTCGGACTGAGCTGGGCAATACTCTTTTTCAATCATGAGTTGATCTGGCTGAAAGAGCAGCATATTTCACTTCCGGCACAACGTGAGTTAAATGTGACCGTTTCGGCTGCGTATCGAAAATCAGATCGTCAGCAACTGCTGGTTTCAGTACAAAGTATAAATCGTCAATCGTACTGGCCTGAGCCAGCCATCAGACTCACTCTTTCCGATAAAAAGACATTCCTGAAACGTGGCGACAAATTACATATCCGGGCTCGTCTGAAAATACCGCACGGACTTGGTAATCCGGCCGGATTCAACGCTGAGCGCTGGCTGTTCGGGCAGGGGGTTACGGCAACCGGAAGTATCAGCAGCTTCAAACTTATTTATGAGGCGGATAGCAACTGGCGGGACAACTGGCTGTTGCAGTCCCGTCAGTTGATGCAGAAGTTTCGTCAGCCGGAACTTCTGATGGCATTGATTTATGGTGAACAGCAGGACGTCGATAAGGCTGACTGGCAAACGCTGCGGGATACCGGTCTGATCCATCTGATCGCTATCTCCGGTATGCATATCGGGCTGATTGCCTGGATTGGCATGGCGTTATCCCGCTTACTGTTACAGCGCTGGAGTGAAAAACTGCCGGGTTTACACTGGCTGGTCGGGATAGCCTTTGCTTTGTTATATAGCGCATTAGCTGATTTTTCTGCTCCCACAGTCAGAGCATTGTGCATGCTGATTATCTGGGTTGTTTTACGGCTCTGGCAACGGGAATGGTCCGGGATCCGGATCTGGTTATTTGCTTTGGCTATCATGCTGGTGATTGATCCCTGGTCGGTATTTTCTGCCGGATTCTGGTTATCGTTCATCGCTGTCGGGATTCTGGGTATTGCCGGATTTTTGTGGCGCAAACCCTCTTTATGGCAAATACAGTGGTTAATGACATTGTTGTTGGTGCCAGTTCAGCTGGTGTTATTTGATGGTCTCAGTATCAGCAGTGTTCTGGTTAACTTACCTGCCGGCCCCTGGTTTACATTTTCGATTGTGCCGGTAGCACTTGTTTCCGGGTTGTTAGTGCCGCTTTTCCCATCACTGGCATATATCGGGTTCTGGTTGTGTGATATCCAGCTGGACTGGCTGATGTCGGCACTGGAGTGGATCCAGACATGGGGTTCCGGTTGGATGGCAATTTCTTTTCATCAGCAACTGTTGTTGTTCTGGGCGCTGGCCGGGTGGTTCATCTGGCGTTTTTCGCCAGTTGTCATGAAAAGAGAATTTGGCTTATTGCTCCTGGCAGGATGTGGCTTGCTGTTTGCGGGATGCCAGTCTGAGCCGGACTGGCGGGTAGATATGCTGGATGTGGGGCAGGGATTATCGGTATTAATCAGTCAGGATGATCGGGCTTTGTTATTTGATACCGGTGATGCCTATCCCGGCGGTTATAATATGGCTGATGCAGCTATTTTCCCGATGCTGGAATATCGAGGGATCAAGCAACTGGATTATCTGATTGTCAGTCACCGGGATAAAGATCACTCTGCTAACTGGCAACGGATCGCCGGAAAGTATCCGCAAGCCCGTATTGTTTCTTCTTCTGTGCTGACCGCTGATACGCTGATATGCCAGCGCGGACAACAATGGCAATGGGGAAAATTACAACTAACGGTATTATCTCCCCGATACTCCTCCGGCGGCGATGTGAATGCAGATTCCTGTGTGTTGCGGATCAGTGATAATCAGCACAGTCTGCTGTTAACCGGAGATGCTGAACGTAAAGCGGAAGCTGAGCTTATTCGTCTGCCCCGGAGATTATTGCAGAGTCAGATCCTGTCATCGCCGCATCATGGCAGTAAATCTTCTTCTACGCCGGATTTTATTGCTGCGGTAGCGCCGGATCATGTTGTTCATAGTGCCGGATATCAGAATCGCTGGCACCATCCCCACCCCGTCGTTTTATCCCGTTATTCGCAGTCGCAACAATGGATAACAGCGGATGATGGTCTGATCAGCTTTGAATTTAGTCAAAATAATACAGATATACGCCCTTTTCGTCGTTTGCAGCCCTGGTATAAGCAGATGGATGCTTGGTTAGTGGGCGATCAACCGCTAAAATGACGGGTCATTTTGCAGCAAGGTTTAAATAATTCATGTCGAACGAAGTACGCGATGCAGCGCAGAAAGCCAGCTGGCCGATCCTTAAACGCCTGTTGGGTTACACTGTAGGTCGTCGGAAGGGATTAGCGATAGCAGCTATCGGAATGGCGGGTTATGCAGCTGTTGATACTTACATGATATCGCTGATCAAACCGCTGCTGGATGATGGATTAAGTGGCAAAGACCCCTCAGCCATGTTGTGGCTGCCTTTTATGATCATGGGATTAGTCGCATTACGTGGTGTCTGTAACTTTACATCAGACTATTTCATGGCATGGGTTGGTAATACTGTTGTTATGCGGTTACAGCGTACGGTTTTTTCCCATTTAATGGGAATGCCGCTGTCGTTTTTCGATAAACATAATACAGGGACCCTTTTATCCAAGGTGACTTATGATGCCTCTCAGGTTTCATCTGCTGCCAGCTCAACCCTGATTTCACTCATCCGTGAGGGATGTACAGTCATTGGTTTACTGGTGCTGATGTTTTACTACTCATGGCAATTATCGGTCATCTTTTTTGTTATCGGTCCTATTGTTGCGTTTCTGATTTCTGTAATCAGTAAACGGTTCCGGAAACTGAGTAAACAGTTGCAACACGCCATGGGCAATATCACCACTTCAACTGAGCAGATGCTGAGAGGCCATAAAGAAGTGCTGATGTTCGGTGGTCAGGAAATTGAAGCCAGCCGCTTTGATAAAGTGAGCAACGCGGTACGTCAGCAGAATATGAAAATGGTTGTTGCTGATGCCGTCGGCTCACCGATTGTTCAGTTTATTGCATCAACGGCATTAGCTCTGGTGCTGTATTTGGCTACATATCCCGAAATCAGCCAGCAATTGACCGCCGGTTCTTTTGCCGCTGTTATTTCAGCTCTCTTCGGATTGATGAAACCGCTGAAAAGTCTGACTCAGGTTAACGTGCAGTTCCAGAAAGGTATTGCCGCTTGTCAGAGTTTATTTGATGTCATTGATCTGCCATTGGAGGAAGATAATGGTCAGCTCGAGCTGAAGCAGGCCGCTGGCAAAATTGAATTCAGAAATGTGACATTCACCTATCCGACTAAAGATATACCGGCATTACGGGGAGTCAATTTCAGCATTGAGCCAGGTAAAACAATTGCACTGGTTGGCCGCTCCGGTTCAGGTAAGAGCACCATTGCCAGTTTGCTCACCCGTTTTTACGACATTCAGGAGGGTACAATCCTGCTGGATGGACATGATATTCGTGACTACCGCTTGCGTGATTTACGCCGTCAATTTGCGCTGGTTTCACAAAATGTGCATTTATTTAATGACACTGTTGCAAACAACATCGCTTATGCAGCGGAAGAAAATTTTACTCGTGAACAAATCATTCAGGCTGCCAAACTGGCGAATGCTGATGAATTTATCGTTAAGATGCCGCAAGGCTATGACACAGTGATAGGTGAGAACGGTGCGACTTTATCCGGTGGGCAGCGTCAGCGCCTGGCAATAGCCCGTGCATTATTACGTGACATGCCAGTATTGCTGCTGGATGAAGCAACGTCAGCGCTGGATACTGAGTCAGAGCGCCGCATTCAGGCCGCACTGGAGTCGCTGACTAAAAACCGGACAACACTTGTTATCGCGCATCGTCTTTCTACTATCGAGAATGCAGATGAAATTCTGGTGGTAGATGACGGCCAGATAGTTGAGCGCGGTACCCATGAGCAATTGCTGGAAATAGGTGGTGCTTATGCCTTACTTCGTCGTACCCAGATGGGTGCGCAAACCGCATGATTGAAAAACTCTGGTACCAACGCAGCTGGATAAACTGGCTGTTTGCGCCATTCGCAGCCTTGTTTGCGTTACTGACCACGATGCGTCGTTACGCGTACCGGACTGGTATTTTCTCCAGTTATCGGGCTCCGGTACCCGTGATTGTGGTCGGGAACATAACTGTCGGCGGTAATGGCAAAACACCGATGGTGTTATGGCTGGTGGAACTGCTGACTAAAGCCGGATATAAGCCGGGTGTGGTCAGCCGGGGATATGGTGGCAAAGCACCGCATTATCCTTACCTGCTACATCCTGAAACGACAGCTGAGGAAGCAGGTGATGAGCCTGTACTGATTTATCAGCGCTGTGGCTGTCCGGTCGCGGTTGCACCGAAGCGGGCGAAGGCTGTGCAGTTGCTGGTGGAACAGTGTGATGTGGACGTCATCATCTGCGACGATGGTTTACAGCATTATGCTTTACAGCGCGATATTGAATTTGTGGTAATGGATGGCGAACGCCGGCTGGGTAATGGCTGGCTAATGCCGATGGGGCCGTTACGGGAAACAGCTTCGCGTCTGCGACAGGTGATGGCGGTGGTTTGTAATGGTGGCCAGGCCAGACCAGATGAAATCCAGATGTCATTGCAGCCGGCACCACTGCGTAATGTGCGGACCAATCATACTGCAGTGGTATCCGGTGCGGTTGATGCGATAGCCGGTATCGGATATCCGCCCCGATTCTTTAATAGCTTGCTGAAGCAAGGCTATGCAGTGAATCAGCAGGTTGCTTATGCTGATCATCAGGCGTTTAATGCTGCCGAATTACACCAACGTTTTGCACAACGCCCGCTGATTATGACGGAAAAAGATGCCGTTAAGTGTCGGGATTTTGCCCTGGATAACTGGTGGTATTTACCTGTTAGTGCTCAGTTACCGGAAAAGTTTGCCACCAGATTACTTGCTCAACTGAAGGAGCTCAGACATGGCGCTGGATTATAAATTACTGGAAATAGTCGCTTGCCCGATCTGTAAGGGAAAGCTGAATTATGACAAAGAACGTTCGGAGCTGGTTTGCAGAGCTGACAAACTGGCTTACCCGGTGGAAGATGATATTCCGGTACTGCTGGAAAATCGTGCCCGGCCATTAACAGAGGAAGAGCTCCCATTATGAGTTTTGTTGTGGTGATCCCAGCCCGTTATCAATCATCACGTTTACCCGGTAAACCGCTGGCTGATATTCATGGCAAGCCCATGATTGCCTGGGTCGTGGAGCGGGCAAAGCAGGCCGGTGCCAGTCAGGTGATAGTGGCTGTCGATGATGAACGGGTGGCTGCTGCTGTTTCCGCATTGGGCGTAGATGTCTGCATGACCGGGTCTCACCATCAGTCCGGTACTGAAAGACTGGCAGAGGTATGTGAAAAATATGCCTTTGCGCCGGATACCATCATTGTTAATGTCCAGGGTGATGAGCCGCTGATCCCGCCTGCGATCATTACTCAGGTTGCAGATAATCTGGCGAATACCAGTGCGCCTATGGCGACGCTGGCGGTAGCAATAGAAGATGAACATGAACTGTTTAATCCGAATGCCGTTAAAGTGGTTATGGATAAACAGGGTCATGCACTTTATTTCAGCCGGGCCACTATTCCGTGGGATCGGGATGGTTTTGCTCAGCAGCCTAAACAATGGCGGCATACTTTTTTGCGTCATATCGGTATCTACGCATATCGCGCCGGATTTATCCGTCAGTATGTCAGCTGGCCGGTTAGCCCATTAGAACAGATTGAATCGCTGGAGCAGCTTCGTGTGTTATGGCACAGTGAAAAAATCCATGTCGCTGTGGCTGCAGAGAATCCACCGGCTGGTGTCGATACTGCTGAAGATCTGGAAAAAGTTCGTCGTTTTCTGGACGATATAAAATCCGAAAAGTAATTCGGAATCACAATTCTAATTAGCCAGAGTTATATCTCTGGCTTTTTTGTCCCTTTATTTCTATGCTGAATCGATTCTTCATGTTTGCGCTTGTATTTTTTGTAACTGAGTGTAACATTGCACAAACAAACCGTATACATTCCTCCTTAAGGACAGCATCATGACTATAGGGACAACGCTTGGCGAGTTCATCATCAAAAAACAGGCGGATTTTCCACATGCTACCGGTGAACTGACTAATTTGCTTTCTTCAATCAGCCTGGCAGCCAAAATTGTAAATCGTGAAATTAATCAAGCCGGGTTAAGTGATATTCTCGGAGCGATGGGGCGTGATAACGTTCAGGGCGAAGAACAGCAAAAGCTGGACTGGTTTGCCAATGAAAAATTCAAGGATGCGCTGGCTGCACGTGGTGAGGTTTGTGGTCTGGCCTCTGAAGAAGAGGATGACTTTGTTGCGTTTGATCCTGTCAGTGAGAAAAAATCAAAATATGTTGTACTGATCGACCCTCTGGATGGTTCATCCAATATTGATGTGAACGTGTCGGTTGGTACCATTTTTTCTATTTATCGCCGTATTACACCATCAGATCAACCTGCAACACTGGCTGATTTTCTGCAACCGGGATATCGTCAGGTTGCTGCCGGCTATGTTATCTATGGTTCATCCACCATGCTGGTTTATACCACCGGTCAGGGTGTAAATGGTTTTACGCTGGATCCTTCAATTGGTTATTTCTGTTTGTCACATCCGGATATGAAGTTGCCGGAACAGGGATATTGCTATTCAGTCAATGAAGGTCATTACCTTAAATTCCCGCTGGGCGTGAAGCATTACATCAAATATTGTCAGGCGGTTGATGAACAGGATAAACGTCCTTACACCTCCCGCTATATCGGTTCACTGGTTGCTGATTTCCATCGTAATCTGCTGAAAGGCGGTATTTACATGTACCCGTCAGGTACTAACGCACCCAAAGGTAAACTGCGTTTGCTGTATGAGTGCAACCCGATTGCATTTCTGGCGGAACAGGCTGGTGGTAAGGCTTCTACCGGACGTGAACGCATCCTGGCTCTGGAGCCGGAAGAACTACACCAGAGAACGCCTTTCTATGTGGGTTCCCGTTTTATGGTTGATAAACTGGAAGAGTTTGTTGCCCAGTATTCAGAAAAGTCTGAATAAAAAATATCTGAGTAAAAAACAAAAGGGCAGCTGATTTCAGCTGCCCTTAATGTATTTGTATACCCGTGATTATTTGCGCATATTAACAGGCAAGACAGTACGGGTTGGTGCACCGGTGTACAACTGACGAGGACGACCGATTTTGCTTGCCGGATCAGCCTGCATTTCCAGCCAGTTAGAGATCCAGCCGATAGTACGGGCCAGAGCGAAGATAACGGTAAACATGGATGTTGGAATACCGATCGCATTCAGAATGATGCCGGAATAGAAGTCCACATTCGGATACAGTTTCTTCTCAATGAAATATGGATCAGAGAGTGCAATCCGTTCCAGTTCCATTGCTACATCCAGTAACGGATGGTCACTGATATTCAATTCTTGCAGTACTGCATGGCAGGTATCGCGCATTACCACGGCACGTGGGTCGTAGTTGCGATATACGCGATGACCAAAGCCCATCAGACGGAATGGATCATTCTTGTCTTTGGCGCGCGCAACGAAATGCGGGATCCGATCAACAGAACCGATTTCCTGCAGCATCTTCAGGCAGGCTTCGTTGGCACCGCCATGAGCCGGACCCCACAGAGACGCAATACCGGCAGCAATACAGGCAAACGGGTTAGCACCTGAAGAACCAGCCAGACGGACACTGGAGGTTGATGCATTCTGCTCATGGTCTGCATGCAGAACGAAGATGATATCCATCGCCCGTTCAATGACCGGATTAACACGATACTCTTCACAAGGCACAGCAAACATCATATGCAGGAAGTTACCGGCATAACTCAGATCATTCCGCGGATAGATGAATGGCTGGCCGATGGAGTACTTATAAGACATTGCTGCCAGCGTTGGCATTTTGGAAATCAGGCGGTAAGCCGCAACTTCACGGTGGTGTTCATGGCTGATGTCCAGCTCATCGTGATAGAACGCAGACAGCGCACCTGCTACCCCGCACATAACAGCCATTGGATGGGAGTCACGGCGGAAAGCCTTGAACAGTGATGTGATCTGTTCATGAACCATCGTATGACGGGTAACCAGAAAGCGGAATTTGTCATACTGCTCTTTATTTGGCAGTTCACCATTCAGCAGCAGATAGCAGACTTCCAGATAGTTCGAGTCTTTCGCCAGCTCAGCGATAGGGTAACCACGGTACAGCAGGATACCGGCATCACCATCAATATAGGTGAGTTTTGAAGTACAGGATGCAGTTGACAGGAAACCTGGATCATAAGTGAAATAGCCATGCGCCCCTAATGCGCGGACATCGATTACCTCCGGACCTTCAGTTCCGGACAAAATAGGCAGCTCGATCGGTTCCTGACCGGGGATGTGCAGGGTGGCTACTTTATTAGCCATAGCAAGTCTCCTTTGCAATTAAAGTGAAAGCGGTTTTCGCGAAGTCGCTACGCGAAACATCTTTTATTGTTCCTTTATAGTTCGTATAAACGCTATTGCGATTGATAGCAATAAAAAATCCTCATCGCGTCACACTTATTTCAACCATCCTTATGCCCTTTGTCAATTTGATAGCGACGTCTAAATGCATGAATGGTCACAGATTGAATGCTTAATTCATAAAATACTGTTTCTAATTGGTTAAAATTTTGTAATCAATTGGCTTGGCTGAATATACTGAAGTGGTTGTTGGGTGATTTGCCGATCTTGCGGTGAAGAACGGTTGGTAAGCGTGTTTTTTAAGCACAGAAATTACAGAATCCGGACTGTGATTGCTGTCTCTGCAGCAGAACATCATAATATGTTGGATATAAAAGAAATCTTTTCATCCAGCTCAGTAAATTGAGCTGAATCAGCAGTTGTTAATGATTCACCTGGTCAGAAACAACGCTGGATACCGGACAGGCTGCGATTAAAGGAAAAAAATGAATATGCATGAAGATGCCGAAAATGCAGTTGTTACCTGGATTCGATCTTCTTACCTGGCAAACAGCGCTTATGTTGAAGACCTTTATGAGTCATATCTGACCAATCCCGGATCTGTTCCGCTGGAATGGCAGCGCTGTTTTGCCGGCTTAGGCTCTCCGCAGAGTGATGAACAACCTCATGCTTTGATTCGTCAGCAACTGCGCCAGCAAGTGATGCAACCCAGACGTTCTGCAGGTGTTGCCAGCGGTAGTTGTCTCGATCAAAAACAATTTCATGTATTACAGCTTATTAATGCCTATCGCTATGCTGGTCACCAGTATGCCAACCTTGATCCTCTGGGGCTGACGTCGAATCCGGTTATTCCTGAGCTTGAGCTTTCTTATTACCAGCTGGATGCGGGGGATTTGGATCGGGAATTTCATATTGGCAGCTACCAGGCCGGTCAGGAACGAATGACACTTCGTCATCTGCTGGATTCTCTGCGTAAAACATATTGCGGTGTTGTTGGTGCAGAGTTTATGCACATGACTTCGCAGTCTGAAAAACGCTGGATCCAGGAACGGATGGAACAGGTTAAAGGGCAGCCAATATGGTCAGATGCTATCAAAATGCAGGCTCTGGAAGAGTTAACTGCCGCTGAAGGTCTGGAGCGTTATCTTGGTGCCAAGTTCCCTGGTGCAAAACGGTTTTCACTGGAAGGCGGAGACATGCTGATCCCGATGATGAAATCCATCATCCGTCAGGCCGGTGCTAATAACTATAAAGAGATTGTGATCGGGATGGCTCACCGCGGTCGCTTAACCATGCTGGTGAATGTTCTCGGGAAACGGCCGAAAGAACTGTTTGATCAGTTTGCCGGTCATCATGGTGATGCCTGGGGAACCGGTGATGTGAAATATCACATGGGGTTCTCGTCTGATTTTGCTACTGAAGGCGGTAATGTTCATCTGGCGCTGGCATTCAATCCATCGCATCTGGAGATCGTGAATCCGGTTGTTATCGGCTCGGTCCGGGCCAGAATGGAACGACTGCATGATAATGAATTCAATAAAGTATTACCAATTACCATTCATGGCGATTCGGCTATTGCCGGTCAGGGCGTCGTTGCGGAAACATTCAACATGTCTCAGACCCGGGGCTTTGGTGTTGGTGGTACGCTGAGAATTGTTATTAACAATCAGATTGGTTTTACGACCGCGAATGTAAAAGATACCCGTTCCACCCGTTACTGTACTGATGTGGCAAAAATGGTGCAGGCACCTATTTTCCATGTTAACGCGGATCATCCGGAAGCCGTTTTATGGGTTACTAAACTGGCGATGGACTTCCGTAATACTTTTCACCGGGATGTGGTGATCGATCTGGTTTGCTATCGTCGCAACGGGCACAACGAAGCTGATGAGCCGACGGCGACACAACCGATGATGTATCAGAAAATCCGTCAGCATCCGACAACCCGGCAGATTTATGCTGAGCAGTTAGTGAAGAATGGCATTCTTGAGGATAGTGCTGTTGAGCAAATGGTAACGGATTATCGTCAGGCATTGGATCGTGGCGAATGTGTTCTGAAAGAATGGCGTCCGATGTCTGAATTACATCAGAACTGGAATCGCTTTCTGGGGCATGACTGGCAGGAAGGTTACGATGCGGCTTACCCACTGGATCAATTGACTACGCTGGCTGAGAAAATGTGCCGCTATCCGGACACGCATGTTTTACAGTCCCGCGTACAGAAGATCTATGAAGATCGTCTGTTGATGAGTCATGCCGAAAAACTGGCTGATTGGGGATTTGCCGAAAATCTGGCTTATGCCTCCTTACTGGTTCGTGGATTTCCTGTCCGTCTTACCGGGCAGGATTCCGGACGCGGCACCTTTTTCCACCGGCACGCGGTATTACATAACCAGAATGATGCATCCACTTATACCCCATTGATGCATCTTGCTCAGGATCAGGCACCTTTCCGGGTTTATGATTCTGTTCTGTCAGAAGAAGCTGTTCTGGCGTTTGAATACGGCTATGCCACTGCAACTCCAGATGGTCTGACGGTCTGGGAAGCGCAGTTTGGTGATTTTGCGAATGGTGCACAGGTTGTTATTGACCAGTTCCTTTCATCCGGTGAGCAGAAATGGGGCCGGCTCTGCGGTCTGGTATTACTGTTGCCGCATGGTTATGAAGGGCAGGGGGCGGAACATTCATCAGGACGCCCTGAACGTTACCTGCAACTGTGTGCACAGCACAATATGCAGATTTGTATGCCGACGACACCAGCGCAGATTTATCATTTGTTGCGCCGGCAGATGTTGCGCCCGATGCGCCGTCCGCTGGTGGTTTTTACACCTAAGTCTTTATTGCGTCATCCTCTGGCGGTGTCTTCACTGCAGGAGCTGGCTGAAGGTCGCTTCCAGAATGCAATAGCTGAAACAGATGCGATTCCGGCCGAAGGTGTACAGCGGGTTGTCCTCTGCTCCGGCAAGGTTTACTACGATTTACTGGAAGCGCGTCGTAAGGCGGACAATAAAGCGGTCGCTATCATTCGTATTGAACAGCTTTACCCTTTCCCTGAAGAAGAGCTGAAAGAGATCATGCAGGCTTACCAGCATGTACAGGATTTCGTCTGGTGCCAGGAAGAGCCTAAGAATCAAGGTGCCTGGTATAACTGTCAGCACAGAATGAAACGCGTTATACCGACAGGAACTTATCTGAATTATGTTGGTCGTCCGGCATCTGCCGCTCCAGCCGTAGGCTATATGTCGTTGCATTTGCAGCAGCAAAAAACATTAGTTGAAGAAGCTCTGACTATAAAATAAAAGGATACACCCATGACTTTGCAAATAATGGTGCCTGATCTTCCTGAATCTGTATCTGATGCGACCATTGGTACCTGGCACAAAAAAACTGGTGATCGCATCAAAGCTGGCGAGTTACTGGTTGATCTGGAAACTGACAAGATTGTATTAGAAGTACCTGCGCCTCAGGACGGAATTATCAGCGATATCTTTTTTGACTCTGGCAGCGTTGTCCAGGCCAGACAGCTGTTGGCTGAATTGCAAGAAGTTCCTGCGAGTGGCGAAGAAACAACAGAAAAACCAGCCATTCCGGCTCCTGATACCGGCAGTGCCAGTGATATTCTGACGCCATCTGTACGTCGTATTCTGGCTGAGGAAGCGGTTGATCCTTCTGTGCTGCAAGGTTCCGGCCGTGATGGTCGTCTTACACGGCAGGATGTGCTTGCGCATTTACAACGTCAGACAAATGAACCATCGGCCACGACAGATGTGATTGCTGCGGTTGCTCCTGCGATTGAGACTCCGGTCGGTGGCAGAGAAGAAAAACGGGTGCCGATGACGCGCTTGAGAAAACGCATCGCCGAGCGTTTGCTGGAAGCTAAAAATACTACTGCAATGCTGACCACCTTTAATGAGGTCAACATGCAGCCCATCATGCAGATCCGCAGCAAATATCAGGAACAGTTTGAAAAACGTCATGGTATTAAGCTCGGCTTCATGTCGTTTTATGTGAAAGCAGTCAGTGAAGCGCTGAAACGCTATCCGGAAATCAACGCCTCTATTGATGAAAATGATATTCTTTATCATAATTACTTCGATATCAGCATTGCCGTATCGACAGAACGTGGACTGGTGACTCCGGTTTTACGTAACTGTGATGAGTTATCGCTGGCTGAGATTGAAAAAGGCATCAAATTACTGGCAGACAAGGCTCGTGATGGCAAGCTTTCGGTGGAAGATCTTACCGGTGGTACGTTCACCATCACTAATGGCGGTGTCTTTGGATCATTGATGTCGACACCCATCATTAATCCTCCGCAAAGCGCGATTCTGGGTATGCATAAAATCCAGGAGCGTCCAATGGCTGTGGATGGTCAGGTGGTAATTCTTCCAATGATGTACTTGGCTCTGTCGTATGATCACCGTATCATCGACGGCCGCGAGTCTGTCGGGTTTCTGGTTCATGTAAAATCTTTACTGGAAGATCCGCCCCGATTGCTATTGGATATCTAATATAACGAGAGCGACACGGTGCCGCTCCCTGAATAACGGACTATTATCATGAATTTGCATGAGTATCAGGCCAAGCAATTATTTGCTGACTACGGCCTGCCTGTGCCTTCTGGCATTCCCTGTTCTTCCTCTGATGAAGCTGTCGCTGCTACTAAAAAGCTGGGCGGCGATAAATGGGTAGTGAAGTGCCAGGTTCATGCCGGTGGCCGTGGTAAAGCCGGTGGCGTGAAGGTCGCTGGCAGCGAACAGGAAGTGCGTGCTTTTGCTGAACAGTGGTTAGGCAAACGTCTGGTCACTTATCAAACTGATGCCAATGGTCAGCCGGTTAATACTATTCTGGTAGAAACCTGCGGCAATATCGCTAAAGAGCTGTATTTAGGTGCGGTCATCGATCGCAGTTCCCGTCGTGTCGTGTTTATGGCTTCTACTGAAGGCGGTATGGATATCGAAACCGTCGCCCACAAGACACCGGAACTGATCCACAAAGCCGCCCTGGATCCATTGACTGGTCCGCAGCCCTATCAGGCTCGCGAACTGGGCTTCAAACTGGGTCTGAATGCTGAGCAACTGAAACAGTTCACTAAAATTTTCCTGGGTCTGGGCAAGATGTTTGTCGCCTGTGACTTGTCATTGCTGGAAATCAACCCGCTGGTGATTACCGGTGAAGGTAACCTGCTGTGTCTGGATGGTAAAATCAACATCGACAGCAATGCCCTGTATCGCCAGCCAAAACTGAAAGCCTGGAATGATGAAACCCAGGAAGATCCGCGTGAAGTGGAAGCCGCGCGCTGGGATCTGAACTATGTCGCGCTGGACGGCAATATCGGTTGTATGGTGAACGGCGCAGGTCTGGCGATGGGTACGATGGATATCATCAAACACCACGGTGGTTTCCCGGCCAACTTCCTGGATGTCGGTGGCGGCGCAACCAAAGAGCGCGTGACCGAAGCATTCAAGCTGATCCTGTCTGACAGTAAAGTGAAAGCGGTACTGGTCAATATCTTCGGCGGTATCGTGCGCTGCGATCTGATTGCGGACGGTGTGATTGGCGCGGTGGCGGAAGTCGGCGTGAAAGTGCCGGTAGTCGTGCGTCTGGAAGGTAATAACGCTGATTTGGGCTCTAAAAAACTGGCCGAAAGCGGATTAAACATTATTGCGGCAACCAGCCTGACTGATGCTGCAGAACAAGTGGTGAAAGCAGCGGAGGCGGTGGCATGAGTATCCTGATCAATAAAGAGACTAAGGTCATCTGTCAGGGCTTCACCGGCTCGCAGGGCACATTCCATTCTGAACAGGCCATTGCGTATGGTACGCAATTGGTTGGTGGTGTATCACCGGGTAAGGGTGGCTCAACACATTTGGGACTGCCGGTATTTAACACGGTACGTGATGCTGTTGTGGCAACAGGTGCGACTGCGTCGGTTATCTATGTACCGGCACCATTTTGTAAAGATGCCATTCTGGAAGCCATTGATGCCGGTATCCAGCTGATCGTCTGTATCACTGAAGGTATTCCGACACTGGATATGCTGCAGGTGAAATGCCGTCTGGATGAAAGCGGTGTCCGCATGATTGGTCCTAACTGTCCGGGTGTGATCACACCGGATGAATGCAAGATCGGCATTATGCCGGCTCACATTCATCTTGCTGGTAAAGTCGGTATTGTTTCCCGTTCCGGTACGCTGACGTATGAAGCCGTGAAACAGACTACCGATGCTGGCTTTGGTCAGTCCACTTGTGTAGGTATTGGTGGCGATCCGATCCCGGGTTCCAACTTCATTGATATCCTGAAACTGTTCCAGGAAGATCCTAAAACAGAAGCGATCGTGATGATTGGTGAAATTGGCGGTACTGCAGAAGAAGAAGCGGCCGCCTTTATCAAAGCTCATGTAACCAAGCCAGTGGTTTCCTATATTGCTGGTGTGACTGCACCGGCAGGTAAGCGTATGGGACATGCCGGCGCTATTATCGCTGGTGGTAAAGGCACTGCTGCTGAGAAGTTTGCTGCACTGGAAGAGGCGGGTGTGAAAACAGTTCGTTCCCTTGCGGATATCGCGGTCGGTCTGCGGGAAGTGACTGGCTGGAAATAATAAAATTATCGGCTTATATGGCAGATACAAGAAAGGCTCCTTAAGGAGCCTTTCTTATTTTTGCTGAACTGATGATTAAGCAGCGAAGTTTTTCGCAGCAAATTCCCAGTTCACCAGAGCCCAGAAGGCTTCCATGTATTTCGGACGCAGGTTGCGGAAATCAATGTAATAAGCGTGTTCCCAGACGTCTACAGTCAGAACCGGGGTAACGCCATCGGTCAGTGGGCAACCCGCGTTAGAAGTGTTCTGCAGCGCCAGAGAGCCATCTGCTTTTTTCACCAGCCAGGTCCAGCCTGAACCGAAGTTGGTAACAGCAGACTTGGTGAATTCTTCTTTGAATTTTTCAAATGAACCGAAAGTTGCAACGATTGCATCAGCCAGTGCGCCGGTTGGTTCTCCACCACCATTTGGTGACAGGCAATGCCAGTAGAAAGTATGGTTCCATACCTGAGCCGCATTGTTGAAAATACCGCCGCTGGAGCCTTTAATGATCTCTTCCAGAGATTTATTTTCGAACTCAGTGCCAGGGATGAGATTGTTCAGGTTCACCACATAAGTGTTATGGTGTTTACCATAATGGTACTCCAGGGTTTCCTGAGAGATGTGTGGTGCCAGTGCATTTTTTTCATAAGGCAGAGCTGGTAATTCAAAAGCCATTGAAATTCTCCTCTTTGATTAACGGTCTCTATAGGTCAGACCTTTTTGCTAAATTGATTTATAGCAAATTTTAACTCATATATACTACATATTGTTGTAAAAAATTTAACATTTAATATACATCAATAGAAAGATAGTGGCATTGTCAGACCATCCTGACGGCTATAACCCTATAAAAGGTAGCGTTGTTAAGCCGTAATGATGGAGTAAAATCAGTACGATTTCAGTTATGAGGCGCAATCATGGAAACCATTGAGAAGATCAAGCAACAAATCGCAGAAAACCCGATCCTGCTGTATATGAAGGGCTCACCGAAGTTGCCAAGCTGTGGCTTCTCATCACAGGCCTCACAGGCTCTGATGGCATGTGGTGTGCCTTTTGCCTATGTGGATATTTTGCAGAATCCGGATATCCGCGCAGAGTTACCTAAATATGCTGACTGGCCAACTTTCCCGCAACTGTGGGTAGAAGGTGAGTTGATTGGCGGTTGTGACATTATGCTGGAAATGTTTCAGCAGGGTGAGTTACAGCCATTATTAAAAGCAGCGCATGCCAGACAAACAGCTACAGAATAAGTCTGTAACGGGAGTGAAATTATTTACTCCCGTTGATTCAGTTAACAATAACATTTGATTGTATTGACGTTAACTGTTCACTATCCTTTGGCTTTGTTATGATTCATTCGTATCAACTATATAAGGCCACACACCGTGTTTAAGGCTCAAAGTCCAGCGGGGCTTGCTGAAGAGTACATTATCCGATCTATCTGGAATCATCGCTATGCGCCTGGCACTATTCTTCCTGCGGAGCGTGAACTATCAGAAGTGATTGGTGTGACTCGCACCACATTACGTGAAGTGCTTCAGCGACTGGCCCGGGATGGCTGGTTAACGATACAGCATGGCAAACCTACGCGGGTGAATAACTTCTGGGAAACATCCAGCCTGAACATTCTTGATACGCTGGCTAAGCTGGAGCAGGAAAAATTGCCTCAGTTAGTTGAACAGTTATTTTCTGCCCGTACGAATATCAGTGTTATTTTTATCCACTCGGCACTGAAGCGGGATGCTCTCTCCGTGCTTTCAGTTCTGGCTGAACGTACCAGGATGGACGATTCGGCAGAAGCCTATATTGATTTTGATTATCAGCTGTATCATGTATTGGCGTTAGCGTCCGGTAATCCGATCTATGCTTTAATCTTCAATGGATTCAAGAGTCTTTATCGTCGTATTGGTCGTTATTACTTCTCGGATTCTGCTGCACGTGCATTAGCGATGAAGTTTTATGATGATCTGGCTGTAATAGCAGAAAGCGGAAGTTTAAATTCAGCGAAAACTATTGTCCGCCAATACGGTGCAGATTCAGCGAAGATCTGGCAGGAATTAAGAAAAAATCTGAATGACTCGACAGTGTTCGAAGGCTGAGATTATTTGAATGCCTCTTCCGCATAAAGCCTGTCGCTGACTGCGGATATCCCGTTTCATCTGAAACAGTACGCGCATCAATGATATGTTCACCGCTTCGCCTGTCAGTGTCATACACGATACAGAAATGGCGAAAAAGCACAGATATAGCGGTGCATTTGAGGGCGGAACAACAGATGAGATTATGCTGGAAACGACAAAAGGATATAGCAGAAAGGGCGGCGGCCTGATAAGCCACATCTCGGCACTCAAGTCGTTCGCTTCGGCTGCTTCCTTCCGGACCTGACCGGGTTCACGAACTATTGATGCGAGAGGACCCACCAGGCCGCCATCACAGAAACGCGGCCGATATTATCAGACCCTCTGTAAATTGCAACAATACCTTCAAAAAACAATTTACTGAAAATATTGAGGATTTTATAGCTAATCACCAATCGGGATAATTTTAGAAACCAGTTGTCCCTGAATACCGTCTATATACATGCGTTCCAGCGCTTCTCTTTGCGACGTTGTTTCAACACCTTCAGCGATGACCACGCATCCTGACCGATGAGAGATCTCAATGATCATGCGGATACACTGCTGGCTGGTGCCGTCACGTTCAATAGTCTCGATTAAATAAGAATCAAGTTTAATGTAGTCAGGGCGTAGTTCCCGATACAAACGGAATGAGCCTAATCCCCGGCCAAATTTTGAAATGCATGATCTGCTGCCCACTCTGCGCAGCATTTCAAACATCCGGATGCTGGCAGCCAGATGGCAATCAAGAATTTCTTCGTCAATTTCAAATACCAGATTCGATGCAATATCTTGTTCTTGTAATAAACGCTGTTCAAGCCAGACCATAAAAGACGAATTGAACAATGCACTGGCGCTCAGATTCAGCCCCCAGCGGGCTACATTCTCCGGATGAAGTTTATGTTGTTGCAGTAAACTGTCTACGACTAACTCCTCCAGTTTGCTCATGGCGCCATGTCGCATTGCCATAGCATAAACAGTTTCACTTGGGAGTGACTGCTGGTTCGGGCCAATAAAGCGGGGAATGATTTGAATATAGTTATTGATGGCCATGTTAAGCGGCTGAATCGCCTGACCTGAAAAACTGATACCGTGAGATTCAATAATATTCTGTATGGCTTGCTGCCAATGACTTTCTCCCTGGAATGCATCATTTCCGTCTTCTTCCTGTAGATACCAGCCATTCACTGCTTTGGTTTGTGCTTTTGCCAGCGCTAAATCAGCACGGGATAAAGGCTGTCCGGGCTGTTGTCCGGGATGCAGGAATGTGATGCCGGTGTAGGCAATGCTCTCTGTCGAGATTTGCAGTTGCAGATTATCAAATAGCTGTTTTAACTCTTTTCCTAAGATAGGCGCTATTGAGGCTGAAGTATTTTGGATCAGTATGGCGTAGTCACTGCTTGAAAGCCGGTAAACATAATGGGTAGAAAATCGCTGACTGACGGATTGAACTATTTCTGCAATCGCAAGCAGATACTGATCGCCGGCTATCCTGCCGCGCTGGTGATTGATGGTGGCCAGCTCTGTCGATCGGATAAGACATAAGCAAGCCTGATCAGACAGGGTTTTCCGTTGTAAGAATTCAGTCAAATCTCGGCGGAAAGCGCTGCGGTTCTGAAGGCTGGTCAGATTATCCTGCAAAGCCCTGTGTTCCAGCTCCGAATTGATTTTTTTTATTCTATCGACATCTTTGCTCAGGGAGTCTTTTGTCTGCTGAACAGCAGATGTCAGGAGAGGGAAGCCACCGGAAGATTGCTGATTGGCTGTTAACTCTGAAGCTATCAGCTTTTCTGCTTTTTTCAGTAAAATCTGATGGTTCCAGTGTAAAACCAATAATGAAAGTATAAGTATTCCGCTTGATATGAGCAGCTGTTCCGCACTGACTTTATCTGCAAACCAGAAAGTAAGAACAAGCAGATTACTTATCACTGTTAACAACAAAATGATCCATAGCGATAACCATTGTTTGTGATAGATGGTTTGTTCTTTCATCCCTGGCTCCTGTCTGGTTTTATCCGGACTCTGTCAGCTGTTCCTTATACATAAACAATACTTCATCCTTTGCCGGTGTGTGTTCCGGCCAATCATTTTTATTGTCTAATCAATGTGCTCTGAGTAGCAAAACAGAAGAATTATTATCAGTAAGCTCAGATTCGTGATCTCTCGAATGGAACTTGTTTCATTTAAGGAACATTATAGTTCTGTTGCAATGGATTGGTAATGAACTAGCTCGTTCCATTTGGCAACCAAACGTGTCTTTTAGTTGTTATCACGGGAGGTTTTTATGGTTTCAGTAGATCCGCAGGGCATGACGCAGGCCAGGGAAGCGATCAATCAGACTCTGGCACTGGTTCTGGCGGGAGGAAGAGGTAGTCGGTTGAAGCAACTGACCGATAACAGAGCAAAGCCAGCCGTACATTTCGGTGGTAAGTTCCGTATCATTGATTTCGCGCTTTCTAATTGTATCAACTCAGGTATCACCCGTGTTGGTGTTGTAACGCAATACAAATCTCACAGTCTTCTTCGTCATATTCAGGCTGGCTGGTCTTTCCTGCGTTACCAGATGAATGAATTTATTGATTTGCTTCCGGCGCAACAGCGTCTGGATGAAGTGAATTGGTATCGTGGCACCGCTGATGCGGTTTATCAGAACGTGGATATCATCCGCGATTACGCTCCTAAATATGTATTAGTTCTTGCCGGTGACCATGTATATAAGATGGATTACGCCAGCATGCTGCTCGATCATGTGCGTCTGGGCGGTAAAGTGACCGTTGCATGTATAGAAGTTCCGAAAACTGAAGCAACAGCTTTTGGTGTAATGGCTATAGATGACAATCGTCAGATCACTCAGTTCGTAGAAAAACCTGCAGATCCGCCAACTATACCGGGCAACTCTGAAGTCTCTCTGGCATCAATGGGTGTTTATGTTTTTGATGCAGACTACCTATACCAGTTACTGCAGGAAGATCAGCTGGACGAAGGTTCTCGCCGTGACTTTGGTATGGATATCATCCCTAAAGTTGTTCAGTTAGGTGTTGCCTATGCACATCCGTTCAGCATGTCCTGTGTTGGTTGCAAGGATCATGATGACGAGAAGGACAATCAATGTTACTGGCGTGATGTCGGAACCGTAGATTCTTTCTGGGAAGCCAATATGGATCTGGCCTCTGTTGTGCCGGAACTGGATGTGTATGATGAAAGCTGGCCGATCTGGACTAACCAGCGTCAGTTGCCTCCAGCCAAGTTTGTACAGGACTACATGGGGCAGTCGGGCAGTACACTGAACTCGGTTATTTCCGGTGGTTGCATTGTCAGCGGTTCAATTATTCACAATTCGGTACTATTTTCCGGTGTCAGAGTACATTCCGGATGTACGCTCGATGGCGCGGTTATCTTCCCGGATGTAATCATTGGCCGCGGATCCCGCCTGCGCAAAGTCATCATTGATAAACATTGCGATATTCCGCCGGGAACTATCATCGGTGAGAATCCGGCCGAAGATGCAAGACGTTTCCACCGGAGTGATAATGGCGTGGTGTTAGTCACCCGTTCAATGCTGGATAAGCTGAGAGAATAATAAGATTTTGTATTAACCAGAGAGGCCGCGATTGCGGCCTCTCTTATTTTTATTGCTGAGTAATAACCCAATGCTGGAAAGCTTTCCGTGTTTGTGGATCTGCACGGTTGTACCAGTATTTAAGCATTTCCAGTGATTGCAGATTCTTGTTGCCGGAAACGGTATTTGTCAGATCAGCTTGTTGCCCATTACCACCGGTTGATACGGTGCCGTCTTCATTGATAACAGGTTGCTGAAATGCTTTACCCAGCGCCAGCAATTCTTCCTGATAGTCACGACCGATTTGTAAGCCTTCTTTTTTAGGTAACTCAAAAATGTTGGCTTCTTTAATGGCTTTGGTATTCCGGTCGATAAGATGCAGTTTTTGTTCTTTCAGAAAAGCCTTGGCCTGAACCGATTCTCTCATCAGCGGCACATCAAATGTCAGTTGTTCCTGACCATTGGTCTTAAAGTTGACGACCATCGGCTCACCACTAACGATATCGATAGAATCCCGCTTGCTGTAATTCCCTTCAAAACGAACCACTAACTGATGCTCTCCGGCTGCAAGTCTGATGTCCGGGTTATTTCCTTTATAAGATTTTCCATCAACCAGATAAGTGGCATAGGGGCGGGGAACAGTAACTGTTGTATCTGCAAGCGCTGCGGTGCAGCTAAATAGTGTCAGTACAGCTAACGAACGGGACAACCAGGTACGGAACAGCAGAGTCATAACTAATCCTTGATAGCGGTTATTTCTGACAGCATTCTAATCTTCTGTTTATACAGAGCAATAGCTGATAAAAAACCAGGGAATCATTTGAGGTTCTTTTTTGTAAAGTTTATGTGTCCAATATCACTAAAAATAGCAGTTTGGAATGCTTATTCTATTTCTTTAATGTGTTTTATGTTGTTAATTACAATTCTTAACACTGCTTTTTTGTTTTGGTTTGGTGTTTTGTGCTGCTTTTGTGTTTGCTATTCAGATGGACATATAAAGTGTTGCTGTCATCACTCTTTCTTGTTAGATTCACAAAGAGGTAGCACTCATGTGCTACCGCACAGGGAAATAAAAAAAGACTCAGTGTTTAATTACAGTAGGCATTTAATTATGAAAAAAACAATCCTGGCAGTAGTAACTTCCTCTCTGTTTGCTGCATCTGCCAATGCAGCTGTTGTATTTGATAAAGATGGTCAGCAAGTAGACGTATACGGTCGTGTTCAGTACGAAGCTGGTCAGCTGTGGAATAACGATGGTGACACTGATAACTTCGGTGGTGATGGTCTGGCTCGTCTGGGCGTGAACGGTAAATGGGCTACTGGTTATAATGACGTAGCGCTGATCAGCAAACTGGAATGGCAATTGTCTTCAGAAAATGATGATGACGGTGAGTCAGATCAAGTTACTGCGCGTTATGCATGGTTAGGTGCTGATTTCGCAAACGGTGTTCAGGCGACAGTTGGTCGTGTTGAAAGCCCATATGCAGCTCTGGCGGATTTAACTGATACTTACAACACTTACTCTGGCTTGGTTGAATATCAGCTGGACGGCGCGAGCCGTTGGGATGACTCGGCTAAAGTAACTTATGCTGCTGATGGCTGGGATCTGCGTGCTGCGGTATCTTTCGATGATGAAGCAAAAGCAAATAACGAAGATACTAAAGTCCAAAACCGTTATGCCGCCGCCGCCGGTTATACTTTCCAGATCGATGAAGTTTCTTCTCTGAAACCAGTTCTGGCTTACCAGTCTGAAACTGGCAAAATTGCTGGTGAAGATTATACCAACGAACAATACGCTGCTGGTCTGGGCTATACCTATGATGCATTCTATCTGGCATCTACTTATGGCCAGGCAAACTACGAAGCTAAAGATACTGCTATCCTGGCAGATGATGAAAAAGACACCATCTGGACTGTAACTGCTTCTTATAAAGTGCTGCCTGAATGGACTCTGCTGGCTGGTTACGGTCTGGTTGATGGTCACAACTATGCTTCTGAAACCAGCAAATATTATGTGCTGGGTACTCAGTATGACATCACTGCTAAAGCTAAAGCGTATGCAGAATATCGCATCGACGAAGTGGCTGGTGAAGATGACAACTACGCAGTTGGTCTGCAATACAACTTCTAATTTCGCCTGAAATTAGCTGATTGTTGTGAAGCCGCCTTCGGGCGGCTTTATTTTTGTGCGTTTGTAGAACCTCATCAAGCGCAATCATTGCATTCAGCCTGCAGGCTGCTAACCTACATGTTTTGATTTTATCTTCAGAAACTCACTACCATGAACCGTAACACACTAGATTTCATCCAATCCTGTATTGCTACTATTCCTGATTATCCGAAACCGGGGATCTTGTTCCGTGATGTCACCAGTCTGGTCGAACATCCTCAGGGATTTCATCAGACAATCGAACTGCTGAAAGAACATTATCAGTCCATGTCATTTGATAAGGTAGTTGGTACTGAGGCGCGCGGGTTTATTTTTGGTGCGCCATTAGCTTATGCGCTACAGCTTGGTTTTATTCCGGTACGGAAACCGGGCAAATTGCCCCGTTCTGTGCTGGAGCAAAGCTATCAGCTGGAATATGGTGAAGATTGTCTGCAGATGCACTGTGATGCAATAAAGCCCGGCGAGAAAGTCCTGGTCGTGGATGATCTGCTGGCAACCGGTGGTACTGTTGAAGCAACAATCAAGATGATCCGTGAAGCGGGTGGTATTGTTGAACATGCGGCATTCGTTATTTCTCTGCCTGATCTGGGTGGTGAAGAGCGTCTGGCAGCAATGGGTGTGAACGTTCTTAAACTGGTTGATTTTCCCGGACATTGATCCGTTAACAGGCAGATATGGCATATCAGGTTCTTGCACGTAAATGGCGCCCGCGTAACTTCCATGAAGTCATGGGGCAGCAACATGTCTTACAGGCATTATCCAATGCACTTGATCAGGGCCGACTGCATCATGCTTATCTGTTCAGTGGTACGCGCGGGGTGGGGAAAACCACGATTGCACGTATTCTGGCGAAATGCCTGAATTGCGAAACCGGTATTACCTCCCGGCCATGCGGGCAATGCAGTGCTTGTCAGGAAATTGATCAGGGTAATTTTGTCGATCTGCTGGAGATTGATGCGGCTTCCCGCACAAAAGTGGAAGATACCCGTGATTTGCTTGATAACGTGCAATATAAACCGGCACGTGGTCGCTTCAAGATCTATCTGATCGACGAAGTACATATGCTGTCACGGCATAGTTTTAACGCATTACTGAAGACGCTGGAAGAACCGCCGGAACATGTGAAATTTCTGCTGGCTACCACTGATCCGCAGAAATTACCGGTTACAATTCTTTCCCGCTGTCTGCAATTCCATCTGAAAGCGCTGACTCGTGAGCAGATCGTTGAGCAATTGCAGCGTGTGCTTCAGGCGGAACAATTAACCTATGAACCTGCTGCTTTAAGTCTGCTGGCCAAAGCGGCACAGGGCAGTATGCGTGATGCGCTGAGCTTAAGCGATCAGGCGATTGCTTACGGCAATGGCTTGCTGCAGGCTGAGACCGTACAGCAGATGCTGGGTACATTAGATCACCGGCAGCTTTATCAGATTTTATCGTTATTGGCGGCCCGCGATGGTGCTGCATTGATGCAGCAGATTGGTTCTCTGGCAGAACAGGCTCCTGATTATGACCAGTTGCATGTTGAACTGGCCGGTTTGCTGCACCGGACAGCCATGTGGCAGTTGTTAGGACAACAGACTGAACCGGGTGCTGATGATACTGAAGAATTACAACTGCTGGCAGAACAGATCCCGCCGGAAGATATCCAGCTTTACTATCAGATCACACTGAATGGCCGTAAAGAATTACCGCTGGCTCCTGACGGGCGCAGTGCGCTGGAAATGACCTTGCTGCGGATGCTGGCATTTGCCCCCCGTAGCGCAGAGCAATCAACAGCAGATATCCGGCTGGTGACTCACCGGACGAATTCAAATATTTCCCTTTCAGCGACGCCGGTGAGAGAGCCTGTCATTCCTGCAACTGCTCAGCCTGTCTCGCCTGTGGCGAAAAATGCCGGAATTGAGGATTTGGCGATGCAAGCCAAACTCATGCAGGAACAAGCTGAATTGATGGCTCAGGCTGAGCAGGAAATGCAACCCCGGCCATTGCCTGTTAGTCCGCAGGTGACTGAGGCTTCGTCAACCGCAGCGGTTATTCCTGCGGGTGTACCGGTTACTCCGGTTGCATCCGAACCTGAAGTGAATAATTCAGGCGTGCAGGATATTATCCGTTTGAGAAATCAGCTGCGCAGTCGCCGTCAGCAAGCTGAAAATCAGACCGAAAGTCATGTTACTCCCTCTGTAATACCTGCGCGTATCCCGGCAAACCGGGTTGAAGCCGCTCCGTTACCTGCAACTGCGGCACCAGCCAGAACGGTAACCCCTCAGGATGTGCAACCACAGGTAAGCGGAAATCAAGCATTAAACGATGATTTGCCGCCGTGGGAATCACCACCACTGACAGCATATCAGGATCAGGAAGCGTTTATTTCTCCGGCTGATATTGAGCAGGATAATGCCGCGCCGTCATTTAAACCGCGACAATCTGACCGGTTTATACCTTCCGCACCGCCGGTGATGCAATCTAATCCGGCTCCGGTCAGCCGTTTGCCGGAAACGGATGAAGACGATGACTCGGTGTGGCGGAGTAATGAATTACTACTGCGTAGCAGTGATCAATGGGCACAGACAGTGGCTAAATTACCTGTTGCCGGCCGGGTGCGGCAACTGGCTATGCAGGCGGTAGTGACTGATCAGCAAGCGGACAGCTGGCATTTGCAGATCCGGAATGAAGCCCGTCATCTGGCTCAGCCCCGGATGGTACAGGAACTGGCAGAGGCGATTTCAACCATATTGCCAAAGGCCATAAATTTGCAGGTTGAGCCCGTTACGCAACTGGCACAACCTTGTCCGGCAGAAATCGAGCAGCAGGAGCGGATCCGGCTGCAGCAGGAAGCCGAACTGTTATTGTTGTCTGATCCGAATGTTCAGTTTTTACAGCAACGGTTTGGCGCTACGCTGGATGATGGTAGTATTCAGCCATTGAAAACAGATACCACCGCTTCCGGCGAGTGAAGCGGACTGAAACCACAACCAAATAGAAATTGAGTGAGGAAACATGTTCGGTAAAGGTGGAATGGGCAATTTGATGAAGCAGGCGCAGATGATGCAAGAGCGCATGCAGAAAATGCAGGAAGAAGTGGCAAAGATGGAAGTCACTGGTGAATCGGGTGCTGGTATGGTCAAGATCACTATTACTGGCAGCCACAATGTCCGCCGCGTTGCTATTGATCCAAGCCTGTTGCAGGATGATGATCAGGAAATGCTGGAAGACCTGATCGCTGCGGCTTTTAACGATGCCGTGCGTCGGGCAGAAGAACAGAATAAAGCTAAAATGGCCGAAGTTACCGGTGGTATGCAATTACCGCCTGGTTTCAAAATGCCATTCTGATCCCGTTCCGGCGATCATTCGTATCTGACAGGTCGTAGTGATAAGCTACGGCCTGTTTTCGTTTTTTACTATGTGGATGTATAACGCATGAAGTTCAGCCCGCTACTGGATTCTCTGATCCGTGAATTACAAGTTTTGCCTGGTGTCGGACCAAAATCGGCACAACGGATGGCATTTCAGTTGCTGGAGCGTGAGCGTAAACGTGGTATGCAGTTAGGGCAAACCCTGCAACGGGCTTTGACGGAAATTGGTCATTGTCAGCATTGCCGTACGTTCACGGAAAACTCATTGTGTGATATCTGTGCGAATCCGAAACGGGCGGAGAGTGGCCAGCTCTGTATCGTCGAAACCCCGGCTGATGTGGCGGCGATTGAACAAACTCATCTCTATTCCGGTCGTTATTTCGTACTGATGGGGCACTTATCTCCGCTGGATGGCATTGGCCCGAAAGAACTGGGGTTGGATCAGCTGGATAATTTGCTGCAAGACGGTCAGTGGAAGGAAGTGATTCTGGCGACCAATCCAACTATCGAAGGTGATGCAACGGCATTTTATATTGCCAGCATGGCGAAACGGTATCAGATCAACATCACCCGTATTGCGCATGGTGTCCCGGTTGGCGGAGAGCTTGAGCTGGTGGACGGAACCACATTGTCGCATTCATTAAGCGGTCGTCGTCCGCTGGAGTAGCTTTTTCTTTCAATATGCTATGTCAGGGCATTTTCCTGACTTGAAAATCAGTCATTCATCCCCATCTTGTTTTCTGTACCAGAAATTCCCCGTAAATCAAGGAAAGCAAGATGACAGAAACTGTTCATATGGAAACCCATGGGTTTCAGACTGAAGTTAAACAACTGTTGAACCTGATGGCGCACAGCCTCTATTCCAACAAAGAGGTTTTCCTGCGTGAACTGATCTCTAACGCGGCAGATGCGGCTGATAAGCTGCGCTTTAAAGCGTTGTCCGATGCTGATTTATATGAAAATGATGGTCAGCTGCATGTCCGTCTGTTAATTGATAAAGAACAGCGCACCCTGACCATTTCCGATAACGGTATCGGTATGAGCCGTGAAGATGCCATTCAGCATCTGGGCACCATTGCCCGTTCCGGCACAAAAGATTTCTTCCAGAATCTGAGCGGTGATCAGAGTAAAGACTCTCAGCTGATTGGTCAGTTTGGTGTGGGTTTCTACTCTGCATTTATCGTGGCAGACAAAGTCACTGTAATCAGCCGCGTTGCTGGTCAGACTCATGATAAGGCTGTTTGTTGGGAATCTGTTGGTGATGGCAGCTTTACGGTTGCTGAAGTCACCAAAGACAGCCGTGGCACCGACGTTATTCTGCATCTGAAAGAAGACGAAACCGAATTCCTTGACGATTATCGTCTGCGCTCAGTGATCGGCAAATACTCTGATCACATCAGTATCCCGGTTGAACTGTGGAAGGCACCAGAAGCCGCCGAAGGTGAAGATAAACCGGCAACAGAAGGCGTCTGGGAACAAGTTAACCGAGCAACCGCACTGTGGACACGTTCCGCCAAAGAGATCAAAGACGAAGAATATAACGAGTTCTACAAACACGTATCCCATGATTACGAAGATCCACTGACCTGGTCGCACAACCGTGTTGAAGGCAACATGGAATACACCAGCCTGCTGTATATTCCGGCCCGCGCACCATTTGATATGTGGAACCGTGAGCAGAAGCATGGCCTGAAACTGTATGTACAGCGCGTATTCATCATGGACGACGCCGAACAGTTTATGCCAACCTATCTGCGTTTCGTGAAAGGTGTGCTGGATTCCAACGATCTGCCACTGAACGTATCGCGTGAAATTCTGCAGGATAACAAAATCACTGCGCAGTTACGTAAGGCCTGTACCAAGCGTGTTCTGAGCATGCTGGACAAGATGGCCAAAGACGATGCTGACAAGTATCAGAAGTTCTGGTGTGAATTTGGTAATGTACTGAAGGAAGGCCCGGCGGAAGATTGGGCTAACCGTGAAGATATCGCCAAACTGCTGCGTTTTGCGTCTACCCATAACGACAGCAATGCCCAGACAGTCAGTCTGACTGATTATGTTTCCCGTATGAAAGAAGGTCAGAATAAGATCTATTTCATCATTTCTGACAGTTATGCTGCAGCGAAAAACAGCCCGCATCTTGAACTGTTACGCAAAAAAGGCGTTGAAGTTCTGCTGCTGTGGGAACGTATCGATGAATGGCTGATGAATCATCTGTCTGAATTCGATGGCAAGAAACTGATTTCAGTTACCAGTGGTGATCTGGAACTGGGCGATCTGGAAGATGAAGAGAGCCGTAAGCAACAGGAAGAAACCGCTAAAGCCAATGCCGGTCTGATTGAACGTCTGAAAACTGCTTTGGGCAGCGAAGTTGCGGATGTGCGTGTATCACATCGTCTGACTGAAACCCCGGTATGTGCGGTGACTGATGGCCATGGCATGAGTAGTCAGATGATGAAACTGATGAAAGCCGCTGGTCAGCCAGTGCCGGAACAGAAATATATTCTGGAAGTGAATCCGGAACATGCCCTGATCCACCATATCGCCGATGTGCAGGATGAAGAACGCTTCAAGGAGTGGGCTTTACTGTTGCAGGAACAGGCTCAACTGACGGAACAGGGTGGATTGACTGATCCGAGCAGTTTCGTTGCCCGCATGAACCGCTTGCTGCTGGGATAATTTAATTACTTCCAATATTCAAAAGCCGTGCCTGTCACGGCTTTTGTTTGGGTGAAAAGGTTGAGGAATTGCGCAAAAACGTGTAGTTTTTGCGCCCTGTGAAACGTTATCTGAAACAGAGGCTAATATAGTTATGCGTATCATTCTGCTAGGCGCACCAGGCGCAGGGAAGGGCACTCAGGCACAGTTCCTGATGGAGAAATATGGTATCCCGCAAATTTCTACCGGGGATATGCTGCGTGCTGCTATCAAAGCGGGCACAGCACTGGGGCTGCAGGCTAAAGCAGTAATGGATGCCGGTCAGCTGGTTTCTGATGAACTGATCATTAATCTGGTTAAAGAACGCGTTACTCAGGAAGACTGCAAGAATGGTTTCCTGCTGGATGGCTTCCCTCGGACCATTCCTCAGGCTGATGCGATGAAAGAAGCTGGTATCAACGTTGACTTCGTTCTGGAATTCGATGTGCCGGACGAAGAGATCGTGAAACGTATGAGCGGCCGTCGTGTGCATGCCGGTTCTGGTCGTGTTTACCATGTGGTATTCAACCCGCCGAAAGAAGAAGGCAAGGATGATGTTACCGGCGAAGCGCTGAGCATCCGTGCTGATGATGAAGAAACCACAGTGCGTAAGCGTCTGGATATCTACCATCAGCAGACTGAACCGCTGGTTGGTTACTACAAAAAAGAAGCCGAGCTGGGCAACACCAGCTACAGCAAAATCAATGGTACTCAGCAAGTTGCTGAAATCAGCAAACAACTGGCAGTATTGTTAGGTTAACTGTTTGTTTTAACAATCTGATCGATTTAATGATAACGCCCGTACCAGAAATGGTTCGGGCGTTATACTTTATGGCAGACAACAAGAGGACAGAAATTCATGACACAGAAACAAGGCGTTATCCTGATTAATCTGGGAACACCTTCTGAAGCAACACCTTCAGGTGTACGTGTGTTTCTGCAAGAATTTCTGATGGATAAACGGGTTGTAGGGATCCCTCATCTGATCTGGTGGCCTTTACTGAACGGTATCGTTCTGCCATTGCGCTGTAAGCGCGTAGCGCATGCATATCAGCAAATCTGGCTGGCAGAAGGTTCTCCGCTGCTGGTTTATAGTCAGGCCCAGCAAAAGGCATTACAAACGCTCCTGGGCGATCAGGTTATCATCGAACTGGCGATGACCTACGGTCAGCCATCCTTGCAGGATGCATGGCTACGTCTGAAAGCGCAGGGAGTAACACAGGTTCTGTTGCTGCCGCTTTATCCGCAATATTCGTCAACAACGACCGCTTCAGTCTCTGATGCCTGGCAACGTGTAATGGCAAATGAACATCACGTTCCGTCGTATACATTGATAGGACAACATTATCAGTTTCCCGGATATATCAAAGCGCTGGCTGACTCTGTTCGCCGGGAAGGTTTTGCTGCTAACCGGGATGATCTTTTACTGTTCTCTTTTCATGGTATCCCTGAACAATATGCTGAACGCGGCGATCCTTATCCTCAGCAATGTAAAGAGACTGCAGAAGCGGTCGCCCGGGAATTGGGGTTATCTGCTGCTCAATGGCAACTCAGCTTTCAGTCGCGCTTTGGCAAACAGAAATGGGTCGAACCTTATACCGATACTCTGCTGCGGCAATTACCTGCTCAGGGGAAAAAGCGATTGTATGTGGTTTGCCCTGCATTCAGTGTGGATTGTCTGGAAACACTGGAAGAGATAGCCGAAGAGGGGAAGGATATTTTCCTGCAAGCCGGCGGCGAATTTTTTCATTATATTCCGGCATTAAATGCCGATCCGGGGTATATGCAGGCGCTTGCCACGTTGACTCGCCAATGGCTGAGTCATGTTCAGTTTTAAAAAATTCAGCGCAGCACACAGTATCCTGAAATTAACACACTATAGTTATCCTGTGGTGGTTGATTAGTTCAGGAGAAATGCGATGGATCTAAGTGCTTATCAACGAATGGATGCCAATATTTTACTTGGCATTGTGAATGAGAAACTGAGACTGGAATGTGCAGATTTGGGCGAATTATTGCTGCGCTATGATATGTCGCAGGATGCGCTGAATAAAAAAATGTCTTCTATTGGTTACCATTACGATGAAATGAGTAATCAGTTCAAAGCTAACCACTGAAAATCAGCCTAGAGATTAAGGGCGGCTCCGGCCGCCTTTAATTTATGCCCAGGATAAGTCCGTAGATAGCAAACATAATGGGTGCTATCAGCGCGGTGAGAATACCGCACACTACTAATGCCAGTGAGGAAAACGCTCCCTGAGTAACTCCGCGTTCAGTCGCCGCTGCCGTGCCAATCGCATGAGAACATGCACCAATTGCCAATCCTTGCGCCTGAGGGTCGGTGACACCGAATAGTTTCAGTAATGGGAAACCAATTACTGCACCGGAAATTCCCACCATAATAACTACTGCAGCTGCGATGGATGGGATCCCACCCAGACTTTCACTGACACTCATAGCCAGCGGAGTGGTGATCGAGCGGGTAGCGATGCTTCGGGTGATCTCCTCGTCAATTCCCATTGTCCGGCAAATCAGCATGCTGGTCAGAATGCTGATCACAACGGAAATTGAGCAACAGATCATGATCGGTTTGATTTTGGCTTTGATATGAATCATTTGCTGATAGAGCGGTAACGCCAGTGCGACTACAGCTGGTTTCAGCAGCCAGTTGATGATCCAGGTTCCATCCATAAAATCCTGTAATGGTAACTGACCAAAATGCAGGATCAGCATCAGTACAACCATCGGGATCAGCAACGGATTAATGAACGGCAACGGGAGACGTTGATAGAGTTTTCGCGTAAGCCAGTACAGTAAGACAGTTAACGGCAGCGCCAGATAGAGCATCATTGATTCATCCTCTGAAAGATCCGGCCAACAATCAGCAGTATCAATACCATGCCCAGGAACACATTAAATATAATGGCGCCCAGAGAGCTCATGAAAGTGTCCATATATCCTAACAGTCCGACCGCGACAGGTATAAACAGCAAGGCCATATGTTTCAATAAGATACTGGCACCCATCTCAATCCAGTGCAATTTTACCAATTGCAGATTAAGCAGGATAAACAGCAATAGCATACCGAGTATGCTGTCAGGAAAACGGAAAGGCAGAACAGCAGCAATAGCTTTACCAGCCTGGAGACAGGCCAGGATCACCAGAAAATCACGTGTAATACGCAGTATCCGGTGTGATACGTAGCGAATAGCAGACATGAATATACGGGATAAAGTAGATTTGAGTCACATTTTATCACGAGCAGATAAAGGTAGGCAGAAAAAAAGACCCGCCGGAGCGGGTCTTAATCAGTATTATTACAATGAATCGTTGTGAACATCCAGTACCGCACGACCAGACGGATCCGCCAGTTCTTTGAACTTGGCATCCCATTCCAGAGCAGCCGGAGTAGAACAAGCTACAGATTTGCCGTAAGGAACACACAGCGCAGCAGATTCCAGCGGGAAGTGTTCTTCGAAAATTGAGCGGTAGTAATACGCTTCTTTGGTCAACGGTGTGTTGATCGGGAAACGATAAGCAGCCGCTTCCATCATCTGATCCGTCACTTCTGTTTCAACCAGCTCTTTCAGACTGTCGATCCAGGAGTAGCCAACACCATCAGAGAACTGCTCTTTCTGACGCCATGCCACTTCTTTCGGCAGATAATGTTCGAAGGTTTCACGAACAATATGTTTTTCAATCTTGCCGTTACCGCACATTTTGTCTTTCGGATTCAGACGCATAGCCACATCCATGAACTCTTTGTCCAGGAACGGAACACGCGCTTCCACGCCCCATGCTGCCATAGATTTATTGGCACGCAGGCAGTCATACATATGCAGCTGGCTCAGCTTACGCACAGTTTCTTCGTGGAATTCTTTCGCATTTGGTGCTTTATGGAAATAGAGGTAACCACCAAATAACTCATCAGCACCTTCACCAGACAGTACCATCTTGATGCCCATTGCTTTAATGACGCGTGCCATCAGATACATTGGGGTAGAGGCACGAATAGTGGTTACATCATAAGTTTCAATGTGATAAATCACATCGCGGATTGCATCCAGACCTTCTTGTACGGTAAACAGAATGTCATGGTGAATAGTACCCAGTGCATCAGCTACTTTACGTGCTGCAGCCAGATCCGGAGAACCTTCCAGTCCTACTGCGAAAGAGTGCAGCTGTGGCCACCAGGCTTCACTCTTGCCATCATCTTCAATACGACGAGCGGCAAAACGTTTGGTAATAGCAGAAACGACAGAAGAGTCCAGACCACCAGACAGCAATACGCCGTAAGGAACGTCACACATCAGCTGACGCTGAACGGCATCTTCCAGTGCATCACGTAATGCCAGTTTGTCAGACTGATTGTTTTCAACGGCGCTGAATTCCATCCAGTCACGGGTGTAATACCGGGTAGGTTCTGTACCGTCTTTGCTCCACAGGTAATGTCCTGGTGGGAACTCGGCAACAGTTTTACATACAGGAACCAGCGCTTTCATTTCGGAAGCAACGTAGAAGTTACCGTGTTCGTCACGACCAGTATAAAGAGGAATGATCCCCATATGGTCACGACCGATCAGGTAAGCATCTTGTTCTGCGTCATACAGTACGAAAGCGAAAATACCGCTTAAGTCATCCAGAAAGGCAGTACCTTTTTCTTTATACAGCGCCAGAATAACTTCACAGTCAGAACCGGTCTGGAATTTAAAATCAACGGTCAGATTTTTTTGCAGATCTTTATGGTTATAGATCTCGCCATTAACAGCCAGGACGTGGGTATGTTCGGGATTATACAGTGGTTGCGCGCCATTACCGGGATCAACAATCGACAGACGTTCATGAACCAGAATCGCTTTGTCATTGCTATATACACCGGACCAGTCAGGGCCGCGGTGACGTAGACGCTTAGACATCTCCAGTGCTGTTTTGCGTAATGCAACAGCATCCGATTTGATGTCCAGAATACCAAATATCGAACACATACTTCCATTTTCCTCGAATAATAGGGCCCCACGCAGGCCATTATGACCGAATATTCAATCTGCCAGAGAGAGGGCGGATCCTGCAAGCAGAAAAACTGTGGAGATGAACCATTTGCTGGTTTTTCTCTCCCGCTTCACCACTTGAATTTGCCATGACTATACCATTACTCCTGCATACTCTCACGGTCTTTGCATAAAACAGAAGAGTAAACGGCTTTAAATACAGCATTACAAAAGGAAATAAGAGCTTTTTTCATTATTAGAGCTTGTTTTCATGAACAGGATCAGTTTCATTACACCGGACAAACTAAACTCAGGAGGGCTATGGCGTGGAGTCATTTATTGCGGGGCTACCCAAAGTTGAATTGCATTTACATATAGAAGGTACGCTTGAGCCCGAACTGACTTTTGCTCTGGCTGAACGGAATGGCATTTCATTACCTTATGCCGATGTGGAGAGTTTACGCGCAGCGTATAATTTTTCTAATCTCCAATCCTTCCTTGATCTCTATTATCAGGGTGCCGGTGTGTTGCAAACAGAGCAGGATTTTTACGATCTGACCTGGGCTTATCTGATGCGCTGTCGTCAGAATCGGGTCATGCACACCGAGATCTTCTTTGATCCGCAAACGCATCTGGATCGTGGTATTGATTTTGCGACTGTTATTGGTGGTATTCATTCGGCGTTGGTGGCGGGAAGAAAAACATTAGGCGTCAGCTCATGTCTGATCATGTGTTTCCTGCGCCACCTTAGTGAAGAATCAGCATTCGAAACATTAGAAAAAAGTTTACCTTTCAAAACATGGATTGATGGTGTCGGGCTGGATTCATCAGAAGTGGGTAATCCGCCTCAGAAATTTGCTCGCGTATTTGCCAAGGCGCGTGAGCTTGGGTTCAGAGCAGTAGCGCATGCCGGTGAAGAAGGGCCAGCCAGTTATATTTGGGATGCACTGGATGTTCTGAAAACCGAGCGAATTGATCATGGTGTTCGTTGTGTTGATGATCCCTTGCTGGTGGCTCGTCTGGTTGCAGAACGCATTCCTTTGACTGTTTGTCCGTTATCGAATCTGAAACTGCGGGTTTTTGATTCGATGGCCGAGCACAATATCCTCGACTTACTGGATAAAGGGGTTTGTGTAACGGTAAATTCAGATGATCCGGCTTATTTTGGCGGTTATATGAAAGAAAACTATCAGGCATTAGCGGATGCTCTGATGGCATCTAAAGAGCAAATTCGTCGTCTGGCACTGAATAGTGTTGAAGCCTGCTGGTTGCCGGAAAAAGAGAAAGAAGTATTACGTAATCGTATCCTGGCTTATGTCTGATTTTTCTTCTTTGGGTAAATTTTCTGCGTACATGGATAGTACGCGTTGCTTTTTGTCTCTGCAGGATCGGTGACGCACGGATAAAATTTTTCTATCATGCACGCTCGAATATCGATTTGAATGGGCCTGAAATGACCAAAGATCCCGCGTTGGACCATAAATTACCTCGCGCTTTATTGCATCCGCGTTATTGGCTGACCTGGTTCAGTATTCTTTTGCTGGCATTATTAGCCTGGATGCCTGTGCGTTTACGGGATGCATTAGCGGCATCGTTTGCAAATTTGCTTCTTCGTTTCTCATCCAGACAATGTTATGTCGCGCGCCTTAATATTGGTCTTTGCTTCCCTGAATTAAGCGATGAAGAACGCGAAGCCATGCTATATCGCAGCATTTCTGTTGGTTTGAAAGGTTTCTTCGCATTAGGTGAACCAACATTTTTGCCTTCTTCATTATTTCTGCGTCGCATCAAGGCGAATGGCTGGGAACATGTAGAGTCTGCTCTGCAGACCGGGAAACCCATTATTTTTATGATCCCGCACACCTGGACGATTGATGCCTGTGGCCTCTATCTGCCCAGTATGGGGTTAAAGATGTGCACCATGATGCATAGCGCCAGAAATCCGGTATATGACTGGTTTCTGAACCATCAGCGTATACGTTTTGGTGGTAAGGTATATGAGCGTAGTGCCGGTTTGAAACCGATCATCAAAGATATGCGTAATGGCTATCACTTCTTTTATCTTCCGGATCAGGATCATGGGCATGAGGCAAGTGTATTCGTTTCATTGTTCGGGGTTCCGAAAGCAACATTACCTGCACTGCCTAAATTAGCCAAACTTTCAGGAGCAATCGTGTTGCCTGTTTTGGCTACATATAATGAAACAACCCGGCAGTATGAGCTTCAAATAAGGCCGGTCATGACGCCATATCCCACATCAAATCTGATGGAAGATGTTCAGTATATGAATACTGAGATCGAATTATTGCTCAAAAATCACCCTGAACAATACATGTGGTTTCTGAAGTATTTCCGTTCTTTGCCTGACGGAGGTAAGCGCTCATATCGTCCTGAATAACCTGGCTTTTTATACATGCATGTGATTGCTTATTGTACAACGTGGAACCGTTTTCATTACACGCATTAAACGTGCCCACTTTGAGTGGAAAAGCCAAAAAATTTGCGATTATTGATAACCCGGTGCTATAGTGATCACATCTTGTTCAACTTGACTGATAAAACCTACGAAGGAGCGTAGTACCGCGCAGGGGCGGGTTGTTTAAATCAGGTGAATCAGCGCCATTGTCGGCAGCTGAAAAACTCTGGGAGCATCGTTGCATGAAGTTATTTGCCAGGCTATTTCTGGTGTGTGGAGCATTAAGCGCTCTGCTACCCCTGACAGTAAATAGTGCAGACAACTTAGAGTCTGTAAAATCTACGTCATCACTCATGGCAGACCGGGAACAAGGCGTTCCTGATTTTGATTCGATAAAAGACGCTGAACAACGTAAGCGTGCATTTGTCGCCTATCTGCTGCCTTCCTATCAACAGGTCACCTCAGATATTTTGTCTCAACGTAAACAGCTGGAAAAATTACAACAGCAGTTGCAGGATGGGATTCTGTTATCTGATGGGCAACTGACGTGGTTACAAGGTGTAGCCAATCAATATCGTCAGGAACTGACCGATAACCATAGCGATGATATTGATCGTCTTCTGGTTCGTGTTGATATATTGCCGCCGGAATTAGTTTTAAGTCAGGCAGCCACAGAATCTGGCTGGGGTACATCCAGTCTGGCCAGGAAATCTAATAATTACTTTGGTCATTTCTGCCAAAGTGCCAGCTGCGGTATAACGCCATATCGTTCCAATGTGGTTAGAGCAAAAAAATTTAGCTCACCGGAAATGGCGGTACGTGCATATATGCAGAATCTGAATTCGCATCCGGCCTACAGTAAAGTTCGTGAACTTCGTGCCGATATGCGGGCTAATGAGCAACCTATGGATGCTGTCGTGTTAGCCAAAGGTTTACGGCGTTACTCTACTCAGGGTGACGGTTATGTTAAACGGATACAGGGTATGATCCGTTCTAATAAACAATACTGGCGTACATCAGGTATGAATCCAGCTATTAACCGCCGTTAATCTTGTTCTGCAAAAAAAAGCGCCGATCTGAAATCGGCGCTTTTTTATTGGAGTCATCAACTTAGTTCGATAATCTCTAAACAGTCTTCCGGTTCAATAACCATTGATTGTGGTACGGCAGGAATATCCGGTTTATCAAAAGCAATATCGCCCCCATCAATTACACCACTGCTGCTGTTGATGGATTTAAAGTCAAACAGCTTATGATCCATCAGATGGCTTGGTGTGACGTTTTGTATGGCATTGAACATGGTTTCAATACGCCCCGGAAAACGACGATCCCACTCATTCAGCATCTCTTTCATTGCTTTGCGTTGCAGATTTTCCTGAGAACCGCAAAGGTTGCATGGGATGATCGGGAATTCTTTCCATTCAGCATAACGGATCAGATCTTTTTCGCGGCAGTAAGCCAGTGGACGGATAACAACATGCTTACCATCATCACTGACCAGTTTTGGTGGCATAGCCTTCAGTTTGCCGGCATAAAACATATTCAGCATCAGGGTTTCCAGAATGTCATCACGGTGATGTCCTAATGCAATTTTAGTCGCGCCTAGTTCACTGGCGGTACGATATAAAATGCCGCGACGCAGACGAGAGCAGAGAGAACAGGTAGTTTTACCTTCCGGGACTTTCTCTTTCACGATCGAGTACGTATCTTCTTCTACAATCTTATAATCCACACCGATACTATCAAGATAATTCGGGAGTACTTCCGGTGGAAACCCTGGTTGTTTCTGATCGAGATTAACTGCCACGATATCGAAATGAATCGGTGCGCTGGCCTGCAGGTTTCGCAAAATATCTAGCATAGCAAAGCTGTCTTTTCCGCCAGATAAACAAACCATCACACGATCACCTTCTTCGATCATGTTGAAATCGGCGATAGCCTGACCGATATGTCGGCGCAGACGTTTTTGTAGTTTGTTATTGTTATATTGTTGCTTGGCAGAAAGATCTTGCATCGTGGCTGAACCCCAAAAAAGACAGGCCGCAATTATAGCGGCCGTCACTTCAGGAGCAAGTAAAGTAATATTATTCGTACGCTTTAACTACCAGCAAATCCCCCTGAATACTGTCTACAACCCGTTCAGCAGTATTACCAATAAAAGCAGCAGACCAGCCGGTACGGCCAACACTACCAAGAATCGTCAATTCAGCATCCAGAGTGTGCGCCAATTCCGGTAAGACATCTTCTGGCATCCCTTCGACAATATGGATACATTCAGCCGGAATATCAAACTTACGGGCGTATTCTTCCATTTCAGTCTTATGGTGTTGCTGCATTGCATCACTGTATAGCTCAGGACTGAAACCCGGTAATTCGAGCGCTATGTTTACGATAGGGGCAGGGAATGCATTAACGAGGTGAAGATGAGCTTTAGCTAATTGCGATATTACTTTGGCTTCATGAATGATGCGTTCATTCAGCGACATTTGTTCCGGTTCATCGCTGATATTGATGGCAGCCAGAATATTACCACCGGCAGGCCAGCCATGATGTTTTGTTACCAGAACCGGGCAAGGGCATTTGCGCAATAAATGCCAGTCACTTGGCGTAAATATAAAGGATTTTAGCAGTGAATGGTGATGAGCACTGGTGATCACCAAATCATGCTCATGTTCTTTCACTTCCTGAAGAACACATTCAAAAGGACGACTGTGCCAAATTACTTTAGGCTCAATATCAAGACCTTCGGCCTGATAAGGCTTGATCATACCGGAAAGCCAGCCAAGACGATGAGTTACCACCCCTTGCCGCATTTCTTCTCGTTCTTCATTAGATAAAATTGAAGTTATTTCATACGAGAAATCATAAATCGCAAGAAATACTTTGATTCGGGTAACATCCTCTAACCTGGCCAGTTCCACCGCACGCAATAATGCTGGTTGTTCAGGCATGGTTGGATCGATTACTACCAGGATATTCCGATATTTAATCATAGGAGCCTCCTTGGGTAACGATTTGGCTATGATTACTACATTCAGCGTAGTCGATTTATAGCCGGATAACCGTTAGATCAAGCATACTCCGTGAGGTATTTATTTCCAGTAACTATTCAGAAATCTGATTTCCGGCTGAGCCTGCAATCTGTGACAGCGCAACCGGATCGAGAATCGTTACGTATTTCCCTTTAACTTTGATTAATCCGATTTTTTGGAAACGGCCAAGAAGACGACTGATGGTTTCGACGGTCAAACCCAAATAGTTACCGATATCACCCCGGGTCATGGCCAGACGAAATTCTCTGGGGGAAAAACCGCGTTGCGAAAAACGGTTTGATAAGTTGTTCAGAAACGCAGCCAGACGCTCTTCCGCATTTTTCTTGGACAGTAACAGGATCATTTCCTGATCACAGATAATCTCATTGCTCATCAGTCGCATAATCTGCTGGCGCAATTTCGACATCTTACCGGAAAGTTCATCCAGTACTTCATAGGGAATTTCACAGACCATGGATGTCTCCAGTGCCTGTGCAAATGAAGGATGGTATTGCCTGGTTACTGCATCAAAACCAACCAGATCACCAGCCAGATGAAAGCCGGTAATCTGTTCATCACCTTGTTCGGTAATGGTATAAGACTTCACTGTTCCGGAACGAATAGCAAAGAGTGATTTTAATTCATCACCTGCTTTAAAGAGAGTTTCACCCTTCTGAATAGGTTTTTTTCGTTCAATGATGGAGTCAAGGAGATCTAATTCAGAATTATTAAGCGAAAAAGGGATGCAGAGTTGGCTGATACTGCAATCATGACAATGAATGGCACCCCCACACGATGGAGGTCTTTTTGCTTTTGCTTTGTCCTGGATCATCTTGACGCTATTTGATTTTTGATTTTAGTCAAAAATATACCATTAACCGGGGTGGTTTGGGTAGCGGTAATAATATGGTTTTGTTCCGGGAAAGGGGACTATTTGTAAAATAAATCCGCCGCCGGGAATTCAGCGGCGGATTATATTGATTAACGGGCTTCAGGACGTCCGGCTGACGCTGATGCCTGTTGTTTCAGGTTGGATGTACCTGCTGCACGGCCACTACCGTTTACCGGTTTACGCTCATAAGGAGGGAAGTCTCCTTTCGGCGGAACTGGTGGCAGGGGAATTTCAGCTGGTCGGGTCATTTCTGCGTTAGCAAAACGAACTCGTTCGATCAAACCTTGAGCTTTTGCTTTATTAGCAACTATCGCCATCGCCACTGTAGAGGTAGCAACAGGTTCTGGCTTAACGGTTGTTTCTTCCACGGCTGCTGGTTCAGCAATGACAGGTGCAACTGCTGTTTCCACCGCAACAATGCTTTCCGCCGTTGTCGGCACATCAGCAGTTGTCTGTTCAGTTACCACCACTGCTTCTGGTGACTCAATCACAGGCGTTACCGTTTCCACTGCTTCGGTTTTTTCCGCTGGTTCCGCTACAGGTGATGTTTCTGCTGTAACAGGTGTTTCAACCGGGCTTTCAGAAACTGCTGCCTGAGGTACAGTATCAGCTTGTTGCTGCAGAGTTACTTCTGCAACGACTGTTTCCACCGGCTGTTCCTGAACCTGAGCTGGTATTTCAGTTGCTGTCTCCGCGGTTGTTACAGTCTGAACTGCTTTTTCTTCTGCATTCCGTTCAGCGTTATTGCGGCGGCGACGAGTCCGCGGCTGCGCTTCCGTTGCTACGGTTTCCGTTTCAGGCTTAGTTGCAATCACCTCATTCTGAACAGTTTCATCGCTTATCCGCACTTTCTTGCGCATGTTACGGCGTTCACGACGTTCTTCGACTTTCTGTTCTTTACGGACAGCATCCTGCTGCGTTTCCGTCGCAGGGGCTTCATTTCGCGGCTTACGCTCTTTAGGTGCCCGTTCAGGTTTAGCTGATAACTCTTTTTCAGCATTACTTTCACGGACGGGACGTTCAGCCTTTTCTGTCCGCTCAGTGCGGGAACGGCGACTCTGACGAGTCGGTGCAATCTGACTCTTTTCTTCTGCCGCTACTGTACCACCAGCCTCTTCCTCGCGATTACGAGGCGTATAAGCTGCATTTCGTTTACGGTTACTACTGCGGTTATCCCGACGGCGTTGTGGCGGACGTTCTTTTTCAGGTTGTTTTTCTTCTGCTGCCGGAGCTTCAGAAGAGCCTTTAAATAGTGAACCAATGAAGCCGAACAGGCGCGATAACACTCCTTCCGATGCTGGTTTTTCAGCTGGCGCGGATGCTTTTACAGGTGCGGGAGCCGGTACGCTTGGCGCAACGAAACCCTGCAATGCTGGTTGTTCTGCTGGCGCAATAACCTGCTGTGGTTTTGGCTGATACTCTTCAACTGGCGTTTCAGTTTTCAGTTCATAGCTGAGAGCACCGGTTTCTTCACCGGAACGGAAGCGTGACACCTCAAAATGCGGCGTTTCCAGACGGCTGTTAGGAATAATCAGCAGCTGAACCTTGTGACGTTGTTCCAGTTTCAGCACTGCCTGGCGTTTTTCGTTCAGCAGATAAGCAGCGACATCAACAGGCACCTGAGCAATAACCTGTTCGGTGTTGTCTTTCAGTGCTTCTTCTTCGATCAGACGCAGAATACTGAGCGCCAGCGATTCATTATCACGAATAAAACCCTGGCCACTGCAGCGTGGGCAGACATGAGTGCTGGATTCATTCAGTGACGGGCGTAAACGCTGACGGGACAGTTCCAGCAGACCAAAGCGGGAAATCCGGCCTAACTGAATACGGGCACGATCCTGACGGACTGCATCACGCAGGCGGTTTTCCACTTCGCGCTGATGACGTACAGGTGTCATATCGATGAAATCGATAACAATCAGACCACCCAAGTCACGCAGACGTAATTGACGGGCAATTTCATCAGCGGCTTCCAGGTTGGTCTGCAGCGCGGTTTCCTCAATATCACCGCCCTTGGTTGCCCGGGAGGAGTTGATATCAATAGAGGTCAGCGCCTCGGTCGGATCGATAACGATAGAACCACCGGACGGCAGACGCACTTCACGCTGGAAAGCAGACTCAATCTGGCTTTCGATCTGGAAATGTGTGAATAGCGGGATTTCGCTTTTATACAGTTTCACCCGGTTGATGAAATCCGGACGAACCAGTTCGATATGCTGTTTTGCCCGTTCAAAAATGGTTTCGCTATCGATCAGAATCTCACCGATATCACGGCGCAGATAGTCACGGATTGCACGGACAATAACGTTACTTTCCTGATGGATTAGGAATGGCGCGGGGCGGTTGCTGGAGGCTGTCTTAATCGCATTCCAGTGCTTGAGCAGAATGTTAAGGTCCCACTCCAGCTCTTCCTGCGATTTGCCAACCCCGGCTGTACGAACGATCAGACCCATGCCAGCAGGAACTTCCAGACCGTTCATGGCTTCTTTCAGCTCGGTACGCTCATCACCCTCAATACGACGGGAAATCCCGCCAGCACGAGGATTATTTGGCATTAATACCAGATAGCTACCAGCCAGACTGATGAAGGTGGTTAATGCCGCGCCTTTATTGCCACGTTCTTCTTTATCAATCTGAACGATGACTTCCAGACCTTCCTTGATCACTTCCTTGATGTTAGGACGACCATGGAAGGTATAGTTCTCAGGGAAATATTCCCGGGCGATTTCTTTGAGCGGAAGGAAACCATGGCGCTCAGCACCATAATCGACGAAAGCTGCTTCCAGACTTGGCTCGATACGAGTGATTTT